>ONZX01000001.1_pt1 | contig 346369 bp, 336 predicted proteins | sample 1671831 | NCBI WGS metagenome assembly ONZX01 (sample SAMN06348197, study PRJEB24527) | human gut metagenome | reverse complement strand
GCGGTACGCGAGCTGGGTTCAGAACGTCGTGAGACAGTTCGGTCCCTATCCGGCGTGGGCGTAGGATATCTGAGAGGAGCTGTCCTTAGTACGAGAGGACCGGGATGGACTGACCTCTGGTGCATCGGTTGAGCCACCAGGCTCATGGCCGAGTAGCCAAGTCGGGACGGGATAAACGCTGAAGGCATCTAAGCGTGAAGCCCCCCTCAAGATGAGATATCCCATAGAGTTAATCTAGTAAGACCCCTTGAAGACGACGAGGTAGATAGGCAGAAGGTGGAAGTGTGGTGACATATGGAGCTGATCTGTACTAATAGGTCGAGGGCTTAACCGAAAGAGGTTAAGGTTTGGATAGAACAAAGAGAGTTATTCTTAAGGAAAGTACGAAAGTACTTGACAGGATACGGATGTATAAGATATATTTAATGTGCAGTTTTGAATGAGTAGTGAATAATTGTTATTTTAGAGGCTTTATAGCCTCTTTTTTATTATCATCGATTTATATATTATGTAGATATTATATAGATTAGAAAGTTTTAATAATATTGTTATTTACAATAATATCAGTATTTAAACATCAGCATTTAAATATAAGCATTCAAGTAGATAATATATTGGACAATATTCATATTTTGTATAATTATATGTAATAGCAATTGAAATTATGTATGTGATTTGTTATAATATTCCAATAAAAGTACGGGATTTATGGAGGATAAAACTATATGGAAACTAATATATTAATGGAAAGTGGTACTAATGAATTAGAGGTGCTTGAATTCATAGTTGGAGGGAATCATTATGGAATTAATGTCGCTAAGATTAAAGAGATAGTTCCATATAGCAAGGTTACACCAGTACCTAATTCACATCCTTGTGTAGAAGGTGTGTTTATGCCAAGAGATTTAATGATAACAATAGTTGATTTAGCTAAGGTTATTAAGTGTGCACCTTCTAAAGATATTACAAAGGATATGTTTATTATCACTAATTTTAATAAGCTTAATGTTGCATTTCATGTGGCATCGGTTGTTGGAATACATAGAGTATCCTGGACAGATATTATTAAGCCAGACAGCACAATAAGCAGTGCTGACAGCGGAATTGCAACAGGTGTTGTTAAGATTAATGGACAGTTAATTATCATTCTTGACTTTGAGAGAATTGTATCAGATATAAGTCCAGAGACAGGATTAAAAGTATCAGATATTGAAAAGCTTGAAGGAAGAACTAAGAATGAAGCACATATTGTAATTGCAGAGGATTCTCCATTACTTATGAAGCTTATTTCAGATTCACTTATTAAGTCAGGATATGATAATCTTACATTATGTGCTAATGGACAGGAGGCCTGGGAGAATCTTGTTGCTCTGAAGGATTCAGAAGATGCACAGATGGATGTAGCTTGTGTTATAACTGATTTAGAGATGCCATTAATGGATGGACACAGATTGACAAAGCTTATCAAGACAGATGATAAATTAAAGAATATACCAGTTGTTATATTCTCATCATTAATTAATGACCAGATGAGAGCTAAGGGAGAAGCATTAGGAGCTGATGTTCAGTTATCTAAGCCAGAGATTGGATTGTTAGTTAATGAGATTGATAAACTTCTCAGATAATATTATTTATGTTATTATGGTGTTATCTATATAATGATAGCACCATAATTTATTGTTAAGGCTGTGAGGATAGATATGGAATATACATTACAAGATTACTGTAATAGAATTAGAGAAGATGTTAAAGATTATGATTATATATTAATAGGTCTTGGTGATGAAGCACTTAATAATAATGATGGTAATCTTATAGATATGCTTAATAAGTTTGGTGAACTTCTTGATAAGAATAATTATTTTATTATATCGTCTACCAAGCATAATTATCTAGGTGAATCAACAATAAATCCCAAAAGAATGGTTTGTCCATATATTAATGAAGATGAGAAACAGTGGGATTTCTACAACAAATGGTTATCAGCGACATTGGCTAAGAAGCTGCTTGTTATTGAGATAGGGGAAGGATTTAACAATCCTAATCTTATAAGGTGGCCATTTGAGAGAATTGTTATGATTAATGATAAAGCACATTTTTACAGGGCACATAGTACGTTTTATCAGATACCTAAAGAAATAGCAGACAAAGCTTGTACAATGAAGATTAACTCATATGAAGTATTGAAAGAGTTAGTTAATGTTGTTAATTAATATTCTTTATGGTAGAATTTTATTTATAATTTTACGAAGGTGGTGGAATTGTGGCAGAGAATGAAGAGGATTACCTTGATGGCTTATTGAAATCATTATCTGAAGATGAGAATGCACAATCAGAGAATAAGGATGAAGAGGAAGAACAGATCAAAGAGCAGGTAAGGGAAGCCTTTGAAAAGTCTAATGAGAAGAGTACTAAATTTGAAAATATATATGATGATGAGGATGGAAATCTTAATGACGATAATATAGAAGATTTATTAAAAGATGTTATGACAGTTCCTCGTCATATGGCGGCTTCTGATACGGAGGAAACATTTATAACTGATGATACAGTATCAGAATTAACTCCTGAGGAAGTTGCTAAGAAGGCACAGGAAGCAGATAAGCAGACAGAAGCAGATGATACATCTAAGGATAAGCAGGCAGATGAAGCTATTGATAAGATGTTAGATGACACTCCAGTTGATGAAGCTGCTGGTACTAATCTTGATAAGAATGATGAGCTTATGGATGATATGGGTTTATCAGATACCGAAAAAGACCGTCTTGCAAGTATGAATTTGGATGATCTTATAGGTGAGATGAATGATAATGCAGATGAATCATCTATGAATGAGCTTCTTAAAGAGAACGGTATGCAGTCAGAAGATGAGGTAGTTGCTGAGGATACATCAACCGATAATTCAGCTTCATCAGCAGATAATGCTTCTTTAGGCAATGTTGATAATGAGGCAAATACATCTTTAGATAGCACATCTGATGACAATGGCACAGAAGCAGCTAATAAAGCCAGTGTGCAGAATAAAGCTTCAAGTGCCGATGAAGCACAGGCTGATAAAGCTTCTATGAAAAAGAAGCACAATAAAAAACAAAAGAAAAAAGATAAAAAAGGTATTTTTTCTGTTATAAAAGACATTTTCTTTGAAAGTATTGAAGATGATCTTAATGAAGCAAATGTGGCAACAGGCGATGGAGAATTGCTTGAAAAGGCTGTTGATAATGCAATAACTGCTAAGACTAACACAGTGGATGATGGAAAAGAGCAGGATGAGAATGAGAAGCTCATTGATGAGGTATTTCATGGTAAAGCTAATCTTGACCAGCCAGAGGCACCTAAGAAGGGCTTAATTGCTAAGATTAAGTATAGGTATCAGCAGTTTAAGATTAGGCAGGAAAAAGAAGGTAAGCTTGAAGAAGAACAGGAACAAATAGAAAATCAGCAGAAGGCTGAGGCTAAGGAAGCCAAAAAGGCTCAGGCTGAGGAGAAGAAGAAACAGGCTGCAGCTAAGAAAGAAGAAAAGAAAAAGCAGGCTAAACAGGCAAAAGATAAGAAGCCTAAGAAAGAAAAGAAACCTAAAAAAGTTAAAGTTAAAGAACCACCTAAACCAGGTGATATTCTTAAGATTAAACCAAAATCAATCATTTTATTTATATTACTTATAGCAGGAATTATTATGCTTATACAGGTATTTGGCTATAGTATCAATTACAACAGTAAAGTAAATGCAGCTAAAGATTACTTTATCAATGGCGAATACGAGAAAGCTTATAATAGTTTAAGTGGTATCAACCTTTCAGGTAATGAAGAGACAATATATAACCAGTCAAAGGTTGTTATGTATGTTCAAAGACAGTATGAGTCATATCTTAATTACAGAAAGATGAATATGAATACAGAGGCAATTAATGCTCTTATAAAGGGTGTTGACAGATATCAGACATACAGGGCTGAAGGTAAAGAGTTAGGCGTAGATGATAAGATGAAGGAAAGCTATGATAAGATTATCAATGCGCTTAAGGATACATATAAGATATCAGAGACAGAAGCTATATCATTAGCAGATATGTCTAATAGCGATTTTGTTACTTATTATTACAAGATAGAAGCATATGGAAAGGCAGTAAAATGATAGCAATTATTGACTATGATGCAGGCAATCTTAAGAGTGTTGAGAAAGCGTTAATAGCACTCGGTGAAGAAGTTATAGTATCCAGAGATTCAAGTGAGATACTTCAGGCAGATAAAGTTATTCTTCCTGGAGTAGGTTCATTTGGTGATGCGATGAACAATCTGGATCGTTTTGGACTTGTAGATACAATTAAAAATGTTGTAGCTAAGGATACACCATTTCTTGGAATATGCCTTGGACTTCAGCTTTTATTCAAGGAAAGCGAAGAGACACCAGGAGCTGAAGGTCTTAACCTTCTTCCAGGAAAGATATTTAAAATTCCAGCTAAGGAAGGCTTTAAGATACCACATATGGGCTGGAATTCCTTAAATGTTAAGGATAATGCGAGATTGTTTGCAGGAATCAATGCTAATCCATATGTATATTTTGTACATTCATATTATCTAAAAGCTGATAATGATGATATTGTAGCAGCATCTGCTGAATATTCAACACATATTCATGCTTCAGTAGAAAAAGGTAATCTTTTTGCGTGTCAGTTCCACCCAGAAAAGAGTAGTGAAACAGGCTTAAGAATACTTAAAAATTTTGCTGAATTATAGAATGGAGAATGTTATATGTTTACTAAAAGAATTATACCATGCCTTGACTGCAAAGATGGACGAGTTGTAAAAGGTACTAATTTTGTTGATTTAAAGGATGCTGGAGACCCAGTTGAAGTTGCTGCAATGTATGACAAATCAGGAGCTGATGAGCTTGTATTTCTTGATATAACAGCTTCAAGTGACGGAAGAAATACAACTGTTGATTTAGTAAGAAAAGTTGCTGAAAAAGTATTTATTCCGTTCACTGTAGGCGGAGGAATACGAACAGTAGATGATTTTAAGGTGCTTTTAAGAGAAGGTGCTGATAAGATATCTATTAATTCAGCGGCAATTATGGATCCAACACTTATATCAAGGGCGGCTGATAAGTTCGGCAGTCAATGTGTGGTTGTTGCAATAGATGCCAAAAGACAGGAAGATGGTCATTGGAGCATTTATAAGAATGGTGGAAGAGTTGATATGAATATTGATGCTGTTGAGTGGGCTGTTAAGGCAGAACAGCTTGGAGCAGGAGAGATACTTCTTACAAGTATGGACTGTGATGGTACTAAAGCAGGATACGATATTGAACTTACAAGAGAGGTTGCCTCTAATGTATCAATTCCAGTTATAGCCTCAGGCGGGGCTGGCAATATGGAGCATTTTTATGATGCCTTTACAGAAGGTATGGCAGATGCTGCATTAGCTGCTTCCTTATTCCATTATAAAGAGATGGAGATAAATGATTTAAAGCAGTATTTATCTGATAAGGGAATACCTATAAGATTAGTTAAGTAGATATTGGAGGGTGTTATTATGTCAATGATAACTAATGATTGGAAAGATGCTTTAAGTGATGAATTTAAGAAAGATTATTACAAAAAGTTGTATACATTTGTAAAAGACGAATATAGCAGATGTGTTGTCTATCCTCCAGCAGACGATATTTTTAATGCATTTCATTTTACACCTTTAAAAGATGTTAAAGTGCTCATATTAGGACAAGACCCATATCACGAGGTAAATCAGGCACATGGACTTAGTTTTTCGGTTCTTCCGGGTAATCCTATTCCTAAGTCACTACAGAATATATATAAAGAATTACACGATGACTGTGGCTGTTATTATCCTAATAATGGCTACCTTAAAAAATGGGCTGATCAAGGCGTACTATTGTTAAATACAGTATTAACAGTAAGGGCTCATAATGCTAATTCACATCAGGGAATGGGCTGGGAACAGTTCACTGATTCAGTTATCAATGCGGTTAATATGCAGGACAGACCGATAGTATATATGCTCTGGGGTTCACCAGCACAGAGAAAGATACCTATGCTTACCAATCCTAAGCATCTTATATTAAAGTGTCCACACCCTAGTCCTTTATCAGCATATAGAGGATTTTTTGGATGCAGGCATTTCAGCCAATGTAACGAATTCCTTGAAAGCCATGGAGTTGAGCCTATTGACTGGCAGATAGAGAATATCTGATATTATGAATATTTTAAAATAAATAAAAAGCAGCGTTGATTGACAACCTTTAATAGTAGATTGTCAATCAACGCTGCTTTTTGCTTAGGAAATAAAACTACGGAAGAAATGTCTATTCATCAAAATCTTCTTCTGAACCTGCAACAGCTCCTATTACAGCAATAATTACTACAACTGCAAAGATAGCAACTGCAACACCGATAATTGGTCCTAAAAATAATAAAAAGTTCATATTACCGACCTCCATTTATTAGTATTATACACTTGAAATTATTTAATTTCAATATATTGAAATTAAATATTTCAGCATATTTATTATATACAGATGTTTCTATAACACATATGTATACAATAAATATGCAACACTCAGCCTTTTATATAAGTTCACGGTAATAAATCTGATTTAGCAGACATCAGACATTAAAGGTTCTTGTTAGCAGTAGCAAGCATAAGCTTAATTCTGTTAAGCTGGTTAACTTCTGATGCACCTGGGTCATAATCCACGGCGATTATGTTAGCTTCAGGAAATGCTGCACGTAATTCTTTGATTACGCCCTTACCAACAATGTGGTTAGGAAGGCAGGCAAATGGCTGACAGCATACAATATTTCCAGCACCGTTATGAATAAGCTCAATCATTTCACCAGTAAGAAGCCAGCCTTCACCAGTCTGGTTACCAAGTGACACAAGGTCTTTGGCAAGAGCAGCAGTTTCTTTAATTGAAGATGGAGCATCAAACCTCTTGCTCTGTGCTAATGCTTCGTTACCAGCTTTTCTGAACCACTCAAGCAATTTAATTACCACGTTATTGATAAATGCTGACTTAGATGAAGCACCAAGGTACTTGTGCTTGAAGTTAGCATTTTCTGCACAATAAAGAAGAAATCCCATAAGATCTGGAACAACAGCTTCAGCACCTTCAGCTTCCAATAAATCTACAAGATAATTGTTAGCGGCTGGAAGAAATTTAACAAGAATTTCTCCAACAACACCAACTCTAGGTTTTTTAATATCAAGAAGTTCAATATTATCAAAATCGTGAACTATATCACGCAGATTTTTATTGAAGTCTTTCATTCTTACTTTGTCAGAAGTAAGCTGCTTTATACATATCTCTTTCCAATGTTCGTGAAGTGCGTTAACAGAGCCTTTTTCCTTCTCATAAGGTCTTGTTCTGTATACAACATTCATAAATACATCACCGTATTCAATAGCCATCATAGCTTTCTTTAACATAGGCAGATCATACTTAAAGCCTGAGTTAGACTCTAGTCCCTGTGCACTTAAAGAAATAACTGGTATGTATGCAAGATTAGCTTTCTCAAGAGCACGTCTTATAAATCCAATATAGTTAGAAGCACGACAGCCACCACCAGTCTGCGTAATTATAATGGCAGTCTTGCTTAAATCATATTTACCGGAAAGAACCGCGTTCATAATCTGTCCGACAACCATTAAAGAAGGGTAGCAGGCATCATTATTAACATATTTAAGTCCCATATCTACAGACGATTTATTATCATTGGCAAGAACTTCGAAGTTATATCCACACGAATTAAGAGCAGGTTCAAGCAGGTCAAAATGTATTGGTGACATCTGAGGGCAGAGAATAGTGTAATTCTTTCTCATCTCAGGTGTGAATTCAACACGCTTGTATGCACTTGAAACTAACTGTCGCTGGTAATTTTTCTTGTCCCTTACTTTAAGTGCGGCAATAAGTGATCTGACACGTATTCTTGCAGCACCAAGGTTATTAACCTCATCAATTTTAAGAACTGTATATATTTTGCCAGACTTAGTAAGAATATCATTAACGGCATCTGTAGTAACTGCATCAAGTCCACAGCCGAATGAATTAAGCTGTATAAGATCAAGATTATCCTGAGTCTTGACATAGCTTGCTGCGGCATACAGACGTGAGTGGTACATCCACTGGTCCATAACAATAAGTGGTCTTTCAACATTTCCAAGGTGGGCAACGCTGTCTTCAGTAAGAACGGCTATTCCATATGAGTTGATAAGTTCTGGAATACCATGGTTAATCTCGGGGTCAATATGGTAAGGTCTTCCAGCGAGTACAATACCACGTTTGTTATTTTCTTTAAGGTATTTAATAACTTCTTCACCCTTATTATGCATATCAGTTCTTGACTGCATCAGTTCTTCCCACGCATCGTGAACAGCAGCCTTGATTTCTGGTGCGGGAATTAAAGGAAATTCTGCTTTAAGTCGTTTGGCAAGAATTTCTTCACTTTCAAATGAGAGGAAAGGATTTCTGAAATCTATATTTTCTGTCTTTAATTCTTCAACGTTGTTCTTAATATTTTCTGCATAAGAAGTTACAATAGGGCAGTTATAGTGGTTATTAGTGTTCTCAATCTCTTTATGTTCATAAGGAACACAAGGGTAGAATATGAATTTAATACCTTTCTTGATAAGCCAGCTTATATGTCCGTGTGCAAGCTTGGCTGGGTAACACTCAGACTCAGAAGGTATTGATTCAATACCTAATTCATAAATCTTTCTTGTAGACTGAGGCGAAAGAACTACACGATATCCAAGCTTAGTAAAGAATGTGAACCAGAAAGGATAGTTCTCATACATATTAAGTACTCTAGGAATACCAACAGTTCCACGCACTGCAAGGTCAGCAGATAATGGCTCATAATCAAAAAGTCTATGGAATTTATAATCAAAAAGGTTAGGAAGATGTTCTTTATTTCGTTCTTTTCCAAGACCTCTTTCACATCTGTTACCAGTTATAAACTGCCTGCCACCAGAGAACTTATTAATAGTAAGGTGGCAACTGTTAGTACAACCCTTGCATCTTGTAAGGGTTGTTTCATATGTAAGACTGTTGATCTTATCTATTGAAAGCATTGATGATTCAGATATGCCGTCATATCTTTCCCTTGCGATAAGAGCAGCTCCGAATGCTCCCATAATACCAGCAATATCAGGTCTTATGGCATCAACACCTGTAATCTTTTCAAAACTTCTTAATACTGCATCATTATAGAAAGTACCGCCCTGTACAACAATGTGCTTTCCAAGGTCGTTAGGGTCAGCAATCTTAATAACTTTATATAAAGCATTTTTGATAACTGAATAAGCAAGACCGGCAGAAATATCAGCGACTTCCGCACCTTCTTTCTGAGCCTGCTTGACTTTAGAGTTCATAAATACGGTACATCTTGTACCTAAATCAATAGGGTGCTCGGCAAAAAGTGCAGCTTTGGCAAAGTCCTGAACAGAGTAGTTAAGCGACTTTGCAAATGTTTCGATAAATGAACCACATCCTGAAGAACAGGCTTCATTAAGCTGGACAGAATCAACTGTCTGGTTCTTTATCTTAATACACTTCATATCCTGTCCGCCGATATCTATAATACAGTCAACCTCAGGGTCAAAGAATGCAGCAGCATAGAAGTGGGACACAGTTTCAACTTCACCTTCATCAAGCATAAGTGCTGACTTGATAAGAGCCTCACCATAACCTGTTGAACAGGCCTGCACAATCTTAGCCTTAGGTGAAAGCTTTGTATAAATGTCTTTAACAGCCTTGATTGTAGTATCAAGAGGAGAGCCGTTGTTGCTTGAGTAAAATGAGTATAATAAATTACCATCTTCATCTACTAAAGCTGCTTTAGTTGTTGTAGAGCCTGCATCAATACCAAGGTAGCAGTTACCTTCATAAGTGCTTATATCAGCAGTCTTTACATGATGTGCATTATGTCTTTTAGTGAAATCATCATAAGCTAACTGATTGGCAAAAAGTGGTTCCATACGTTCAACTTCAAATTCAAGCTTGATTTTGCCTGAAAGTCTTTTGATAATATCTGCAACATTTATACATACATTTTCATCATAATTCATAGCAGAACCAACTGCCGCAAACAAATGAGAGTGGTCAGGTGCTATAACCTGTTCAGGTGTTAAGCTTAATGTGCGGATAAATGCCTGCTTAAGTTCTGATAAGAAATGAAGGGGACCACCAAGAAATGCCACATTGCCACGGATAGGCTTGCCACACGCAAGACCAGAGATTGTCTGGTTGACAACAGCCTGAAAAATAGAAGCTGATAAATCTTCCTTAGTAGCACCCTCGTTAATAAGAGGCTGTATGTCTGATTTGGCAAATACACCACATCTTGCGGCAATAGGGTATATTGACTTGTAATTCTTGGCGTACTCATTAAGACCAGAAGCATCTGTCTGTAAAAGTGAAGCCATCTGGTCGATGAAAGAACCTGTACCACCTGCACATATACCATTCATACGCTGGTCGATACCATTAGTAAAATATATAATCTTGGCATCTTCACCACCAAGTTCTATTGCAACATCACACTGAGGTGCATAATCCTGAAGTGCTGTAGATACAGCGACAACTTCCTGTGTAAATGGTACTTCAAGATGCTTGGCAAGTGTAAGTCCGCCAGAACCTGTGATAACAGGGTATATTTCAAATTCACCTAACTGAGCGACAGCTTTTTCAAGAAGAGATTGTAAAGTCTCCTGAATATTAGCAAAATGTCTTTCGTAGTCAGAAAATAAAATATTATTATTATCATCAAGAATAGCGATCTTTACTGTTGTAGAGCCAATATCAATACCTAATCTGTATTTGTTCATAGTCATTACGGCAGAGCCGACCTCCTTGTTAATTATATTGTGTCGAAAAATATATAATAAAATCGAAAAGTTACAATCCGACATATTATATAAGAAATGACACAGAAATTCAACACTTGTTAGAACATTGTTTATATAAAATTAATAATACTATTGTTGTTATATAATTGACAAACATAGGTTTTGTTTTTATACTTTTATTATTAAATCACTTTAAATATACATAATTTAATAATGTGGGAATTATTCCTGCGGAAATGAGGAGTTTAATGGATTGGTTTCAGAAACTAGAAAGAAAGTATTCTAAATATGCAATACAGAATTTAATGATGTATATTATTGTATTATATGCTGTAGGCTTTGTATTCGAGGTGTTTGCACCTGGGGTTTACAGCACATATCTTTCATTGGATTTTGCATATATATTTAAGGGACAGATATGGCGGCTTGTAACATTTATTATACAGCCACCATCAACAAGTATAATATTTGTATTCTTTTCACTTTATTTCTATTATCTTATAGGAACAGTGTTAGAGAATATATGGGGGTCATTTAAGTTTAATGTGTATTTCTTCTCTGGAGTAATACTTAATATAATTGCGGCTCTTATAATATATCTTATATTTGGCATAAGTTTTAATATGAGCACACATTATATTAACCTTGCTTTATTTATGGCTTTTGCTATGGAACAGCCGGATATGGAAGTATTGTTGTTCTTTGTAATACCTATCAAGATTAAATGGATGGCACTTCTTGACGGGATGGTATTTGCAATAATTATTCTTGGAGGCTTTATTGTTCCAACAATTGCGGTAAGCGGAGTGAACTTTGGCTGGACTATGTGGAAAGGTTTATACAATGCAGGACTTCTGTCAGGAAGCGGAATGGGATGTTATGCCAATGCGATTGCAGCTTTAGTGTCTATGCTTAACTTTATAATATTCATTACAGTGTCTAAGAGAAGACCTTTTAAGACTTCTACACAGAAGAATTATAATAAGGCTATGCATACAGCAGGAAAAGCACAGAAGAATAATGGCAGCAGACAGAGCTTTAATGAAACATTTTATAATGCCAATAGTGAAAAGACAACATGGCAGGGGGCTAATAAGCCATATAGACCTGCTAATGGAACACCTAAGCACAAATGTGCTGTGTGTGGAAGAACGGAATTAGACGATGAAAATCTTGTGTTCAGATTCTGCTCAAAATGTGCTGGCAATTATGAATATTGTAATGATCATTTATATACACATATTCATATTGGCAAAAAACAATAATATATGGTAATATGATGGTATATATTATTAATAACACTTAATTATCATAACAATTTCAGAATGGGTATTGCTATTTTATGTGTTATTAAGTATAATTTGTTGGATTGTTTTGAATTTAATTTATTTTATTTACTTGGAGGTTATAATGAAAAAGACTAAGGTTATATGTACTATGGGTCCTAACACTAATGATAGAGAGCTTATTAAGCAGCTTGCACTTAGTGGTATGGATATTGCAAGATTTAATTTCTCACATGGTGACCATGAAGAACAGGCAGGACGTTTTGCATTAGTTAAGAGCGTAAGGGAAGAGATTAACAAGCCTATAGCTACACTTCTTGATACAAAAGGACCAGAAATCAGAACTGGTGTGCTTAAGGATGACAAGAAGGTTACACTTAAGGAAGGTCAGAAGTTCACACTTACAACAAGAGATATTGTAGGTGATGATACTATTGATATGATTACTTATGCAGGTCTTCCAGCAGATGTAGCTAATGGTAATACTATTCTTATTGATGATGGTCTTATTGAGCTTAGAGTAGAAGATGTAGTCGATGGTACGGATATCGTATGTACAGTAATCAATGGTGGTGAACTTGGTTCTAAGAAGGGTGTTAATGTACCTAACGTAAGCATTAAGCTTCCAGGTATTACAGATAAAGATAAAGATGATATTATATTTGGTATTGAACAGGGATTTGATTTTATTGCAGCTTCATTCGTAAGAAATGCAGCTTGTATTCAGGAAATCAAGCAGCTCTTATGGGAGCATGGTGCTGATATTCCGGTTATCGCTAAGATTGAGAATGCAGAGGGTATTGAAAATCTTGATGAAATTATCAAAGTTGCTGATGGAATTATGGTTGCCAGAGGTGATATGGGTGTAGAGATTCCAGCAGAAGATGTTCCTCATTACCAGAAGGAAATTATCAAGAAGTGTAACGCAACATATAAGCCGGTTATTACAGCTACACAGATGTTAGATTCTATGATTAGAAATCCACGTCCTACAAGAGCCGAAGTTACTGACGTTGCTAACGCTATCTATGATGGTACAGACGTGGTTATGCTCTCAGGTGAAACAGCTAATGGTAAGTATCCACTTGAAGCATTAAAGATGATGGTTAAGATTGCTGAAAGAACAGAGCAGGATATCAAGGGAAGATCTACAGATATCGCTAAGGTACATAGCAAGAGAAGCATTTCAAGTGCTGTATGTAACGCAACAGTTCAGACTGCTGATAACCTTAATGCAAAGGCTATTGTATGCCCAACAATTTCAGGATTTACAGCAAGACTTACATCTAAATTAAAGCCAAATGCAGAAATTATCGGTTGCTCACCATATGATAATGTTCTTAGAAAGATGCAGATTTATTGGGGAGTAAGACCATTAAAGACAGCTACAGAGACTTCAACAGATAAGATTATTGAACACGCTTTAGTTGTATCTGAGCAGGCAGGATATGTAGAAGAAGGAGATACAGTTATCGTATCTGCTGGTATCGCTACAACATCTGATCCATCAGCTAAGAGAGGTCTTACTAATACAATGAGAGTTGTTACACTCTAATATTATAGCTGGTATAAGATATTTCAGATAGTTATATAAGCCCACAAAACCTTGTGAAATTGGTTTTGTGGGCTTGTTTTAAGTTCGTTAGAACACTATATAATTGAAAATATAAAAATTGAATGATATAATAATCGAAAAATAAATATACGTAATTATATATATGCAATGGGAGTGATGTAGATGAGTTTTTGAAACCAATTAAGGAGGTTAGAATAGAATATGCAGCTTGATATTAAAAAAAATAGCAGAATAGTTTGATAATAACATAGGTGTATATTAAAGGATTTGAATATGAGCATAAAAAAGATATTGATATGGCTCCCAGCTATTGTTATGGCAATGATTATATTTGGCTTTTCAAAGCAGGATGGGGAAGAGTCATCAGGGCTAAGCTATAAGGCGGCGGATATAATACTTACAGTGTGTGATAAGGCTGGAATTATAGATTGCAATGAGAATAACAGGGAAAGTATGATAGAGGCGGTGCAGTTTCCAATAAGAAAAGCTGCACATATGACAGAATATGCAATTTTTTCAATATTTGTAATGATTGCACTTATAGTTGATGGGATTAAGGGTGTAAGGATTCCTGTCATATCAGCAGTTATAGCAATAGCATTTGCAGCAACAGATGAGTTTCACCAGACATTCGTGCCAGGTCGGTATGGTTGTGTGTTAGATGTGTTGATAGATGCAACAGGGAGCATAATAGGACTTATTATAGTATATATTATATATAAAAATGTGTGCAAACATAAAGGCGAAAAATGCAATAATATTAATTGATGAAGATATAATGAGTGCAAAAGCACTCATCTTAAAAGTTCCTAACGGAACTTTGTATGTGCTGAAAAGCGGCACAGGAATAAAGATATAATGAGCACAAAAATATGATATAACGCTTGCAAAATTAGCAACTATATGGTATAAGCTTTAGTAGACATATGATAATCAGGTGTCGAATATTAGAATATAATATTTTATTATGCAATTTTCATAATAAGTTGTATGAGGTTGACAGTAAGATTATCATCTATATTAATATAATGCGATGATGGAAACAAGTAGGCATAACAGTAAGCAACAGAAAGCAGCCGGCTGATGAGAGGCACAGTGGATAGTTATTCTGAATACATTCCGTAGCAGCAAACTGAAAGGCATATAGTGCTTAGTAGGGGCGACGTGGGATACACGTTACAGTATCAAGGATCATAAGACCCGTTAAGGTGAACAGTGTGAGCTGTTTATGAATAAAGGTGGTAACACGGAGCATATGCTTTCGTCCTTTAGCAAGGATGAAAGATATGCTCTTTTTTGTTATTAACAGGGTTATGTATCATTTATCAAATAATAACGTAATAGGAACAGGAGAACAGAAATGGCAGAAATGACAGTTTATGACGAGTTAGTTGCAAGAGGATTAATTGCACAGGTAACGGATGAAGAATTAATTAAGAATTTAATTAATAATGGAAAGGCTACATTCTATATTGGTTTTGATCCAACAGCGGACAGTCTTCATGTAGGACATTTTATGGCACTCTGCTTTATGAAAAGACTTCAGATGGCAGGCAATAAGCCAATCGCATTAGTCGGTGGCGGAACAGGTATGATTGGTGACCCATCAGGCAAGACAGATATGAGAAAAATGCTTACACCAGAGCAGATTGAGCATAACTGTGAGTGCTTTAAGAAGCAGATGAGCAAGTTCATCGATTTTTCAGATGATAAGGCTTTATTTGTAAATAATGCAGACTGGCTTTTAAAGCTTAACTATGTTGACCTTTTAAGAGAAGTCGGTGCGTGCTTCTCAGTTAATAATATGTTAAGAGCTGAGTGCTACAAGCAGAGAATGGAGAGAGGTCTTACATTCCTTGAATTTAACTATATGATTATGCAGAGTTACGATTTCTATATGTTATACCAGAAATACGGCTGTAATCTTCAATTCGGTGGAGATGACCAGTGGAGCAATATGCTTGGTGGTACAGAACTTATCAGAAGGAAGCTTGGTAAGGACGCTTCAGCTATGACGATCACACTTCTTCTTAATTCAGAGGGTAAGAAGATGGGTAAGACAGTAAGCGGTGCTGTATGGCTTGATCCAGAAAAGACTTCTCCATATGAGTTCTACCAGTATTGGAGAAATGTAGCTGATGCAGATGTATTAAAGTGTATCCGTATGCTTACATTTTTACCACTTGAGCAGATTGATGAAATGGATAAGTGGGAAGGCGCACAGCTTAATAGAGCTAAGGAAATACTTGCATTTGAACTTACTAAGATGGTTCATGGTGAGGAAGAAGCTAAGAAGGCAGAAGAAACAGCTAAGGCTATATTTACATCAGGTGATGCGGCTAATATGGCAGCAGTTAAGCTTGAAGCTGATGCCTTTACAGATGGAAGCATTGATATTGTATCGTTAATTCACGCAGCAGGTCTTGCAGCTACTAAGTCAGAAGCAAGAAGAGTTGTCTCACAGGGCGGTGCTTCTGTTGCAGGTGAAAAGGTATCTGATATAACAGCAAAGTTTGATAAAGAATTCTTTGCTGGTGATGGAGTAGTTGTTAAGAAGGGTAAGAAGTCATTTATAAAGGTACAGGCATAATATTGTAAAATGTTTCAGAGCCGGCAGTAATACTGCTGGTTCTGGAGAGTTAAAGAGTGAGGATAAGTATGAAAAAGAGTGAAATTACCTTTATAAGGCTTATGAGCCTTGCGTTAATTATGGTTATAAATGCGGCTGTATTATTATTTTTTGTAGGGGAGCATACATTTCAGAATATACTTAACAGAATGAATAGTAATGTATATGATGGCGGTACGCTTGATACATCAATTTATAATTATTATTTTTATGCTGGTTTTGGGAGCATATATAAGATTATATTTCCAATAACGATATTACTACTTGTGACTGCGGCGGTATGTGTATACAAAAAGGTGAGTATGGCATCAAGGTTGTCAATAGCTGCTAATATAAGTGCATTTATAACAGGTGCGTTATTGTTATTTGCAAGAATAACAGAAAGTTCAAAAGGTGTTCATATATTTATAAATAGCTTTTATATGAATAAATCGGATATTGGTAATATACAGACAGTACAATTAATGTCCAGAATACCAATAGCTTATACTCTTGTTATGGTGTTATCAGTATTAGGACTTTTAATGGTTAAGAGCAGTACAATAACAAAGCTAAAAATATATAATGATAAGATGGCATATAATAATGCTGTTATATATATATTCCCTGCATTATCAGGTTTTCTTATACTTGAAGTTATTAGAAATCTTGTTATTTCAAGAGTGGTGATGTTATCATCAGATGAGTATATACAGACTGTAGCAGGATATATTCAGGACTATTATATTGGAAGTAAATTCTATTTTAACTGGTCGTGGCTTATTATATTTACTATTGTAACCTGCGTTGCAATATTATTAAATAATAATAATAAACTTATGATTATTGAGATAGCTGTATTTAGTATTATTGTTATTATTCCATCCGTTATATATGCGTTTAATCCGCCATCATTATTTGGATACCTTACAACAGATAATACGCTGTGTGATTTAACAGAAGCTGCATTTGTATGGTATCTTGTAAGAATGAGCGTATCATTAATCACAGGCATAATATTTATTGTATTGGTCGTTAATGAAAGAATTAATATAAAGTGTATGTATATAATAGCAGGCACATTGCTTGTGTTAAGTCTTGCTATGCTTATTGTGGCAGGACTAAACAGGGCTTCGCTTTCAGTTATGTATATGCTGTGTGCTGTGGCTGATGTTATAGGAGTTATAGTGTTAGCTGTTACAGGGTTAAGAACTTTAAGTTAATTAAATAAAAAGCTGGCTGTCCAGAAAACATTTATATGATAAAGTCATATAAAGCTTTCAGACAGCCAGTTTTTTATCAGCCATTAACTTCTTTAATGCCGTTAATATCAGCTATGGCGATAAGAGAGTAGTTAGTGTAATATACAACAAAGCCCGGTTTGGCAGCGGCAGGCTTTTTGACTTCTTTCTTTAATACATAATCGACTTCAACTTTATCAAGGTCGCGGCCTTTAGAGTAGTAGGCTGCAAGTGCGGCAGCTTCCTCAAAAGTTCTGTCGGGCAGTTCCTTGCCGTTAGTCTTAACTATAACGTGAGAACCAGGCATCTGCTTGGCATGAAACCACCAGTCACTATTAGAAGCAAATTTAAAGGTTAGTTCATCATTCTGAAGATTATTCTTGCCGACATACATATCAAAACCGTCTGATGATATATAGTGCAGAGGTTTGTTGTTCTTGTTATCCTTGCTTTTGGATTTGCTGTTCTTCTTGATATAGCCGGTTATGATAAGTTCTTCTTTAATATTATTAAGGTCATTCTCAGTAGTTGCAATATCAAGGGCATTTATTATTGATTCAAGATACATAATCTCATCTTTAATCTCTTTGATAAGTCTTACACCAGCTTCATAAGTACGTTTTAATTTGTTGTATCGTGCAAAATATTTATTCGCATTCTCAATTGGTGTCAATGTATCGTCCAAAGGAATAGAGATTTCTTCGTTAGTGTAATAATTAAGAGCTGTGAAGCTTTTTGCACCAGCCTCGATATTGTAGCCGTATGTGTTGATTAGCTCTCCATACACTCTGTATTTGTCACGTTTTTCAGTATCCTTTAACTGTTTTTCCTGAATATCAAGCTTTTTATAAGAACGCTCAAGATGAGTTGTAATTATTCTTCTTATATCAGTCGATTTCTGGTGAATTCGTGTTCTTACTTCTTTTTCGTGATAATAACCGATAAGACATTCACTTATTGAGATGTAGCTTTCGGATTTATCATACATAGTAAGAGGAATCGCGGCAAAATCTGTGGGTGCACCGTTATCATATACGATGTTAGGGCTGAAACTTCCATTTGCCACATCATCAATAATAGCCTTGAATGCTTCAAATAGAGCTATGCTTTCAGCATTGGACAGACAGTTGGCTGGTTTGGCACTGTCAATATGTGCCCTGTGGCAGACTTCCTCTGATATGCAGGTGCTTATTCCGGTGTAAGCACTGCTTAAGGCTTTGGCAGTAGTCTTAGGCTGTGATAATATATTTTCATTAAAGGTATTAAAATCCATATTCATCGGATTGTGCTTGTTAGATGTATTAGGAATAAAATATTCCCTTCCTGGAAGAACTTCTCTGACAGAGCTTATCTGTGCTGACACATGCTTAATACTGTCTAATATTGTGTTATTGTCATCGCATAATATGATATTGCTGTGTTTGCCCATAAATTCTGTGATTAAATGTTTACGGCAGAGGTCACCTAATTCATCTAAATGTTCAATTTCAATATCAATTATTCGCTCAAAAGCGGGTTGTGTTATTGATATAATTCGTCCGTTATTGATGTGCTTCCTAAGAAACATAACAAAGTTAGGTGCAAGCTGAGGGCTTGGCTTATTATCTTTAGTCATATATGCAAGTGGAAGTGAAGCATTTGCAGATAATACAAGTCTGTATTGTCCAGAATTAGCCTTTATGGTAAGTAAAAGCTCATCATTTTCTGGCTCTGCAATCTTATATAATCTTCCACCAAGAATTGTGTTATTTAAATCGTGCACAATATTCGCTATTGTAATTCCATCAAATGCCATAATACTCCATTCTGGCGTATTGGTACGCCTTTAATACTTTAAAATAAATGATAGCATATTTTATAGATGTTGTCTTGTATGGTTAAAGTAAAATTGATATAATTAGCAGTTGTAATTAAAAGTTTGATATGTAAGTTGATATTTAAGAAGCGATGTATTAAACTATATTTAGTATTAAAATATTTTTTAATGTTATCAACAATGAATGAATGAAATGAGGACACTTTGATGATAAAAAGTATGACTGGATTTGGAAGAAGCGAGATAGAGAGAGGTAGCCGTAAAATAACAGTAGAGATTAAGTCAGTGAACCACAGATTTCTTGAGAACAGCATAAAGATGCCTAAAAAGCTTAATATATTTGAGGCAAGAATAAGGGATACAATTAAGAAATATGCATCAAGGGGAAAGATTGATGTATTTATTACATACGAGGATAATTCAGAGAGTAATGTAAGCCTTAAGTTTAATGAAAGCATAGCACGGGAATATATGAATATATTCAGACAGATGGAGGAGCGTTTTAATATAAGAAATGATATTACTGTTGGAGCTTTGTCAAGATACCCAGAGGTTATCACAATGGAAGAATCGCAGGAAGATGAAGAAGAATTGTGGAACTTTATTAATGAGGCAATAGAAGAAGCCTGCAAGGGGCTTGCTGATACAAGAATTATTGAGGGTGAGAACTTAAAGAATGATCTTTTGTTAAAGTTAGACCATATGGAGGAGCTTGTTTCTTATATTGAAACAAAAAATCCACAGATAATAGAAGATTATAAGAAGAAGTTAGAAGCCAAGATGGAAGAAATCCTTTCAGATGCTGATATAGATAAGAACAGGATAGCTTCTGAGGTGATTATATATGCTGATAAAGTATGCGTAGATGAGGAGACAGTAAGATTAAGAAGTCATATTGAACACGCAAGAAAATGCCTTAACGAAGACGGAGGGATTGGAAGAAAGATGGATTTCATAGCACAGGAGATGAACAGGGAAGCCAATACAACTTTATCTAAGGCGAATAATATAGAAATATCAAATGCAGCTATAGATTTAAAGACAGAAATAGAAAAAATAAGGGAACAGATACAGAATATAGAATAAAAAAGCTTGCACGAATCGGTGTATTTCTGTATAATAACTTGTACACTTATGTTGTGTGCGTGCCAACAGGTATTTACAGATTGGAGAATAGAGATGAAAGAGAAAGGTTTATTACTTGTAATTTCAGGTTTCTCAGGAGCTGGAAAGGGAACTGTAGTTAAGAGATTATTAGAGCTTCATAATGATTATGCTCTATCTATCTCAGCGACAACCCGCTCACCAAGAGAAGGTGAACAGAATGGAAGAGAGTATTTCTTTAAATCAACAGAAGAATTTGAGAGTATGATTGATAATTCTGAATTGATTGAGTATGCAAAGTATGTCAGCAACTATTATGGAACACCTAAGGCATATGTCGAGGAACAGCTTGAAGCAGGTAAGAATGTGATACTTGAAATCGAGATTCAGGGTGCACTTAATATTAAGAAGATGTATCCAGATGCAGTTCTTTTATTCATTATGCCACCAAGTGCAGAAGAATTAGAGAGAAGACTTGTAGGACGTGGAACAGAAGATGAAGCCACAATAAAGGCGAGACTGCAAAGAGCCAGTGATGAGGCTAAGGGCGTAGAGAATTATAACTATATAGTTATCAATGATAAAGTGGATGATTGTGTTGAGGCAATTCATTCTATAGTTAACAGTGAGAAGAGAAAAGCAGTTAACAATATGAGTTTAATTAATAATATTAAAGAAGAGCTTAAAGCTTATGAGAAAGGAGAATAATAATGTTACATCCATCATATTCAGAATTAATGGCAGTTGTTAATAGTGAGGTAGAGGACGGCGAACAGCCAATCGTACAGAGCCGTTATTCAATTGTTAAGGCTACTGCCGCAAGAGCTAAAGAGATTATTGATGCAAGAACAATAGAGGAGAAGGTTAGAAAGGCTCGTATTGAGGCTGAGAACGCTCCAAAGGAAAAGGAAAAGGATAATAAGGATAAGAAGAATGAGCCAAAGCCGCTTACAACACCAGATGAGGCGAGAAAGCTTCAGATAGGAACACCTCTTATCGATAATGCAGAGAATATGAAGCCACTTTCAATAGCTGTAGAAGAGTTATATGAAGGCAAGGTTAAGATTGTCAGCAATGGCGATGACAGTGAAATTATGTAATTTCAGATTTTGATTTTATGCATGGATATTTGCTGATATAATGATTACTGCATAATATTGTCATTTGTAATATTAATAATAGAATTTACAGGCTGTTGCATTTTATATGTGACAGCCTTTTGATGTTGGGAGGTAACATAAAAGTTATGGGAAGTAATATATATGATGAGAAGAAGCGTGTAATTAACTGTGAAAGTGCAGAAAAATGTGGGAGCTGTGCCTATGCAGGAATGAAATACGATAATGAATTAAAGATAAAGCAGGGATATGTAGACAAACTTTTTAAAGATATCTGTCCAGTAGATAAGATAACAGGAATGTACAGACCAGTGCATTACCGTAACAAGGTTCACGCTGTTGTTGGGGAAGATAAGAATGGCAATATTATAACGGGAACATATGAAGAGAACAGCCACAATATAGTACCGGTATCTGACTGCCTGCTTGAAGATTCACAGTGCAGCAGCATTATAGCTACATTAAGAGATTTATTTAAGTCGTTTAAATACAAGCCATATAATGAAGATAAGGGAACTGGTTTTATAAGGCATATTCTTTTAAGAAAAGGCTTTTCAACTAAGGAGATTATGCTTGTTATTGTGACGGCTGATGTTGCATTTCCGTCTAAGACACATTTTCTTAAAGCATTAAAAGAGAAGCACCCAGAGATTAATACAATCGTACAGAATGTTAATAAATACAATACAAGTATGGTGTTAGGACCAAGAAATATAGTGCTTACAGGCAAGGGATATATTGAAGATGTGTTATGTGGCTACAGATTTAGAATAAGCCCATCATCTTTCTATCAGATTAACCACCAGCAGACAGAAAAGTTATACAAGGCGGCGATAAATATGGCTGGAATAACTAAGAAGGATACAGTTATTGACGCTTATTGTGGAATAGGAACAATAGGAATAGCAGCTTCTGCCAAGGCAGGACAGGTTATAGGGGTTGAGTTAAATGCAGATGCGGTAAAAGATGCAGAGGTCAACGCTAAGATTAACAATATAAAGAATATTAGATTTGTGAATGATGATGCTGGAAAGTTTCTTGTTGAATATGCCACACATAAGAGGGCTGATGTTGTTATAATGGATCCTCCAAGAAGTGGCAGCAGTCAGGAATTTCTTGAGTCGGTACTTAAGATTAAGCCAGAAAGAGTTGTATATGTATCGTGCAATCCAGATACTCAGAAAAGGGATGTTGATATGCTTATGAAAGGTGGATATAAGGTTTTGGAGTGCAGACCATTTGATATGTTCCCTTTTTGTGACCATGTGGAGACGGTAGTGTTATTGTCCAAAATTGATGTCGATAAGCATATAGATGTTGAAATTAAGCTGGATTAGCTTGGATTGATTCATAAATAGGTTATCAAAGGCGATAGAAAAACTATCGTCTTTTTATTTGAAAAAAGAAGCATATCCCAGAGGGCTGCTTCATCAATTTTTTCGTAAGTGTCCGTACACTTACTGTGCTTACTCATATACTAATAGATCATATACTAATCGTGTAAGAACAATTTTAAACATAATGCTTATATTATTATACAATAGTTTGGAAAAATAAAAAATTATATTTCATAAACGTTTCATAAAAGCTATGTAGAATGTTATTGAAAGCAGTTATGAAATACTAAAAAATAGAAAGGAGTAGTTAGTAAAGTGATAAAAAATGCTATAGCATATATTACAAGAAAGAGAAATCGAACTTTAATAATTTTTATCATATTGACTATAGTTCTATCTTGTTTGTATTCTTGTTTAACAATAATGAAATCAAGCAATGAAATAGAAAAGACTTTATATGAAAGTTCTAATTCTTCAATTTCAATAACAAAAAAAGATGGTAAATATTTTAACGTTAATCAATTTAAAGATATTGAAAAAATAAAAGAAGTTGAAAAAATAATAATTCAATATGATGGATTAGCAAAACTAAAAGATGCTAAAGTAGTTAGCGGAGAACAAAGAATAAATAGAGAAGATTTATCTGACGAATTTAAGAATGTTGTTTCATTCGAAGCTACAAATAATACTAAAAGAAATATTTTGTTTAGCAGTAGAGTGTTTACAATTAAAGAAGGAAAAAATATAGAAGAAAATGATAAGAATTCAATTATTGTTCATGAAGAATTTGCTAAACAAAATAATCTAAAATTAGGTGATGAAGTTAATCTTGAATTACTTGACATTGAAGAAAGTGGAAAAATAAAAAGTCATAAATTTAAAATTATAGGAATCTTTTCTGGTAAAAAACAAGAAACATATACAGGATTATCTTCTGATTTTAGTGAAAATATGGTGTTTGTAGATTATTCAACAAGCCAAGAGATATTAAATAAATCAGAAAATAACAAAATTGCAAATAAAATTTTAATGTATTCTGGTAGCGCAGAATCTACAGACTTAGCCTTAAACAAATTGAAAGAGCTTAAGATTGATGAGTCAAAGTATTTTGTTCAAAAAGATTCTAATGCATTTGAAGAGTCTTTAGAGTCAGTGAGTGGAATAAAACATATGATAAAAATAATGACTTATTCTATTATGTTAGGCGGGATTATTGTTCTTTCATTGATTTTGATTCTATGGTTAAGAGAAAGAATTTATGAAATAGGTATATTTTTATCTATTGGAACATCTAAGATACAAATTATAATGCAATTTATATTCGAGTTATTATTCATATCGATACCAAGTATAATATCTTCCTTATTTTTAGGAAATGTATTGATAAAAGTAATTGCAGGTGGATTAATTAACTCAGAGAACTCAATGATTTCTGGTGGAAATTTAATAAATGATAGTAGTTTTATGTTAAATATTACAACACTTGGACAAAGTTATTTAATATTAATAAGTATTATTGTTTTATCAGTTGTATTTGCTTCTTCATTAATATTAATCAAGAAGCCTAAAGAAATATTATCAAAAATAAGTTAGGAGAAAATTATGGAAATATTAGAAATAAAGAATGTATCATATAGTTATGCCAATTCTAAAGAAAAAGTTTTGTCAGGAGTAAATCAAAAATTTGAACTTGGGAAGTTTTATGCGATAGTAGGAAAGTCAGGAGCAGGAAAATCTACACTTCTTTCCTTACTTGCTGGACTTGATAAACCTCAAACAGGACAAATATTGTTTAAGAATGAAGATATACAAAAGAAAGGATATAGTAATCATAGAAAAAATAATATATCTTTAGTGTTTCAAAACTATAATTTAATAGATTATTTATCGCCGATTGAAAATATTAGATTGGTGAATAAATCAGCAGATGAAGGTATCTTGTTTGAACTGGGCTTAGATAAAAAACAAATAAAAAGAAATGTCATGAAATTATCTGGTGGACAGCAGCAAAGAGTAGCTATTGCCAGAGCATTGGTATCAGATGCTCCAATAATACTAGCTGATGAGCCTACTGGTAATCTGGATAGTGTTACTGCTAGAGAAATAATTAATATATTAAAGACATTAGCTAAAGATAGAGATAAATGTGTAATAGTTGTAACACATAGTAAGGAAGTAGCAGATTCTGCAGATATCATTTTAGAACTAAGTGGTAAAAAGTTGAAAAAAGTAAATAAAATGAATTTGGAGGTTGAATAATGATAAAAAATGCATTTGCTTATGTAACTAGAAAAAGCTTAAAATCAATAATTATTATGTTAGTCATTTTGGCTATGTCAACTTTAAGTCTTATAAGTTTATCTATTAAAGATGCTACGGACAGAGCTTCAAAAGAAACATTTGCTAATATAACAAATAGTTTTTCTATGGAGATAAATAGAAGAGTAAATCCTGGAACACCTAGAGGTGGGGGAAATGTAAAAGGTGAAGATATTAAAAAGATATCTCAAACAGATAGTATAGACTCCTATGTAAAAAGAATAAATAGTGTTGCAGATTTAGTTGATTATGATATTATTGAAACTAAAGAGACTCTTGCGAATCAATCGCCTAAAAGAGCGAAGAATTTTAAAAGAACAGTGATGTTAACCGGAGTTAACGACTCATCAAAAGAAACAAAATTTGTATCAGGAGCATATAAATTAGTAGAAGGAAAGCATTTAGAAAATGATGATAAAAATAAAATCTTAATGCATAAAGATTTAGCTGAAAAAAATAATCTTAAAGTTGGAGATAAGATAAAAATAAAATCTAATTTATTTGATGCTGATAATGAGAAAGGTGCAGATGAAACAGTAGAAGTAGAAATTAAAGGTCTATTCGATGGGCATAATAACGGTGGAGTAAGTGCAGCACAAGAACTATACGAAAATACATTAATCACTGATGTTCATACAGCTGCTAAAGTTTATGGTAATACAGAAGATACAGCTGTATACCAGGATGCAACATTCTTTGTAAAAGGTGATAAGAATCTTGATAGTGTAATAAAAGATATTGAGAAATTAGATATAAATTGGAGAGAATATAATTTGATTAAAAGTTCATCAAATTACCCTGCATTACAACAATCTATATCAGGTATCTACTCAATTTCAAATAAATTATTTGTTGGCTCATTAATATTTGCAGGAGTTGTAGTTTCATTATTATTATTCTTATGGATGAATGCCAGAAAGAAAGAAATAGCAGTATTACTATCATTAGGTATATCAAAATTAGAAATTTTTGGTCAATTCCTAATTGAGATGGTATTTATATCAATCCCCGCATTCGTTGGTTCTTATTTCTTAGCTGGGTATACAGCTGATAAGCTTGGGAATAATATATTGAATAAGGTTACTGGTGATATAGCTAAACAAATAGCTAGACAATCTGCATCTAGCCAATTAGGTGGTGGTGCAGAAGCTGAAGGATTTAACAAGACATTATCAAGTTTAGATATAAATGTATTACCTAAATTCATAATTTATGTAGTTATATTTATGAGTTTAGTACTGCTTGTATCTTTGATTATATCTTCTTTCAATATATTAAGAAAGAATCCAAAAGAATTATTAATTGACAATAAATAAAATTTTTGGTGCTGAAAAGCACCAAAAATTTTTTGCTTTTCAATACCCAATAATATGCTGTACAATATAAGCGAATATGCTTAAGTGGAGGTATACATGAAAATATTAACCGTTGAAGATGATAATATAATAAGAGAGGGGATAAGTGAATATCTTTCAGAATTTGGATATACAGTTATTCAAGCTAAAGATGGAAGAGAAGCATTGTCAAAATTTAATAGCGATATAAATCTGGTTATCTTAGACATTCAAATACCTTTTATTAATGGTTTAGAAGTGTTGAAAGAAATTAGAAAGAAAAGCAATTTGCCAATTCTAATCCTGACTGCATTTAGTGATGAAGAATATAAAATCGATGCATTTACTAATTTGGCAGATGGATATATAGAAAAGCCATTTTCATTGCCGGTCTTAAAGGCCAGAATAGATTCTTTAATTAAGAAGAATTATGGACATTTAGAGAAGTTTGAATATAAGAATCTATCAGTTAATTTTAATAGCTATACAGCTAAAATAAATGGAGAAGAGATAGATGTAAATGCAAAAGAACTAGAAGTATTAAAATGTTTATTGGATAATAATGGACAGGTGTTAACAAGAATGCAAATTATTGATTATGTATGGAAAGATAGCGAAGAAATTCCTTATGATCGGGTAATAGATGTATATATAAAAGAACTTAGAAAAAAATTACAATTAGACTGTATAACTACTATAAGAAATGTAGGATATAAATTGGAGAGAAAATGAAAAAAATAAAGATATTTCCCAAAATGTTCATACAAATATTTTCTGTTCTTGCAATAATAATTATATTAGTTCATTCATTAGTTTATTTTATCTTTCCTAAAACATATTTGGAGACAAGAAAAGAAAAGATCCATAATATTGCAAATGAAATTTCTAGTAATATGAATGGAAAAGAAATAAAATACATAGAACAAACTTTGGAGCTTTATTCGAAGAGTAGTGAAATAAAAGCATTTATAAAAGAAAAAAATAATAAAAATGAAATACAAATCAAAGATGATATAAATGTTAATTTAGAAAGTGATAGTAATTCTTTGATAATTGAAGAAAGAGAAATAATGCTTAATGATGGTGAAAAAATAAATCTACAATTTGTTTCTACAGCTGATATGCAAAAAGATGCGAAAGATTTAAGTATTAAATTTTTACCATATTCTTTATTTATATCAATTTTATTTTCTGCTATTATTTCTTTAATTTATGCAAAAATAATAAAAAATAATATACAGGAAATAAAAATTGTTACTGATAAAATGATGGAACTTGATAAAGAAACGCGGTTAAAAGTTAATTCTAATGATGAAGTTGGAGAATTAAAACAACAAATTAATGATTTGTATTCTACTTTATTAAGAACAATTGACGATTTGGAATTTAAAAATAAAGAAATTTTAAAATTAGAAAAGTTAAAATATGACTTTTTTAAAGGTGCATCCCATGAACTTAAAACTCCTCTTGCTAGTCTTAAAATAATACTGGAAAATATGAAATACAATATTGGAAAATATAAAGAAAGAGATATTTATATTAATGAATGTATTGACATCGTTGATAGTTTAACAAAAAATATTTCTCAAATATTATCAGTTCATTCTATAGAAAATTTGAATAATGACGAAGAATATTTGAAAATAAATGATACACTAGAAGATATATTAAAAAAATACGAAATATTAGCAAATCAAAAGAAAATAACCGTCAATAATTATATATCAGATGAGAATATTTATATAGGAAAAACAGCGTTAAAGATTATTTTATCTAATTTGATTAGTAATGCGATAAAATATACCGATGTAAATGGGGTAATTAATATTGGGATAGTTGATGATTGGTTATATATAGAGAATTCATATGGTAACAATAGAATTTCGAATATGGATGAAATATTTGATGTTAAATTTGATTTAAATAAGGAAAATAGTAATGGATTAGGCTTGTATATTGTAAGTAATATTCTGAATAATTACAATATAGAATATAAAGCATTGCAGGATGAAGAATTTTTTATCTTTAAAATTAAAATATTTTCTTAAACAAGAACAAGGCTCAATGCAGAAGAAAGAGATATTATTGAACGCTTGTATTTCAATGATGAAACTGTTCGTTATATTACTGGCAGTTGCAATGAGTACTAATTATATGAATATCAGAAAATACTTATCGTTACAGAATTCTGCAAATTGGCTGGTAAGATTGCTGGTTGGCATTATAGAATACTTAATTATCGTGTTTGCCATAATATTAATATATGCAATAGCAGTTACATTAATTGAAACATTTATAATATAAAAATATAGCTGATTATCGTATGGTTATGTCTGTGAATTATCAGGACATAATACGGTAATCAGCTATGTTTTTATAAATTATGCTGACAGCATAACAAATCAATAATAATATGTGATATTTTGATTTAGGTAGAGTTAGCATAAATATAGAAATGTAATAGTTATTGTCTGAGCAGGTCTTCAACAGATACATTAAGTACATTAGCAAATATTTGTAATTCAATATCTGTTACATAACGCTGACCAGCTTCGATACGTTGTATCATATTTTTATCAAGGTCAGCTCCGTGGCGTTGCATATCATCAGCAAGCATACGCTGTGAATATTTGTGGTCTTTTAAAAGTCTTGCTTTTTTGATATTAGAACCACACAGGTTATTAGTTCCAGTTGGACTTTTGGTTGAAAATCTTTGATACATAAGGAAATCCTTCCTTTAAGATTAATATTAAATGGATTTTATTGCATTTTATATAATCATATGCTAATATACTTGATGAAATGACATATTGAATAAGTCAATACGAGGAGGAAAAGTTATGAACAAGAAGAAAAAACTGCCTATAATAATAGGTATAATTGTCGTACTCATTATTATTGTAGCAGCGACAAGCGGGAATGGCAGTGCCAAGAAGGTAGACAATGATGGACAAGCGGCAAAAAGCAATGGTACGACAGAGGCAAAAGGAGAGCAGACATTTAATGTTGGTGAAACAGCAGAATTAAAGTCTGTTCAGGTTACTCTTGTTAATGTTGAAGAGTCAGAGGGAGAGTCATTTTTACAACCAACAGATGGTAATGTATTTGTAAGCTGTGAATTTGAAATCGTAAATAATTCATCAAAAGAGATTAATGTTAGTTCATTAATAAGTTTTGAAGCGTACTGCAATGATTATTCAACATCAGTAAGTCTTTCTGCTTTATCAGCATTTTCTGATAAAAATCAGTTAGATGGTACAGTTGCGCCGGGTAAGAAGATGAATGGAATTGTTGCTTATGAAGTGCCAGCAGATTGGTCAAAATTAGAAATTGAATATTCACCAAGTTTCTGGGGAAAGGCTATGAAATTTGTGGCTGAACATAATTAAATAATTACAAGGATAATAACCTCTGATAGAATAATTTCTGTTGGAGGTTATATTTTATAAAAGATATAGAATGGAGATTTGATATGAATAAAATATTTTATTGCAGAGTGGGTTGGATGAGGTCATATTGTGGAGCAGTTGATGAAAAGCCGGTTAATGGAGGTTCATACAATAAAAATAATACAGGATATGAAGTATATAATTTTCTTGGAAATAAGGGAAGGTATTATGGTTTTGTAGAGGCTGGAGTTGATAAAACAATAAATATTAAAAAATTAGATGGTAATAATGATTATGCTGAAAATATAACAGTTGTTTGGATTGCGAAAAGTAATGAAGCCAAGGGACAACGCATAGTAGGTTGGTATAAAGATGCAAAAGTGTTTAAGCAACTGCAAAAAGATATTCCAGAAGATGTAATGGAAGAAAGAGATAAAGCTTTTAATATATATAATATATATGCAGAGAAAGCAGTGCTGCTGGATGTTAATGATAGAAAATATATTGTCAAAGGTATGGGACAATCAAATATATGGTATGGAAATGACGATGAAAATAAGAAAGTTGAGAAAATAATAGAAACATATGAAAAAGATAAAAGTGATAAGGTTAATGAAATAGAAAAATACACAGAGGAATTGGAAGGAAAAGAAAAAGAAGCGGTTGTCAAGGTAAGAATTAATCAGGACAAGTTCAGAGAAAAATTAATAAATAAATATAAAAAATGCTGTCTGTGTAATGTTAATATGAATGAATTGTTGGTAGCAAGTCATATTAAACCGTGGAGTATAAGTGATGCAAATGAAAAACTGGATATACATAATGGTTTATTAATGTGTCCTAATCACGATAAGTTATTTGACAGAGGTTATATTTCATTTGATGATACTGGCAGAATTTTAATTTCTGAAAAGTTAGATGATAATAACAGAATGTATATGAATATAACACCTACGATGAAAATAGATATTACAGAAGAGAACATAAAGTATATAAAATATCACAGGAAAAATGTATTCATTGAAAAGTAGATATTAGTATTATGTCAGGAAATTATTTCTATTTATAAATTAAGAAAATGTTGTATAAACAACAGAAAATTAATTCTCCATTAAATATAATGTGCGTGTCGGGTGCAGAAGCACCAGGATAAATAGATTAAATAATGGAGAGTAAATATATGGATAATAAAATGTTTTGTTTTCAGTGTGAGCAGACAGCAGGATGTTCAGGTTGTACAGGTAATGCAGGTGTCTGTGGAAAGGACGCTTCTACAGCAAAGCTTCAGGACGAGCTTACAGGTGCACTTATAGGTCTTGTTAAGACTTGTGGAAGCAGTACTAAGACAGAGAATACAGACAGAATAATAATCGAAGGTCTGTTTACAACAATAACTAATGTGAATTTTAATAATCAGACATTACAGGATATGATTGATAAGGTTCATAATGAAAAGAATATTATATCACCAGGCTGTAGTGCCTGTGAGGCTAGATGTGGTAATACAGATGATTACGATTTGAATGAGATATGGAATGCGAATGAAGATATACGTTCATTAAAATCACTTATTCTTTTTGGAATAAGAGGAATGGCGGCTTATGCTTATCACGCAATGGTGTTAGGTTATACAGATGATACAGTTAATGAGTTCTTCTATAAGGCTCTTTCATATATAAGCTTTGATTTGGACGAAAGCCAGCTTCTTCCTGTAGTTATGGAAGTTGGTGAAGTTAATTTGAAATGTATGGAACTTTTAGATAAGGCTAATACAACAAGTTATGGAAATCCTTCACCGGTAAAGGTTACTTTGAATGTAGAAAAAGGACCATTTATTGTTGTAACAGGACACGATTTAAAAGATCTGGAACTGCTTCTTGAACAGACTAAGGATAAAGGAATAAATATATATACACACGGCGAAATGCTTCCAGCACACGCATATCCTAAGCTTAATAAATATCCTCATTTAAAGGGTAACTTTGGTACAGCGTGGCAGAATCAGCAGAAGGAGTTCGATGCAATTCCGGGAGCTGTATTATTTACAACTAACTGCCTTATGCCAGTTAAGAAAAGCTATGAAGACAGGGTATTTACAACAGAGGTAGTGTCATATCCACAGATGGTGCATATCGGGGAAGATAAAGATTTTACACCTGTAATCAATAAGGCACTTGAGCTTGGCGGATATAAAGAAGACCAGCATAGAACAGGCATTAATGGCGGAGAGTATGTGATGACAGGTTTCGGACATTCAGCAGTGCTTTCCGTTGCTGATAAGGTAATAGAAGGTGTTAAGAATGGGTCAATCAGCCATTTCTTCTTAGTAGGAGGTTGTGATGGTGCAAGACCGGGACGTAATTATTATACAGAATTTGTTAAAAAGACACCAACAGAGTCTATAATTCTTACACTTGCCTGTGGTAAGTACAGATTTAATGACCTTGAGCTTGGAGATATTGATGGTCTTCCAAGAATTATGGATATGGGACAGTGTAATGATGCCTATAGTGCGATAAAGGTAGCAATTGCTTTAGCAGAAGCATTTGAATGTGAAGTAAATGAGCTTCCACTCTCAATGGTTTTATCGTGGTATGAGCAGAAAGCTGTATGTATACTTCTTACACTCCTTCATCTTGGAATTAAGAATATACTTTTAGGACCTACACTTCCAGCATTCATCTCACCTAATGTACTGAAGATACTTGTTGAGAATTACGCTATAGCACCTATCAGTACACCAGAGGAAGATTTAAAGAAAATATTAGGCAACTAATTATATGTGATTTTTTTGGTTAGATAATTACTTGCTTTATCTTTAGCTGTAAGCTCTTTTAATTCTCTTATCGTGAAATATCCGCACACAATTGCGGCTGCGGCATCGGCAATCGGGCCGGCATACATAACACCATCAATTCCCATAAATATTGGGAATATTACTATGAGCGGAAGTAAGAATAATATCTGTCGTGTAAGGCTTAATAATACGCCAAGGCTCGATTTGCCGATAGAGTTAAAGAAGTTGGATGTAACCGGCTGTATTCCATTAATTAAAGTAAGGAACATATATATTCTGAAATACCGCTCAGAGAATTGGAAATAAAGTTCACTTCCGTTACCGAATACGCTGATAATCTGTCTTGGAAATACCTGAAAACAGAAAAATGCAATCAGTGATAGGAAAGAAGCTGCTCCAAGTGCTAAAAGGTATGTTTTTTTTACACGTTTGTACTTACGTGCGCCATAGTTAAATCCGATAACCGGCTGTGTGCCTTGTGATATACCAATAACAAAGGACATAAATATCATATTAACCTTTGTTATTATTCCTGCACACGCAAGTGGAATATCACCGCCGTAGATTGACTGTGCACCATAGCGGGACAGTGTATTATTCATAACAATCTGGACAATTGTCATAGCAATCTGGTTAAAGCAGGCACTTGCACCAAGTATTAAAATGTTCTTGCAGTAACACCATTTTATATTAAAGCTGTCCCCGCTAAGTTTAATATTCTTAAAATGGAACATATATCTTAAGCTTATGCAGAAAGATATAATCTGGCCTGTAATAGTTGCTAAAGCTGCACCTGTCATTCCCATATTAAATATAAAGATAAATATAGGATCTAATATTGTATTCACAATAGCACCAACAAGCATAGAAGTCATAGAGTAGCGTGGATTTCCGTCAGCAAGTATCAACTTACTCATACCTGTGTTGGCGATAAGAAATGGAAATCCAAACGCTGTTATTCTTGTATAAGCCTTAGCATATGGCAGAACGTCAGTAGTTGCACCAAAGAATTTAAGCATAGGCGTAAGGAATATTGTTGTAATTAAGAACAATGCAGTTCCGCATACCGCCATAAGAAATATTCCGTTGCCAGCATATTTTTCTGATAAATGCTTCTCGCCAGCCCCAAGATGAAGTGAGAAGTTCGTAGCACTTCCTATTCCTAACAGAAGTGAGATAGCAGTGCAGGTAGTTGATAGTGGAAACGCAATATTAGTTGCGGCATTGCCAAGCATACCAATACCCTGTCCGATAAATATCTGGTCTACTATATTATAAAGAGCAGTTACCAGCATTGAGATTATGCAGGGAATCGCAAAATTAATTAAAAGAGTGGACTCTTTTTTATAACCCAGAGGGTTGTCAGTTGTAGATGAATTCATAAAAAGTTCCTTTCATTATATTTAATATTTATATCTTGTTGACTACGCACAGTATAACATATTAAAAATAAAATTGTAATTGACGTAATTGATAAGTATGTCAGTAATTAACACATACAAGAGATAAATTGAAGTTAAATAATTATATTTTATTAAAGTGCTTTTGATAAGTATTGTTGACACACTTGTATTTGGGTGTAGAATATATAAGCTATTAAGTATTCAGATGATTAAATATATTAAACACACAGGAGGTATATATGAGTGTATCTAATAAAAAATCGATAGATATGACAAGTGGAGCTTTATGGAACAAAATACTTCTGTTTGCTCTTCCACTTGCGGCAAGCAGTATATTACAGCAGTTGTTTAACTCTGTTGATACGGCGGTGGTCGGAAGATTTGCAAGCAGTCAGGCACTGGCGGCTGTTGGAAGCAACAGTTCTTTAATATCACTTATGATTAATCTTTTTATAGGAATATCATTAGGTTCAAATGTTGTTATTGCTCGTTATATAGGAGAGAAATCAGAAAAAAACATACACGCCGCAATACATACAGCAATACTTGTTGCCATTATAAGCGGATTTTTTGTTATGATTGCAGGTCAGTTCATAGCAAAACCTGTGCTTCTTCTTATGGGAACACCGGAGGATGTTATTGACCTTGCCGTGTTGTATCTTAGAATTTATCTTCTAGGTATGCCATTTATTATGCTGTATGACTTTGGCTCATCAATTCTTAGAAGTACGGGCGACAGCAGAAGACCTCTTTATTGTCTTATTGTTGCAGGAGTTATTAATACACTTCTTAATCTTGTGCTTGTTATAGTGTTCAGATTAGGTGTGTCAGGAGTTGCGATTGCAACAGTTATTTCTAATATAGTAAGTTCTTCAATGGTTATATATATTCTTACACACGAATCAGAGCCTATAAAGCTGGAATTAAGACAGCTTAAGATATCTGTTAAGGAATTAAAGAAAATATTGGTTATAGGTATTCCGGCAGGACTTCAGGGAATGATGTTCTCAATAGCCAATGTGTGTATACAGAGCACAATTAACAGCTTTGGTTCAAGTGCAGTTGCAGGTTCAGCGGCGGCACTTAATTATGAATTCTTTGCATATTTCCTTGTAAATGCGTTCGCTCAGGCGGCAGTAACATTTACAAGCCAGAATTATGGCGCAGGGGAATATAACAGATGTAAGAAAATATTCCGCATATCTTTAGTGTTTGCGCTTGTATTGTGTGGTATTCTTTCGGGTATATTTGTTATGGGAAGGGAATTCTTTCTTCGTATATATACGACCGATGCAAATGTTCTTGTATTTGCGAGGCAGAGAATTATCATTGCAACAACGCTGGAATTATTAACAGCAGTATATGAGATAAGCGCAGGAGCTATGCGAGGTCTGGGATATTCACTGCTTCCAGCGGTAATTACCTGTGTTGGTTCGTGTGTTATAAGACTTATATGGATATCAACAGTATGTAAGGTTGTACACGTATTCTGGGTGCTTATGATTATATATCCAATATCGTGGGTAATCACAGGAATTGCTATGATGACAGCTTATTATATTGTCAGAAGAAAATGTTTCACATTCACCCATTGACACGGTAGGCGAATGGGTATAATATCATACAAAAAGATGATAATAAGAAAGGAAGCAAGGAAATGATAATATCATCGAAAGGGCGTTATGCCCTAAGAGTAATGGTATATCTTGCAGTTCATCATAGTGATGAGTATATACCATTAAAGGAGATATCAGATAAAGAAGAATTGTCAAAGAAATATCTCGAGACAATTACAAGAATGTTATCAAAAGCAAATCTTATAGAAGCAGCAAGCGGACACGGCGGTGGCTACAGATTAACAAGAAAGCCGGAGGATTACAGCGTTGGTGAGATATTAAAGCTTACCGAAGGAACACTTGCTCCTGTAACCTGTCTTAATGAGGAGACTTTAATGTGTGAACATTCGTCTTCCTGCTATACGCTTCCTATATGGCAGGGACTTGCAGATGTAATTAATAACTATCTTGATAATATGACACTCGCAGATGTTGCGGCAACAGCAATTGATAAGGCGGGTAATAAGACGGCATATAATGCCTGATAATATATGCGGCATTGTGCTGGCACACTTGGCACAAAGCAGTCCTGCGTTTAAATGAGTGTGCAGAAATGAGGAGTATTATGTCAGATAAGAATTTATTAAATGTTAAAGATTTATATGTAGATGTAGAAGATAAGGAAATTCTTCATGGTGTTAATCTTTCAATAGGCAAGGGTGAAACACATGTACTTATGGGACCTAATGGAACAGGTAAGTCAACACTTGGCTATGCTTTAATGGGCAACCCAAGATATACAGTAAAGAGTGGTGAGATATGGTTTGACGGTAAGAATATTACTGATGAACCAGTTAATGAGAGAGCTAAAGCAGGAATGTTCTTATCATTCCAGAACCCACTTGAAGTTCCGGGTGTTACACTCAGTTCATTTATAAGAAATGCCCTTGAATTAAAGACCGGCAAGAGAACAAGATATATGGAATTCAAGAAAGAACTTGAAAAGACTATGGAGCTTTTATCTATGGACAAGTCTTATGCAGAGAGAGATCTTAATGTAGGCTTTTCAGGTGGTGAGAAGAAGAAGGCAGAGATATTACAGCTTCTTATGTTAAAGCCATCATTTGCAATTCTTGATGAAACAGATTCAGGACTTGATGTTGATGCAGTAAAGACTGTATCAGCAGGTATAGAAGAATACCAGAAGACCTGCAAGGGAAGCCTTCTTATAATTACACACAGCACAAGAATACTTGAATCTTTATCAGTTGATTATACACACGTTATGATTGAGGGGAAGATTATAAGCACAGGTGATGCTTCACTTGTTGATAAGATTAATGAAAATGGTTTCGCAGAATACGAAGCAGAATAGTCAGCCATAATCATACGTTGATATATGAAAGGAGTTTACATCGAATTATGAAAGAAAAGACATATGTAGATGATATAGATAGAAACATATATGATTTCAAGAATGATGATAAGGACACATATAAGTTAAATGCTGGTCTTACTCCTGAGATAGTTGAGAAGCTCTCAAAGGAGAAGGATGACCCTGCTTGGATGCAGAATTTCAGGCTTGAGTCATTACAGATATATAATAATATGAAAGTACCTGACTGGGGACCATCTATAGAAGGTCTTAATATGGACAATATAGTAACTTATGTAAGACCTAATACTAATATGAAAGCTAAATGGTCAGAAGTACCAGAAGACATTAAGGATACATTTGAAAAGCTTGGTATTCCACAGGCAGAAAGAAAGTCACTTGCTGGTGTTGGAGCACAGTACGATTCAGAGCTTGTGTATCACAATGTAAGACAGGAAGTTGCTGAGATGGGTGTTGTATATACAGATATGGAGAGTGCGTTAAAGGGTGAATATGCAGATATGGTGCGTACACATTTTATGAAGCTTGTTAAGCCTACTGACCATAAGTTTGCGGCACTTCATGGTGCAGTATGGTCTGGTGGTTCTTTCGTATATGTTCCAAAGGGAGTATCAGTTGAGATACCATTACAGTCATATTTCAGGCTTAATGCACCGGGAGCCGGACAGTTCGAGCATACACTTATTATTGTAGATGAGGGAGCTGATTTGCATTTCATAGAGGGGTGTTCAGCACCTAAGTATAATGTAGCCAATCTTCACGCCGGTTGTGTTGAGCTATTTGTAGGAAAGAATGCCAAGCTTAGATATTCAACTATAGAGAACTGGTCTAAGAATATGTATAACCTTAATACTAAGAGAGCTATTGTTGAGGAAGGTGGTACAATTGAGTGGGTATCAGGCTCATTTGGCTCACACGTATCATATCTTTATCCTATGAGTATTCTTAAGGGTGATAATTCTAAAATGGAATTTACAGGAATTACATTTGCAGGAAAAGGACAAAATCTTGATACAGGTGCAAAGGTTGTCCATACAGGAAAGAACACAAGCTCATATATTAATACTAAGTCAATATCAAAGGATGGTGGAATTAGTACATTCAGGTCATCAGTTATAGTTAATTCCAAGGCAGAGAATTCCAAGGCTTCTGTATCGTGTCAGTCACTTATGCTTGACAGCATATCACGTTCAGATACAATCCCGGCAATGGATATTAAGACAAGCAAGGCGGATGTCGGACACGAAGCACAGATTGGAAGCATAAGCGATGAAGCAGTATTCTATCTTATGTCAAGAGGAATGACAGAGGAAGATGCAAGAGCCTGTATCGTAAGTGGATTTGCAGATAACGTATCTAAGGAGCTTCCACTTGAATATGCAATTGAAATGAATAATCTCATAAGACTTGAAATGAAAGGCAGTATAGGTTAATTGTGCTGATAAGATGAGCAGGAATGGAGAAATTTATGAATAATAATGAATATAGAATAAATGCACTTCCAGCAAAGACATGGTACCAGCTTAATATGAATGATACACGTCTTTTATGGGATGATAATTTAGTACCTTGTAATATGGATACAAAAGGCTGTGATAAGGTATGTTCAGATGTTAATGCTAAAGATTACAGTGATATAGAAAATGCAGTTCTTACAGGTGCAGGCAAAGAAGCAGATGTGTTATTTGAAGCAGGCGTAACTAATACATTACTTGTAAATGCAGATAAAGAAACTAACGGCCAGACATTATATATTAATGTCAATGGCAATGATAAGAACCAGTCAGGAAAGATTATAGTTAATGTAGAGGATAATGTTACATTTACAATAATTGAGAACTTTAAAGGTGAGAGCAGTACAGAAGGCAGGGTAGCATTAAGAACACTTATAGATACAGGTCTTAACAGCAAGGTACGCCTTATTCAGGTATATATGCAGCCAGAAAGCATTGATGTATTAAGCGATACAGGATGCAGGCTTTCAGATAATGCCTCATTTGAGATTGTTCAGGTATTCGTAGGCAGGGGCAGCCTTTATGATGGAATAAGGACAGAGCTTATAGGCAATAATTCTGCATTTACAGCAGATATTGGATACCTTGGAGCTAAGAAGCAGAATATAGATATTAACCTTATATCTAATCATATTGGAAAGAAGACTAACAGCGGGATAAGAGTTGATGGTGCATTAAAGGACGAAGCTTCTAAGCTTTTCAGAGGTTCTATTGATTTTAAAAATGGTTCTTCTGGTTCAGTTGGTGCAGAGACAGAAAATGTACTTTTACTTGGCGAAGATGTCAGAAATAAGACAATACCTCTTATACTCTGTGCAGAGGAAGATGTTAATGGTTCACACGGAGCTACAATCGGTGAGCTCGATGAGGAAACATTGTTCTATTATGCTTCAAGAGGCATTGATAAGAAGAACGCTGAGGATATAATGACTAAAGGAAGAATTGAAGTTATTATAAGAAAGATTAATGACGAGGACACAGAAAAGCTTGCAGAGGAGCAGCTTGAAGAAGTGTTGCAGTAATGGAGGCAGTAATGGAGATTAAAGAGCAGAAAGATTATAGAAAAGATTTCCCACTTCTTAATAATAATTCTTCTATATATATTGATAATGCGGCAACAGCACAGAAGCCACAGTGCGTAATTGATGCTGAAAGCAGATTTTATGAGGTTAATAATGCCAATCCTCTCCGTGGCTTTTATCCATTAAGTCTTGCCGCTACTAAGGAATATGAGGATGCAAGGGAGGTTGTAAGACAGTTTCTTAATGCGGACTCTGATAAGGAGATAATCTTTACAAGAAATACAACAGAAAGCCTTAACCTTGTTGCATACAGCTATGGTATTAATAATCTTAAGGCTGGAGATGAAATAGCAGTTTCAATAATGGAACACCACAGCAATCTTCTGCCATGGCAGATGGTTGCAAGAGTGACAGGTGCAACTTTAAGATATCTGGAATGTGAGAAGGACGGAACATTAAAAGATGATACTCTTAAAGAGGGAATTAATGCTAATACTAAGATCGTTGCAGTTGCACAGGTTTCCAATGTATTAGGCTGTGTCAATCCAATTAAAAAGATAGCCCAAATAGCACACGATAATGGTGCTGTTATGGTTGTTGATGCGGCACAGAGTGCTCCACATATGAAGATTGATGTAAAAGATTTAGATGCTGATTTTCTTGCGTTTTCAGGACATAAGCTTATGGGACCTATGGGAATTGGTGTACTTTATGGTAAGGAAAGTATACTTAAGAATATGCAGCCATTTCTTACAGGTGGTGAGATGATTAATTCAGTTACTAGAGATGGTGCAACTTATGCAGAACTTCCACACAAGTTCGAGGCAGGAACGGTAAATGCGGCAGGAGCTGTTGGTCTTGCAGCAGCAATTAAATACATTAGTGAGATAGGCTTTGATTATATACAGCAGAAAGAAGAAAGACTTGCAAAGATTGCTATTAACGGACTTAAAGACCATAAGTACATTCATATATTAGGCTCTGATGATTATAAGAACCATACAGGAATAGCAGCATTTACAATAGATGGGGTTCATCCACACGATGTAAGCGAGATATTATCTTCTGACGGAATAGATGTAAGGGCTGGGCATCACTGTGCACAGCCACTGCTTACATTTCTTGGAGTTAATAATGCGACAAGAGCAAGTTTTATGTTCTATAATACAGAGAAGGAAGCAGAAGCATTTGTTGAGAGTGTGCTTAACGTAAGAAGGAGAATGGGTTATGATGAATAGAGGCTTTTATAATGAAATACTTACAGAACATAATATAAGACCAGAATTTAAACACGACTTAGAAGATGCCAATATCGTCCTTGAGGGTGTAAATCCTAACTGTGGTGATGATATATGGCTTAAGCTTAAGGTTGAAGACGGTATTATTAAGGACGGAGCTTTTGTTGGAGATGGCTGTGCTGTATCCCAGGCATCGGCTGATATTATGCTTGGAATGATAATTGGAAAGACTAAAGAAGAAGCTTTAAAGCTTGGAGATTTATTCTTTAAGATGATTAAGGGTGAAGCAACCGATGAGGAGATTGAAGAATTAGACGAGGCATCAGCACTTAAAGATATATCACATATGCCTGCAAGAGTAAAATGTGCTGTACTTGGCTGGCATACATTAGATGAGGCATTAAATAAGGAGTAATATGGCAAAGTATATTATGGCGCTTGATCAGGGAACGACAAGCTCAAGATGTATATTATTTGATAAGGCTGGCAATATCTGTTCAATGGCACAGAGGGAATTTGAACAGATATATCCTAAGCCGGGCTGGGTGGAACACAATCCAATGGAGATATGGTCAACACAGTATGCAGTTATGTCTGAGGCTATGGCACTTTTGGGTGCTAAGCCTAATGATATAGCAGGCATTGGAATAACCAACCAGCGTGAAACCACAATTGTGTGGGATAAAGAAACAGGTGAGCCTGTATATAATGCTATTGTATGGCAGTGCAGACGTACAGCCAAGGATATTAATCTGCTTGTAAAAGATGGTTATGCAGATGTAATCAAGGCAAAGACAGGACTTGTGCCAGATGCGTATTTTAGTGCAACTAAGATTGCGTGGATACTTAGTAATGTAGCAGGAGCAAGGAAAAAGGCAGAAGAGGGCAGATTGCTATTCGGTACGGTTGACACCTGGCTTATATGGAAGCTTACAGGCGGTGCGGTGCACGTTACAGACTATACTAATGCTTCAAGAACTATGCTTTTTGATATTCATAACAGGTGCTGGGATAAAGAGCTTCTTGAAAAGTTCAATATACCAGAGGTTATGCTTCCTAAGGTAAAGCCTTCAAGCTGTATATATGGTTATACAGACCCTTCTGTTCTTGCTGGAAATGTTGCAATAGCAGGTGCGGCAGGTGACCAGCAGGCGGCACTTTTTGGACAGTGCTGTTTTGAGCCGGGAGAAGTAAAGAATACATATGGAACAGGCTGTTTTCTTCTTATGAATACAGGGGACAAGCCGGTGGATTCTAAGCATGGTCTTATAACTACGATTGCGGCAGGAAGTGATGACCAGCTTCATTATGCGCTTGAGGGAAGTGTATTTACAGGCGGTGCAATTGTGCAATGGCTTCGTGATGAGATGAGGCTTATAAGAAGCTCCTCACAATCAGAAGATTATGCAAGAATGGTAAATGACACCAATGGAGTATATATTGTTCCTGCATTTTCAGGAATGGGTGCACCTTACTGGAATCCTTATGCAAGAGGCTGCGTTGTAGGCTTATCAAGAGGTGCTAACAAGGAACATTTTATAAGGGCATCGCTTGAGTCAATAGCATATCAGACATATGATGTGTTAAAGGCAATGGAAAGTGACACAGGACATATAGTTAAAGAGTTAAAAGTAGATGGCGGGGCAAGTGCCAATGATTTCCTAATGGAATTTCAGGCAGACATTCTTGGAGCTAAGATAAGACGTCCTAAGTGTATAGAAACTACTGCACTTGGTGCGGCATATCTTGCTGGTCTGGCAGTTGGTTTCTTTAAGGATCTGAATGAGATAAGAGATAACTGGCAGTTGGCTTCCACATTTGAGAGCAGTATGGCACCATCAGACAGGGATAACCTTCTCGCAGGCTGGAGAAGAGCCGTAAAATGTGCCATCTCTTATACAGATGAATAAAACTGAATAAAAAATATATTGTTTTTGCTTTGTTATTGTATATAGTGTATAATTTTAAGCATATATATCAGGGAGGAAGAGGTTTTGGATAATAATGTACTAAAGGCACTTAATGTAATAGAGCAGGTCAACAATGTTATATTAGGAAAAGATAAACAAATAAAAGAGATTATGGCGGCATTTCTGGCTGGAGGCCATATACTTTTGGAGGATATTCCGGGTGTTGGTAAGACAACACTTGCGACAGCATTTTCTAAGGCAATGGCACTTGACTGCAAGAGGGTGCAGTTTACTCCGGATGTGATGCCGTCTGATCTTACAGGGTATTCAGTATACAGAAATGACTTAGGTCAATTCATATATCAGCCGGGAAGCGTGTTCTGTAATCTGCTGCTTGCTGATGAGATTAACAGAACATCACCTAAGACACAGTCAGCACTTTTAGAGGTTATGGAAGAAAGAAAGGTAAGCGTTGAGGGCGTTACCAGAGAAGTTCCAGAACCTTTTATTGTTATTGCAACACAAAATCCACTTGGTAATGCAGGAACACAGAGCCTTCCAGAAGCACAGATGGATAGATTTATGATTACTTTATCAATCGGTTACCCTGATTATGAAAGCGAACTTGATATGGCTATGTCTGTAGGAAAGCAGAGCAGGACAAGTGATATGATACCTGTGGTAAGCATAGATGATTTTATAAGTATGCAGAATAAAATATATGATGTATATATGAATGAGAGCATATACAAATATATAGTTAATCTTGTTACAGCTACTAGAAAGTCACGTTATATAGAAAGAGGTGCAAGTCCTAGAGCGACTATAGCACTTGTAAAGATGTGTAAGGCGTGGAGCTGGCTTAACGGAAGGGATTATGTTGTTCCTGCGGACGTTATTGCACAGTTTGAGTATGTTATAACACACAGAATAATTCTTAATATGGCGGCGAGAATGGACGGTAAAGACAAGGCAGAAGTGATTAATGATATTTTGAAATCAGTTGCTAAGCCAGCAGTAGGAAAGAAGGCATAATGACAGGTGTATTTTTGATTATTATACTTGCTGTTGTGTGGTATGTAGCAGGCATATTTCATTCATTTGCACTTATGCTTTATGTAGCTGTTAATCTTCTGCTAATAGCAGGTATGTATATATTAACTCGTATATATAAAAGAAATGTTGCATTTTATTTTGATGTTAATCTGGCAGAGGAGTTAAAGAATTCTAGCTGCCAGTTAAGAATTAATGTAAGCAATAAAACAGGAATACCAATCACGAAAATCAGATTAGATGTAGTCGTGTCATATTGTGATAAGAAAGGTAAAGAATACAAGAAATACCGAAAGAACGTAAAGCTGTATGGAGGCTGTAAAGGCAGGAAGGATAATATGGATTTATCTGTCAGCCTGCCATATTGTGGAATGGCTGATGTAAAGATAGTTAAAGCAAAAGTGTATGATTGCACAGGCTTGTTTCATTGCACAATAAAGCCTTTAAGCATAATGAATATTTTGATATTTCCAGAAGCTGAAAGCAGTATATATGAAGGTGCTTTTTCACAATATGAAAGCAACAATAATATAGAATCGTATATCAACAGAAAAGGCAGTTCACACGATGATATAAGACAGATAAGGGAATATCAGACAGGAGATTCTTACAGGCATATACACTGGAATTTAAGTTCAAGAACAGGAGATCTGCTTATTAAGGAATTCTGTGGACAAGTTGACAGGGAGATACTTGTGCTTCTTGATACACTGCCTGATGATATTAATAATATTGAGCGTATGAGCAGCTTTTATGACAAGACAGCTGTGCTTGTTATGGGATTTATTCAGGATAACACGAAGGTATCAGTGCTGTGGAATGATCTTAATTCTGGAGCTTTATGTAAACATACAGTATCAGATTATGATGATTTAAAGAATGTATACTATATATTATATAGGCTTCATTATAATTGTCGTAATAATGATACGGATATTAACAGGGAATACAGCCTTGGAGAGTATATTGATAAGAATATCATAAAGATAGATACATCATCTGATGTTACTGAGTTATTGGGAGAAAATGTATATGGAGAACGTGCGTATTAATGTAGGACAGGCACATTCTGACACATATAATGGTAATCCTTATATAGCCTTTGCAGGGATAATGACAGGGCTGTTATCGGTTATATTATTTGTTGATGAATTAGATGCTGTCAGTTTTACAGTTGTGGGAGTATTATTATTCTCAGGAATATATGCGTATATTTTAAGTTATGCACATTATAATAAAAGAAAGTTTCTGCCATTTGTGATAGTGGGAGAAGTGGCTGTAACAGCTATATTGTCTGTATTTAATATACAGCGTATATCAGAGCAGTCTGTATCAATAATGCAGGCACTGGTTGACGGACGGGCAAATACACAGAATGTTACATATGTGGTGTTTGTAAGCAGTGTCGTGCTTATTTATATTATATATCTGTTAGAGGTTATATTTAAAAACCGTGTTATATTGACACTGGTTACAGTTGTAATGCTTGCAGCTTCACCTATATTAAGATTAGAGGTAAGCTTGTTTCATATATTTGTAATAGTTATGCATCAGGTTATAGTGGGCGTGTCTTACGCTGTGCTTGGAAGACGTAAGAAAATGCTGTATACAACAAGAAGCGGAAAGTTGATACATAAGAAAAGTATAATATATTGTATCGCAGCGACAGTGATTATTTTCTTTGCAGCTGATATTATTACCAATATATTTTCTGAATATATGTATGGTTCTATTTCGGGCATAGAGCAGACTATCTATAAGACATCAAAGAGAATATCAGGCAAGGGTTCTGATGTTAAGATTAATGGGGAGATAAGTTCAGGCAATAATTACCAGTCTGGAATTACCCAGATGACAGTTACGGTAAGTAAAATGCCAACAGAGGATTTATATCTTTACGGTTTCAGAGGTGGCGAATATAAGGGTGGAAGCTGGGATTCAACTGATGATGATACTATATGTAAGAATATAGACAGAACTGAATTTAAGAAAGAAACGATATCACAGCCTGTTTACGCATCAACATATTTTAAAAAGATGTATTATTATATTAATATATATATGAGGAACAGCGGAATTGTTGCGACCTCTAACAATAATAAAATAAACAGAAAATTAGATGTTAAATATGTTAATGATAATTATAAACAGACAATAGAGCCTTATTACAATAGTGGTTATAAGAATTTCAGCAAAGGTGATGACGGAAAGAAAACATACAATATTGAATATATTGAACAGGCAGATATGCAGTCTGAATGGAGAGAGAAGAGTAATGAAAAATATAATACAACAGTTCGGGATTATAAAAATGTACAGCAGTTGTATAAGGCAGCTATGACTCCAATCTATTCTGCTGTATCCAAAAGTTTGGTTCCAAGGCTGACTTCATATGTTCAGGCTAATCCATTAACATCACTAAGGGATAAGACTACATTTATTATGTATACACTGCTAAGCAATACAAGATATACAAGAACTCCGGGGGTAATGTTGGGATCATCAGATATTGCGGAGGATTTTCTGTTTAATGCACAGAGGGGTTACTGCGTTCATTATGCAACGGTGGCTACAATTATGTACAGGCTGTACGGAGTTCCGGCAAGATATGTATGTGGTTACAGATTAAGTGCAGAGGACTTCAAGGAAACTGATCAGTCTGTTTATGTTGCAGAGGTTTCTGATAAGAAAATGCACGCGTGGACGGAAATATTTATTGATAATTATGGCTGGGTTCCTGTAGATGTTACGCCAGCAAGTGATGGAAGCTGTGCAGTTTCATATCCGGGTTATGATATTAATACATTTAACAATGTTATGAGTGAACACGGCTGGACACTCGATAAAGCGAGCATTAGCGGTGATAGCAGTGAAGATGTAACTTATGTAAGTACAAGAAGCGGAGCTGTTAAGGTGGCATTAAAAAAAGGCTTTAAAGTGGCTGTAGTGGTTGTTAAATATATAGCAATACTGACTCTTGTTATATTAATTGTCTTGCTGCCATTATGGATTAAGTTATACAGGGTAAGCAGGCTCAGGAAAATTCAGTCTTTAAGTTCGTGTGATATATATGAAAGATTAATGGAAATGCTGCATTTTGCGGGAGATTTTACCGGATATAACGGGACAGAGGAAGATTTTGCTTATAAGCTTTCGGAACGTTATGGCAATATTACATACGAAGAAGCAAAAAATGTATACGATAGTATGATGTATATACGTTTTGCTGATACAGATAAAGGCAGGTCATATTATAAGAAGAATGTATTGGCCTTATACAGAAAAGCGGCGGAAGAAACTTATAAGGAATTAAAGAAGAAAAAGAGAATAGTATTCAAATATGTGCATTGTTATATCTGATTTTAATATTGACGAATAATTTCTTTCGCATTATTATATGTTATATATAACAATGGAGGAAAAATATATGATGTTAGCTCTTATAACAGCAAAACAGGTTATTGTATTATTTATATTAATATTTTCTGGATTTATATGCGTTAAGACAGGTGCAGTAAAAATAGAGGGAAGGAAGTCATTTTCTGACCTTCTGGTATATTTTGTTGTGCCTTGTATGATAATTAATTCTTATCTGACAGAATTTGATGACAATATTTTTAAAAATATATTGTACGCACTGGGATTAAGCATACTGCTTTTAGTTGTTGGATTTGCCATAACATTTTTATTATCTTTTAAGTTAAAAGGAGATAATGTGCCTATCGTAAGATTTGGTTGTATGTTTTCTAATGCAGCATATATGGGATTTCCCCTGATACAGGCTCTATTTGGAAGCGAGGGACTTATATATGCAAGTGCCTTTGTGACAGCATTTAATATATTTTTATGGACACTTGGATATTCAATTGTAAGCAGAACCTTTGATTTAAAAGCAATTGTTAAAAAGATATTCACAACACCAGCTATAATATCAGTGTTTATCGGACTTTTAATATTTATTGCAGGAATTCCGCTTCCAGATATTATAAGCCAGCCAATAAGTTATGCGGCGGCTATTAACACGCCATTATCTATGTTTATTACAGGTATGATAATTGCGGCAAGCCCAATAAAGAATATGTTTAATAATAAGCTTGTATATTTTGCAATTATTGTCAGAATGTTCATTATACCTGTAGTGTGCATAGCTATTTTTAAAATATTTAATATCAGCGGAATGGCTGCTGATGTTGTAATTATTCTTGAGGCATGTCCTTGTGCATCAATATCTTCTGTATTTGCGGTGCAATTCGGATATGATGAGGACGTTGCGGCGGCTATGGTGGTGCTTACTACATTTATAAGCATAATAACACTGCCGGCGGTGGCACTTATTATAACTACATTAATATAATGATACCAGGGGCAAAAGGATTAAAACTATGTGAGTTTGCTCATATTTTGGGGCTTTTGCCACAACATCATATAATTAATATGTGTTAAATTTTAATTAAACATTGTATTAACTTGGGGATAGCCATTTATTTTTTGTTAAATGTATGCTATTATACACAAGTATTTTATGATTATGAGAGTATAATAGAGGTTATTTATGAAGATACTATTTGTTTCGCTTGGCTGCGATAAGAATCTTGTTGATACTGAGAATATGCTTGGTATCTTAAAGAATAAGGGATTTGAGTTCACTGATGATGAATGGGAAGCTGATATTATAGCAATTAATACCTGCTGTTTTATAGGCGATGCCAAGCAGGAAAGTATTAATACAATACTTGAGATGGCAGAACATAAGAAAGATGCCAGATGTAAGGTGCTTGTAGTTGCAGGTTGTCTTGCACACAGATATCAGGATGAGATTATTAAGGAAATTCCGGAAGTAGATGCATTTGTTGGAACATCTTCTTATGATAAGATTGCTGATATGATTAATTCTGTACTTGAAGAAAAGGGCATATCTAATTTTGTTGAAGATGCGAACAGAATGCCAATGGTTGAAGCTGATAGAATTGTGACAACCCCGGGTTATTATGAGTATTTAAAGATTGCAGAGGGTTGTGATAAGCACTGTACTTACTGTGTAATACCTAAGGTAAGGGGAAGCTTTAGAAGCTTTCCTATTGAGTATCTTGTTAATCAGACTAAGAAGCTCGTTGAGGGCGGTGTTAAAGAGATTATACTTGTTGCACAGGAAACAACTCTTTATGGAGTTGATTTATATGGAAAGAAGTCGCTTCCTAAGCTTTTACATAATCTTGGCTTAATAGAAGGACTTGAATGGATAAGAATTCTTTACTGTTATCCGGAAGAGATTAATGATGAGCTTATAGAAGCTATTAAAAATGAGCCAAAGGTCTGTCATTATCTTGATATGCCTATACAGCACGCAAGCGACAATATTCTTAAGCGTATGGGTAGAAGAACTTCAAAGCAGGAGCTTACAGATATTGTTGCAAAGCTTAGAAGGGAGATTCCTGATATTGCCTTAAGAACTACACTTATTACAGGCTTTCCTGGTGAGACAGATGTGGATCACGAGGAAGTTATGCAGTTTATAGATGAGTGTGAGTTTGATAGATTAGGTGTATTTACATATTCAAGAGAAGAGGATACTGTAGCCGCACAGATGCCTGACCAGATTGATGAAGAGATTAAGGAAAAATACAGAGATGAGTTAATGCAGTTACAGCAGGAAATATCAGCAGACAGGTCAGCCGCTATGATTGGACGAATTGTGAGAGTTATGATTGAAGGCTTTATACCAGAAGATAATACATATGTTGGACGTTCATACAAAGATGCACCTAATGTTGATGGTCTTGTATTTGTTGAATGTGACAGAGAGCTTATGTCAGGTGATTTCATTGATGTTAAGATTACAGGCTCAACCGAATATGATCTTATTGGAACTATTGTTGAATAATTAACATCACAGATATTAATATGCACAATGCAGTAAGATTATATGCAGAAGTGTAGGAATGGAGAGTATTATGAATTTACCTAACAAATTAACAATTTTAAGAATGATTATGATTCCTGTATTTCTTGTTGTATTATATATACCAGGATTGGGAATGTCTGGAAATATAGCAGCTGCGGCAATATTTATACTTGCAAGCATTACAGATTTTCTTGATGGAAAGATTGCAAGAAAGTATAACCTTGTAACTAACTTTGGAAAGTTTATGGATCCACTTGCTGATAAGCTTTTAGTGTGTTCGGCACTTATTGCACTTGTGGACTTTGATAAAGTTGCTGCCTGGATTGTAATAATTATTATTGCAAGAGAATTTATAATAAGTGGTTTCAGGCTTATTGCAGCTGACAATGGTGTTGTTATTGCAGCGAGCTACTGGGGCAAGTTTAAGACAACTTTCCAGATGATAATGATAATTCTTCTTATATTAGACCTGAATTATCCATTTAGCGGGGTTGTTAATATGGTAGTCACATATATTGCCCTTATACTTACGGTTGTTTCACTTATTGATTATATTGTAAAGAATTATAAAATCTTTATAGAGGGTTCTAATAACTAGTTGATATTGATAAGCTGTTTTATGAAAAATTGATAAAGACAGATTAATTAATAAACTGAGGTGATTGTTAATTGCTGATTGATATGGAATAGCTATTCGATGTTTTTATGTGTTAAATGTTTATGTTTAATATTTGCAGATGATGGTTCGGGTGTATTGTGCATCCGAACCATTGTTGAATTATGAAGGGATTAATAAAAGGAGTCGAAACGAAATATGAAATTAGAGGAAGAAGTTGTTAAGAAATTAAAAGAGTGCAACTACCTGCTGACAACTGCTGAGTCCTGCACAGGCGGTATGGTTGCATCTTCAATTGTAAATGTAAGCGGTGCATCAGAAATATTTCACGAAGGCTATATTACTTATTGCGATGAAGCTAAGCACAAAATACTTGGTGTCAGCAATGATACACTGCAACGATATAAAGCGGTGAGCAGTAATACAGCCTGTGAAATGGCAGACGGAGCATTAAAAGCCGCCAATGCGGATATAGCTGTATCAGTGACAGGCGTTGCAGGTCCGTCTATGGAAGACGATAAACCTGTAGGTCTTGTATATATTGGAATAGCACATAATTGCAGGAGCTATGCTAAAGAATTCAACTTTACAGGTGACAGGGAGACTGTACGTAAAAAAGCCTGTGAGGAAGCTCTGAATATGATACTGGAAGAATTGTCGCAGGTATAGGCTTGCAGGATATGATTGAAGTATAATTTGATATTATATTTAATATGATTTGAAGTGCGATTTAAAATAATATTTAATCTGTAATTTGAAATGATATAAATGTTATTATATCAATGAAAATATATTGGTAAAATACTATTTATATCTTTACATAAAGGACGATATATGATAGGATATATGTATCCGATATGTTACATAGTAATAATAATTAAGACTTGGTCTAAGACTGCAATTATAATTTGAATTAGGTTGAATTGATTTGGATTAAGCTGAATTAAGTTGTAATTAGATTTTAAGTTAAGTTGACATTATATAATTGGCCTGGATTATGATTAACGTTTTGCAACGCTGTAATGTACTGGCTGGTATAGATTTCAGGTGAATATATACAGTGTTTAATTAAATTTACTATTTTTACAGAATGAATGTTCGAAAAGCTATTGACAAATGACACAGTATATAATATTATCATTAAAGACGAACGAATGTTCATTGATATGGAGGTATTTATAATTGGTTAATAATGAAGATAAGATGAAAGCACTTGATGCTGCGATTTCTAATATTGAGAAACAGTTTGGTAAGGGTTCTGTAATGAAGCTTGGTGATTCAGCTACTAATATGAATGTTGAATGTATTCCGACAGGTTCATTAAGCCTTGATATAGCACTTGGTTTAGGTGGAGTGCCTAAGGGAAGAGTTGTTGAGATATATGGTCCTGAATCATCAGGTAAGACAACAGTAGCACTTCATATGGTTGCAGAAGTTCAGAAGCGTGGCGGTATAGCTGGATTTATAGATGCAGAGCACGCACTTGACCCTGTATATGCTAAGAATATAGGTGTAGATATTGATAATTTATATATATCACAGCCCGACAGTGGTGAGCAGGCACTTGAGATATGTGAGACAATGGTAAGATCTGGTGCTATTGATATCGTTATTGTCGATTCAGTAGCTGCACTTGTACCTAAGGCTGAGATTGATGGTGATATGGGTGATTCACATGTAGGTTTACAGGCAAGACTTATGTCACAGGCTTTAAGAAAGCTTACTCCTGTTGTAAGTAAGAATAATTGTGTTGTTATATTTATCAACCAGTTAAGAGAGAAAGTTGGAGTTATGTTCGGTAACCCAGAGACAACCACAGGTGGACGTGCACTTAAGTTCTATGCGTCTGTAAGACTAGATGTCCGTAAGATAGAGACATTAAAGTCTGGTGGAGAAGTTATTGGTAACCGTACAAGGGTTAAGATAGTTAAGAACAAGGTTGCACCTCCATTCAGGGAAGCGGAATTTGATATAATGTTTGGTAAAGGAATATCAACAGAGGGCGATTTAATTGATTTAGCTTCTAATGTGGGAATTGTACAGAAGAGTGGAGCTTGGTTTTCATATAATGGAGAGAAGATTGGACAGGGTAGAGAGAATGCTAAGCAGTTTCTTCTTAACAACCCGGAATTAAAGGATGAGATAGATAAGAAAGTTCGTGCCCATTATGGAATAGGTGAAGAAGCTGATACGGCAGAAGCAGAAGATACTAAAGCTAAGTCTAAGAAAAAGACTGGCGAGAAAGAGGCGGAAGAAGTAAATGTATAATGATGAAGTTTCTTCAGATATACAATATTTAGTCACTTCGATTGTCGATGTTAATAAACAACGCAGGAGAGTATTTGTTAATTACGAACCTGCGTTCGTTTTATATAATTCAGAGATAAGAAAGTATCAGATTAAAGTGGATAGTGTTATTATGTCCGATATTTACAATGAAATAATAACTATACTTACTAAAAGGGCTAAGATAAGGGCAATGGCTCTGCTTAAGAGCCATGATTATACAGAAGGCAGGCTAAGGGAGAAGCTATGGGCTAATGGTTATCCTAAGTGCTGTATTGATGAGACTATAGCGTATATATATTCATATGGTTATATTGATGACAGAAGATTCGCTGATAATTATATAATATCGAGGTCATCTTCTAAATCAAGGCGTGTGATTGAGACAGCTTTGTTAAAGCTTGGTGTTTCCGCTGATATTATTAAAGAAGCCTGCGATGAATTTTATTGTGAGGAAGATGATTATGCAAAGGAGATTAATGTAATAATCGGACATATCAATAAAAAGATTAATTCAATTGATATTAAAGATTATAATCAATTACAGAAATTAAAAGCTTCACTTTACAGAAAGGGCTTTAGGCTTGATGATATCAATAAAGCACTTGATATGGTATGTGATACTAATGAGTATTAATAGGCCGGATAATATATGCAAGATAATGACAAGTTAGGTTGATGTAACCTTGACATAATGCCGTTTAGAGTATAATATTAGTATGTTGTATTTTTTGTACAATGAAAACTTAATAAGGAGGTGCTCCTGTGTCATTTATTTCGGCAGTTGTCACATTTTTTGTTACACTTGTGATAGTCGCACCTATTACCTGGGTTGTATCTAGTAAAGCCATCAATAAAAGCAATGATGAAAAGATTGGCAATGCGAACGAAAGAGCCAGAGAAATAATAGATGAAGCGTTGAAAGCGGCTGAGACTAAGAAGAAAGAGGCACTCTTAGAAGTTAAAGAAGAATCTTTAAAGACTAAGAATGAGCTTGAGAAAGAGACTAAGGAAAGACGTGCAGAAATTCAGAAGTACGAGAAGAGAGTCCTTTCTAAAGAAGAAACTCTTGACAGAAAGATTGAAGCAGTAGAGAAGCGTGACTTAGGTATTACCAGAAAAGAAGAAGAACTTGGTAAACAAAGACAGAAGGTTGACGAACTTGAAAAGAAAAGACAGCAGGAACTTGAAAGAATCTCTGGATTAACCTCCGAACAGGCAAAAGAATATCTATTAAAAACTGTTGAAGATGAAGTTAAACATGATACTGCTGTAATGGTTAAGACATTAGAAAGCAGGGCAAAAGAGGAAGCAGATAAAAAGGCAAAGGAATTAGTGGTTAATGCAATTCAAAGATGTGCCGCTGACCACGTTGCCGAGACAACTATATCAGTTGTACAGCTTCCTAATGATGAAATGAAAGGCCGCATTATTGGTAGAGAGGGTCGTAATATAAGAACTCTTGAAACACTTACTGGTGTAGAACTTATAATTGATGATACACCTGAGGCTGTAGTTTTATCAGGCTTTGATCCAATTAGAAGGGAGATTGCAAGAATCGCTCTTGAGAAGCTTATTCTTGATGGAAGGATTCATCCAGCAAGAATTGAGGAGATGGTTGAAAAAGCCCAGAAAGAAGTTGAAACATTAATTAAAGAAGAAGGTGAAGCTGCAACCCTTGAGGTTGGTGTCCATGGAATTCATCCTGAATTGGTTCGCTTACTTGGTAAGTTAAGATACAGAACCAGTTATGGTCAGAATGTATTAAAACATTCAATTGAAGTAGCTCAGATTACAGGATTGTTAGCCAGCGAATTAGGTCTTGATGTAAAGATGGCAAAGAGAGCTGGTTTATTACATGATATAGGTAAAGCTGTCGACCATGAAATGGAAGGCTCACATATTCAGTTGGGTGTTGACCTCTGTAGAAGATACAAGGAATCAGCACTTGTTATTAATGCGGTAGAAGCTCATCATGGTGACGTTGAACCAGAAAGTTTAATAGCCTGTCTTGTACAAGCTGCTGATACAATCTCAGCCGCAAGACCTGGTGCTAGAAGAGAGACGTTAGAAACTTACACAAACAGATTAAAACAATTAGAAGATATTACCAACTCATATAAGGGAGTTGAGAAGTCTTTTGCTATTCAGGCAGGTAGAGAGGTTCGAGTAATGGTTGTTCCTGAAGTGATTAGTGATTCAGATATGGTATTACTTGCAAGGGATATTTCTAAACAGATTGAAAATCAGATGGAATATCCAGGACAGATTAAAGTTAGTATTGTAAGAGAATCAAGAGCTGTTGATTACGCTAAGTAATTACGAACATATTTAAAGAACCAGAGAAGCTACCAAGAATTCAAAATTCTTGGCAGCTTCTTTTTTATGTTTTGTATTAGTATTTACTATAATATTTCGTCTTATACTATTGTGTAGCCTTTTATTGATGTCAAATTGGTTAATAGACTAAATTACCTTTTGATTTTAAGTGTTAATATGCCAGAATTAAACATATGGCAGTTATATACAATAATTATTACAATGCTTATTGAAATGTAATTCTTAGTATAAAATTCAAAGGCTGACTTAATAATATTAAGCTAACACTTAATTTTATTAATAAAATTCTTAAAAATGTCTAATTAATTAATATTTTTAATCAAAATTCATAAATATAATGTGAAAACTATTGCTAAAAAATCATCTTCATAGTATAGTATTTAAGACCTTTTAATTACGAAATGGAGGATTAATATGCAGTATAATGAAATGAGCAAAGAACAGTTATTACAGTTAAAGGCTGAACTTGATGAAAGATACAAGGAAGCAAAAGCTAAGGGACTTAACCTTAATATGTCAAGAGGTAAGCCATCAGCAACTCAGCTTAATGTAACAATGGATATGCTTGATGTAATCAATAGTTCATCTGACTTAAAGTCAGAGGACGGAACAGATTGTAGAAATTATGGTGTTCTTGATGGAATTCCTGAAGCTAAGAAGCTTATGGCAGATATGATGGGAACAACACCTGAACACGTTATTATATATGGTAATGCAAGTCTTAATATTATGTATGATCAGGTATCAAGAGCGTATACACACGGTATTCTTGGAAATACACCTTGGTGCAAGCTTGATAAAGTAAAGTGGCTCTGTCCAGTTCCAGGCTATGACAGACATTTTGCTATAACAGAAAGATTTGGAATTGAAATGATTAATATTCCAATGTCTGTTGATGGACCTGATATGGATATGATAGAGAAGCTTGTAAGCGAAGATGAGTCTATTAAGGGTATCTGGTGTGTACCTAAGTATTCAAATCCTCAAGGCTACACATACTCAGATGAGACAGTAAAGAGAATGGCAGCATTAAAGCCAGCAGCTAAGGACTTTAGAATATTCTGGGATAATGCGTATGTTATTCATCATCTTTATGATGACAAGCAGGATGAAATCCTTGATATTATTTCTGAATGTGAGAAAGCTGGAAATCCAGACATAGTATTTGAATTTGCCTCTACATCTAAGGTTACATTCCCAGGTTCAGGTGTGGCAGCACTTGCAACATCAAAGGATAATGTAGCTGATATTAAGAAGCAGATGACAATTCAGACAATTGGTCACGATAAGATTAACCAGTTAAGACACGTAAGATATTTCAAGAATGTTGCAGGTCTTAAGGAACATATGAAGAAGCACGCTGAATTTATGCGTCCAAAGTTTGAAGCTACTTTAAAGGTGCTTGAAGATGAACTTACAGGTCTTGGAATTGGTACTTGGTCAGAGCCAAGAGGAGGATACTTCATATCATTTGATGCTATGGAAGGCTGCGCTAAGGCAATAGTTGCAAAGTGTAAAGAAGCAGGTGTTATCCTTACAAACGCAGGTGCTACATTCCCTTATGGAAAAGATCCTAAGGACAGCAATATAAGAATTGCACCATCTTTCCCTACACCAGAGGAAATGTCTGAAGCAGCAGAATTATTTGTATTATGTACAAAATTAGTAAGTGTAGAAAAGCTTCTTGAGCAGAAGTAATTTAATAGAAAAACATTAATAAAATGTTGATAAAAATTAAAACTAAATCCTGAAAGGAGCAGGCAGTATGGCAAAGATAGGCTTTATTGGAATGGGTAATATGGGATATGCTATGCTTAAAGGTGTCCTTAATGTATTTGAACCATCAGATATTATATTTACCTGTCCAGACCTTGATAAATGTAAAAGAATAAGTGATGAAACAGGTGTCAAATATGCTGAGAGCAATGCAGAGTGTGCTAACAATGCACAGTATATAGTATTAGCAGTTAAGCCACAGGTATATAGTGCTGTAATGAAGAATATAGTTAATGTCATAAGAGAAGACAGCATTGTTATATCTATAGCACCTGGAATTACAATAGACTCTATTAAGGATAATCTTGGAATTAATACTAAGGTTGTAAGAGCAATGCCTAATACACCCGCTCTTGTCGGAGAAGGGATGACTGGCGTATCATACAATAAAGATGAATTTTCGTTTGAACAGAGAGATGTTGTAGACAGATTTTTTAATTCATTTGGAAAGGTTGTCTATGTTGATGAGAAGCTTATGGATGTTATTGTATGTGCAAGTGGAAGTTCGCCAGCATATGTATATATGTTTATTGAGGCACTTGCTGATAGCGCTGTCAAATATGGAATTAAGAGAGATGATGCTTATAAATTAGTTGCACAGACAGTTCTTGGCTCAGCTAAGATGGTTCTTGAAACTAACGAGCATCCGGGAGTGTTAAAGGATAAAGTATGCTCACCGGGTGGTACAACAATAGCTGGTGTAGCAGCACTTGAAGAACACAATTTCCGTAATGCTGTCATAAAAGCCACAGATGCATGTTATGATAAGTGTCATAATATTAAATAATAAAAATGAGGATTCAATATGGAACATATAAAAAGAGTTGGCAGAGAGTTGATGTATAAAGGTTCAATGCTTGAATTTTATAAAGATACGATTGTTACACCAGACGGCAAGACAGTGTATTGGGATCATATTGAGCATAAAGGAGCTGCGGCTGTTGTTGCTGTTCGTGATGATGGCAGAATTATTATGGTAAGGCAGTTCCGTAATTCACCAGATAAAGAAACTCTTGAAATACCAGCAGGAGGAATTAATAAGGGTGAACCTGTCAAGACTGCGGCAATAAGAGAGTTGGAAGAAGAAACAGGGTATAAAGCTGACCATGATAATGTAAGAAAGCTTATATCTATAATTACGGCAGTTGCTTTCTGCAATGAAAAGGTTGATATATATGTGGCTGATAAGCTTACAAAGTCAGTACAGCAGCTTGACGAAGAAGAATATATTAATGTTGAGTATTATACATTGCAGGAATTAAAAGATATGATTATGAACGGAATAATAGAAGATTCCAAGACAATATCTGCTATACTTGCATATGAGCAGACATTATAAATGAAGTAAATAAAGTAATTAAAACAATCAAATGATTAAATTCAATAATTAAATTCAATAATTAAATTCAATAATCAAAACATATTAAAAGAAATCCTAGCATATAAATAGCCTGACCTGATAAATAAGGAGGCGTTTATATGGCTGGGATTTTTTTAAAACGATACAGATATATGTTGGCAGTTATGGTGGGAGTTATTGCTGGGACACTGATAGCTAATTATGCAATAATAAATATAACGGATAAGGTTGGAGTACTGAATAATGATTTCAGATTATCTATTATTGATATGAAGGTAAATAATGTGGCGTTGTGGCAATATATTTTCAAAACGAGAATAAAAGAATTGACACTTCTCATATTACTGCTTATTACACCTGTTGCAGTTCCGGCAGTATATATAATTTTCGGAATTATTGGAATGAGCGTTGGAATGGTTGTGAGCGTAAGTGTAATGAATATGGGGATAAAAGGAATGTTTGTATACATAGTGATGACATTTCCACATTATATAATATATGCCATTACTATATTCATACTAATATCCATATGGGAAACCAGCAGAGGGTCATATGTGAATATTAATATAAGGAAAATAGCAATGGCATTATTAGTCAGTTTTATATTATTGTTGGCAGGCACGTTGTGCGAAGCCTACGTAAATCCGGGGTGTCTGAAAATGTTACTTGAGCATATCAGCTATTGTGTATAATAACTTTTCAGATTCTTCCCAGCCAAGGCAAGGGTCTGTTATTGATTTGCCATATATACCTTCGCCGACTTTCTGGCAGCCAGGTTCAATATAACTTTCAATCATAACACCTTTAACAAGCTGTTTAACATCATTTGAATGATTGCGGCTGTGAATTACTTCTTTAGTAATTCTTATCTGTTCAGCATACATTTTGCCAGAGTTGCTGTGGTTAGCATCAACGATACAAGCTGGATTGAGTAAATCCTTAGTCTTATACATATTGGCAAGTCTTATTAAATCTTCATAATGGTAGTTAGGAATGTTCTGTCCGTGTTTGTTGACAGCACCTCTTAATATAGTGTGAGCCAGAGGATTACCAGGTGTTTCAACTTCCCAGTTTCTGTATATGAAAGACTGCTTTGCCTGAGCAGCGATTACAGAGTTAAGCATAACTGAGAAATCACCGCTTGTAGGGTTCTTCATACCAGCAGGAACGTCCATACCACTTACAGTAAGTCTGTGCTGCTGGTCTTCAACAGATCTTGCACCAACGGCAACATATGAGAGTACATCAGCAAGGAACCAGTAATTCTCAGGGTATAACATTTCATCGGCTGGCATAAGTTCTGTTTCTTCCATAACTCTTATGTGCATTTTTCTGATAGCAACAAGTCCAGCAAGAAGGTCAGGCTTTTTCTCTGGGTCAGGCTGGTGGAGCATACCTTTATAGCCAGTGCCTGTGGTTCTTGGCTTGTTAGTATATACTCTTGGAATGATTAGTACTTTGTCAGCAATCTTTTCCTGAACTTTTTTAAGTCTTAATGTATAGTCTAATACAGCGTCCTCGTTATCGGCAGAACAAGGTCCGATTATAGCAAGAAATTTATCTGACCTGCCAGTAATTACATCGGCAATTTCTTTATCTCGTTCTTTCTTTAATTCAGCAACCCTTTCAGGAACTGGAAAATCACGCTTGATATCCGTTGGTGTAGGAAGCTTTCGTATAAATTCAAAACTCATTATTATATCTCCTTGTATTATATTAATAACCGCAGGCAATAACTGCTGCCTGCTTTCTTATTTTAAGAATTCTGCTAATAATAATAGCATAAATTACAGAAAAATGTTAGTATATAATCAAATACAATGTTACGAAACAGAAATTCACAAAAATGTAAAATAAAGCAGAGTGTTACAATTAAAAATCAATTGTTTGAGGAGTGATAGCTATGAGAATGTTTGATATAATATCCAAGAAAAAATATAATGAATCATTGTCAAAAGAAGAAATTGATTATGTTATTAATGAATATACCAATGGCACAATTCCGGATTATCAGATGTCGGCACTTCTTATGGCGATATATTTTAATGGAATGAATTATGAGGAAACAACCAATCTTACGCTTGCGATGGCACATAGCGGTGATATGATGGATTTGTCAGAGATAGGCGGCATTAATGTAGATAAACACAGCACAGGCGGTGTTGGTGATAAGACAACACTTATACTTGCACCTATGGTAGCTGCCTGTGGAGGCAAGGTTGCCAAGATGAGCGGACGTGGACTTGGCAATACTGGCGGAACAATTGATAAGCTAGAGAGTATTAAAGGCTTCAGGACTAAGTTAAGTGAAGAAGAATTTATTGATAATATTAAAGAAATAGGACTTGCACTTACAGGACAGACAGGCAATCTTGCTCCGGCAGATAAGAAGATATATGCTTTAAGGGACGTTACTGCCATTGTTGACAGCATACCGCTTATAGCAAGCAGTATAATGAGCAAAAAGATTGCCGCAGGTGCAGGGGCGATTGTGCTTGATGTTAAAGTCGGAAGCGGTGCATTTATGAAAAATATGCAGGATGCCGAGAAACTTGCAGAAGAGATGGTTAAGATAGGAAGTCTTGCTGGCAGAAACACAATAGCAGTAATATCAGATATGGATGAACCGCTGGGACTTGCTGTAGGTAATGCACTGGAGGTTGCGGAAGCGGTAAAGACTTTAAAGAAAGAAGGTCCAGAAGACCTTATTAATCTCTGCCTTGAATTAGGCACACAGATGCTTATTGCTTCTAAAGTAGAAGAAAATGCAGACAAGGCACGAGGTATGTTACAGAATTCCATAGATGATGGAAGTGCATATAATAAATTCTTGGAATTCATTAAACGTCAGGGTGGGGATATAACTGTATTTGACGATTTAGATGAATTTACAGAATGTAATTATAAAATAGAGGTTAAAGCAGATAAAGAAGGCTATGTTCAAAGAATTGAGTCAGAACTTATAGGAGAAGCCTCGATGATATTAGGTGGCGGAAGAATGACAAAAGAAGATGTTATAGATTATTCTGTCGGCGTAAAGCTGTCAGCCAAGCGCGGAGATTATGTAAAATGTGGTGACTGCCTTGCCACAATCTATGCCGCCAATAAAGATAAAATATTAGAGGCAGAGGGCTTAATTATCAAAGCGTTTGAAATATCAGAGGATATTGTAAAGACAAGTCCGCTTATTAAACGAATTATTAGTTGTAAAAATATATAAATAATGATATTATATTATATAAAATGAGCTGGATGATATTATTGTAAGTTATCCATAATCATATTTGAACAAGAAAAGGAGACATAAAAATGGAAGTAAGACCAGGAGCAAATCCTGCTGATGTCAAGAACTATGACACAGACAGATTAAGACATGACTTTTTAATTCAGAATTTATTTGTAGCTGATGAGATTAAGACAATCTACAGTCAGATTGACAGAATTATAGTAGGAGCTGCTACACCAGTTAATAAGGAACTTGTTCTTGAAGCAGGTGCTGAACTTAGAGCTAAGTATTTCCTTGAAAGAAGAGAGATGGGTATCATTAACATCGGTGGTAACGGAACAGTTACAGTAGATGGCAAGGAATATAACTTTAAATATAAAGACGGTATGTACATAGGTATGGGTGCTAAGGATATCTCGTTCAAGAGTGAAGACCCTAAGAACCCGGCTAAGTTCTATCTTAACAGTGCACCAGCACATAAGACATACCCAACAGTATTTATTGATCCAGCTAAGGACATTTTACCTGAGAATAAAAAGGAACTTGGATGTCTTGAGAGTGCTAACCATAGAACAATCAATAAGTATATCCTTCCAGGACAGGTTGAAAGCTGCCAGTTAGAGATGGGTATGACTTGCCTTGAACCAGGAAGTGTATGGAACACAATGCCATGTCATACACATGACAGAAGAATGGAAGTATATCTTTACTTTGAAGTTCCGGAAGATGCTGTTGTATTCCACTATATGGGTGAGCCAACAGAGACAAGACACATTGTTATGAGAAATGAAGAAGCTGTTATATCACCAAGTTGGTCAATTCACTCAGCTTCAGCTACTCACGCTTATACATTCATCTGGGGTATGGTTGGTGAGAACCAGGACTTCGATGATATGGATGATGTAGATATGAAGGATCTTAGATAATCAGAATGTCTTTATGATTGCTTAACAAGATTATTTTATTGTTATTGATTGATATATAAAGAGTAGCTGTATTATTATAGGTTACATACACATTATGCTATTTAATATTAATGGCATAATCCATTATGATGGATGATTCTCATAGAGGTATGGAGTATATTGTGATATTCCATATGCTCTTGAGTTCATTGATATAATATTAAGAGAAAAGGAGATTTTAAAATGTCAGTAAATTTTTCACTTGAAGGAAAAGTTGCTTTAGTTACAGGTGCTTCTTATGGTATCGGTTTTGCTATCGCTAGCGGAATGGCTAAGGCAGGTGCTACAATCGTATTTAACGATATTAAGCAGGAATTAGTAGATAAGGGATTAGCAGCTTACAAGGAAGCTGGTATCGATGCTCACGGTTATGTATGTGACGTAACTAACGAAGAGCAGGTTAACGCTATGGTTGCTCAGATTGCTAAGGATGTAGCTCCTATCGATATCCTTGTTAACAATGCTGGTATCATTAAGAGAATTCCAATGTGCGATATGACAGCTGCTGAATTCAGACAGGTTATCGACGTTGACCTTAATGCACCATTTATCGTATCTAAGGCAGTTATTCCATCAATGATCGAAAGAGGTCACGGTAAGATTATTAACATCTGCTCTATGATGTCAGAGTTAGGCCGTGAAACAGTATCAGCTTATGCTGCTGCTAAGGGTGGTCTTAAGATGCTTACAAGAAATATTTGTTCTGAGTATGGTCAGTACAATATCCAGTGTAATGGTATTGGACCTGGTTACATCGAGACACCTCAGACAGCTCCATTAAGAGAAAGACAGGCTGATGGTTCTAGACATCCATTCGATCAGTTCATCTGTGCTAAGACACCTGCTAACAGATGGTTAAAGCCAGAAGAATTAGCTGGTCCAGCTGTATTCCTTGCTTCAGAAGCTTCAGATGCCGTTAACGGACATATTCTTTATGTTGATGGTGGTATCCTTGCTTACATCGGAAAGCAGCCACAGTAATAAATAATATTACATATTACAAGCACGATGTGCGTGTATAGATAATGACAGAAGAGTCTGAAACAAGTTTGCTTGTTTCAGGCTCTTTTTGGTTTTAAACTTCAACAGGAATATACAGAAAGAATATTTCCTGAAATTCCTGAAATTCTTAAAATTCAACAAAAATTTGACTGCCAAAATGTTCTTTCATATGATACAATTACTATAAAAGTTTTACAAATATGAGAGGAGAACATTTTAATGAAACTTGAAGTAAGAAACCTGACAAAGTCTTTTGAAGGTAATCAGGTTCTACACGGCATTTCTTTTGAAGTTGAAAGTGGAAGTGCACTTGGACTTCTTGGAAGAAATGGAGCAGGTAAGACAACTACGATAAGAATTATTATGGATGTCTTTAAAGCAGATGAGGGTGAGGTATATCTTGACGATGAGCCGTTTAACCCTAAGAAGCATCTTATAGGCTATCTGCCAGAAGAGAGAGGGTTATATCCTAAGAAGACAGTGCTTGAACAGATAGTATATCTTACAAGACTTAGAGGACTATCCAAGAAAGAGGCAGTCAATAATGCAAAGAAGTGGCTAAAGCGTCTTGAGATAGATGAGTATGTCAACAGAAAGTTAGAGACATTATCCAAGGGTAATCAGCAGAAAGTACAGCTTGCTTCAACACTTGCGTGTGAACCAGAGATAGTTATACTCGATGAGCCATTTAGCGGGCTTGATCCGGTGAATTCAAAGATACTTCAGGATGTTGTGACAGAAGTCATAAACGAAGGAAGAATAGTTATATTTTCAAGCCACCAGATGAGTTATGTAGAGGAGTTCTGTCGTGACATAGCGATAATAGATAAGGGAAATATAGCACTTGCAGGCAATCTTAAAGACATTAAGAGACAGTATGGCGAGAATCAGCTGGTTATATCAGATGTTAATATGGGGCTTGATGAGTTGTCACAGATTATAAAAGACAATGTGTCTGACATAATAACAGAGACTGGAAGAACAAGAGAGGAGATTATTGTAAGGAATATAAATGGCGTGTCAAGGGCGGATATTCTTAAAAGAATGATTGCGTGTGGTATAGAAATTGAGCATTTTGAAACTTATAAGCCATCTCTTAATGATATATTTGTATCTCTTGTAGGTGATGATATGGAAGACGACAAAGTGGTAGATTATAAGAATAATAGTAATGACGATAATAGTTATAATAGAGATATTGTTGATGAGTTACCGCAAGGCGAAAGCAGTGAACATAAAAAGTCTGTTGAGGGAGGTGTACGCTGATGAAAAAGTTAGGTGTAGTTCTTCAATATGAGCTTATGACTTATATTAAGAATAAGTCGTATGTAATCAGTACGGTTGTTATAGCTGTTATAGCTGCTGCTATTATGTTTGTGCCAAGATTTATAGATATAAGTGCCATCACAGGAATTACTAATAGTACAGAACAGAATTCTGGTGATTCTGACAGCGATAAAGATAATGTTGATGGTAAGAGTGATTCTGATAAAGATAATAAAGCAGACAATAATAAAGATGTAATTCTTATATATGATGAGTCTGGAACATTTTCAGATGTACAGATGATTCAGGCAGCTTTTGATGATATGAAAGTTGAAAAAGTGTCATCAGAAAGTGAATTAAAGGATAAAGTGTCAGATGAAGAAGTCAAGGCAGGCTTTGTGGTTCACAGTCTTACAGATTATGAGTATATTGTATACAATAAGAGTATGACTGACAGCATTGATATGCAGTTTAATCAGGTACTTACAGCACTTAACCAGATGGTGTACTGCAGTATCCATAATCTTGATTATGAGCAGATAATAACGGCATTTAATCCAGAGATTAACAGTCAGACAGTTGTTCTTGGCAAGGATATGGGAAATAATTATTTTTATTGTTATGCACTCATTATCATTATATTTATGATAATAATATTCTATGGTGTTATGGTTGCGACATCAGTTACTCAGGAGAAGTCCAACAGGACTATAGAGGTGCTTGTAACAAGTGCTGATACTAAGATTTTATTTTTTGGAAAGGTGCTTGCTGGTACAATAGCTTCGTTATGTCAGGCTGGAATACTTATGCTTGCGATTGTCGGTGCATATAAGTTTAATCAGAGTGCGTGGGGCGGAATGTTAGATATGTTACTTGATATTCCTGCAAATGTACTTGTTACCTATGCGTTATTCGGACTTGGCGGTGTGCTTTTCTATACATTTATATATGGAGCATTTGGTGCACTTGTTTCTAAGACAGAGGATATTAATAAGAGTGCCGGAAGCATACAGATGGTTATTATGATTGTATACTTTATTACTCTTTTTCAGCTTATGAATATAGATGGTATTGCTATGAAGGTATTGTCATATCTGCCAATCAGTTCATACAGTGCGATGTTTGCCCGTGTTGCAATGGGAAATGTAGCTGTTTGGGAAGTTGTTGTTTCATTTATAATACTTGTAGCAAGCATTATAGGTGTTGGTATGATAGGTTCATCAATATACAGAATGGGAACGCTTAGATATGGCAATCCAATTAAGATAACTACAGCAATAAAGAGCCTTCGCAAGCAGAAGAATAAATAATCGGAATATTTTATACAAGAAATAATTAATACCTCCAGATATTCATGTCATATCTGGAGGTATTATTATACATAAAACAATATGTGAGATAATCAGGGCTGCATACAGGTATTGATATAATGGCTTAACATATTGTAAATATAACTATAACTATAACTTTATAGTTTCTCCACCTGGTATCTCAACGACACGGACATTATTAACAGCAACCCAGACAGAACAGGCACTTGGGTTATAGATATATTCATTATCAGCGAATATCTGAAGCCTGTCAAAGGCTTCGTTGTAATCTACGATTTCGATATTAGTAGCATACCATATATCATCACGGTGGCCAATCATCTCACAGAATTCTTCCATAACTTCCCAATTGTTATTACGTTCAAATTCAAAGCTGTGTCCCCATACATACATCATATATAGGTACTGCTTTTTAGTAAGCTTCATAAAACGCTTGCCAAACTCAACAAGATTATGATTGTGGTGGCAGGTTGGTATCCAGTTCATATAATCTGTTGGCATAGAAAAGCCATTTTCATCACCAAGAAGAATAGGACCTTCACAATCGTTGGCATATTCGAGTGCTGATTTGACAACAGCGTACTGGTCAGTGGCTGGTCGTATATATTTAATGCCAAGGTCAGCAGCAATAGAAGTAATAAGCTTGTTGCCGGCTCCATTAGGAAGAGCCATTCCTCTTACGGGTTTATGTATTATTTTCTCAATATTAGTCTTATCTTCAAGAATTTCCCTTGCTATCTCATAGCTGCCACATCTGTTCATAGTAGGGTGTGTGCATGTATGAAGAGCTATTTCATGATTGTCATATAAATCATTCCATTCGCTTGCAGGCAGTCTGATTGGCATATCTGTTAACCCTGAATTGACATTGAAGGTAGCACGTATGCCGTTCTTGTTAAATATATCAACTAGTCTTTTATCTTCAAGCTTGCCGTCATCGTAGCTTAATGTTAATACCTTGAATTTACCTCCTGGAAAGCATTTGTATATTCTGTTCATAATAATCCTCCATTCTTGTATATATTAACATAATGTATACAATCTCATATTTTATAATTATACTATATTAACATTAGTGTGTCATTATTTTGTTAATCAAATACACAAAAAATACAATAATCAATTATAATTTCTTGACTTTTTGTGTTATTTTACTAATAAATGAAACTTTTTTGATGTTTTCATTACAATATATATTGTATCTTTGAATTTCTTTATCATTAATGTTAACACATACATTTCCAATAATACACTCGTTATTAACCGGTGCAGCAATGCTTGATGGAATATTGTACACGACTTCTACATTATCATTATCACTTATGCAGGCAGACAGTTTTTTATCAAATAGTATATCAATGGAACTTTTAGAGCCGTTTTTAATCTTTATATTAAAGACTTTAGGGCAGATAAGTATGTCCTGCTTTGTATAGCTGGCTCTGGCGTAGTCAAGAAGATGTTTTGCGTCAGACCATTTATAAGTCTTGTTGTCAGGCCAGCCACAGGCAAGCAGGGCAACAATAAATGTCCTGTCGTTATCCTTATAGGCACACACATAGCAGTAGCCAGCATCGCCAGTAAAGCCCGTCTTGCCGGATATAATGTTATCATACATATTAAGAAAAGCATTGGCATTGCTTACAGAATATTTTCTGCCGGAAAGACTTGTAAAACTGTAATCGTGAGTCTGTGTTATAGAAAGGAAATGTTCGTTTTTAATGCAGTAGGACATAACAACTGCCAATTCATAGGCTGTTGTCGAGTGAATGCCTGCATCATCAGAAGCATCAAGACCATTAGGCGTTATATAATGCGTGCTATTACAGCCAAGACTGGTGGCTTTTCTATTCATTAAATTAGTAAATGCCAGCACAAGTGCTTTGCTTTGTTCTTTGGATATATTCTCAATAAAATGTGAGTTATAAGAGTAGTCATTTATAAAAGAAATGTCAAAGGTAAGTTCGTTGCGTTCTTTATCGGTTAAAGAACAGATATAATAGTAGGCGGTATTTTCTGCAATTATAACGGCGGTATCATTATGGGAACGAAGCATAAGGGAATAGTACAGGTCTTTTATTGAAAACTGTTCGCCTTTTACAGCATTAAGTTGTACATCTGGCATAGAAGCCGCATATGCAGAAGTGGTGGCAATATAATCATCAGGACATATCTCAAGGGCGGTTATTAATGTCATAATCTTGGTGGTGCTTGCCATAGGTGCTTTGGTGTCAGCATTTTTACCATATAGAAGCCTGTTAGTATCGGCATCTATTACTGCTGCAAATCTGGCGTGTATTTCATTATCTTTCAGAGATGAGTCGTTTTCTTTAGCATTTACACGATTAAATGGAGTTAAGACGATTGAAATAATCAGACATATTAAAATTATGAATTTTAATGGCTGTATAAGCTTTTGAAAAAAATAAGCAACTGCTGATAGCATAAATAAGAAACCCAGTTATTATAATTAATAAATTATACACTTTTATTTTGCTATTATACCTAAAATAAGTTATTATATATTTACTACATAAATAATCATATTAATTTACAGAGGTGCGTATGAGCTACATAGAATTTGATGATGTAAAGAAGATTTATAAAATGGGTGATGTAAAGATAAAGGCACTTAACGGTGCAAGCTTTACGATAGATAAGGGAGAGTTTGCAGTTATAGCAGGTGCGAGTGGTGCAGGTAAGAGTACAATACTTAATCTTATGGGCGGTATGGATACAGCTACGACAGGAAAGATTATTGTAGATAAAGAGAATGTGTCAAAGTTCACAGCTAAGAGGCTTACAACATACAGAAGATATGATATAGGATTTGTATTCCAGTTCTATAATCTTGTACAAAATCTTACTGTAAGGGAAAATGTTGAGCTTGCAACACAGATATGTAAGAATCCGCTCGATGTTGATGAGGTTATAGAAGCAGTAGGACTTAAGGAAAGAAGTTCTAACTTTCCGGCACAGTTATCAGGTGGTGAACAGCAGAGAGTTGCAATAGCAAGAGCGTTGGCCAAAAATCCAAAGCTTCTGTTATGCGATGAACCTACGGGAGCACTTGATTATAATACAGGCAAGCAGATATTAAAGCTGTTGCAGGATACATGCCGTGAAAGAGGTGTTACAGTTGTAGTTATAACACATAATCTTGCACTGACAGCTATGGGCGATAAGGTTATCAAAGTGAAAAATGGAGTAGTTGACAGTGTGACTGTCAATGAAAATCCGCTTCCAATAGAGCAGATAGAATGGTAGTTAATATGGAAAGGCGGAATTAACATAATGGGAAAGTCGGTATTTAAAGATTTAATAAGAGAGATAAAAGGTTCGCTTGGAAGATTTATTTCAATAATGGCAATCACAGCCATAGGAGCTGCATTTTTTGCAGGAGTCACAGCATCTTCGGGCGATATGAAGCGTTCGTCAGATAACTATTATGATGAATATAATATGAATGATATAAGAATAATATCATCTATAGGGCTTACAGATGATGATTTGCAGGTAATTGCAAAAGTGCAGGGAGTAAAGGCAGTATATGGTGCCAACAGCAAAGATGTGCTCATCAATTATGATGATAAAGAGTCAGTTGCACATGTTTTAAGTATTCCTCTTAATGCGGATGATAATGATGACAGCTATATTAACAGACTTCGCATTAAAGAGGGAAGACTGCCACAGAATGATAAAGAATGTGTTGTGAAGTACGAGTCTACAAGGGAAGCTGTCAAAGTGGGCGATGTATTAAAATTTAAGTCTGGAGCTTCTGATGATATTAACGATACATTTAAGGATACTGAATATACAGTTGTTGGAGTAGTATATTCGCCTTGCTTCGTTTCTTATGATTTAGGTTCGTCTGATATTGGTAACGGCAATATCAGCTATTGTGTATATGTTGGAGATGATGAATTTAAGAATGATTATTATACAGAAGCTTACGCTGTAGTAGACGGAGCAAAAGAGCTTGATACATATTCTGATGAATATGATAAAAAGGTTGAAAATGTACAGAACAGAATTAAGAATATAGCAGCAGGACAGCTTGATAACAGGAAGAAGGATATAAAAGAAGAATTTGCCAAAGCCAAGGAAGATAAGAAACAGGAACTGCTTGATACAATAAGACAGAAGGTAACAGAGTCTATTACGAAGCAGTATCTGGAATATTATCCGGGATATGATGTGTCTTCAATGATAGCACCTTATATTGAACCGGCGTATATTAAAGCAGTTCAAGAGTTTGACTTTGATGCGGTATATGCAAAGTATGATGAGCAGATGAATGAAACTTTGAATAACTCTGACGACTGGGAATGGTATGTGCTTACAAGACAGTCGCAATATTCGTATAGGGATTATGAGTCGAGTGCTGACAGAATGAAAGCTATAGCTACAGTATTCCCATTGTTTTTTATAATTGTTGCAGGTCTTGTGTGTCTTACAACAATGACAAGAATGGTAGAAGAACAGAGAAGTTTAATCGGAACATACAAGGCTTTAGGTTATGGAAAAGGTACTATAGTATTCAAGTTCGTTGCCTATGCCTTTATAGCTTCCTTTGCTGGAAGTGTAATAGGCTGTATTGTTGGTTTAAAGCTGTTTCCGTATATAATATATAATTCGTGGAACATAATATACCAGATGCCGCATATAACTTATGCAAGCCATACATTATTATCTGTGGCAGTTATTATCTGTCTTGTAGCGGTAACATTTCTTGCGGCATTCTATTCGTGCTACAATGATCTTTCAGAAGTGCCGGCTATACTTATGAGACCTAAAGCTCCTAAGAGTGGAAGAAAGATATTGTTAGAGCATACATTTATATGGAAGCATCTTTCATTTACAAGGAAGGTTACTATGCGTAATATATTCCTGTATAAGAAAAGATTTTTTATGACAGTAATCGGAATCGCAGGATGTACAGCGTTGACAACGGCAGGTTTTGGAATTAAGGACAGTATACAGTGTGTTATTGATAACCAGTATGAACAGATACTGCATTATGATAATGTAATTACATTTAAGAGTGATGCTGAAAGTGAAGAAATTAACAATATAATATCATCTATAAAGAAAGATGAATATTATAAAGAATACACTACAGATTATGGATATACTGCTGATGTGAAAGCATTAGGTGGTGGTGACAGCTATTCAACTGAGATAACTGTTGTGGATGATACAGATAAGTATAGTGATTTTGTTACATTCAGGACAAGAAAGAAGCATAACCAGTTAGAGCTTAATGATGACGGTGTTATTATATCTGAAAAGCTTGCAAAGGATCTGAAGGTTTCTGTTGGTGATAATATTACTATATGTGATATTAATGATAGGCAGGCAGCAGTTAAGGTGGCTGGAATTATGGAAATATATATTAATAATTATATTTTTATGACATCAGGTTATTTCAATGACACATTTGGCTATACACCAGATAATAACAGAGTATTAGGTATACTTAGTGATGACAGCGATAATGTTCAGGCAGTTATCGGAGAACGATATTTGTCTAATTCAGCAGTTAAGTCGCTTACATTCTTAAAGGTTAATATGTCAAGATTTGAGAATATGATACAGTCCCTGGATCTTGTTACATGGGTGCTTATAATATCTGCAGGTATGCTGGCGTTTGTTGTATTGTATAATCTTACTAATGTTAATATATCTGAGCGAATAAGGGAGATTGCGACAATAAAAGTTCTTGGCTTTTATGATAATGAAGTTGGAGAGTATATATACAGGGAGAATATCATACTTACACTTATAGGCGGTCTTGCAGGACTTTTATTAGGAAGAGCACTTCATACATACATAATGACAACAATAGAATTAGACGGAGTAATGTTTGGAACAAGAATTAATTTAAGTTCATTCCTGTTATCATATGGAATTACATTAATTTTTTCATTGATTATTAATGCAATTATGTATCCGTCACTTAAGAAAATTCCAATGGTGGAATCTTTAAAGTCAATAGAATAATTCGTGATTGCTGATAAAGGATTTAATTGAGAATTTAATTAATGATTTGATGAATAATTTAGTGCAGGAATTAAAGAATAGATAAGCTGACAAGCCTGCACAAATAATGGTAATATTAATAAGAGCCTCCACATATATTGTGAAAAACGATATATGTGGAGGTTATTTTTGTATGGGGGATATTGGACAAATTATAAAAATTCTGCCGCCAGCTCTGGCTGACAAGCTTAGACTGCATACGTTGTCATTTGGCAGGCTTAACGAGCTAAGATTAAGAGTTGGCAGAAATGTAACTTTAATATATGACAATAAAGAGATAATGTATGATATTAAGGTTACCAAGGACTGCATAATGAAAATGCTGGAATTAGCTTCCAATTACTCTATCTATGCGTATGAGCAAAGCTTCAAACAGGGGTTTATTACAATAGAGGGAGGGCATAGGATTGGGATATCAGGACATGCGATTATAGAGAATAATGTCATTAAGAATTTTAATTACATAACCTTTCTTTGTATAAGGGTGGCACATGAGGTCATAGGGTGTAGTAATAAGGTTGTTGATTTCGTATATGGAGGAGGTATTGACCATACGCTTATTATTTCACCGCCGGGTTGTGGCAAGACAACGCTTTTAAGGGATCTTGTAAGAAATATATCTGATAATGACAGGCTTCATATTAATGTAAGTCTTATAGATGAAAGACAGGAGATAGCAGGCTGCTATATGGGAATCCCTCAGAATAATATAGGCAGACGTACAGATGTATATGATGGCTGTCCAAAAGATGTAGGAATGATGATGGCAATCAGGGCTATGTCGCCGGGAATAATAGCTGTAGATGAGATAGGTGGGCAGAATGATGTGCAGGCAATTAAATACTGCATAGCCTGTGGCTGTACGATTATTGCTACAATTCACGGTTATTCGCTTGAAAATGTAATGAACAAGCCTTTTATGGGTGAGCTTATAAGTTCTGATTATTTTAACAAGATAATAATATTGTCAGGAAGAATGGGAAAGGGGACGGTGGAGCAATGTTTAAATTATCGGGAGCAGCACTCATAATAACTGCATGTACATATTATGGCTTTTATTTAAGCAGTAACCTATATATGAGAACACGGATTATACAATCGCTAATAACAGCCCTTCATTATATTAAGGCACAGATAGGTTATGCTTCAAGCACGCTCCCTGACATATTCAGGGATTTATCTGTTAATTCTGATAACTGCTATGTTCAGGAAATGTTCAGTTATGCAGCGAAGACATTAAGTGATGAGGGCATTGTTACATATGAAGCTGTGTGGGAGGAAGCTGTAAATGTACTTAACAGGAGAAAAATATTAAAAAAAGACGAACTTAATGTAATGTATGAATTGTCGCATTTTAATTCGTATATTGATAAAAATATGCAGGTTCAAAATCTGGAATTATCAATTGAAAGGCTCAAAAGAATAAATGAAAATGTGGCAATGGATATTGCGCCGAGAATGAAAATCTGCAGGATTGGTGGAATAACAGCAGGAGTGTTTATAGCAATAATGCTGATATGAACACAGCATAATAAAGAATGGGGATGTGTATGGAAATTAATTTGATATTTAAAATAGCTGCCGTTGGAATAATAATCTCTATACTTAATCAGATATTAAAGCATAGTGGAAGAGATGACCAGGCTTTCTTAACAGGGCTTGCGGGACTTCTGCTTGTGCTTTATTGGATACTTCCATACATATTAGAACTGTTTACAACTATGCAGAAATTGTTTGATATGTAAAAGGAGTAACAATTGCTGAAAATATCTATGCTTGCATTATGCACGGTTATAACATCACTGCTTATAAAAAAACAGTCACCAGTAACAGCTTCTGTTATAGGACTTTCGTTATGCCTTATTATTTCAATTAATATAATAAATAACATATCAGCCATAACAGGACAGCTTGGAGTAATGATTTCTTTAACAGGAATTGGTGATGTGTATATAAAGATAATAATGAAGATTATAGGAATAACCTTTATAACGCAGCTTATATCTGATGTGTGTAGGGATAATGGGTTTAACGCGGCGGCATCACAGCTTGAGATTATGTGTAAGATTGCTGTTGCAACAATAAGTATTCCAATTGTACTGTCGCTTATGGAGATGATTAATAAATGTATAAAATAAGATGTATATTAATGTGCAATAACTGCCCCCAATATATGTTGTCATTATTAAGAAGTATATTTACTTGGTGGAAATACATATTTATGAAACATAATTATATACTACCGCTATTAAAAAGCGTATTACTAATGTCAGTAATATTAATGCTTATATACAATAATGCCAATGTGATTAAAGCGGAAACTAACGGACAGGAAACTGTCACGGATACATCTGGCTGGTCTGATTATGATTATAAGGATATTGATAAGATATTAAAAGAAAGCAGTTACAATTCGGTTACCTTTGAGGATATAGTAGACAGCATATATTCGGGTAATTCAACGAGGGATTCGGGTAAGAAGATTGTACAGTATATAACAGAGGTTATAAGCAGTAACCGTAATGATTGTATGAAGATACTTATTTTATGTATATTATCTGCATTTATAAATGTATTTGGCCCATTTTTTAATAAACAGCAGCTTACCGAAAGCACATTAAGTGTTATTGCAATATCTCTTATAACGATATTGTTTGTTGTGTTCATACAGGCTTCAGATACAGCCAGCAGCACTCTTACATCGATTATTAATCTTTATAAAGCAATCAGTATGGTGTTCCTGCCGGCAATAAGTGCTTCTGGTGCAATAATGAGTAAAGCTGTGTATTACCAGATAATAATTGCTATGATTGCAGTCAGCAATGTGTTTTTTAAAAATATATTATTAAAAACAAATAAAATATATCTCATAATTTCGTTATGTGACTGCATAGATAAAGACGCACATATGGATAAGGCGTGTAACCTTATTAAAAAAGGAGTGAAATGGTGCTGCTATACGATACTTACAGTGTTTATTGGACTTAATGCAATTAAGAGCATATTAACACCTGTTCAGGACACGGTTAATTCTAAAGGTATATTTATGGGGATAAGCCTTATACCTGGTATAGGTGATACAGCACAGGTGTTATCCAATACTATACTTTCATCTTCTGCATTAATAAAAAATGCAATCGGTGTGTCGGGGATTATTGCTATAGTTATGTGTATGTTCTTTCCGCTGCTGCGAATTGGTCTTCTTGCGGTTATATATCAGGGAATTGCAGCAGGACTGCAGCCAATAAGTGATAAGAGAATGGTAAGGGCAGTCAGTTCGCTCGGACAGGCACTTGGAATGATTGTATATATTATGATGATTACACTTGTTCTGTTTGTATTAACAATTGCAATTATATGTGTTGCAACTAACTGTGTATCAGTATGAAAGGAGGCACAATGAAGCTGTATTCGTGGCTTAGGGCATTGCTCATATTTATGGTTATGTCGGCTGTATTAACGAATATTATTCCACCTAGGTATGAGGGCAGCTTTAAGGTGGTAATGAGGCTTATATTCCTTATGATTTTATTAAAGCCTGTACTTCTGCTTTTATTTAATGAGGAATATATAACTGACAGGGTAAATACATTGTATAATGATTATAGTAAAAACATTGCAGGCTATTCAAGTTCGTATACTGGTGATAGCAGCCTTCAATCAGACTATGACAGCTATGTGAGCAATGCAGTAAAACAGACAGTTATAAGCAGGGTGTTAAATATAGCAGAGGAGTGTGGAGTTGAAGTTAATAATGTAAAGGTTGAATTAAACGATAAGAGCATATTGAATAAATCAGACACCGATTATTCATCTGTAATTACAGGAATTGATATATCAGTAAAAAACAAAAAAAGTGTTTCAAGTTTGGAAAGCACACAGAATGTTAAAGCAACTTTGAATAAATCGGACATAGAGCAATTCGCTAAAATGGTAGCGGATAATTTTAGTATAGATGAAATACTTATCAATATACATTAAGCCAGGTGCAGAAATATTTCGTATTATGATGTTGAGGACGGAGAGGAGGATTATTATATTTAATTATGAAAATATATTGAATAAATCAGGCAAAGATAAAATATTAATAGTAATACTAGCAGGCATACTGCTTATGGTTATATCAATTCCTGTAAAAGACAGACAGACTGTATCAGAAAGCACAACATCTAATCAGGAAAGCAGTGAGGCTGCACAGAAAATGTATGAGGAATATGTAGAGAAAAGATTAGAAGATACATTATCTGATGTTGAGGGGGCGGGGAAGGTTAAAGTTATGGTCAGTCTTAAGAATTCGTCTGAAAAGATACTTGCCAAGGATACAGATTATTCTGATGAAGAAGTTAATGGGAATAATGATGAGAATTCCCATAATACGCAAAAAACAGAGACACACATTTTTTATGATACAGCTAATGGTAATACGCCATATGTAGTAATGGAGAATATGCCTGTTATTGAAGGTGTGATAATAGTATGTGAGGGTGGTGATAATAAAGAGCTTGTAAGTGAGATTACGAATGCTGTATATGGGCTTTTAAATGTTCCTGTACATAAAATCAAAGTAATGAAAATGTCTTAAATATGGAGGTTTTTTGTGAAAAGAGTTAAGAAAAATCAGGTTATTATTACAGCACTTGCTATTATGATAGCTGTTGCGGGATATATTAATTATGCAGGAAACATTTCAGATATAATATCTGTCAGCAGTAAGAGCGGCAGTAAAGTTGTCAATACATCAACAGATGATACAATATTTACAGAGGAAGAACCAGATGATGAGAGTCTTGAAGAACCGGGAAGCGTTATACTTACATCAGGACAGGGCGTGTCTTCAAGCGTAATCTCTGAAGCTAAGCTTAACAGAGAACAGATACGTGCCAAGAATACAGAAAATCTTACTAATATAGTCAATGATACAGCAATCGATAAGGCTTCAAAGACAGAGGCGATAAATGAACTTGCCAAAATTGCAGAATATTCAGAAAAAGAGGCAGCTATTGAGTTGTTATTAGAGGCAAAGGGATTTAATGATGTGGTGGCTTCAGTGGCAGAAGACAGCGTTGATATTGTAATTAACCAGCAGACATTAGAAAACAGCCAGAAAGCTCAGATTGAAGATATAGCAAAGAGAAAGACAGGGGTTACATCGGATAAAATTACCATTAATGTTATTAAGTAACTTATCATTGCATTTATTTATATTTTTTATTATAATAGATTAAAGATTACGTTAATAACAGTCAGGAGGGCATTATGACAAAAGAGTTTGAAGATAGAGGTAATACTTATACAATTCACGAAAGCAAGGATATTGGCGAAGTAAGAGTTGCAGATGAGGTTGTTGCTATTATTGCAGGTCTTGCTGCTACAGAGGTGGAAGGCGTTGAGAGTATGGCTGGCAACATCACTAATGAACTTGTAAGCAAGCTTGGAATGAAGAATTTATCTAAGGGTGTTAAGGTTCACGTTGGTGAGAATGATGTGACAGTTAATCTTGCACTTAATATTAAATATGGCTGTGAGATACCTAAGGTATCAGCCGCAGTACAGGACAGAGTTAAGACAGCAATCGAGACAATGACAGGTCTTGAAGTATCAGAAGTTAACATTAAGATTGCTGGCGTTAATATTGACAACTAAGTACAGTAAGCATTGGGGCTGTCCTTAATGGACAGTCCTGTTTGAGTAATTAATTGATGAGAGGATTCCTATGACAAGATCAGAAATGAGAGAACACGTTTTTAAGCTTATATTCCGTGTTCCTTTCCACGATAAGAATGAATTAAGAGAACAGATTGACTACTATTTTGACGGTTTGACAGATGTTAATGAGAAAGATTACGAATATATTAAGAATAAGGCACTTCTTGTATGTGAATTAAGCGATGAGCTTGACGAGAAGATTAATTCGGTATCAGAAGGCTGGCCAGTTGATCGTATTGGTAAGGCAGAGCTTGCTATTATGCGGCTTGCAGTCTATGAGATGCTTTATGATGATGATATTCCTGTTAATGTAGCTATTAATGAGGCTGTAGAGTTAGCTAAAAGTTATGGCTCTGATGATAATGCAGCATCATTTGTCAATGGTGTTCTTGCAAAGCTTGTATAATAACCTTTTGCTGAATTAAAGAGCATAATAAAGAGATTAAGAAAGAGGAACGATGGCTGGAGTATATACTGTAACACAGATTAATTCCTATATTAAGAATATGTTTAGACAGGATTTTGTACTTAATCGTATTCAGATAAAAGGGGAAATATCTAATTGCAAGTATCATACATCCGGTCATATTTATTTTACTTTAAAAGATTCGGGTGGAACGATTGCAGTTGTTATGTTTGCCTCTTATGCATCAAAGCTTGATATAAAGCTTGAAAATGGAATGTCTGTTGTAGTAGATGGCAGAATTGATATATATGAACGTGATGGCAGGTATCAGTTGTATGCCGTTAATATTACCGAAAGTGGTATGGGGGATTTATATAAGAAGTTTGAACAATTAAAACAGCAGTATGATGATATGGGATATTTTGATTCATCATATAAGCGCCCGATACCACGTTTTGCAAGAAAGATAGGAATTGTAACAGCTTCAACAGGAGCTGCTATACACGATATAATGAATATATCACACAGGCGCAATCCGTATGTAAGTCTGTATCTGTATCCTGCATTAGTTCAGGGCGAATATGCCAAGTACAGTATTGCCAAGGGAATAGCTGTGCTTGATAAGTTCGGGGTGGATTGCATTATTGTTGGACGTGGAGGAGGTTCACTTGAAGACTTGTGGGCATTTAATGAACCAGAGGTTATAGAGGCAGTATTTAGCTGTAATACACCGGTTATATCAGCGGTTGGGCACGAAACAGATTTTACAATCACAGACTTTGTGGCAGATTTAAGAGTTCCAACACCATCTGCCGCTGCAGAGTGTGCAGTATTTGATATGGTACAGGTTGATGATTATATGCAGGCATACAAGAGACGTTTAAGAAATGCTCTGGATAATGTATTTGCCAGATATAAGAACAGGGCAGAGAAGGACAAGCTTTCTTTGCAGATATACAATCCTATTAACCAGATATATGAAAGAAGACAACGTCTTATTCATATAGAGGATATATTAAATAACCAGATGACACAAGCAGTGGAACGCTACAGGCAGAAGCTGTCATTAGCTGCGTACAGACTTGATAATGTAAGTCCTTTAAAGAAGTTTGACAAGGGCTACAGCTATGTAGAGAATAATAAACAGAGAGTACAGTCGGTTAACGATGTATCAGTAGATGATTTGTTAACGCTTTATTTAAAAGATGGTACTGTGACAGCTAAGGTCATAAATATTGATAATGTTTAATGAGGTATAATTAATGGCAAAGGCTTCTAATCTTGAAGATACATTTAATAAGCTTGAGGCAGTTCTTAATGAAATGGAACAGGGCGAGCTTACATTAGATGAGTCTTTTAAAAAATATAAAGAAGGTATGGAATTACTCAATAAATGTAATACTATGCTTGATAAGGTTGAAAAACAGATTGTTATAATTGATGATAATGGGGTGGTGGATAATAATGAATAATTTCAAAGAACAGTTAAGCAAAGAGACCTCCTGTATAGATAATATAATAGAAAAGTACCTGCCAGAAGCTAAGGGACACGCAGAATATATTAAATCTGCGATGGATTACAGCGTGGAAGCTGGCGGCAAGAGAATAAGACCAATGATTATGCTTGAAACTTACAAGTTGTGTAATGGTACTAACGAGGAAGAATTGTATCCATTTATGGCGGCTCTTGAGATGATACACACTTATTCTTTGGTGCATGATGATCTTCCTGCTATGGATAATGATGACTATAGAAGAGGAAAGCTTACAACACATAAGAAATTTGGTGAAGATTTTGGAATATTAGCGGGTGACGGACTTTTGAATCTTGCGTATGAAACAATGCTTTCAGCTATACATAAAGCAGCAAAGACAGGTGATGCACAGGCTGTATTAAGATATTCTGCTGCCGCAGATGTGATAGCTAATAAGGCTGGTGTTGATGGTATGGTCGGAGGACAATCGCTTGATGTAATGCTTACAGATAAGCCGATGAATGAAGAACAGCTTGATTACATTTTCAGATTAAAGACGGGTGCTCTTATAGCAGCAGCATTTATGGCTGGTGGAATTATTGCAGGTTGCGATGAAAATGTCACTAAGCTTCTTGAGGAAACAGGTTATAATATAGGCTTCGCATTTCAGATTAAGGACGACATTCTTGATGTTACAAGCACACAGGAGATACTTGGAAAGCCTGTGTTAAGTGATGAGAGAAATAATAAAACAACATATGTTACACTTTATGGAATGGAAAAAGCAGAAAAAGATACTGCTGATATGTCCGTAAAAGCATTGGAAACACTCAAAACTATTGGACATAACGAGTATCTGGAGGATTTAATCACAATGCTTATACATAGGGATAGGTAATCGTGTGAAAGAGGTTAATTATGATACTTGAGAAAATCAATAAACCTAACGATATTAAGAAATTATCACCAATAGAATACAACCAGCTTGCTGATGAGATACGTCAGTTTCTTATTGATAAGATAAGTGTCACAGGCGGACATCTGGCTTCTAATCTTGGAGTTGTGGAGCTTACTATGGCACTTCATATTGTGTTTAATCTTCCAAAGGACAAGCTTATATGGGACGTAGGACATCAGTCATATACGCATAAGATACTTACAGGAAGGAAAAATCAATTTGATGAATTAAGAAAATTCGGCGGTATGAGCGGCTTTCCTAAGAGAAATGAAAGTGATTACGATGCTTTTGATACAGGTCACAGCTCGACATCAATATCAGCAGGACTTGGAATTGCTATGGCAAGAGATGTACAGCACGAAGATTACAGTGTAGTTTCTGTTATAGGTGATGGTGCACTTACAGGCGGTATGGCATATGAAGCTTTAAATAATGCTTCAGGTATTAAGGGTAATTTTGTGATTATACTTAATGATAATACAATGTCAATTTCTAAAAATGTCGGCGGCGTATCCAATATGCTTAGTGAAATACGTTCGTCAGACTCTTACTATGATTTAAAAGAGAATATAGGCAATGTATTATATAAGCTTCCTAAAGGGGACAAGGTTGTAAAGCTTATCCAGAAGACAAAGTCGAATCTAAAGCAGGTGATTCTTCACGATTCGATGTTTGAAAGTATGGGTATATATTACCTTGGACCAGTTGACGGACACGATATGGATAAGCTTATCAAGATACTTACAGTTGCAAAAAGAATAAATGGACCTGTGCTTGTCCACGTTGTTACGCAGAAAGGACGTGGTTACAAGCCGGCAGAGCGTAATCCAAGCAAGTTTCATGGTATTGGACCATTTGATGTGGCGACAGGTATGGAGATTAATAAATCTGACCGGCCAACATATTCGCAGGTGTTCTCTAATTCTATATGTGAAATAGCCAAGAAAGACAGGTCTGTATGTGCTATTACAGCGGCTATGCCAGACGGAGTTGGGCTTGCTAAGTTCTCAAAGTGGTTTCCGGATAGATTTTTTGATGTCGGAATTGCTGAGGCTCACGCTGTAACATTTGCGGCAGGATTGTCAGCAGGCGGATTAAAACCAGTGTTTGCGGTATATTCTTCATTTTTACAGAGAGCTTATGACCAGATATTACATGATGTGTGTATACAACAGCTTCACGTTGTGTTTGCAATAGACAGGGCAGGACTTGTTGGAAGTGATGGAGAGACACATCAGGGGATATTTGATATATCATTCCTGTCATCAATACCTAATATGACTATTATGGCACCAAAGAATGATTATGAATTAAAGTCATCACTTGAGTTCGCTCTGGAAGAATTTAATGGGCCGATAGCTATAAGATATCCAAGAGGTGAGGCAGTTGTCAGATTTCGCGAATTTAATGCGCCGGTTGAATACGGCAAGGCTGAGCTTATGTATGAAGAAAGTGATATAGCAATTCTTGCACTTGGAAGTATGGTTGATACAGCATTTAATGTAAGGGAAAGACTTAAAGAGCAGGGCTATAACGTGACACTTGTAAATGCACGTTTTGTAAAGCCTATAGACAGTGCAATGCTTGATAAAATAAGCACAACACATAAGCTTATAGTAACACTTGAAGAGAATGTATCATCGGGTGGATTTGGGCGTGCAGTCTGTCAATATATCAATGATAAAGAACTTCATAACTATGTGCTTGACATATCACTTCCTGATGATTATATAGAACACGGAAGTGTTGATATATTACGGCGTGAGACAGGAATAGATGAAGATACAATTGTTAAACGTATAACAGCAGTTTATAATAATATTGGAGATAATAATAATGAGCAGTAAAGAAAGATTGGATGTTCTGTTAGTGAACAGGGGGCTTGCTGATTCCAGGGAAAAGGCAAAGGCTATAATTATGTCTGGAAATGTATATGTTGACGGACAGAAGGAAGATAAAGCAGGGTCATCATTTAATGAGACTGTTAATATTGAGGTAAGAGGCAATACACTTAAGTATGTAAGCCGCGGTGGATTAAAGCTTGAAAAGGCTATGGAGAACTTTGATGTAACGATTGAAGGAAAAATATGTATGGATGTTGGTTCATCAACAGGTGGTTTTACAGATTGTATGCTTCAGAATGGTGCTGTCAAAGTATATTCTGTTGATGTAGGACACGGACAGCTTGCATGGAAGCTTCGTAATGATGAGCGTGTTGTATGTATGGAAAAGACTAATATACGATATGTAACACCGGAAGATATTGCGGATAAGATAGATTTTTCAAGCATTGATGTATCATTTATATCGCTTACAAAGGTGCTGCTTCCAGTGAAAAATCTTCTTACAGATGACGGGCAGATAGTGTGTCTTATCAAGCCACAGTTCGAAGCTGGAAGAGAAAAGGTTGGTAAACACGGTGTTGTAAGGGATAAGGCGGTACACATCGAAGTTATAGATATGGTTATTAATTATGCAATTTCAATTGGCTTTGAGATACTTAACCTTGAGTTCTCGCCAGTTAAGGGACCAGAAGGAAATATCGAATATCTTCTTCATTTACAGAAGCATATAGAAGGAACCTATGATAATATTCCTTTCACAATACAAAATATAGTAGACAAAGCCCACGAAACATTGTAATATATTCATATAGATATTAATATTAATTTAAAGTATAGAGGCGTTAATGAAATCTTTTTACATAGTCACGAATACAACTAAAGATCCAGACCTTGTATATACAAACAGTATTCTGGATTATCTTAACAAGCACAATGTAAGCTGTATATATAATCCTGACTCGGCAGATGTAGAACATACTGATTATTGTTATACGAATGCTGATATTGTGCCAGATGATACAGAATGCATAATTGTTCTTGGTGGGGATGGTACGCTTATACAGGCGGCAAGAGACCTTAATTCTAAGAATATACCTCTTCTTGGTGTTAACATAGGAACGCTGGGGTATCTTACTGATACAGATATGAACACAGTGTATGATACCCTTGAAAGCCTTATTAATGACTGTTATGAGATAGATACAAGGATGATGCTTGATGGAAAGATATACCGTGATGACGAGCTTATATATGAAGATGTAGCACTTAATGATGTAGTTCTTAGCAGAAGGGGGATATTAAGGGTTATAGATTTTGATATATATGTCAATGGAGAATATCTTAATTCGTTCGCGGCAGACGGAGTTATAGTATCTACGCCGACAGGTTCTACAGCTTATTCTTTATCGGCAGGCGGACCAATTGTCCAGCCGAATGCACATCTTATAATGATTACACCAATATGTGCACATACACTTACTCAGAGAAGCATAATATTTGAACAGAATGATGAGATTGTAATACAGATGAATGATAATAAGAAATTATCAGAAGAAAGAGTAGCTACATATGATGGAGAAAGCTATTGTAATGTCATAACAGGGGACAGAGTTGTTATTACCCGTTCTGATAAGACAGCACGGCTTATAAAGACAAGCAGAATTTCTTTCCTTGAAAGGATAAGGAATAAAATGTAGCCGGAATAGGAGAAGAAAAGTGAAATCAGACAGACATAAAAAAATATTAGAACTTATAGCTGATAATAATATAGGAACTCAGGAAGAGCTTGCTGATGCACTTAATAAAGCAGGATATAATGTAACTCAGGCGACTGTTTCAAGGGATATAAGAGCACTTAATCTTACCAAGGTCACAATTGACGGGGTTAATCAGAAGTATACAACTCTTTCACATAGCAGTCCTGTACCTAATGACAAATATATAAGAGTGCTAAAGGAAGGCTATCTTTCTATGGATATGGCACAGAATATTCTTGTTATAAGGACTGTTCCGGGTATGGCAATGGCGGTGTGTGCGGCACTGGATGCACTTAAGCTTGATGAGATAGTTGGTTCTATTGCAGGTGATGACACTATTATGTGTGCTGTAAGGACTGTTAAGGATACTGTAAATGTTTCTAATAAACTTAAGAAACTTATAAAGGCATAGTATTATAAAGATATAGTATCAGAGGAGGAATATGTTATCTAATTTACATGTTAAGAATCTTGCACTTATAGAAGAAGAAAATATTGATTTTGAAGAGGGGCTTAATATTCTGTCAGGAGAGACAGGTGCAGGTAAGTCTATTATATTGGGTTCTATTAATGCGGCACTAGGTGCCAAGACATCGCCTGATTTTATAAGAACAGGTGCAGAATATGGACTTTCAGAACTGCTTTTTAATATTGAAGATGATAATGTAATTGAACGCATAAAAGAGCTTGGAGTTATAGATATTGAGAATGGTGAACTGCTTATTTCAAGAAAGATAACACCAACACGTTCGCAGATAAAGGTTAATGGACAGAATTTTACAGCGGCACAGACACAGAAGCTTGCACGCTATCTTATAGATGTTCATGGACAGCACGATAACCAGATACTTATGGATGATGCTAATCATCTGACGGTTGTAGATACATTCTGTGCTGATGAAATAGCTGAATTAAGAGAGGCTATGGAAGATGCATATAAAGATATGGTTAAAGCAAAGAAAGCGTTAGAACTTATTGATAAGGATAAAGATGAACTTCAAAAAGAGATAGCATTTCTTGAGTATGAAGCTAATGAGATACAGACGGCCGATATACAGCCAGATGAAGATGAGGAGCTTGAAGCAAGATATCATAAGCTTAATAATTACCAGAAGATTACTAATGAGCTTTCGTATGCAGATATGCTTTTGAATTCAGGTAATGATAATATAAGTGATATGATAGGAACTGCATTAAAGTCACTTATAACAGCAAGTGAATATGATGATGTATTGAAAGAGTGCTGTGATACTTTGTCTGATGCTGAAGGACTTATTCGTGATGCCGGACACAGTATCAGTTCATATATAGAGAACTCTGAATATGATCCAAGAGAGTTTAGCGAACTACAGGAAAGACTTGATCTTATTAATAATCTTAAGAACAAATATGGAAGTTCAATAGAGGCTATTAATGATACCTTAAAGGCTATTAATGCGAAGCTTGCAGATTATTACAATTTTGATGAGCTTATAAGCAGAAGGAAAAAAGAGTATGAAGAAGCATGCTGTAAGGCGTGGGATATAGCCCAAAAGCTAAGTTCCATAAGACAGCAGGCAGCAGTAAAGCTTGCAGAGCAATTCATAGCTTCTTTAAAGAATCTTAACTTTTTAGATGTAAAGTTTAGAATAGATTTTGCTAAAGAACCATCTTTATCTTCAAAGGGCTGTGATAATGTAAGATTTATGATATCAACGAACCCTGGTGAGAATTTAAAGCCATTATCAAAGATTGCTTCGGGTGGTGAACTTTCAAGAATTATGCTTGCCATAAAGACAGTTATGTCAGAAGATGCAGATAAGACACTTATATTTGATGAGATTGATGCAGGTATAAGTGGTAAGACGGCTTCAAAGGTATCTAATCAGCTTGCAAGGCTTTCGTTATCGCATCAGATAATATGTATAACACATCTGCCACAGATTGCGGCTATGGCAGATGCCCATTACATAATAGAAAAGAGTGTACACGATAATAAGACCTACAGTAATATCCAGAGGGTCGCAGGAGATGATAGTCTTAATGAAATTGCCAGAATGTTATCCGGTGAGACACTTACAGACTCTGTGCTTGAGAATGCCAAAGAATTAAAGATTATGGCTGATAAAGTGAAATCAGAGTTGTGATTTTTAGATATAGTTATTATAATAATTATATCTGGAACAGTAAAAGCACTCTGAAAAATTAACGGCTGGTATGTATATACCAGCTGTTAATTTTATGAAGCATTAAGCATATTTTCTATATATATGCCATATCCGCTTCTTGAGTCATCAATAAGAACGTGTGTTACAGCACCGATTATCTTTCCGTCCTGAATAATAGGACAGCCAGACATACCTTGTACAATTCCATTAGTCATATCAAGAAGTTCTTCAGAGGTAACAACAAAACTGATATTTTTGGAATCGTTATTGTTAAGCTGTGTAATTTTAATTTCGTAGTCATCATATTTATTATTCCTGTAAAATCTTACATATGCTTTACCCTTGTGGACACTGTATCTGTAACCGACACTCATAAGTGAAAGAGAATGCTTCTTTACAATAGAGTTGTCGATTGTTCCATATATTCCGTAAGAGCTGTTCTTGTCAATTGTTCCTATCGGGGTACTGTTCTTGTAGTCTATAATTCCCTGCAATTCTCCAGGAGTGCCATTCTGTCCTTTTATTATTGATAGAATTCTTGTGTTATATAATCTGCCATATTTAATATTAAGGGCTTTGCCGGTGGTATTATCAGTTATCGGGTGACCAAGTGCAGCGTAGTTATAATCTGTATCAATATAAGTTATTGTTCCTATACCCTGTGCATCATCTTTTACCCACAGACCTAGCTTATATTCACTGTTTTTATCCTCAACAGGGGTTACAGTTACATTTATTATTTCATCATTACGCAGTAATTCTATATTAAGCTTCTCGCCAGCACATTCATTTACCTTGCAAGATAACTGCTTCTTGGAATTGATTTCTTCATCATTGATTTTTAAAATGTAATCGCCTTTGGTAATAATATTTTCGCAGGGGGTTATTGTACCACTTGATTTGCTCTCGATGGAATCGGTCTTTACTACAAGTATTCCGCTGCTTTTCAGATATAAGCCAGCCTGAAAGCCACAGGGATAGACGTATTTTTCATCAACCACATTGACATTTACTGTCTTTAAAAATAAGAAGCCGAACAGATGAAGGTCGATGTGGTAACTTCCAGGACTGCCGGTTATAAAAGTGACTTCTCGGCTGAAATCAGCATTTGCAAGACTGTTATTAGTACCATTCTGCGTGTTGTGAACGCTTCCGGTAACGGGGAGTGACAGGTTGATACTTGTATCGCTTTGCTCAGTTATATATATCTGTTCAGGAAAATGCTTATTAACATAGTTTACATAAGATGTAATAAGAATAAATAAAAGTGTTATTATTCCTGACCAGTAAATATACTTATTTAATAATTTATTAGAAAATGTATTTTTATTAATAAGCATGGTTTTCCTCCTTTAAAATTTATTTGAAATTTATCTGATGATATTATTATCTGCAATAATGAAGCTAAATAAAAAGGTTTATAATGCCAATATATTTATATGATTTAATTTTATTTGTCGAATTATGTCGATAGTTGCGATGCGTTTTCGTTGTAAAATTACATTTTTAAATATATAATAATAAATATATTCATTATGCGGTGCTGAAAGATAGGTTCTTTTGGCGGAAAGCATATTTATATATTATTATATGACGAGGGGAAGAATTGCTTATGAATCCATTGAAAATTGTAATTGCGGATGATAACAAGAGAATGGTAGATGTAATCAAAGAGGTTATTAATGGAGAGCCGCAGTTAGATGTTGTAGGTACAGCAACGAATGGCGAGGATACAGTTGATGTCATTAAAAAGACACAGCCTGATATTGTACTTCTTGATATTATTATGCCGCAGATTGACGGACTAACTGTTATGCAGAGGATAAGGGAGGATAATGATTGTGTTAATCCTGCATTTATTGTTATTAGTGCAGTTGGAAGGGAAGCAGTGACAGAGGATGCTTTCAATATGGGAGCTACATATTATGTTATGAAACCATTTGATAATAATATGCTGATTGACCGCATTAAATATATTGGAGGAATTATTAATATAAAGCCTGTCAATATAAAAAAATCGGTTAACGACAGTATTCCTCATAACAAACATATCCTTGAGAATGAGATTACAGGAATGATACACGAGATTGGTGTTCCTGCACATATAAAGGGTTATCAGTATCTGAGGGAGTCTATCACACTTGCGGTTAATGATCCGGATATAATAAATAGTATTACCAAAGTCCTTTATCCAACTATAGCCAAAAAGTTTGACACAACACCAAGCCGTGTTGAAAGAGCTATAAGACACGCTATTGAAGTTGCCTGGAACAGAGGCAATCCGGATATTCTTAACGATTTGTTCGGATATACAATCAGCAATGGCAAAGGCAAGCCGACTAATTCAGAATTCATAGCACTTATATCAGATAATATAAGGCTTCATCAGACAGCAGTTTGATGGTTTTTTAGGAATTATACTGACAGTTTATCAGCTTTTTTGCGGTTTTTTCTTGCTATATTGAACTTTGTATATTATAATATTAACGTATTTGTAAAAATGTTTTAACAAAATTGTAATATTTAGGAGTTTTATATATGCGTAAAAGAGTATTCAAAACGTTTGCTGCAGCAGCATTGGCAACAACTATTGCGGGAACAACAATTATAGGTTCAACAGCATTTGCTGACGAAATCAGTACACTTACACAGCAGAAGCAGGATAAACAGAATGAACTTGATCAGCTGCAGCAGCAGGCTGCCTATCTTCTTACAGAGATGAGTTCTTTAGAACAGGATATGGCAGATCTCTCAGATGAGATTGACCAGACTAACGCTGATCTTGAAGCTGCACAACAATTACAGCAGAAACAGTTTGATGATACTAAATTAAGAATTAAATATATGTATGAAGACCAGTCAACATCAATTTCAGATGTATTCCTTACAGCATCTGATATGAGTGATGTTATTAATAAGGCAAGTTATATGCAGCAGGTATATGACTATGATCGTAACAAGCTTGAAGAGATGGCTGCAACGGCAGCATCTATCGCTGGATATAAAAGTGATTTAGAGACTAAGCAGGCAGCTCTTAATGACAAGCAGAAGGAGCTTACTAACAAGCAGGCTACACTTTATACAGCAATTGATGCTGCACAGAGTGATATCAGCAACTTTGACGAATTATTAGCAGAAGCTAATGAAAAAGCTGCTAAGGCATTAGAACAGAAAAGACAGGCAGAAGCAGCAAGAGCAGCTGCAACAAGCGGTCAGACAACAACTAAGACAAAAGTTACATCAATACCTACATCAGCTAATAATGATTCATCAGTTGCATCTAACATTGTTTCAATAGCTTACAGATATGTTGGTGTTCCTTATAGAAGTGGTGGAGCTTCACCAAGTGGATTTGACTGTTCAGGTCTTGTATCATATGTACTTGCTCAGGCAGGTATATCTGGTGTTGCCCGTTCATCAAGTTCACAGGCATATGGAGGCGTTGCTGTATCAGGTGGCATAAGTGCCGCACAGCCAGGTGATGTAATATGTTACCCGGGACACGTTGGTATCTACATCGGCGGAGGACAGATGATACATGCTTCTGTACCTGGTGATTATGTAAAGGTTTCTTCAGTTAATATCGGAATGCAGATAATTGGTGTAAGAAGATACTGGTAATTGATATATTTTGAAAAATATGTTTTAATATAGTTATTACATTGATTATATTTATACATTTAGTTACATAGATGTATAGAAAGGGGATTATATGAAGAATGTTTTATTTATTGCATCAGAAGCAGTACCTTTCATTAAAACAGGAGGTTTAGCTGACGTTGTTGGTTCGCTTCCTAAGTATTTTAATAAGGATGAATTTGATGTTCGTGTTATGATTCCAAAGTATACATGTATTCCTTGGGAGTACAGAGAGAAGATGGTATACAAGACTCATTTCTATATTGATTTAGCTTGGCGTACACAGTACGTTGGCGTATTTGAAATGGAGTATGATGGAGTTACATTCTATTTTATTGATAATGAATTCTATTTTGGAGGACCAAAGCCTTATAGCTGGATACACGAAGATATTGAGAAATTTGCATTCTTTAGTAAAGCTGCTTTGTCAGCAATACCTGTTATTGGTTTTAAGCCAGACATAATACATTGCAATGACTGGCAGACAGGACTTATTCCGGTATATTTACACGAGCGTTTTGCACTTGGGGATTTCTACAATGGTGTAAAGTCAATAATGACTATACATAACCTTAAGTTCCAGGGTATATGGGATCTTAAGAAGGTAAAGGATATTACCGGATTAGATGACAGCTATTTTACATCAGATAAGCTTGAAGCATATAAAGATGCTAATTATCTTAAGGGTGGCATAGTATACGCTGACAGGGTAACTACTGTTAGCGAGACATATGCAGAGGAGATTAAGACACCTTTCTATGGTGAGAATCTTGATGGTCTTATGAATGCAAGAGCTAATGTCCTTAGTGGTATTGTTAATGGCATAGATTACGAAGTATATAATCCTATGACAGATAAATCTCTTGCGGCTAACTATAATCAGATTACTTTCCGTAAAGAAAAGTGGAAGAATAAAGTTGCTCTCCAGAAAGAACTGGGACTTGCACAGGATAAGAGCAAGTTTATGATAGGTATAGTATCAAGACTTACAGACCAGAAGGGTCTCGATTTAATTGCTTATGTTATGGACGAGTTATGTGCAGAAGATGTACAGCTTGTAGTTCTTGGAACTGGTGAAGAGAAATATGAGAATATGTTCAGACATTTTGACTGGAAATATAATGACAGAGTATCTGCTAATATTTACTATTCAGAGGAGATGTCACACAAGATATATGCAGCTTGTGATGCATTCCTTATGCCTTCATTGTTTGAGCCTTGTGGACTCAGCCAGCTTATGTCTTTAAGATATGGTACAGTGCCTATAGTTAGAGAGACAGGTGGTCTTAAGGATACAGTTGAGCCATATAATGAATATGAGAGTACAGGAACAGGCTTCTCATTTGCTAACTACAATGCCCACGAAATGCTTGGGATTATTAATTATGCTAAGAGCGTATACTATAACCACAAGAGAGAGTGGAACAAGATAGTTGACAGAGGAATGAAAGCAGATTTCTCTTGGAAGAGTTCAGCTAAGAAGTATGAGGAATTATATAATTCTTTGTTCTAGGACATAATATGACTACTTCGTAGTCACTAAGAAGTTTCTTCGAAACTTCATATGCGTGGAAAAGTAACGCAGGGCATATGATATAATGAGCACAAGAATTATAAAATATAGTGCTGTGTGTTATGTAATTGAATATTGTTATTTACCTGCCAGACTGATGTATGTTGGTCTGGCAGTTTTTTAACAGTAAAAGAAATTTTCTACTTGCCTTTTTAATTATGTTATGGTATTATTTTATTGTTATGCGGAAGTGGCGGAATGGCAGACGCAGCAGACTCAAAATCTGCCGGTGGTGACATCGTGTGGGTTCAAGTCCCATCTTCCGCATTAATAGATTAAGGAAGTCTTTGTATAAAGACTTCCTTTTTGTGATTTTTTGTGTAAGATGTGGCTAGAATCGTTCTGTATCAGTTTCCAGACAGCGTTTTAGTCTTTTATACATTCCCTGCTTGGTCATTCCAAGCTTGGCGGCTGCCTGCTCTGCACCCAGTGTATTAATCATTTCCCTGACTTCTTTAACGGAAAGATTATAATAATTGCTTGTGCGGCCTGCATTTCTTGTTTTCCATTTTTTGAGCTTTTCTTCATCGTAGGATAATACAAGCTGGTTTCTATCGAACTTATTTTTTATCTCTGCTTTGCCGCCAAAGAGACTTAACAGGTTGTTTAATGTCTTTACCTGTTCCTCATCTTCGGCAGTTTTATTTATATCAAATATCAATACATTTAAGTCGTACATAATAACCTCCATAAGTAAACTAATTAATTATTTGTCTAAAGTATAACATATAGACTATGTAATAGAAATGGCTTATATATAGTTGTCTATGTATTTATATTATTTGTTATGCTTATATATTGTTTGTTGTATTTTTATATATTAATGCTGTGTGAAAAGCGAAAAGTGGTTTGTTGTTTTTAAATAAAAACTTAATAATGCTTTTATTTTTTTAATAAATGGACTATAATGCTTTAGCAATAAACATTGAGGTTATGTTTAGCTAATAAATAATCATTATTATGAACAGGAGGAATTTATTATGTTGCCATTATGGCTTTGTATCCCTTTCGCAGGATTACTTTTATGTATTGCAATTATGCCACTTGTGAAAGCTGAATGGTGGGAAAGTCATCAGATACACGCAGTTATATTCTGGTCATTTTTATTTATCATTCCATATGCGGTAACAAAAGGTGCATCAACAGCAGCGGAAACGGTGCTTGAATGTATAATTAACGATTATCTTAGTTTTATTATTTTATTATTTGGTTTATTCTGTGTTGCGGGTAATATATCTGTTGATGGTGATTTGGTTGGTTCGCCAAGAGTAAATACAATTACATTATTAATAGGAACATTTCTATCCAGTCTTATAGGAACAACAGGTGCGAGTATGTTGTTAGTTCGTCCGCTTATTAAGATGAACTCCTGGAGACATAGAAGAAGTCATATTATGATATTTTTTATATTTCTTATCTCTAATATGGGTGGCTGTCTTACACCAATTGGTGATCCACCACTTCTTATGGGATTTATGAGAGGGGTTCCGTTTACATGGAGTTTACATCTTCTTCCAGTATTATGCTTTAATCTTGTAATTCTGCTTCCAATATTCTATATGATTGACAGACATAATTACAGACTTGATATTGCTGAGGGTAGTGTGCCTGATATAAGTAAGGAGTCAACAGAATTAAAGCTTCAGGGTGCTCACAATATTATATTTATAGTAACAATCGTAATTGCTGTTGTACTCAGTGGTACACTTACTAATGTTCCAGCATTTATTGGAGCCAACGGAGAGCTTAAAGGCTTACATATTGGAGAAGTAACATTCTCATTTGTTACAATGATAGAGATTGCAATAATTCTTTTATCAGCGTTATTGTCATTTAAGACAACACAATCTGAGATTAGAACCAAGAACCATTTCAACTGGGGTGCAATTCAGGAAGTAGCTGTACTTTTTATAGGTATATTTATTACAATGCAGCCAGCTCTGATGATTCTTAAGGCTGTTGGTCCAACACTTGGAATTAACAAGGCATGGCAGATGTTCTGGACAACAGGTGCACTTTCAAGTTTCCTTGATAATACACCAACATACCTTGTATTCTTTACAACTGCTGGTACATTAGGATTTACAAATGGTATTACAACAAGTGCAGGTATTATAACTGTGAAGCTTCTTACTGCTATATCTTGTGGTGCGGTATTTATGGGAGCTGGTACATATATCGGTAATGCACCTAATTTTATGGTTAAATCCATTGCAGACGAGAATGGTGTCAGAATGCCTGGTTTCTTCGGATATATGCTTTGGTCTATAGGTATTTTAGTTCCTGTGTTTATACTTGACACATTAATATTCTTTTTATAGGAGGAAGGCAATATGAGCGATAATAATATTAATGATATTGATAATAGTATCAATAATGAGAATAAGTCATCAAATTATGATGCTAAGACAATTGCCTACAATCTTGCTAAGAAGATATATGAACTTGATAGCAATGTATATGAGAGTGTAGGTTCAGAACTTGGACGAGTATTTATAGGTGATGCGGACAAATGTCTTGATAAGCTTAGTGCACTTATATATACTAACCCACACGGATATCTGTTAAGAAGTGAAGTTGCTCTTGTAGGAAATATGGCAAGAACAATTAAGGATAAGGAAGCTAAGTCTAAGTTTATGCGTCAGTATAATGACATATTAAACGAGATAGCAGAACTTCCTCACGGATTTGGTTCAGTTGATATCCTTGATACATCAATCAGTGAGTTAAATGTATCTAACTTCCATAGAAATAACAACGATAATAGAATGATAATATGTATAAGCCGTACAGAGGGAAGTGCTGGTACTGATATCGGATTTGCACTTGCTGATAAATTAAGACTTAACTATTATGATGCTGAGATTTTCAAGGATCTTGTTATCCGTAAAGATGCAGAAAAAGATGCAAGATGGAAGAGCAAGAAGATTGACTTAAGCCACGAAATGATTAATCCAGAAAAGGCAAGACGTTTCAGCCGTAACCATGGACTTCCAGCTAATGATGCGGCATTCTTTAATGAATCAGAAATTCTTAGGGAACTTGCTGAGAAAGAGGACTTTATTGTTATCGGACGTTGTGCTGACGTTATTCTTAAGAATAACAATATACCTCACGTCAGTGTATTTATTACTGCACCTGTACAGCAGAGAGCAAGACGTATTATGGAACTTGAGAAAATTCCATATTCTAAGGCATTAAAGAGATTGGTTAAATTGGATAAAAAGCGAGAACGTTACTATAAATTCTACACCAATAATATATGGGGGCAGGCATACAACTATGATTTATGTATTAACAGTGCAAGCTATGGTATAGATGAAGCTGTCAACCTCATATTAAGAGTTATTAACAGGGATAAATAAATATCCGTTAAATGTAACAACCTGAAATTAGTAATGTATTTTTTAATAATGCACAGACTTTTAATGGAAAGTCTGTGCATTTTCTGCTATAATGTGCGTAAGCAATGAGCCGTGCCAGTCTAAAGCCTGAGGAAGAACTGTGCTTGCACAAAGTTCTTCTTTGGGCTTTAGACTGATAGGGCGAATGCCCGACAGTTCTGGAAAGCGACGCTTTCCAGAACCTGCACGGCGTACTAAAATACCCCAATGGTTTTAGCCTGAATTAAGAACTAAATTCGGATACCACCAGAAGAGCACATCTTGTGCGATTTCGTCCGTCTGACAAACTATTGGCTCAGTGAGGCATATTATGGATAATTGCAAGCAAATTCAGAAAATGATTAAAGATTACGACAAAGGCAATCTTTCATTAAAGCAGGAAGAACAATTCATACAGCATATCCTTAATTGTGAGGACTGCAAAGAAGAACTGGAGATATATTATATTGTGTCATACGGACTTGATGAAGACAATATATCAAAAAATACCCCTCCAGCTATCAAAGCCTGCATAGACAGCTATGATTTTAAGACATTAGTTGACTTGAAATTATCTCTAAGCATAGATAAATGCAATGCAATAAGAGAATGGAATCATAATATAACAATATTGAATATTATGATAGAAGTAATTATGCTTCTGACTTTTATTATTTGTATAATAATCAGATATTATTAAAAGCTGGAATGTTGTAATACGGCATTTTGTATCCTGCTATTTACAGGATTTTCAGCTGGAATGGAGATTTAGAATGAGTAAATTGCTGCTTATAGATGGGCACAGTATATTAAACAGGGCATTCTACGGAGTGCCTGATTTAACTAACAGCGAAGGAATACATACTAATGCAATGTATGGATTCCTTAATATTATGTTTAAATTTATAGATGAGGAAAAGCCTGATTATGTTACAGTTGCATTTGATCTTAGTGCACCAACTTTCAGACATAAAGTATATGATGGTTACAAAGGCACAAGAAAGCCGATGCTTCCTGAGTTAAGACAGCAGGTTCCGCTTATGAAGGAACTACTTACAGCTATGAATATAACTATAGTAGAAAAAGAAGGCTTTGAGGCAGATGATATTCTAGGAACAATAGCCAAGAACTCGCAGAAGCAGGGAATTGACGTGTCTATTGTATCTGGTGACAGGGATTTGTTGCAGCTTGCAGATACTAATATCAAAATCCGTATACCAAAGACTAAAAAGGGAGTTACAGAGGTTGAAGATTATTATCCAGAAGATGTAAAAGAACTTTATGGCGTAACACCTGCGGAATTCATAGAGATGAAGGCACTTATGGGTGACAGCTCTGATAATATACCTGGTGCACCGGGAATAGGCCCTAAGACAGCCTCAGCTTTAATAATAAAGTATCATAATATAGATAATATTATTGATAATATATCAGAATTAAAGCCGCCAAAGGCTAAGAAATCAATAGAAGAAAATATTGAGCAGATTAAATTAAGCCGTTATTTATCAGAGATTAAGATAGATGTTGATGTCGATTATGACATTAATAATGCGGATATTAATGATATGTTTAATCAGGAGTCATATAAGCTTTTTAAGCGTTACGATTTCAAGAATATGCTTAAAAGATGTGACAATGGTACACAGTCAGAGCCTGAATGTTGTAAACATTTTAATAAGGTGGAAGATTTTGCCAAAGCCGAGGAAGTGTTTGAAACAGCAGCTTCACATATTAAAGAAAATAAAAAAATCGGACTTGGAATAATTGCAGAAGACGAGCTTCTTGGAGTTTCGATATCATATTCTGATGAGGATATATATTATATTCCAGCTGGAGGCTTTATTACATCTGATTATTTAAAAGATAAGCTTATGAGATTAATAAAGTGTTCAGATAACAGGAATATTGTAATAGATAATCTTAAAGACTATCTTTACATTTTTGATAACTATACAGATGGGAATAACGATGACAGCCTTGAAGTATCAGAACAGGCATTTATGGATATAGCAATTGCGGCATATCTTATTCATCCTAATAATGAAAGATATGATTATGAAGCACTGGCAAGAGAATACCTTTCAATGCTTGTTATGTCACAGACAGAGCTTCTTGGAAAGAGAAGCATAAAGGAAAGCTTTGATATTGATGATGCGAACTTGTTTAAACTTGCCTGCTTTAAGGCATATGTAAATTATAGATGTGCACAGCCTGTTATAGATATCCTTATATCAGAGGATATGTATTCATTATACAATGATATAGAAATGCCTCTTGTATTCGTGCTTTACGATATGCAAAGATTCGGTATAAGGGTTGACAAGAATGAGCTTGATGATTACTCAAAGGTACTTACAGAGAAGATAAATGTCCTTGAGAAAGAGATATATGAGCTTGCAGGCGAAGAATTTAATATTAATTCGCCTAAACAGCTTGGTGTTATTCTGTTTGAGAAAATGGGTATGCCTAACGGAAAGAAGACAAAAAGTGGTTACTCTACAGCCGCAGATATTTTAGATAAGCTTGCACCAGATTATCCAATTGTTAAGAAGATACTTGAATATAGACAGTTAGCAAAGCTTAATTCAACATATGCTGTCGGACTTACAGCATATATTAAAGAAGATGGACGGATTCACGGAACATTTAACCAGACAATTACTGCGACGGGAAGAATAAGCAGTACAGATCCTAATCTTCAGAATATACCAATACGAATGGAGATGGGAAAGAAGATACGAAAGGTATTCATTCCAAAAGACGGCTATGTGTTTATTGATGCTGATTATTCACAGATTGAGTTAAGAATACTTGCCCATATGTCAGGTGATGAGAAGCTAATAGCTGCATATAATTCATCAGAAGATATTCACAGGGCAACAGCGGCAGAAGTATTTAATACTCCTATAGATGAGGTTACACCATTACAGAGAAGCAATGCCAAGGCAGTTAATTTTGGAATAATATACGGAATGAGTTCGTTTGGTCTTAGTCAGGATTTAAGTATTACACCAAAAGAAGCTAAGGCTTATATTGACAAATATTTTGCGACATATCCATCAATTAAAGAATTTATTGACGGACTTGTAAGCTCTGCCAAAGAAAAAGGATATTCTCTTACAATGTTTAACAGAAGAAGAGAGATACCTGAACTTTCATCTGGTAACTTTATGCAGCGTTCATTTGGGGAACGAGTTGCTATGAATGCACCAATACAGGGAACAGCGGCTGATATTATTAAGCTTGCTATGATTAGGGTCAGCAGGGCTTTAAAGGAAAAAGGTCTTAAATCACACCTTATATTACAGGTTCACGATGAACTTTTAGTTGAAACAGCTATAGATGAAATTGATGAAGTACGACAGATATTAACAGAGGGTATGAAAGAGGCAGTAAGTCTTAAAGTGCCACTTGAAATAGATATAAAGCAGGGTAAAAACTGGCTTGAGGCACATTAATGCTATAGGTATAGAAAAGTATATTATAACTATAAATGAGGACTACTTATGAAGACAATTGGAATAACAGGTGGAGTTGGTGCTGGTAAATCAGCAGTTCTTGAATATTTAGCTGATAATTACAACTGTGATATTATTATGACGGATGATGTAGCCAAAGGATTGTATACAAAAGGTTCTAAGACATATGAAATGATGATAGCATTGATTGGCGAAGATATTGTCGATGAAACAGGAGAGATTGATAAAAAGAAGCTGGCAGATATAATATTTTCTAATGCTAATAAACGTATGGCAGTAAATAGTATAGTCCACCCGGCAGTAAAGCAGGAGGTTATCACACGCATAACGAATAATAAAATAGCTGGAAGATTAGATTATACATTTGTTGAGTCAGCACTGCTGCTTACAGAACATTATGATGTATTCTGCGATGAGGTATGGTATATAGACACATCAGAGGATATAAGAAGACGGCGCTTAAAAGAAAGCCGTGGCTATAGTGATGAGAAGATTGATAATATATTAAAGAGCCAGCAGGCATTAGAGAATATTAAAGATAAATGCAGCTATTGTATTGATAATAATAAGGATTTAGAATATACTTTCAGACAGATACAAAACATTTTATTGAGCTAAAGTGGCTCTTGTGTTAAAATGTGGGCAGAAATGAGGATATGATATGGATAAAGAAAGGAATTCCAACAATAGTTATGTGTTTGGTCTTGATATAGGAACAAGGAGCGTTGTTGGCGTTGTAGGTTATCTTGAATATGGCAGATTTAAAATAGCAGCAATGGCACAGCAGCTCCATACAACGCGTGCTATGCTTGATGGGCAGATACACGATATATATAAAGTAGGTGATACAATACGTCAGGTTAAGCTTGCACTTGAAAGGCAGCTTAATATGGAACTTAAAGATGTATGTATAGCTGCTGCGGGCAGGGTTTTAAGAACAGTTAATGCGACTGCCGAGTATGAATTTGAAGAAGAGACAAGAGTTACAGCGGAGGATATATATTCGCTTAATCTTCTTGCGGTAGAGAATGCACATCATTCAATCAATGATGCCACACAGAAAGACAGATTTTACTGTGTAGGCAATACACCTATAAGATATCAGCTTAATGGTTATGATATAGGTAACCTTGAGGGGCATAAGGCTAGAAAAATATTTGTTGAGCTTATTGCTACATTTCTTCCGGAAGAAGTTGTAGACGGACTATACGAGGCAGTAGAGTATGCTGGACTTAATGTTGCTTCACTTACATTAGAGCCAATAGCTTCAATGAATATTGCGATTCCAGAACAGTACAGACTTCTTAACATATGTCTTGTCGATGTCGGAGCGGGTACATCGGATATATGTATTACTAAAGATGGAAGCATTGTGGCTTATGGTATGATTCCATTAGCAGGTGATGAGATAACAGAAAAGATTGCAAAGAATTATCTTGTTGACTTCAACACAGCGGAGACTATTAAGATATCCGCAAGCAATCCGGACAATAAAGAGGTTGTGTTCAATGATATTATGGGACTTGAACAGAGGGTTGCTTCAAGCGAGATACAGGCAATAGCAGAAGAATCAATTGATAATATGGCAAAGTCGACATCAGATAAGATTATCGAGCTTAATGGCGGTAAGCCGGTAAATGCTGTATTCGTTGTAGGTGGTGGCGGTAAAATGCCAAGTTACACCAAGGTACTTGCTAAGAATCTTGGCATAGCACCTGAAAGAGTTGCAATAAGAGGAAAGGAAGTCCTTACAACAGTGGATTTTAATGTTGAAGGCTTTGAGAAAGATTCTTTATATGTAACACCAGTAGGTATATGTACGAATTATTATACACAGAAGAATAAGTTCATATTTGTTAATGTCAATAATGAGCGTATTAAGTTATATGATAATAATAAGCTCACAGTATTTGATGCGATTATGCAGATAGGTTATCCTAATGAGAAGCTTTTCCCAAGACGGGGTGCTCAGATTGAATTTATGGTTAATGGCAAAGTAAGGCTTGTAAGAGGTCTTGCCGGGGAAGGTGCAGTCATTACACTTAATAATAAGCCTGCCAGCCTTAATACAGCAATTGAGCAGAATGATGTCATATTTGTTGAGGAGTCAACGATTGGTGAACCGGCTTCAATTACTTTAGGACAGATAGAAGAATTTGGTTCAGATATAACATTTGTTGTCAATGGAAAGAATATCGTCTGCCCAAGATTTGCATATGTTAATGGTGAATTAAAGTCAGAATTCTATGATATCAGAAATGAAGACTCAATAAGAATAGAGAACTTCTATACAGTAGAACAGTTATTTACATTCCTTGACCTGGACTATAAAGATTATGATGTATTAGTTAATAATATGCCAGCTAATAAACATACTAAGGTTTATGAGAATTTTATGGTTTCATTCAGCAATGTGCCTAAGCAGACAAGCTATGCTGATTTAGAAGATGATACAGAAAATGAAGATGCTGACGGAGGTTATTACTCAGATAACAATACTGAGCAGAATAATGAAGCTGGAAATGGACCTGCAGGCCAGAATGATAGTGATGATAATAATTCGTCTGATATGTCTGATGCGACTAAAGGTAATAATAATGCCGGTGATACACAAGAATCAGCCGATGGAGCTTCATTTAATACAGCACCTGATATTCAAAGACCAATCAGGGATGTGTCAATAATCGTTAATGGGACACCTGTTGTATTAAAGGGAAAGAGTGATTATGTGCTTGTTGATTTATTCCAGTTTTATGACTTTGACCTTTCCAAACCCAAGGGAAATATTGTAATATTACATAATGGTATCAGAAGTGAATATACAGCACCGCTAAATGATGGTGATGATATAAAGATATTCTGGGAATAACAAGCTTTAAGTAATGTGAAGAATTTATAATTCATAATAATAGAAATGAGGATTGACTTATGAGAATGATGCCGATTGCAAGCGGCAGTAGTGGCAACTGTATATATATTGGTTCAGATGATACACATATATTAATAGATGCTGGAATAAGCCGTAAGAAGATAGAAGAAGGGCTTAACAGCATAGATGTATCATTAAAGGATATAGATGCAGTATTTGTTACACACGAACATATTGACCATATAAAAGGACTTGGCGTAATGTCAAGAAAAGATGGAATACCAATATATTCAACAGACGGAACAATTAATGGAATTAAGGCAGCTACGAGCCTTGGAAATATAGACTCAGATTATTACCATATAATTGAAGCTGATACAGATATTCATCTTAAAGATATGACAATACATAGTTTCAGTGTATCGCACGATGCCAATGAACCAGTTGCCTACAGTGTATATTGCGATAATAACAAAGCTTCGGTCATAACAGATCTTGGATATTATGATGACTATATTATTGATAATCTTGAGAATTCGGATATGATGCTTGTTGAAGCCAACCACGATATTAATATGCTTCAGATAGGAAGTTATCCTTATTATCTTAAACAGCGCATACTTGGCAATAAAGGACATTTGTCGAATGATTCATCAGCAAGGCTTATCAATTCTCTTCTTAATGATAACATTAAAGGGATATACCTTGGACATTTAAGCAAAGAGAATAATTATGATAAGCTTGCATATGAAACAGTTAAGTTAGAGATAGACTTAAGTGATAATGAATATAAGTCTAAAGATTTTCATATAGAGGTAGCAAAGAGAAGTGAGCCATCAACACTTCTTGAAATATAGCACTACAGTGGTATAAATATGCGAGAGCATATTTACATAAATACATATGCACAAATGCAAAGAATGGAGGACTATTATGAAAAAATGTGTAATTACAGTTGTAGGAAAGGATACTGTTGGTATCATAGCAAAGGTGTGTACATATCTTGCTAAGACAGAAATTAATATTCTTGATATTTCCCAGACTATCGTATCAGGTTATTTTAATATGATGATGATAGTTGATTTATCAAATTCCAATACAGGCTTTGATGAAGTTGTAACAGCACTTGAGAATCTTGGCAAGGAAATTGGTGTTGTAATTAAATGTCAGAGAGAAGAAATCTTTGATATGATGCACAGAATTTAATTAACTATTATTAAGTATACGCCATTGGCGATGCGGAAATGAGGAGAAAAATGATTAACATATATGAAGTTACTGAAACCAACAAAATGGTTGAGAAGGAAAATCTTGATGTAAGAACAATTACACTTGGTATCAATCTTCTTGACTGTGCAAGCGAGAATCTTGATGAAGTAAATGAGAAAATATATAAAAAAATCACAACTCTTGCTAAAGACCTTGTAAAGACAGGAGAGGATATTTCAAGGGAAATAGGTATTCCAATAGTTAATAAAAGAATTTCTATAACACCTATTTCATTAGTTGGGGCCTCATGCTGTAAAACACCTGACGATTATGTAACTATTGCAAAGACACTTGATAAAGCTGCCCATGAAGTCGGAGTTAATTTCATAGGTGGTTATTCTGCTGTTGTATCAAAGGGTATGACAAAGAGCGATGAACTGCTTATCCGTTCAATTCCTAAAGCACTTGCATCTACAGAACTTATATGCAGCTCAGTAAATGTTGGCTCTACAAAGACGGGTATTAATATGGACGCTGTAAGACTTATGGGTGAAATAGTTAAAGAGACTGCCGCATTAACTAAAGACGCAGACTCTCTTGGCTGTGCAAAGCTTGTTGTATTATGTAATGCTCCAGATGATAATCCATTTATGGCAGGAGCTTTCCACGGAGTTACAGAAGATGATGCTATTATCAATGTAGGTGTCAGTGGTCCGGGTGTTGTTAAGTATGCACTTGAAAGTGTAAGAGGAGAAAGTTTTGAAGTACTCTGCGAAACTATCAAGAAGACAGCATTTAAGATAACAAGAGTAGGACAGCTTGTTGCTCAGGAAGCTTCTAGACGACTTGGTATACCATTTGGTATAATCGATCTTTCGCTTGCCCCAACACCGGCAATTGGTGATTCTGTTGCAGAAATTCTTGAAGAAATCGGACTTGAGAGAGCCGGTGCTCCGGGAACAACAGCAGCACTTGCGCTTCTTAACGATCAGGTTAAGAAAGGCGGCGTAATGGCTTCATCATATGTAGGCGGACTTAGTGGTGCATTTATTCCGGTAAGTGAAGATCAGGGAATGATTGATGCAGTTAATGCGGGTTCGCTTACTATTGAAAAGCTTGAAGCTATGACATGTGTATGTTCTGTAGGTCTTGATATGATTGCTATACCAGGAGATACAAAGGCATCTACAATATCTGGTATCATTGCAGATGAAGCAGCTATCGGTATGGTAAACCAGAAGACAACAGCGGTAAGAGTAATACCTGTTGTTGGAAAAGGTGTTGGCGAAACTGTAGAATTCGGCGGACTTTTAGGCTATGCTCCTATTATGCCGGTTAATACATTTGACTGCTCAGCATTTGTAAACAGACCAGGAAGAATACCTGCGCCTATACATAGTTTTAAGAATTAATTACACATTTTAGAGTTAATATATTGATGTAAGTTATATGACATCATAAGTTATATAGTAATTAGTATATAACAGAGTGTTTATATTGAAATAACTTATATAGTAAAAAATCCCCCGGAGCAAAAGCTTACGGGGGATTTTTGTGTGTTGGATATATTCGCTGTGTTTAATATTAATTATAATTGGATTTGCTTACTGATTTATCAATTATAGAGATAACATTTATTATAATTATGTTATGATATAATATGACTACTTCGTAGTCACTTAGAAGTTTCTTCAAAACTTCGGATGCGTTGAAAAGCAACGCAGGGCATATGATATAATATGACTACTTCGTAGTCACTTGGAAGTTTCTTCGAAACTTCGGATGCGTTGAAGAACAACGCAGAAATTATGATATAATATGCACAAAATATTTATAGAATTATTGACAGAATTAAAATGTAAGGGGATTTATATATGAAAGCAGTAGGACTTGTAACAGAATACAACCCATTTCATAATGGACATTTATATCATCTTAATAAAGCAATGGAGCTTACAGGGGCGGATATAAGTGTTGCAGTTATGAGCGGGGATTTTGTACAGCGCGGAGAACCGGCGGTTCTTGATAAATATACGCGTACTTCTATGGCACTTAACAGTGGAGTTAACCTTGTCGTTGAACTTCCTGTTAATTATGCTGTGTCTAGTGCTGAGAGCTTTGCCGCTGGTGCTTTAAAGGTTCTTGATTATATAAAAGCCGACAGTATTGCTTTTGGAAGTGAGAGCGGGAATATAGAAAGGCTTTCTAAGCTTGCACACATTTTGTGTGATAACGAAGATACACTATATAAGGAAATATCTAAATACACTGCCAATGGAATATCCTATGCTGCCGCAAGACAGAAGGTTGTGGAGAAGCTGACGGATAAAGACACTGCGGCAATGCTTACAAGTTCTAATAACATACTTGCGGTTGAATATCTGAAAGCTATTATAAAAAATAATTATGCTATTAAGCCTTATACCATAAAGAGGCAGGGAGATAGTTATAATGATACAGATATAAGGAGTGAGTATGCAAGTGCGACGGCATTGAGAGAAAATCTTAAAAATGGAATGAAAAAATGTATAGATAGTGATTACGTAGCTGGTGACACTATAGATACTATAACGAAAGATGATAATGATATAAATAATGAAAAAAATAATAATATTAATATTATTAATATATCGGAATATATACCTGTAAAAGCGGGGGTAATATTATCCTCAAATACGAATTATATATATCCTGATGACATAACAGAAGCGTTATTTACCAGACTTTTAGATATACTTTTTGCGAGTAGTTATGATAAAAATGTATTTATAGAAAATGTTATGCAGTATCCAGATGTAAACAAGGAGATTGCTGGCAGATTATATAAGTCCGCTATGGATATGATAACAAGGACAGTACCACAGGGGGCAGAAAGTAAAGATAATGGGGTGTTTTCATTTGGAAGCCTGTGCGAACATATAAAGACAAAAGAAGTGCCGCTTTCCAGAATAAAAAGAGTACTTGTAAGGATAACATTGGGACTTGATAAAAAACATATGGAAAAATATGAGAATGAACCATATATAAGGGTGCTTGGCTTTGATAAAAAGGGGCAGGAGTATCTTTCATATATAAGAAAAACTGTGGAAGTCCCACTTATAACAAAGACCGCTGACTATAAGGAAATGCTGCTTGATGATATACATGCGGCTAATATTTATAATATGATTGTTGCTGGAAAATATGGAGTTAAAGAATTTGGGGATTTTGTGAGGGGCCCTGTCAGGGTCTGGTAAAAAGTGTGAGTTAAATTAAGAGGAAACATATACAATTCAACTGTTGCAAAATAGTATGCTGCTGTCACAGATTATATATTCGGGGAGTATTAGGTATGTATTTAATATCAGCGTATTTTGATGAAAATACTAATAAAATATTGAAACATCTGCAACAAAGAATTGCTGATAAAACAGGCAATGATTTTATGATAAGGAATAATGTTATGCCTCATCTTACACTCAGCTCAATTGAGGCAAGGAATGTTGATGTGTTAATTCCAGCATTTGAAAAGGTATGCAGGGAAAAGTTACAGCCTTTAGAAGAAAAAAGCGTTGTAAATGTAAATAATGCGATAAATATAGTATCGGTCGGACAGCTTTTTCCACGCGTGATATATGCCGCGCCTGTGCTTAACGAGTATATGATGAAGCTTTCGATATCCATATATAATGAATTTGCAACAATTCCAGAAACAAATATAAGCAAATTTTATCAGCCATATTCGTGGATGCCGCATATTACACTTGGCAAATGTCTTGATAAGGAGCAGATGAAACAAGCATTTGCCGTATTACAGGATTTATTTATTCCAATAGACGGGCAGATTACTAAAATAGGATTGTCTATGGTCAATCCATATAGAGAAGTGATGAGTGTAGCGTTGTAGATATATTCACAGATTTAACTGTGTGGTTTGGAATTAAAAAGGTTATAGATACCATAAATGATAATGCAGCAGCTTAAATAACATTGGATTATAGACATAATTCAGTAAAATTGCTTAACATTTAGAACAATCCTCACCTTGTCTTACGCAAAAAAAAGGTATATAATGAGGGCAAAAGTAGCGGTAACATAATGGTAAACATAATGTGCCGAAATTCATATTTTAAGGAGGAGTCAGTAATCATGGCATTTATTGACACAATTTACGCTAGAGCAAAAGCAGATAAGAAGACTATCGTTTTACCAGAATCTATGGATAAGAGAACATTCGCAGCTGCTGAGAAGATTTTAAAGGAAGGTATCGCTAATCTTATAATCATCGGTACACCAGAAGAAATCGCTGAGAACAGCAAGGGATATGATATTACAGGTGCTACAATCGTAGATCCATTCAATGATCCTAATAAGCAGAAATATATCGACAAGTTCGTTGAATTAAGAGCTAAGAAGGGTGTTACACCTGAGATGGCTAAGGAACAGATGGAGAAGGATTATATGTACTATGCATGCCTTATGTGTAAGTGCGGTGATGCTGATGGTGCAGTTTCAGGTGCTTGCCATTCAACAGGTAACACAATCCGTCCAGCTCTTCAGTTATTAAAGACTAAGCCAGGTATCAGCAGTGTATCAGGTTTCTTCCTTATGGAGGTTCCTAACTGTGAATTAGGCGAGAATGGATTATTCGTATTCGCTGACTGTGCTGTTAACCCAGATCTTGATTCAGAGAAGCTTGCAGAAGTTGCAGCATTATCTGCAGATTCATTCAAGAGCTTTGTTGGTGCAGAACCTAAGGTTGCTATGCTTTCATTCTCTTCATACGGAAGTGCTAAGCACGAGAGAGTAACTATGGTAGCTGATGCAGTTAAGATTGCTAACGAAAAGTACCCAGACATCGCTGTTGATGGTGAACTTCAGTTAGATGCTGCTTTAGTTCCAGAAGTTGCAGCACTTAAGGCTCCTAACAGCAAGGTTGCTGGTAAGGCTAATACATTAGTATTCCCTTCACTTGAAGCTGGTAACATTGGTTACAAGTTAGTTCAGAGACTTGCTAAGGCTGGCGCTTATGGTCCAGTTCTTCAGGGTCTTTCAATGCCAGTTAACGATCTTTCAAGAGGATGCTTCGCAGAAGATATCGTTGGTGTTGTAGCTATGACAGCAGTTCAGGCTCAGGATGCTGCTAAATAATTGTGTACATACATTTTGATGATATGATTGCTACGCGGCAGTCAGGTACATCATTTATAATAATATGAGGGACGAATTATTTGCCCCTCATATTGTTTGTATAACTAACATAGACTGATTATTTAATATGATATTTTTATTTTGAATATAGTGCTATTGGTGAACCGATAAAGAAAGTATTGTTAAATGATTTATATTATATTAAATGATTATATAACTTATATTTAATTTTATAGGAGATTAATAAGAATGAATATTTTAGTATTAAACTGCGGAAGCTCATCACTTAAGTATCAGTTAATCAATATGGAAGATGAGAGCGTTATCGCAAAGGGTCTTGTAGAAAGAATCGGTATTGATGGTTCTATCCTTACACATAAGCCAACAGGAAAGGATAAGTATGTTGTTGAAACACCTATGAAGGATCACAACATCGCTGTTAAGCTTGTACTTGATGCTCTTATGGATGCAGAACACGGTGTGATCAAGTCTACAGACGAAATCGCTGCTGTAGGTCACAGAGTACTTCATGCAGGTGAGAAGTATATCGAGTCTTGTCTTGTAACAGAAGATGTTAAGAAGGTAGTAAGAGAGTGCTTCGATTTGGGACCTCTTCATAACCCAGCTAACCTTATAGGTATTGAAGCTGTTGAAGCTGCTATGCCTGGTAAGCCAAATGTAGCTGTATGGGATACAGCATTTGGTGGAACAATGGAGCCAAAGGCTTATCTTTATGCTATTCCTCGTGAATACTATGAAAAGTATGGTGTAAGAAGATACGGCTTCCACGGAACAAGCCACAGCTTCGTATCAAAGGAAACAATCAAGTTTGCTGACCTTGACCCTAAGACAGCTAAGGTTATTGTATGCCACCTTGGTAACGGTGCTTCAATTTCAGCTTCTATCGGTGGCAAGTGTGTAGATACATCTATGGGTCTTACTCCACTTGAAGGTCTTATTATGGGTACTCGTTCAGGTGATCTTGATCCAGCTATCATCGAATACCTTTGCAACCATGAGAACCTTACAGTAAGTGAAATGCTTAACATCCTTAACAAGAAGTCAGGTGTTCTTGGTATGTCAGGTGGTATTTCTTCTGACTTTAGAGATCTTAACGCAGCAGCTAACGAAGGTAACGAAGTAGCTAAAGTTACACTTGAAGCATATGCTTACAGAGTAGCTAAGTACATCGGTTCTTATACAGCAGCTATGAATGGTGTTGATGCTATCACATTTACAGCTGGTGTTGGTGAAAATGCAGCTTGGTTAAGACCAATGGTATGTAAATATCTTGGATTCCTCGGAGTTGAACTTGATGAAGCAGCTTCTGAGAAGGCTTGCGGTGTTGAAGGCATCATCTCTACACCAGAATCAAAGGTTAAGCTTTGCGTAATTCCTACAAATGAAGAACTTGCTATTGCAAGAGAAACATTAGCACTTGTAAAGTAATTAACGACATATGTTAATTGATTAAATATATTACGATTGAATATATTGTGCGGTTTAATATATTGCGATTAAATATATTAAATTAGTTATTGACAAAACAATATCAGGTGCGTATAATAGACCAAGTGTGGTAAGCGTTATGCTTATTTACTATATATAGTATGAATTGGAGACAATTATGCTAATTGATTTAAGAGAGCTTTTATCCGGTTCACAGGATGAGAAGAGTTATAAAGCAGATATTGAGATGAATACATTTAATACAGGTTCTTCTGATTATGATATAATTGATAAGCCTGCGGTTGATGTTATCATTAAGAAGCTAGGTAAGAATAAGCTTTCTATTAAGGCTGATTCTTATGTTACCCTTAGTATTCCTTGTGACAGATGCTTGGAGCCAGTTGATACACGCGTTGACTATACGGTTGATGAGATTGTTGACTTTAATGATAACGCATCCGAGGAAGAAGCAAAAGAAGAAAAAGACTATATTGATGGATACGACCTCGACGTGGACAAGTTAGTTTTCGGCGAAATACTGATATCCATGCCGGGAAAGACCTTATGTAAGGAGGGCTGCAAAGGAATTTGTCTGATTTGCGGTGCGAATCTGAACAAAGGAGAGTGCGGTTGTGACAGGGATATCCTGGATCCAAGAATGTCTGTTTTCAAAGATATTTTAAAGAATTTTAAGGAGGTGTAACCGAATGTCAATTTGTCCTAAGAATAAATCTTCAAAGGCTAGAAGAGATAAGAGAAGAGCTAATTGGAAGATGAGCGCTCCTAATCTCGTAAAGTGCAGCAAGTGTGGTGCATTAATGATGCCTCATAGAGTATGTAAGTCTTGTGGCTCATACAACAAGAAAGAAATCGTTACTGTAGACTAATTTCTATAGCGTAACTTATTTAATGGGTCTGTCCTTTAGTGGGCAGGCTCATTTTTTATGCCTTTCGGTGTGCGTTTGTAATAAATGAAAGTTCCTAATCTGTCTGGATGGTGGGATAGATACAGCTAAGACCAAAGGTGTTCCTGTTCATAGATATATTCTTTTTGGCTCCTTATTAAGAATATAGGTGAAATACATTCTTAGCATATGCTTTCTTTTAAGCTTTGCTTGCATAAATAGCATTTTAGTAGTATATTTAAAAGGCATAATTTATATAAGGAATGGTATATTTATGATAAAAGTTGCACTTGATGCTATGGGTGGAGATAATGCCCCTGGCGAGATTGTTAAAGGTGCGGTAGATGCCGTAAATACAAGCAAAGAATGTTTTGTATATCTTGTTGGAAAAGAAGATGTTGTTAATAACGAACTTTCCAAATATACTTATAGCAAAGAGCAGATAGAAGTTGTTAATGCTACAGAGGTTATAGAAACAGGTGAGCCACCTGTTATGGCTATAAGACATAAGAAAGATTCATCTTTGGTTAAGGCTCTTAATATGGTTAAGAATAAAGAAGCTGATGCTTTCGTATCAGCAGGAAGTTCTGGTGCTATATTAGTTGGTGGACAGGTTATTGTTGGACGTCTTCCAGGCGTTGAAAGACCACCAATAGGTGCGATTGTTCCTACTGATAAAGGCTGTGTGCTGATAGTTGACAGTGGGGCTAATGTTGATGCCAGACCAGCTTTTCTTGTGCAGTGGGCTAAGATGGGTTCTATATATATGGAGAACTGTCTTGGTATTAAGAAGCCAAGAGTAGCGATAGTTAATGTTGGCCTTGAAGAGGAGAAAGGCAACCAGCTTGTTAAGGAGACATTTCCACTTCTTAAAGCGTGTGATGATATTAACTTTATAGGAAGCATTGAAACAAGAGAGATACCAAGAAGCGGTGCAGATGTTATCGTGTGTGATGCATTTGTTGGTAATGTTATATTAAAGCTTTACGAGGGTCTTGCTGGTACAATTATATCTAAGATTAAGGGTGCATTTTATTCTAATCTTAAGTCAAAGATTGGAGCAATGCTTGTTAAGGACTCAATTAAGAGTACACTTAAGACTATGGATGCATCAGAGTATGGTGGAGCACCACTTATAGGTCTTAATGGTCTTGTTGTTAAGACACACGGAAGTGCCAAAGCTAAAGAGGTAAAGAATTCAATTCTTCAATGCGTGACATTTTCAAAAAGCAATATTAATGAGCAGATTGTTGAGTCACTTTCGCATATGCCGGAATTAACAGAAGAATAGATATAATATTTATGGTAGTACAAGAACGGATGTTATATTTATAATAGTAATACAAGAATAGATATTATATTTATAATAAGAATATCAGATTTAGAATTGTGTATAACGCCTGATATATATTGATATTCATATAATTAAGATATCAGGTCAGAATGGAGGATTTATATGGAATTTCAGAAGTTACAGAGAATTATTGCAGATGTACTTAATATAAGCGAGGATAAGATTACTAAAGAATCAGCATTTGTTGATGACCTTAAGGCAGATTCTTTAGATGTATTCCAGATTATAACAGAGATTGAAGACCAGTTCGGTATTCAGATTCCAGACGATGCAATTGAGAATATTGTTACTGTAGGAGATGCAGCAACTCAGATTCAGAATGCACTTGCTAAATAATTAATATAAAGAATATTGGTGTTGATATAGCAGGGGTCTATAATATGTGTCAATAGAGCATTAATTTATAAGTGTGCATATTACACGGATAAATTAATGCTTTTTTATGTAACAGGAAATTTTGATAGAATTCCCTGTTACATATAAAGTAATCTGGCAGGATTTTATCTGACTGTATTTTCTTTTTTGAATAAATTGGACATAATTATAAGATTGACACCAGATTGGAGATTGAATGTATAATAAGAATTTATCTGAGTTAATGGATAAAATTAATTATCAGTTTAAAGATATTAATCTTTTAAAAAATGCACTTACTCACAGCTCTTATGCTAATGAGAAGACGATTAAGAAGTATAAGGATAATGAAAGACTTGAGTTCCTTGGTGATGCGGTTCTAGAACTTACATCAAGCGATTACATTTATAAGAATTACAGCAATATGAATGAGGGCCAGATGACAAGACTTCGTGCAAGTATTGTATGTGAACCTACACTTGCTATATGTGCAAGAGCTATTGGAATTGATAATTTCATAATGTTAGGTAAAGGTGAGGAATTAACAGGCGGAAGAAAGAGAGATTCTATAGTATCAGATGCCTGTGAAGCGGTAATAGGAGCAATATATCTGGATGGTGGTTTTGCTAATGCAAAAGAATTCGTTAAATCATTTATTCTTAATGATTTGGAAAGCAAGCAACTCTTTTATGATAGCAAAACTATTTTACAGGAAGTCGTACAGGCGGCACATAAGGAAGTTGTATACGAGATTATAGGAGAATCAGGACCAGAGCACGATAAAGACTTTATTGCAAGTGCGAAGGTCGATGGAATGTTCCACGTTACAGCCAAGGGTCATACCAAGAAGCACGCTGAACAGCACGCGGCATATGAGGCACTTGTGGAATTAAAGAAGCAGGGATATGAATTTCCTATAAGAAAATAGCAAAGGAATTGTATATATGTATTTAAAGAGTATAGAGGTTCAGGGCTTTAAGTCATTTGCCAATAAGATAGTATTTGACTTTCATAACGGAATTACAGGCATTGTAGGTCCTAATGGCTCTGGGAAAAGTAATGTCGCCGATGCTGTAAGATGGGTCCTTGGTGAACAAAGTGCGAAGCAGCTTCGTGGGGCGAAAATGGAAGATGTCATATTTGCAGGAACACAGAACCGTAAACCTGTTGGTTTTGCGTATGTTGCAATAACACTTGATAATAGTGACCACGCGCTTCCTGTTGAATATGATGAAGTTACGGTATCAAGAAGAGTGTACCGTTCAGGGGAAAGTGAATACAAGATTAACGGACATACCTGCCGATTAAAAGATGTAACAGAGATGTTCTATGATACAGGTATCGGTAAAGAAGGTTATTCAATTATCGGACAGGGACAGATTGATAAAATCCTTAGTGGTAAACCTGAGGAACGCAGGGAGCTTTTTGATGAGGCGGCAGGTATTGTTAAGTTTAAACGCCGTAAAGCTGCGGCTATCAAGAAGCTTGATAATGAAAGAAATAATCTTGTCCGTGTTAATGATATTTTATCAGAACTTGAAAAGCAGGTTGGCCCATTACAGGTACAGTCTGAGAAAGCAAAGGAATATCTTAATTTAAAGTCAGATTTGAAAAAATATGATGTCAACGCATTTTTATTAGAAACTGACCGTATAAGAAAAGAAATTGCTGAGCTTGATAATAAAATAGAGATTGCTGATAATGATCTGGCTGGCTCAAGAAATGAATATGATGCTACTAAGGCAGAATATGAAGAGGCTGAGAACCAGCTTAATGAGCTTAATCTTACAATCGAGCAGACTAATCAGGTATCTTCTGCATTAGAGCTTGATAACCAGAAGTTCAAGGGTGAGATTAATCTGTTTGAGGAACAGGTTAAGACATTTAACGCCAACAAGCAGCTTCATTCTGAGAGAATTAATGACATTGAGAAGGATAAGACTGCCAAGACAGCTTCGATTAATGAATTAAAGAAGCAGGCAGAGGCGATTAATACAGAGATTAATGAATATAACACAAAGCTTAATGCCATTAATGAGGAAGCTGAGGCTGTAAAGGCTGAGATAGACGGAATATCAGGACAGATAGAGAACCGTCAGACACTTATATATGATAATCTGACAGAACAGTCATCTATCAAAGCAGAGAACCAGAAGTTCATTACAATGCTTGAACAGCTTGAAATCCGTAAATCGCAGTTAAACAGCAGGATAATAACTGGAAAAAGTGATGAAACAGCACAAAGACAGGTAATAGCTTCTATTACTTCACAGTTAAAAGAATGTGATGTTAATATAAGCAGTATTAATGCTTCAATTGCACAAGCCAATGCCAATGTAACATCTATTAAGGGTGTAATAACTGAGAAGACACAGGAACTTGACAAACTTACCCAGAATTATCATAGAAGCAAGTCAAGACTTGAATCTTTAGTTAATATAACTGAAAGATATGACGGATATGGCAACAGTATCCGTAAGATAATGGAATTAAAGGACAGCAACCCTGGTATTCTTGGTGTTATTGCAGATATTATTAAAGTGGAGAAGCAGTATGAAACTGCTATTGAAACAGCACTTGGCGGAACAATCCAGAACATAGTTACTGATAAAGAGAATACTGCTAAGGAGCTTATTAATTACCTTAAAGTAAATAAGCTTGGCCGTGCAACATTTTTACCACTCAATGCTATTCATTCAAGAAATACATTAGAGAACGATAACTGCATTAATGAGAAGGGTGTTGTTGGAGTTGCCAGCAATCTTGTAAGGGTGTCTTTTGAATATGAAGGACTTGCAAAGTATCTGCTTGGACGTATTCTTGTAGTTGATAATATAGAAAATGCTCTGGTAATTGCAAGAAAGTATAAATATTCATTAAGAATTGTAACACTTGAAGGTGAGCAGCTTAATCCAGGCGGTTCAATGACAGGTGGTGCTTTTAAGAATTCAAGCAACCTTCTTGGACGAAGGAGAGAGATTGAAGAACTTAAGACAGAGGTTTCAAGCATAAGCAAGACTATTACAGAAACCAAAGCTTCTATATCAGAGCTTAGAAGTGAAGTTGGTAAGAACAGGGATAATCTTGACCAGTTAAATAAACAGCAAAGAGAGACACACATTAAGAAGAATACTTTAGATGTAACTCTTAAGCAGGCTGATAACAAGTTAAAAGAGATAATTGATGGATATTCAAATGCAGTAAATGAACAGGCTGGAATAGATGCTGAGATATCAAAGGTCAACAGTGATAAACAGCAGGTAAGTGGAAGCCTTAATGTGCTTGACAGCGAGAATGAGGCTTCAAGAAAAGAGATTGAGAACCTTAATAAGCTGCTTGAAGAAAAGAAAGCGAATGAGGCGGCAGTATCACTTAAGCTTGAGAATTTAAAGATATCACATTCATCAGTTGAACAGAAAGCTGCATTTATTAATGAAAATATTCAAAGACTTTCTGATGAGATTAATAATCTTGATAATGAAAAAGAGAGTATTAACGATAAGATAAAACAGACAGCAGAATTAATAAAGACTAAACAGCAGGAAATAACTGATGTTAAGTATAATATTGAAAAGACAGTTAAAGGGCTTGAAGCTAACAACGATAAGCTGTCCAAGCTAAAGGCTGACAAAGAAAAGGTTACTGCAAGCCATAAGGAGTTCTTTAAGAAAAGAGAAACCCTTAATGAGCAGATTATCCTTCTTGAAAAAGAAAGCATGCGTCTTCATAACCAGCACGATAAGCTTGATGAATCTAATGATTCACTTGTTGATTATATGTGGAATGAATACGAACTTACATACAGCTATGCACTGGAATTAAAGAGCGATGAATTAACTAATCTTAATGATTTAAGAAAGCAGATTAATATACTTAAAGCTTCTATTAAGAAACTTGGCGATGTAAATGTTAATGCCATTGAAGAATATAAAGAAGTAAGCGAGCGTTATACTTTCTTAAAGACACAGCACGATGATATGATTGAGGCTGAACAGTCGCTTATGAAGGTTATAACAGAACTTGATAATGGAATGAGAATACAGTTTACTGCCAAATTTGAAGAGATAAAAGTGGAATTTGATAAGGTATTCAAGGAATTATTCGGCGGTGGACGTGGTACAATTGAACTTGTGGAAGATGAAGATATACTTGAAGCGGGCATTATAATTGTATCCCAGCCACCAGGAAAGAAGCTCCAGAATATGATGCAGTTATCAGGTGGAGAAAAGGCTCTTACAGCAATTGCGTTATTATTTGCCATACAGAACTTAAAGCCATCACCATTCTGTCTCCTTGATGAAATTGAAGCTGCACTTGATGATTCTAATGTTGGAAGATATGCTAATTATCTTCATAAGCTTACAAAGCATACACAGTTTATTGTAATTACCCACAGACGTGGAACTATGGCTGCGGCAGACAGATTATATGGTATTACTATGCAGGAGAAGGGTGTATCAACTCTTGTTTCTGTAGACCTTATTGCCAATGATCTGAATGAGCCTAAAGAAAGGAAGAGTTAATATGGGACTTTTTAGTAAACTTAAAGAAGGTCTTACAAAGACCAGAGATAATATCGTATCGGGCATTGATAATATATTTAATGGCTTTTCTTCAATTGATGATGATTTCTACGAAGAACTTGAAGAGACTCTTATTATGGGAGATATTGGTGTCAGGGCAACTGATGAGATTATTGAAGACCTTAAGGCTAAGGTTAAAGAGAATAAAATAAAAGACCCTAAAGATTGCAAGCAGTTATTGATTGATACAATCAAAGAGAAGATGAACCTTGGGCCCAATGCATATGAATTTGAGAATACTAAGTCAATTGTTATGCTTATTGGTGTTAATGGTGTTGGAAAGACTACCTCTGTAGGAAAGCTTGCAGGCCATTTAAAAGAGCAGAACAAAAAGGTTGTCCTTGCTGCGGCTGATACATTCAGGGCTGCTGCCATTGAACAGCTTACAGAATGGGCTAACAGGGTAGGTGCAGATATAATTGCACAGAATGAGGGCTCTGACCCAGCGGCTGTAATATATGATTCTATAGCAGCGGCAAAAGCAAGGCACGCAGATGTTCTTTTATGTGATACAGCCGGAAGGCTTCAGAATAAGAAAAATCTTATGGAAGAATTACGCAAGATTGACAGAGTTATTGAAAGAGAGTATGCTGATGCGTATAGGGAAAATCTTATAGTCCTTGATGCGACAACTGGTCAGAACGCACTTTCACAGTTACGCGAATTCAATGATGTAACTAATATAACAGGAATTATTCTTACTAAGATGGACGGAACAGCTAAGGGTGGTATCGCCGTTGCTATTCAGGCAGAATTTGGAATACCTGTTAAGTACATTGGTGTAGGTGAGCAGGTTAAGGATTTACAGAAGTTTGACTCAGATACATTTGTCAACGCATTATTTGATACATCAGATAATGAAGAAGATGATGATTAATGTAATATTTTAATTCAATTAATGATATTTTATATTGATAATTAGATTAATGATGTATATTATTGTTAATAATTGATTTAATAATATAAAGTAACTATAAGGAGAGTAGATTTACAATGGAAGAATTAACTTTAAAGAAATTTGAAGAAGCTGCTGAGAAAGTAAAGGAAGCTACATTACCAACTAACCTTATATTCAGCGAATATTTCAGCAACCAGACAGGCAATAAAGTATATCTTAAGCCTGAGAATATGCAGTATACAGGTGCTTACAAGGTAAGAGGTGCATATTACAAGATAAGCACAATGTCAGAAGAGGCAAGAAAGAAAGGTCTTATAACAGCATCTGCTGGTAACCACGCACAGGGTGTTGCATTTGCGGCAAAGAAGTATGGCGTAAAGGCTACTGTTGTTATGCCAACAACAACACCACTTATAAAGGTTAACAGAACTAAGGGTTATGGTGCTGAAGTTGTACTTTACGGAGATGTATATGATGAAGCCTGTGAATATGCTCTTAAGTTAGCAGAAGAAAAGGGACTTACATTTGTTCATCCATTTGATGACCTTGATGTTGCTACAGGACAGGGCTCAATTGCTATGGAGATTATTAAAGAACTCCCAACAGTTGATTATATCCTCGTTCCAGTTGGCGGCGGCGGACTTGCAACAGGTGTATCTACACTTGCCAAGCTTCTTAATCCTAATATTAAAGTAATCGGTGTTGAACCAGCCGGTGCTAATTGTCTGCAGGCTTCTTTAAAGAATGGAAAGGTTACAACACTTCCAACTGTCAGCACAATAGCTGATGGTACAGCAGTTAAGACACCGGGTACAAAGGTATTCCCATATCTTCAGAAGAATCTTGATGATATAATAACAGTTCCTGATGAAGACTTAATTGTATCTTTCCTTGATATGGTTGAAAATCATAAAATGATAGTAGAGAACTCAGGTCTTCTTACAGTTGCAGCACTTAAACAGCTTAAGGTTAAAGATAAGAAGGTTGTTTCAATTCTTTCAGGTGGTAATATGGATGTAATAACAATGTCATCTGTTGTTCAGCAGGGTCTTGTTCAGAGAAGCAGAATATTTACTGTATCTGTACTTCTTCCAGATAAGCCGGGGGAACTTGTAAGAGTTGCACAGATAATTGCCAACGCTAATGGTAATGTAATCAAGCTTGATCATAACCAGTTTGTAAGCATTAACAGAAAGGCTACAGTTGAATTGAGAATAACTATTGAAGCTTTCGGACATGAACACAAAGACCAGATTGTATCTGAGCTTGAAAAGAACGGTTTAAGACCACGTCTTGTTAAGGTTAATATCTAATTTATCAAAGTGACACTGATATGTTACGCTGATACATAAAAGTTTTATTTTAACAGGCTTACATAAAATGTATATAATATACAAGTATAGATGTGAAATCAGTTTTGTGGCTGGTTTCACATTTTTTACACACAATTTACATATTTAAACCACTATTTGCCATTATGATAATCGCATAAACAACAAAGGAGATGACTCATATGGTAAAGAATAAATTATTATATGCAACAATAGCAGCTATGTTAATGGGGGCTGTATTTACAGGCTGTTCTAATACTCATAATAACAATACAACAACAGAGAGCCAGAGCATTGTATCACTCGAGGAACTTGCCTCAAGTGCGGATTCAGATTTATCAATCGAATTAGATGATGAAGATAAGGTATCATCATGGGATGATTCATCAGCTTCACATATTACACTTGGAAGCCAGATTAGTTCTGATAGTTCATCGGTTGAAATATCAGGTTCAACAGTTACAATCACTAAAGCAGGAACATATGTTATATCAGGAAATGTAACAGAAGGAAATATAATCGTTAATGCGACAGATAAGGGAACTGTAAGATTAATTCTTAATAATGCTTCTATAAGCAATACTACAACAGCACCAATTAAGGTGTTAGATGCCAAGAAAGTTATACTTACACTTGCCGATAACACAACTAATACAATTACAGACAGCAGTCGTTTATCTACAGAAGAAGATTATTCAGCCGCTATATATTCTAAAGAGGATTTAATAATCAATGGAAATGGTACATTAAATGTCAATGCTGGATACCGCAACGGTATTAAGAGTACAGATGACTGCATTATCGTATCTGGTACATTAAACATAACAAGTACTGAGGACGGTATAATCGGTAAAGATCTATGCGGAGTTGTAGCGGGTGATATTAATATTAATGCAGGTTCAGACGGGATTAAGTCAACTTATGATACAGACACAACTAAAGGGAATGTTATCATTGAAGGCGGTAATATAACTATTAAGGCTTCTAATGATGGCATACAGGCTGAAAATATACTTGTTATTAATGATGGTACTATTAATATAAAGACTAATAATGGTGCGGCTGATACAACACAGACACATACAGATAATATGTATATGGGCCGTGGTGGTTTTGGTTTTAATAACAATAAGACAACAACTACCACAGATGATACAGTTGAGAGCAGAAAAGGTATTAAAGCTGGCAATATGCTTATAATCAATGACGGAGACATAACAATAGACTCTGATGATGACTCTGTACATTGCAATTCAGAAATCTATATATATGGTGGTGTTATAAATGCAGTTACAGGTGATGACGGAGTACATGCAGATGACCTGCTTACTGTCAATGGTGGAACAATAAATATAACACAGTGCTATGAAGGCATTGAAGCTGATGACATAGTTATTAATGATGGAGATATAAGCGTTGTTTCAAGTGATGACGGCATTAATTCATCTGACGGAAGTATAACAATTAATGGCGGTAATCTTTTGATAAATGCAAGCGGTGACGGACTTGATGCCAATGGCTCCATTATAATAAATGGTGGATATATCGTTGTACTTGGTCCAACCTCGGACGGCGATACAGCAATTGACTATGATGACAGTTGTACAATTAATGGTGGAACAGTTATGGCATTTGGCTCAAGCGGAATGCTTGAAATTCCAAAAGGTGCAAGTAATGGAGCCTGTATAGTTACTGCATTTACATCTGTAAGTGGAGGCAGCAAGTATACATTAAGCGACTCGAATGGCAATGAGATATTATCATATACACCATCAAAGGCTTATGCCGTAGCAATTGTATATTCAGATAAGATAACAACAGGTAATACTTATGACATTACAGCAGGAAGTACTACATTATCAATTGAAGTTACATCTGATGTTACAAGCAATGTTTCAAGCGGTCTTGGCAAAGCTGGTGGAATGAATATGCCTGGCAATGGCGGCTCAGGTATGCCTAATAACGGTTCATCAGATAATGGTATGAATGGTAATTCTAACGGCTCAATGCCAGATATGTCAGGCAATGGAGCACCTGATATGAATGGAAACAGCTCTGGTGATATGCCATCAATGGGAGGCAATTCATCTAACAATAGTGGTAATATGCCTAATATGAATAACGGCAGCTCTAATGGAAATGCACCACAGATGAATAATAGAATGTAATATCCGGATAAATAGTAAATAACCAGATAAATAGTAAATATGTTTTAACACGAATAACCAAGGTGTTTTGTGGTTTAAAAATTAAATCAAAAAATATTAAAAAGTGTCAAGTAAAAAAGCTTGACACTTTTTATTTGCTATGATATTATACTCAAGGCTTATAAATCATTTGAACCAGAAAGTTAAGGTGTGTTGTGGAACGTATTGTAGAACAGACATTATTATATGATTTTTATGGCGAACTGCTTAATGAACATCAGCGCAATGTATATGAAGATGCCGTATTTAACGATTTATCTTTAAGTGAGATTGCTGATGAATATAATATATCAAGACAGGGTGTTCACGACCTTATCAAGAGGGTATCCAATACATTAGAAGGATATGAGTCTAAGCTTCATCTTATTGAGAAATTTATGGATACTAAAGCCAAAGTAACCAAGATAGACGAGCTTGTTGATTCTTATATTGCTTCACCAGATATGAAGCTGATATTAGAGATCAAAGACCTGTCTAACGAAATTATCGAAGATTATTAAACATTTTAGGAGGATATATAATGGCATTTGACAGTCTTTCAGATAAACTTCAAAACATATTTAAGAATCTTCGCGGCAAAGGACGCCTTTCTGAAGCTGACGTAAAGGCAGCACTTAAAGAGGTTAAGATGGCACTGTTAGAAGCTGATGTTAATTTTAAGGTTGTTAAGAACTTTATTAAGTCAGTAGAAGAACGTGCGATTGGTCAGGATGTTATGTCAAGTCTTACACCGGGACAGATGGTTATTAAGATAGTTAATGAAGAGATGATTTCCCTTATGGGCTCTGAGACAACAGAGATTGCTATTAAGCCGGGGAATGAAATTACTGTCATTATGATGGCGGGTCTTCAGGGTGCTGGTAAGACAACTACTACAGCCAAGCTTGCAGGAAAGTTCAAAGCCAAGGGCAAGAAGCCTTTGCTCGTAGCTTGTGATGTATACAGACCAGCAGCTATAGAACAGCTTACTATCAATGGTAATAAGCAGGGCGTTGAAGTATTTTCTATGGGAACAGGACATAACCCTGTAGATATTGCTAAGGCTTCGATAGCACACGCCAAGGAGAATAATTACAACATAGTAATTCTTGATACAGCCGGACGACTTCATATTGATGAGAATATGATGGATGAGCTTATTAATATAAAGAGTGAGGTTAATGTTGACCAGACTATTCTTGTTGTTGATTCTATGACTGGACAGGATGCGGTAAATGTAGCATCTTCATTTAATGAAAAGGTTGGAATTGACGGAGTTATCCTTACTAAGTTAGATGGTGATACAAGAGGTGGTGCAGCACTTTCAATTAAGGCTGTCACAGGTAAGCCTATTCTTTATGTTGGTATGGGAGAGAAACTGTCAGACCTTGAACAGTTCTATCCTGATCGTATGGCATCAAGAATTCTTGGAATGGGTGATGTTCTTACACTCATTGAGAAGGCTGAGGCACAGATTGATGCAGATAAAGCCAAAGAGATGGAAGCTAAGATTAAAAAAGCTGAATTTGATTTTGACGATTTCCTTGAATATATGGGACAGATTCGTAATATGGGTGGTATAGGTTCTATTATGAGTATGCTTCCAGGTATGGGACTTGGCGGTAATATGAAGAATATCCAGATGCCAGATGAAGATGAGGCAGAAGCTAATCTTAAGCGTACAGAAGCAATCATACATTCTATGACTGCTAAGGAACGTAAGAATCCAGATATTCTTAATCCATCAAGAAAGAACAGAATAGCACGAGGAGCTGGTGTTAATATCAGTGAAGTAAACAGGCTTGTTAAACAATTTGAGCAGATGAAGAAGATGATGAAACAGATGCCTGGTATGATGAAAGGTGCTAAAAAGGGACGTTTTAAGTTGCCTTTTTAACATAGATATAATTAATTACAGGAGGTGAAACAATAATGGCAGTAAAGATCAGATTAAAGAGATTAGGTGAGAAGAAGTCTCCTTTCTATAGAATTATCGTAGCAGATTCAAGATCTCCAAGAAATGGTAGATTTATTGAAGAAATCGGTACTTATGATCCTAATTACGATCCATGCAAGCTTAACATTGATGCTGAACTTGCTAAGAAGTGGTTATCAAACGGAGCTCAGCCTACAGAAGTAGTTGGAAAGCTTTTCAAGATGGCAGGTATCGAAAAATAAGACTAGTGGAGGTATTTAGCTATGAAACAGTTAGTGGAAGTTATCGCTAAAGCACTAGTTGATAATCCGGATGAGGTTGTAGTGACAGAAACACAGAAAGATAAAGCAATTATCGTAAATTTAAAGGTTGCTTCCTCAGATATTGGTAAGGTAATCGGTAAATCCGGAAGAATTGCAAAGTCTATTAGAGCTGTTGTATCTGCAGCCGCATCGAATACCGACAAAAAGGTTATTGTAGAGATAGACAATTAATGCACTGTTAATGAGCCATTATGCTTAATGTATAAGCATAATGGCTTATTTTGTATATATTTACCAATAGAAAATATGTTCGACATAGTGTATTATATATGTAATTGATGATTATATAATGCCAATAATTATAAAATAATTAATCGCAGGATAATAAGATTATTGCTGCAGCATTATTATATAGATTAATTAAGTAAGATAAAAGTGGGGAAGCATTATGAAGATAATACATTGTGCAGACTTGCACCTTGATTCTAATATGACAAGCAATCTAAGCAGGGAACAGGCTAAGCAGAGAAAAGCTGAGCTTCTTGCTACATTTGAGAGAATGATTGCTTATGCTAAAGATAACTTTGTAAAGGCTGTTATTATTGCAGGGGATTTATATGACAAGAAGAATATATCAGCTAATGCAAGAAATGTTTTTCTGTCTGCAATTAATAACAATCCAGATATAACATTTTATTATCTAAGAGGTAATCACGATGCAGAAAGTCTTTTTATAGATTGTGATACAATACCGGATAATATTAAGATGTTTAATGACAGCTGGACTTCATATAAGATTGAAGCACCAGAGGATAATTCAGTAATTACTATTAATGGTGTGGAATTAACAGCAGATAATTCCAATGTTATATATAACTCACTTGTACTTGACAGTAATAATTATAATATTGTTACTTTGCACGGACAGGAAGCTATGTCATCGTCAAAGGATAAGACTGAGGTAATTTCATTAAAGGAACTTAAGAATAAGGCAATTGATTATCTCGCACTGGGACATATCCATTCATACAAGATGGAACAGCTTGATTCAAGGGGAGTATATTGTTATCCAGGATGCCTTGAAGGACGAGGCTTTGATGAATGTGGTGAACACGGTTTTGTACTTCTTGATATTAAGGATAACAAGCTTGTAGGTAATGAATTTATCAGTGTTTCCTACAGGAATTTGTATGAAGAAGATGTTGATATATCTGAATGTATGAATTCAGTAGAGATGGCAGAAAAAGTAAGAGAGGTTCTTTATAAGAAAGATTATGCGTCTGCAAGCCTTATCAAAGTTGTGCTTACAGGACAGATTGATATTAACGCAGAGAAGAACCTTACATATATTACTGAGAATTTTAAGAATGACTATTATTATTTTAAATTATATGACCATACTTCAATAAAAGTAGATTACAGCTCATACCAGTATGACAAGTCATTAAAAGGGGAGTTTGTAAGACTGGTAGAAAGTGACGATACACTTGATGATATTACGAAAGCTTCAATAATAAAGATAGGCATTGATGCGTTATCAGGAGAGGAATTTATATGAAATTAATCAGTTTACATATTGATAATTTTGGACAATTTAATAATTTTGACTATGTATTTGAAGATGGCATTAATCAGATTATAGAAGAAAATGGCTGGGGTAAAAGTACGCTTGCGGCATTTATCAAGGTTATGTTTTTTGGTTTTGATAACACCAGTAAAAGAGATGATTATGTTAATGAAAAAAGGCGGTTTAAGCCTTGGCAGGGCGGCTTATATGGTGGAAGTCTTGCATTTGAGATTGATAATAAGCAGTATACAATATACCGTACCTTTGAAGCTAAAGATAAGGACGATACCTTTAAGCTTGTAGATACTATAACGAAATTAGATTCATTTGATTATACTTCTGATATTGGTAAAGAGATATTTGAAATTGACAGTGATTCTTTTGAAAAGACAGTTTACATTTTTCAGAATAATTGTGAAAGCGGCAGTACAGGCGATATAGCGGCACTTCTTGGCTGTGACGCCGTAGATGATGTAGATGTTAATAATTATGATGAAGTAATCGGACATATGAATGATAAGATTAATTCGCTTAGTCCCAAAAGAAAGACCGGGCAGCTTTACAAGATGAAAGAGGATATTGAACGGCTTAAGGCAAAGCTTATGGGAAAGAATGAGCTTGAACAGGCACTACAACAGACAATTTCATTAATCACTGAACAGAAGAAGGAATATAACAGGCTTGATAAAGAGCAGACGTCTGTTTCAGATATTCTTGATAAAGCTTCCAGACGGAAAGATCTTTTAGCCTTTAAAGAACAATATGATATATATAATTCGCAGCTTGCAGAACGCTATACAGCTTATAAGCAGTATGAGGAAGAATATAGCAAACTTCCGTCTGTTGAAAAGTTAAGTATACAGTTCAGCAACTTAGATGAGCTTAATAAAATATCCATCCAGTTAAAGCACATTGAGTTGAGTTCGTCAGAAAAAGAACGTCTTGACAGCCTTGAAGAGAAACTTTCTAATGTTACAGACAAAGAGATTGATTATTATATTAAAGCATATAATAAAATGTCTTCACTATATCAGGATATTAAAGATACAAGAGTACACCTTACTGCTAATTATGAAGCTGTATATGATAAGCCGGAGAAATCTTCGCCTGCTATTACTATTGCGGCAGCTATTATTGGAATTATATTAATTGCTGCAGGTATTATAATTCCTTCGCTGGCAGTTATTACTTTTTTACTTGGTATTGTATGTATAATGGGAGGTATTGCTTATGGTCTTGTTAACAAAGACCGATACAAGAATAATATGCGTACCTATAATATCCGTAATGAACAATATGATATTATAAAAGAAAAGCTGGATACTCTTACTAAACAGTATAACAAGCTTCAGCACGATATTGATGAATGGATATCAGCGATAGTGCCAGAACATAATATTGATGATACATATTATGAACTTATGCAGTTAAGCCAGCAGAAGAAAGAACTTTCAATGCTTAGGGACAGAGAACTTAAATATAATAAAAGGTTGAAAGAGTATAATGTAACAGCTATAATTGAAAGTATTAATACATTTATGTCTGATTATATGGAACATACCGCAATACCTGATATTCAGGGCTTTGATAATGCTATTAATGAATGTATATCAAAGCTTAACGGTATAAGACAACGGATTAATTATATTGAACAGTACAGAAAGTCTTATATGGATGCTGACAATGCATTTAAGCGTTTCAGGCAGAATAATGTTAATTATGAACAGCAGTTAAGTATGCTTCGTGAACTAGATGATATGCCTGATTATGATATTACTGAACTTAATGCACAGCTTAATAATATAAGGTCTGGTATGGAATTGTGCAGTAATACTATTAACGAATATAACAGCGGGCTTAATTTAAAGGAAAATGAGCTTGATGAGCTGAGTTCGTATGAGAGTCAGTTAAATGGACTTGAAGCAGACTATGAAACACTCCTTGCCAACTATAATAATCTGTTAAAAGCTAAAGATTATCTTGAAAAAGCAAGGATTTCATATGCAAAGAAGTATCAGGCACCTGTAAATGCTAAGTTTAAAGAGTATTTTGATATTGTGTCTGATAATACAGACAGCAATATGTATAGTTTTGATATACATAATAATCTTTTAAAGAATGAAGCTGGGCAGTACAGGGAGATTAGGTTCTTAAGTTCAGGCTGTAAGGATTTGGCTGGAATATGTATGCGTTTTGCATTTATTGATTCAATGTATAAAGATAAAAAACCGTTTATAATATTGGACGATCCATTTGTAAATATGGATACATTTTCTATTAATAATGCACACAGGCTGATTGAAAAGCTTGCGAAGAAGTATCAGATATTATATTTTACCTGTCATAACAGCAGAACTATGAAATGAATAATTACGATTTGAGAGGTGTATATGCAAGATTTATTAAGAGTTGGTGTTATAACATCGACACACGGAATAAGAGGGGAAGTTAAGGTATTCCCTACAACAGATGACCCTGACAGATTTAAGAAATTAAAAGAATGTATAATAGCGGGCAAGCGTGGCAATGTCAATGTTACAGTGCAGTCAGTAAAGTTCTTTAAACAGTATGTAATTGTGAAATTTAAAGAATTTGACAACATTAATGATATTGAAATCTATACAAAATGTGATCTGCTCGTAACACGTGATAATGCAGTAAAATGTGAACCAGGCGAATATTTTATATGTGATTTAATAGGACTTCGTGTAATTACAGATGAGGGTAAAGAATTAGGCAATCTGACAGACGTAATTGAAACAGGGGCTAACAACGTATACGAGGTTACTTCTGATACAGGCAAAATATATTATCTGCCAGTAATAGACCAGTGTATATTAAGCCATGATATGACTAACAGGACAGTTACAGTTCATATATTAAAAGGACTGCTTGATATTAATTAACAGTATATTGATTAATAATATAATACATATTTTACTTTTGAGATATATATGCTACAATAAGCACAAGTGGGTTAATATGAATTGACATAATATATACATATAGTAACCCACAATAATTTATATATGAGGAGGAATCACTATATGATTCAGAAACGAAACATTGCAATGTACATCATTCTCTCGATTGTTACTTGTGGAATTTTTGGCATTTACTGGTTTATATGTCTTACTGACGACTCTAAGCTGGCAGCCAATGATAATGAGAGTGCTTCTGGTCCGGTAGCGTTCTTGTTAACAATTGTAACCTGTGGAATATACGGCTGGTACTGGTCTTACAAGCTTGGTGACAGAGTTGACTACGCTGCTAATTCAAGAGGAATAGGAGATGGCTCAAGCAATTCCAAAATTCTTTTTATTGTATTACAGCTTTTGGGACTGGGAATAGTTAACTACCTTATTGCACAGGATAAGCTCAATAAAATCTCAGATTATGATTCATTCAACGGCAATGGTTATAATGGATTTAATGGCGGTTACAGCAATAACAACTATAATTCTGATAATAATTCATTCAACAATTACAATGCAGCTTCTGATAGCTCATACAGCGGTAATACAGATAATTACTCATCAGATAGCAGTTATGCTGATAATGTATTTAACAATGCCAATAATGACAGTTCATCATATGGAAGTTCTGCCAGTGAAGAACCAGGTAACAGTTATACAGGTTCAGTGAATAACGCACCTTATGGTAGTCCGTTTGATAATGACAAGTCAGATAACTAAAATTTTATAAATTAATTAAATTTTGGCCTTGCATATTATTAGTATATATGTTATCCTTATCAAGTTGTGAAAAAGAGAGATGGTCCTCTGTTGTGTATATCACATTAAGAACGTCGGAATAATAAGGAGGTCACACATGAATACAATTATTAAGAACATCGAAGATGCTCAGCTTAAGGCTGAAGTACCAGCATTTAATGTAGGTGATACAGTTAGAGTATCAGCTAAGATTAAGGAAGGAAACCGTGAAAGAATTCAGGTATTTGAAGGAACTGTTTTAAAGAAGCAGGGTACAGGAGTTCGTTCTACATTCACAGTTAGAAAGATTTCTAATGGTATCGGTGTTGAGAAGACTTGGCCATTACATTCACCTATCGTAGAGAAGGTTGAAGTTGTAAGACGCGGTAAAGCTAGACGTGCTAAGTTATTCTACTTACGTCAGAGAACAGGTAAGGCTGCTAAGGTTAAGGAATTAGTTAGATAATTATTATTATCTCATTATAAAGAATGTCACTTGTTATGTTAATAGTAACAGGTGACATTCTTTTTTTGACACATAAAGATGTATTTTGTATAATGAATAGAAATGTATATTTGTATACTAAATCATAGATTGGAGGAGAATATGATTTCATATCATAGAAGATATCAGGAAAATACTACTTTACTTAACCTTTTAAAATATATATTTGATATTTTAATGGTTATATTAACAGCTTATGTGCTTGTTTCATTCAGCTGCACAAGAACGACTATACTTGGAGGTTCTATGGAACCTTCGATTAATAACGATGATACTGTGCTTGTTAATAAATTTGCATATGCAATAAAAGGTCCTAAGCGTTTTGACTGCATAGCATTTGAACCAGACTCTATCGGCTCTTCCAAGTTATATGTTAAAAGAGTTATCGGACTTCCTGGAGAAACTGTCCAGATTAAAGAAGGACACATTTATATTAATGGAGAATTACTTGAGAATGATATTACTGATACATATATTGTAACAGCAGGTATGACAATTAATCCTGTAAAACTTGGAGATGATGAATATTTCTGCCTTGGAGATAATCGTAACAACAGTGAGGACAGCCGTTTTTCAAGTATAGGAATGGTTAAAAGAAAGCATATTATAGGAAAGACGTGGATGGTGCTTAGTCCATTTGAAGATATTAAATTTATTAAATAGCATTTATTAAGATTAAAGTATGGATACTAATCAAAGTATCGATATTGATATGATATTAACACTAATTATTCGTATTAATTGTAGAAATGAGGTATAAAATGAACTATCAATGGTATCCCGGTCATATGACCAAAGCCAAAAGAATGATGGAAGAAAATATTAAACTTATAGATCTGGTTATTGAGATTGTAGATGCAAGAATACCTATAAGCAGCCGTAACCCTGATATAGACAGCCTCGCGGTCAATAAAGCAAGAATTATTCTTCTTAACAAATCAGACCTTGCAGATGATAAGATAACTAACCAGTGGATTAATTATTTTAATGAAAATAATATATACTGCCTTAAGCTTAATTCAAGAAATAATTCAGGCATTAAGCAGGTTAACGGTCTTATAATGACAGCCTGTGCAGATAAGATAGAGCGTAATAAGCAGAGAGGAATATTAAACAGACCAATAAGGGCAATGGTTGTTGGAATACCTAATGTCGGAAAGTCAACATTTATTAATTCCTATGCTGGAAAAGCTAGTGCCAAGACAGGCAATAAGCCGGGCGTTACTAAGGGAAAACAATGGATAAAGCTTAATAAGAATGTTGAGCTTTTAGATACTCCGGGTATTTTATGGCCTAAGTTTGACAATCAGGAAGTCGGCAAAAGACTTGCTATGATAGGTTCTATGAATGATGAGATACTTAATGTCGAGGAGCTTGCTATCGATACAATAAAATATATATATAGTGAATATTCTGATAATGTTATTGAACGCTACGGTCTTGATAAAGAAAAGACTGCTGCAAGTTATGATGAAAATGCTATCAATCCAGATAATTCAGTAGCGTTATATATTATGGAACAGGCGGCTGTTAAGCGAGGCTGTATCAAGAAGGGCAATAATATTGATTACGAGAAAATATCTAATATTATTCTGGATGATTTCAGAAGTGGACGATTAGGACGAATATCATTAGAAACCCCTTAAAAGATGCTTAGAAGATACTTAGAAGATAATGGAGAGAACAATGTCAGATAAGATTAAGACAACCAGTGAAGAACGTGAAGCTAAAAAAGCATTAAAGCTTGCACAGGAAAAAGAACGCGTTGAAAATATGTGCGTATATGAGAAAGAATATGAAGCATTTTCTTATATATGTGGTATAGATGAGGCTGGAAGAGGCCCACTTGCAGGTCCTGTTGTAGCTGGTGCGGTCGTTCTTCCAAAGGGTTGCAGAATATTATATGTGAATGATTCCAAGAAATTAAGTGAGAAAAAAAGAGAAATGTTATATGACGTAATACTTAATGAAGCTGTGAGTGTAGGAGTTGGAATTGTATCACCAGAAAGAATTGATGAGATAAATATATTAAATGCAACTTATGAAGCTATGAGGGAAGCCATTAATAATCTCACAGTTAAACCCGATATATTACTTAATGATGCAGTTACAATACCAGATGTTGACATTGAACAAGTGCCTATTATCAAGGGTGATGCAAAAAGTCTTTCAATTGCCAGTGCCAGTATAATTGCCAAGGTTACAAGGGACAGGCTTATGTACCATTATGATGAGTTATATCCTGAGTATGGATTTGCCAAGCATAAGGGCTATGGAACAAAGCTTCACACAGATGTACTTAAAGAAATCGGACCTTGTCCTATACATAGAAAAACATTTATTACTAAAATATGTCCTTAAAATAAATATGGAGGCTGGCTTATGGATATTAATATACAACAATTACTAAAAACAAATCTGGGACAGACGAGCCAGTCATATGATGTTAATAACAACAGGGTTGGGCAGAATACAGCTTCTAGTATCAATCAGGCACAAAATATTAACAATAACAGTTCACTTATTAAAAATCTTATCGCTGGAAGCGTACTGACAGGCTTTATAAGTGAATTAAATGACTCTGATGCTGTTATAAGCCTTAATGATGGTTCGCTTCTTTCTGCAACTTTAGCCAATCAGGGGGCAGTTAAGCAGGGAGAAGTTGTTACATTTATAGTCAATCAGGTAAAGGATAATCAGATTTCATTAAAAGTACTGCCTGCTGATGAACAACAGAATATGTTCATCGATAAAGCACTTGAAGCGGCAGGTCTGTATCCTACTGAGGAGAATACAGCTATGGTCAAAGAACTGTTATCCCTTAATATGCCGGTTAATACAGATATGCTTAATACTGTCAATAAATATATGGCACAGTTTCCGGATAGTGACATTAAGACAATTGCCAATCTTGTACGTCTTGATATGCCTGTAACAGAGGAGAATATCAATCTTTATAAGGCATATGAAACATTTAATGCCAAGCTTGACGGACAGCTTAGTACTATGGAGAATGCACTGTCTGATAATATAATGCGTGCATTTAGCGATTTCTCCCGTGATGATATACAACAGCTTAATACAGTCGTTAATAGTATGTATGGCAATGCAGATGATAACACAAATGTTACATCAAAACTGGTAACAGAAAGCTTTTCCAAGGATTTTATTAATGAATTATCAAGGCAATTAACAGAAAGCTCTAACGGTGATATTGCAGAGAAATTAAATGACCCATCAACGACTACTAAAGATATGCTCAACGCTATTCTTAATAATAATAAAATAACTGACCCTGCATTTCTTCCAACCAATAAAGCGACATTTGACAAGCTTTTACATCAGTTTATCAATGAAACTATGCGTATAACACCTAAAGATGTTGCAGACACTCCTGATACGCTCACCAATTATTACAAGCGTACCAAGAAAGTAATGGAAGATGTCGAAAATGTATTAAAGAGCAGTAAAGCAGATAATGATCTGGCTAAAAATATGTCTGACATAAAAAGCAATATTGATTTTATGAATGACCTTAATAAGAATATGACATTTTTCCAGATGCCGCTTAAATTCTCTGATAGCGAAGGCAATGGGGATTTGTATGTATTTACTAACAAAAAATCACTTGCTAACAATCCGGATGAAGTAAGCGCTATGCTTCATCTGGATATGCCTAATCTTGGATCTGTTGATGTATATGTAAAGCTTAATCATACCAATGTATCTACGAATTTTATTCTTGAAACAGAGGAATTGCTTGATTTTGTATATGCTCATATTGATGAATTAAATGAACGTCTTAAACAGCTTGGTTATTCAACACATTTTGAGATGACCTTGTCTAATAAAGAAAATGACTTTGATTTTAATACAGATTTTATAGAAAAAGATGTACGTTCGGACAATGGCGGACAGTATGTATTTGATATAAAAGCATAAGTGTATATATAACATAAATATATCAAAAAAAATATATATATACATAAAAGCCTATCAAAGATTGGCGTGAAAATTTATTATTGCACATTTATTATCGCACAGAAATGAGGATTAGGATGGATAAGGATAACAATAAACTAAAGATTGCGGTTGCACTTCAATATGAAAAAGGTGAGCAGGCACCTAAAATCATAGCCACAGGAAAAGGTTATCTTGCTGATAAGATTATTGAAAAAGCTAAGGAAACTGATGTTCCAACATATGAGGACAGCAAGCTTGCCAACACATTGTCCAATCTTGAAGTAGGAGATATGATACCACCTGAATTATATACAGTAGTTGCTGAAATACTTGTATTCGTGGATAAGACAGATAAATTACGAGGCAAAATTAATGGCTGATAAGTCTAAGAACAATAGTAAGTTTAAGGGTAGCAGCATACTTGATGATACAAGTGTATTGCATAATATAAACAAACCTAAAAACAGCAGGGCTACAGGCTCTGAATATGAAACATTAGCTGCTGCATTTCTTGAACAAAACGGACATACAATTATTACAAGAAACTATAGAACCAGATATGGTGAGATTGATATAATATCAAAATGTAATTCAACGCTTGTGTTTACAGAATGTAAATACAGAAGTTCTTCAAAATTCGGCGACCCGCTGGAGGCTGTTAATCTTCACAAACAGCAAAAGATATGTCATACAGCTATGAATTTCTGTGTAAAATATGGGTATGTCAATTATCCGTGCCGCTTCGATGTAATAGCAATATATAAAGACGGAACAATAAAACATATAAAAAATGCGTTTGAATACTCTTGAATTTTATGATTAATGAATTAATGGAGGTGTCTATGCCTTACAGCATATCCGATTTAAAAAGATTAAATACAAAAGAGTTGTATCATAAACTTATAGAAAAATATGGCAATGAAGATAATTTTACGGATACAATTATAACGAATGTTTCTGCTGATAATGTGCCATACCTTACATTTAAGCCTTTTGTGAACAATCCTTATATAAGGCAGGCATTCTCTACACGTCTTGGCGGTGTTAGCAGAGGTATGTATGAAAGTATGAATCTGACTTTCAATCCAGTAGGACAGTATAGTGCTGACAGCTATGAAAATGTACTTGCCAACTTTAAATTAATGGCTGATACTATTGATATACCTGTTGAAAATATGGTGTATACCAAGCAGACACATACTACAAACATCAAAATTGTCGATAATTCCAATAAAGGAATGGGTATTATAAAAGAACGTGATTACGATAATATAGATGGAATTATAACTAATACTAATAATCTCTGTCTTGTATCATCATTTGCAGATTGTATTCCTGTTACTCTTGTTGATGCTAAAAAAGGGGTTATAGCAGCACTTCATTCTGGCTGGAAAGGAACAGTTGGCAATATATCACAGAATGGCATTGAATGTATGAAGGAAAGCTTTGGCTGTAATGAAGCTGATATTATTGCATTTGTTGGTCCTGGAATATGTAAGAACTGCTATCAGGTAAGTGAAGATGTTGCCATAGAATTTATGAAAGTATATTCTGCCGAAGAAACAGAGTTGATATTAACACCAGATGATAACAATAAATGTACAGGCAAATACCATCTGGATTTGATAGCTGCTAATTATATCAACCTTATTAATGCAGGACTTCTCCCACACAATATATATGTAGCTGATGTATGTACAAGCTGTAATAAAGAGCTGCTTTTTTCACATAGGGCGAGTGGTGGAAGACGTGGTATTATGTGTAATTTTATATATATGCGATTAATCTGATATAAAAATGGTTAATTAAAAAACTTTCCATTCATAAGGAATTATATAATATAAACGATTACAAATTATAAATATTGATTATAAAAAATGAGCTGCCAAGCAGATGATTTATTAAATGCTAATCATTTAATATTAACTAATCATTCAGCGTATCAGCTCATTTTTATAATTCAGGCTTATTTATTATGTGTTCTCTTATATTCTTCCCTTAATCGTGCTTCCTCATTAACTCTCTTAGCCCGTCCCTTAGGACCCACTTTGGTAATTACCAGTAATATTACAAGAAGTATAAGTATCGGAACACCAACCGTAATAATATTAGAGAGAGTTTCTGTAAATACGGCATTCTGCAAAGGTGAATTCTTTACTTTCTGGTATTTGGCTGAGTTAATTATGCTTACAAGGTTATTATTCATATCATCGCTTACTTTATCAGTCTTGGACTGTATTGCATAAGTGTATATATACCCTCTGACAACCGTATAATATTTTCTGGTGTATACAGTAACATCATTAGATAATGAATAAACATCTGTCACAAAATATGGAATATCATTGATTGTGATAATGCTGGAATTAAGCAGTTCCTCTTTAATATTATCATTGTTGATAGATGACTGGGAGGCAACATATTCTTTATATAATGAATCAAGTGAATCTTCGTCTAATTCATTAAAGCTGCTAAGACTGTTGGAAGCTGTATTGCCATATATAACAACTTCATAATTAACATCTTCTGGAACAGCTTCAAGATAGATCTTATTGGCTATCATATTATTAGTTAATACAGCAGCCTCATCAACCCCAAGCTTTTCGAGGTATGAATTATTGTTAGTTGTTGTTCTTGTAAAACATATAAGTTCTTTTGGAACATCTACTACTAAATCTATATCAGCAAATTTAAAATGATTGGTATCTGCGGCACTAACATATGCCGAAGATAATCCTGATACTGAAAACAGAGTGACTGCCGACATAACAACTGCTGCCAGCTTTTTTATTAAACCTTTATTAAACACGAAAAACCTCCCGTAAATTAAGCATTTTCAATATTCCGTATAATAGCATAGTGCTTTACAAAAAGCAATTAAACTGTTATTATATTTTAGATTATGTATGTTAATTTTTCATAAAATAAGAAATTAAATCGGAGGCAGATATATGAGTAAACCAATAGTTGCGGTAGTAGGACGTCCAAATGTTGGTAAGTCAACATTATTCAACGATCTTGCTGGACAGCAGATTTCTATTGTAAAAGATACCCCTGGTGTAACCAGAGATAGAATATACGCTGAAGTTACATGGCTTGATAAATCATTTACTTTAATTGATACAGGTGGTATTGAACCAGATACAAGTGATGTAATTCTTGCACAGATGAGAGAGCAGGCTGAGATAGCTATTGAAACGGCAGATGTAATTATATTCCTTACCGATGTCAAGCAGGGACTTGTTGATTCAGATGCTAAAGTAGCAGATATGTTACGCCGTTCAAGAAAGCCTGTTATTCTGGCAGTTAATAAGGTTGATAACTTTGATAAGCTTATGCCTGATGTATACGAATTCTATAACCTTGGAATTGGTGACCCACATCCAATATCAGCAGCATCAAAGCTCGGTCTTGGTGATATGCTTGATGAGGTTATCAAGCATTTTCCGCAAGAGTCTGAAACTGAGGAAGAAGATGAGCGTCCAAAGGTTGCCATTATTGGTAAACCCAATGTTGGTAAGTCATCAATTATTAATAAGCTCCTTGGAAAGAACAGGGTAATTGTATCTAATATTGCGGGAACAACAAGAGATGCGATAGATACAACTATAACATATAACAAGAAAGAATATGTATTCATTGATACTGCTGGTCTTAGACGTAAGAGCAAGATAAAAGAAGATCTTGAAAGATACAGTATTATAAGAACTGTTGCAGCTGTTGAAAGATGTGATATAGCCATTCTTGTAATTGATGCAACAGAAGGTGTTACTGAACAGGATGCTAAGATTGCGGGAATAGCCCACGAGCGTGGCAAAGGTATAATTATTGCTGTCAATAAGTGGGATGCCATAGAGAAGAACGACAAGACAATATATGAATTCACAAGCAAGATAAAAGATACTCTTTCATTTATGTCATATGCAGAGATTATATTTATATCAGCACAGACAGGACAGCGTCTTGGAAAGATATATGAGCTGATTGATACTATAATCGACAGCCAGACTATGAGAATCCCAACTGGTGTTCTTAATGAAATTCTTACAGAAGCTGTTGCTATGAAACAGCCGCCTTCAGATAAGGGTAAGAGATTAAGAATATACTATATGACACAGGTTTCTGTTAAACCACCGACATTCGTAATGTTTGTTAATGATAAGGAATTAACACATTTCTCTTATACAAGATATATTGAGAACCGCATAAGAGAAGCGTTTGGTTTCAGAGGTACTTCAATAAGGTTTATTAACAGGGAACGTAAGGAGAAAGAATAATGCTTAACAGATTGATATGTCTTATTCTAGGATATTTTATTGGTGCAATTATCCAGACAGGTTTCTGGATTGGCAAGTTTAATCATATTGATATAAGAGATTATGGCAGTGGCAATGCTGGGACAACTAATACTATGCGTACACTTGGAAAGAAAGCCGGATTTATAACATATTTTATGGATGCTTTTAAATCCTGCATTACTGCCATAATCATACATTTTATATATGGCAGTAATGCAGATATATCAGAAATGCTTCTTATCCTTTATGGCGGATTTGGAGTTGTCCTTGGACATAACTTTCCGTTCTACCTTGGATTTAAAGGTGGAAAAGGCATTGCTGCTACATCGGGATTAGTAATAAGTCTTATACTTTTTCCTAAATATTGCTTTATGTTTACAATATTTGGAATGGTAACATTTGGATTAGTAACCAAGTTCTCAAGATATGTATCATTAGGTTCTATTACCGGCATAATTGGTTTCTTTATAGAATTTGTAATATGGGGGCTTGTTGGATGGCTTCCACTTAACAATAATGAATTCATAGAGGCTTCTATAGTTGTGTTATTATTCGTTATACTTGGTGTTGCACGTCACAGTGGTAATATTAAAAGACTTATTAACGGAACAGAACGTAAAATTGGCGAAAAAAAGTAATGCAGTAATGGAGGATTATTAATGGTAAAGATAGGTGTATTAGGAGCTGGAAGCTGGGGACTTGGTCTTGCTATGCTTCTTCATAATAATGGACATGATGTAACAGTCTGGTCAGTATTTCCGGACGAGATTAATGAGCTTAACGCCACACGAGAGAATAAAAAATGTCTTCCAGGTGTAATATTCCCAGAAAGCGTAAAATTCTGTGCTGACACAGAAAAAGTTGTAACTGAAAGTGATGTGCTTATACTTGCGGTTGCTTCTCCTTATACAAGGTCAACAGCTAAAATCGTCGCACCATATGTTAAAGAAGGACAATATATAGTTAATGTCGGCAAGGGTATTGAGGAGGAGTCTTTAAAGACATTATGTGAGGTAACAAAGGAAGAAATTCCACAGGCTGTAGTTGCTGTATTATCAGGTCCAAGCCACGCTGAGGAGGTTGGAAGGGGAATTCCTACAACCTGCGTAATTGGTACAGCTAACAAGAAAGATGCAGAATATTTGCAGAATATGTTTATGAGTAATGTATTCCGTGTATACATAAGTCCTGATGTTCTTGGAATATGTATAGGTGGTGCATTGAAAAATGTAATCGCACTTGCTGCTGGTATTGCTGACGGCTTAGGGTATGGAGATAATACTAAGGCTGCACTTATAACAAGGGGTATTGCTGAGATAACACGACTCGGTCTTGCTATGGGTGCGGATTTTGCTACATTTTCAGGCTTGTCTGGAATAGGCGACCTTATTGTTACCTGTGCGAGTATGCACAGCCGTAACAGACGTGCCGGAATTCTTATCGGCAAAGGCTATACAACTAAAGAAGCTATGGATGAAGTACAGATGGTTGTAGAGGGCGTATATGCGGCTAAGGCAGCTAAGAAGCTTGCTGAAAAGTACAACGTAGAAATGCCAATAGTTGAACAGGTAAATCAGGTGTTATTTGATGGCAAATCTCCAGCAGATGGCGTTAAAGATCTTATGTTAAGAGATAAGAAAATTGAAGCCGGCAATGTTGAATGGCACTAAATTATTAATATACGGGAGGTTAATCATATGCGAGTTATTGCAGGTTCGGCCAGAAGTCTTCCTTTAAGAACTATTGAAGGAACAGATACAAGACCAACTCAGGATAGAATTAAAGAGACATTATTTAATATGCTCCAGTCAGATATTCCAGGATGTAAATTTCTTGATTTATATTCTGGAAGCGGTGCAATTGGAATTGAAGCCTTAAGTCGTGGAGCAGCTAAGGCTGTGCTTGTTGAGAATTCAAAAAAAGCAGTTGAATGTATTAAGGATAATCTTATGTTTACCAAGCTTGCTGATAAAGCAGATGTTATGGAAATGGATGTATTATCTGCAATCAACAGGCTTAAGGGCAAAGATGTATTCTCAATCGTCTATATGGATCCACCATACTCTAATGATTATGAGCGTGATGTATTAGCAGCCCTTAGAAATTCAGATATTATAGATGAATATACAATTATAATTGTTGAGGAAAAGCTTGATGCTGACCTTGACTATGCTGACGAATGTGGTTTTGATATTTACCGGGTAAAAAAATATAAGACTAATAAACATTTATTCTTAAGACTGAAGGGAAGTGCAGACTAAATGAAAAAAGCTATATATCCTGGAAGCTTTGACCCTGTTACATTAGGACATCTTGATATAATAAAGCGTTCAGCAGCACTTGTTGACCACCTTATAGTGGGTGTGTTAAACAACAGTACCAAAACACCATTGTTTTCAGTTGATGAACGTGTTAATATGTTAAAAGAAGTTACGAAAGACATTCCTAATGTCGAGATTTTAAGTTTCAGTGGACTACTTGTAGATTTTGCAAGAGAGCATAATGTACAGGCTATAATAAGGGGACTTAGAGCTGTAACTGATTTTGAATATGAACTTGCTATGTCCCAGACTAACAGAGTAGCTGCTCCCGATATTGATACAATATTCCTTAATACAAGTCTTAAATATGCTTATTTAAGTTCAAGTATCGTTAAAGAAATGGCTATGTATGGCGGCGATATAAGTAAATTCGTACCAGAGTCTATTATAGATATAGTGAGAGAACGATACAGCAGTAGTTATAATATTAAGGCAAATGAAAAGGGAGATATAAAATGAGTAGAATCGAACAGCTTATAAGCGATATAGAAAGCTACATAGATAATTGTAAATTTCAGCCATTATCTAATACTAAGATTATTGTAAATAAAGAGCAGCTTGAAGATATGCTGGCTGAATTAAGATTAAAGACACCTGAAGAAGTTAAGAAATACCAGAAAATTCTTAACAACAAAGATGCCATAATTGCCGATGCAAAAGAGCAGGCAGAATCTATTATTAATGCTGCACAGATACAGACAGAGGAACTTATTAATGAACACGAGATTATGCAGCGTGCATATGCACAGGCTAATGCCCTTATAGAGCAGGCAAGTGCACAGGCACAGGCTATTCTTGACAGTGCGACAGAAGATGCCAACAGCATACGTCAGGGTGCTATGGACTATACAGATGATATGCTTGAGAAGCTTCAGTATATAATCGAAAAGTCTATCCGTGACAACCGCGAGAAGTACGACTCTTTATTGTCTGGTCTTGAAAATGTTCTTTCTATTGTCAATAATAATCGTAATGAATTAAAAGCACCTGTTGTACAGGAAGAAGAGGAAGCTGTAGATAACGCACCTGACCAGCCTGAAGACAGCACAGATGACTATGGTTATGAAGAAGAATTTGAGGATGAGGATATCCTTGAATAATTATAATATAAATACAAAAATATAACACCAATATAAAATATAATATATATAGTAACAATATAAAGGCTTATGTAAGAAATATAATTTGCTGTATAGATTATATTAATGAATTTATATAATGCTAATCAGAATACATATATCAGTAATAATGATATGCCGGCTGTTGCGAGGCTTAACATTATTTTCTGGTATATGTATTTTTTTATGTTTATCCCGTTATTGTTATTAGATGTTCCGGTAATTCCGATTGTCTGCATTAATGTAGATATTCCGCCAAATGCATTGGCTGTCAATATAAATGCAGCCTTAGCTGAAGCACTGATATCACTTGAAGCGATAAGATATATGCCGTTAGTTATCTCTAACAGAGAACATATAATCATATTGATATAATTAAATCTTCCAAAAAGTACATCTGTCATAGAGCATATGCAGGAAAATATAACAATATATCCACACATTTTTAATACATTATCAATTGATTTTATTATGGCATTGTCTAATACATTGAAGAAATTCTTATGTGAATTTATAGTGTGTTGTCTGCCGTTATTACACATATTATCCGTATGTTGGATATTATATGAATTTAAGTTAACTTTGTATCTGGTATTAGATGTCCTATTATAAAATATTTTTGCTGTGCAATTATTAATTGGTTCTTTATTACTATTTTTATTATTATTGTTATTCACTGGATATTTAATAAGCTGTACAGCACACAGAATTATTACAGGAAGATATACAGCAATAAGGAATTTTATTATTGTTATGGAATTATTTATGGTGCCATAATATATGTATCCGATAACGAATCCGGGGCTTGATATATTACAGTATCCTGTTATATTATCAATTATTCTGCTGTCTGATTGTTTCTTATAATTAATGCAGTTAATAGCACCTATTGGAAATCCACAGAGCACACTTATAAATATAATAAATACAAGTCCCAGACGGCTGTTCACTGGCATATAATAATTAATACAGCCTATGATAATCATAGCCACCAGCAATCCTGGCATAACACTTAAAGCCCATAATTTGATACCTTTAAGCGTTGCATTAATAATAATGTGAGGTGAACAGACAGTTATAAGAAATATTATAAGCATTATAAGAAATATCACATTATGGCTGCACTTTTTGTGATTTATTTTAGACGAATAATTGTTATCACGTTTATTGATTAATGACAGCGTATATGTGTTATTGTGATTATTATTTAATTGTGGAGAATAAGCAGAATTCTTGATTTTACCCATATATTTATTTCCTGATAAGAAAGTCTTATTTGTCCGTTTAATATAATTTATTCTATTCATTACAACAGCCTGTTAGACATATTATTTAGTGAACAATAAAGTGTTAATGGAAAATATGAATAAAACGGACATTATAAATAATAAAACGAATCTGCTTATTATCACAATATGCTGTGCCTTAATATGCAGTATTCATCTTAATATTATAAGACACTATACGCGCATTGCTGCATATACGACATTAACCGTATCAGATGATAACTTCCGTGCAATGCAGGTGGAATGTGATTTACAGGATATTATTAATAAGGCAGAACAGATGAATGTAAACCCTGCTGAGTTATTTATTGTGCTGTGTTGTATGAATGAATGTCATATAACGGACAATGCTGTTAAGCGGCTTACCGTGTCTGATTTTAACAAGGTCAAAACAATCTTCTGTAAGAAAAATGCTGCTGAATTCAAGCTGTTAAAACAAACCGCAACAGGCATACTATATGATATGGAATATTTTCCTGTGCCACACTCTTCAAAGACAGAGCAGTGGGTTAACTATGTTAATTCGTGGAATTATGAAAGAACCTACAAAGGTAACAGAACACACGAGGGAACTGATATATGTGCTGATATTAATAAAGATGGATTATATCCTGTTGTGTCTGTATGTGACGGAACAGTAACTAACGTCGGCTGGTTAGAGCTTGGCGGTTACCGGATAGGCATAACGTCTGCTAATAAAATATATTACTATTATGCCCACCTTGATTCCTATGCCAAAGCTTATAAAGCAGGTGATATAATTCGTAAGGGAGAACTGCTTGGTTATATGGGAAGTACAGGATACAGCAAAGTAGAGGGTACATCTGGCAAATTTCAGACACATTTACATTTTGGGATGTACATAACTGATAATTCAGGCAATGAAGTGTCAATCAACCCATATTGGATACTAAAATCTAATCAAAATAAGACTTTAATTTATGGTTATTAGTATCGTTATGTGCTATAATTATCGTCGGCTAATAGTGAAAAGATTTAAAGAATTTATGAAAATATATAATAGAAACGAGGACTTATATGGAAATACAGATGTGGAAAGAAATCCTTAACCCATACGAGCTTGCGGTAGAGGAGCTTCAGGTTAAGTTTAATCATATGGTTAAAGAATACCGACAAGCAGGCATATATTCTCCAATTGAACAGGTTCTAGGAAGGGTTAAATCTATATCCAGTATCTTATTAAAAGCCCAGAAGCATAATATAGACCTTAATGAAATTGAAGGACATATTCTTGACATCGCTGGTATAAGGCTTATATGCCAGTTTACTGATGACATATATAATGTAGCTGACCTTATAAGGGCAAGAAGCGATATGGAAGTCATAACTGAGAAAGATTATGTCAAGAATATCAAGGAAAGCGGATATCGAAGCTATCATATTATAGTCCAGTATAAAGTTGAAACTGTAAAGGGGACTAAGATAATTCCAGTAGAAATCCAGATACGAACACTTGGAATGAACTTCTGGGCTATAATTGAACACTCTCTCCAGTACAAATATAACGGCAATATTCCAAAGCACGTAAGGGAACGACTTACATCAGCCGCAGATGCCATATATACGCTTGATAACGAGATGATGAGTATTCACGATGAAATTATTGATGCACAGAATTATGTATCAACCAAAGCTAACATTGTATCTGACATACTTAATAATATACAAAGCCTTTATAAAGTTGCTAACAAGCAGGAAATCATCAGAATTCAGGATGAATTCTATGAGATATACCAGACCGATGATGTTGCCAGACTGCAAAGATTCAGCAGGCAGGTAGATATGATTGCAGAGAATTATAAAGCACAGAGTATATAAAATGTATAAAGAAAGAGGATTTTATGAATTTACCAGAGAAATATCTTAATTCAATGAAAGATATGCTTAAAGATGATTTTGATGATTATCTTGAAAGCTTTAATGATAAAAGATTATATGGACTTCGTGTTAACAACCTTAAGATTTCAACAGAAGATTTTCTTAAGATAAGTCCATTTAAGCTTACACCCATACCTTGGATTGAGAATGGCTTTTACTATGAAGAAACAGATAAACCAGCAAAGCACCCATATTATTACGCCGGACTTTACTATATTCAGGAGCCTAGTGCAATGACACCAGCTAATGTACTTCCTATTGATGAGGGTGATGTTGTATTTGATATGTGTGCCGCACCAGGAGGAAAATCGACAGAGCTTGCAGCAAAGCTTAATGGAACAGGGCTTCTTATAACTAATGACATAAGTAATTCAAGGACCAAGGCACTACTTAAGAATGTTGAAGTATCTGGTGTTTCTAACCTTTGTGTGCTTAATGAAGACCCAGCTAAGATATCAGGAAGATTCACAGAATTCTTTGATAAGGTTCTTATAGATGCACCTTGTTCTGGTGAGGGTATGTTCAGAAAAGATAACAAACTTATCAAAGCGTGGGAACAGAGCGGTCCAGAAGTATATTCTGCAATACAGAAAAGCATTATAATACATGGGGCGAAAATGCTCCGCCCAGGTGGAATGATGCTTTATTCAACCTGTACATTTTCTTCTCTGGAAGATGAAGAGAGCATTAAATATCTTCTTGATAACTGTCCAGATATGAAACTTGTTGATATTAAACCATACGAAGGATTTACTAAGGGTTTTACTGATATTGATAATGATAATAAGTATAATCTTGACAAATGTGTGAGAATATTCCCACATAAAATGCATGGCGAAGGACATTTTGTTGCACTCCTTAAAAAGGATAATCCAGATGACATTAATAATTCACATTATACAAGAGGAGCATTTAATACTAAAGTTCCAGATGAGTTAAAGGATTTCCTTGCAAATGTATCAATGGATATCGACACTAAATATATTAATATAAGAGATAACCGTGTGTACTATATTTCCAGGTATATGGCTGATGAAAAGGGGCTTAGAATAATAAGAAATGGTCTTTTGCTTGGTGAACTTAAAAAGAACCGCTTTGAGCCAAGTCAGGCACTTGCTATGGCACTTACAATGAGACAGTATAATAACTGCATTAACCTTAGCGTAGACGATGAGCGTGTTGTAAGATATTTAAAGGGCGAGACAATTGACGTTGATGATTTTGCTGACAGCAAGGGCTGGGCATTGCTTTGCGTTGACGGATATCCTTTAGGCTGGGGTAAATCTAATGGCTCGCAGCTTAAGAATAAATATCTTGCCGGCTGGAGATGGATGTAGTAGGAAAGGACTTTAATGGTTATTAGATTAGACAAATATCTTTGTGATATGCAGGCTGGAACAAGAAGTGCCGTAAAAGACATAATCAGAAAGAAAAAAGTTACAATCAATGGTGAAGTTATCACACGTCCGGAAACTAAAGTAGATATAGATAAGGATGTTGTAACCATTGATAATAACGTGTTGGGTTATTCGGAATATGAATACTATATGCTTAATAAACCAGCGGGCGTTGTGTCTGCTGTATCTGATAAGAATTTTAAGACTGTCGTTGAGCTTATAACTGATAAGAAACGTAAGGATTTATTTCCGGTTGGAAGACTGGATAAGGATACAGAAGGGCTTCTTATCATAACTAATAATGGTGATATGGCACACAGGCTGTTATCACCAAAGCACCATATTGATAAGACTTATTATGTTGTAGCAAAAGGCAGTATAGACAATAAATATATTGATGAGTTTAAAAATGGGCTTGTTGTTGATAAAGATTTTACCGCAATGCCAGCAAAGCTTGAGATACTTCAATATAACAATCAGGATGATACAACATTTTTAAATATAACAATTCAAGAGGGAAAGTTTCATCAGATAAAAAGAATGTTTAAGGCAGCCGGTTCAGAGGTGCTTTATCTTAAAAGATTATCAATGGGACAGTTACAGCTTGATGAAACACTTGAACCTGGAAAATTCAGGCCATTAACCGGTAGTGAAATTGATTTATTAAAAAGCTGGAATTAACATTTGTGTCTGTGTGCACTTGACACAAATCAACCAGATACCTGTTAGATACATTGCAGTTATACTGCATTAAAGTGTGCACAGAAATGAGGATATATATGATACACGATTTTCTCCCCGTTTGCAGGGAAGATATGGAAAAAAGAGGGTGGGAGCAATGTGATTTCGTCTATGTTTCAGGTGATGCTTATGTAGACCACCCATCGTTTGGACCTGCTATTATATCAAGGGTATTGGAATCCTTTGGATATAAAGTTGGAATAATAGCACAGCCAGACTGGAAGAATAAAGATTCCATAACAATACTTGGTGAACCACGTCTTGGATTTTTAGTGTCGGCAGGTAATATGGACTCTATGGTAAACCATTATACCGTCAATAAGAAAAGACGTCATTCAGATGCCTTTTCACCTGGCGGAGTTATGGGATTAAGACCTGATTATGCGACAATCGTATACTGTAACTTAATTAAGCAGGTATACAAATCAACTCCTATTATATTAGGTGGAATTGAAGCTTCATTAAGAAGAATGTCGCACTATGATTACTGGTCTGACAAAGTAAAACATTCCGTTCTTATAGACTCGGGTGCAGATATAATCTCTTACGGAATGGGCGAACATTCTATTGTTGAGATAGCTGATGCACTTAATGCAGGAATTGATGTAAAAGATATAACTTATATCAATGGAACTGTATACAAGACTAAGACATTGGATAATTTATCTGACTATATAAATCTTCCATCCTATGATGAGATTGTAAAAGATAAAAGAATATATGCTGAAAGTTTTTATACACAGTATAAAAATACTGATCCATTTACTGCAAAGATACTTGTAGAAAAAGCCAAAGAAAAACTATATGTCGTACAGAATCCACCAGCAAAACCGCTTACTACTATGGAGATGGACGATGTATATGCACTTCCGTATATGAGAGATTATCACCCAATGTATAAAGCAGATGGCGGAATACCGGCTTTATCAGAGATTAAATTCTCAATAACAAGCAACAGAGGGTGTTTTGGAGGCTGTTCATTCTGTGCCTTAACATTTCATCAGGGAAGGATAATTCAGGTAAGAAGCCACGAATCCATTGTTGATGAAGCTGTTACTATGACTAAAGATAGAGATTTCAAGGGGTATATACACGATGTCGGAGGACCTACAGCTAATTTCAGGCATACTTCCTGCGAAAAGCAGCTTACTAAGGGCGTATGTATGAACAGACAGTGCCTTTTTCCGGCTCCCTGCAAGAATCTTACAGTTGACCATTCTGATTATATTAAGCTTTTAAGAAAGCTACGTAAAGTGCCTGGCGTTAAGAAGGTGTTTATCCGTTCAGGAATACGTTTTGACTACTGTATGTGTGATGCGGATGATACATTTATTAAAGAGTTATGTGAACATCACATAAGCGGACAGTTAAGGGTTGCACCTGAGCATATATCAGATAATGTCCTTACGAAAATGGGCAAGCCTTCCAATGATGTATATGAAAAGTTCTTACAACGTTATAAGCGCATTAATAATAAGACAGGCAAGCAGCAGTTCGTTGTCCCATATCTTATGTCAAGCCACCCCGGTTCGACTATGAAGGAGGCGATTGAGCTTGCAGAATATATAAGGGATCTTGGTTATATGCCCGAACAGGTGCAGGATTTCTATCCAACACCATCAACGCTGTCTACCTGTATGTATTATACAGGCTTAGATCCTGCTACTATGGAGAAGGTATATACTCCTGTAAGCCACCACGAAAAGGAAATGCAGAGAGCCCTTATACAATACCGTAATCCAGATAATTACGATCTTGTTAAGGAAGCCCTTATTAAAAATGGACGTACAGACCTTATAGGATTTGGACCAAAATGCCTTATTCCACCAAGAAAAATATCCCATAACACAGGAGGAAAGAACTTTTCATCACGCAAACATAAGACTGTTAAAAATACCACAGCTTATAACAATAAGGGAAAACATAATAGTGCTGGTGCGGGTAAAAGAAGTTCCAATAATAAATCAAAATCCACTAAAAAAGGACATAAGTTATGAGTAAAAAAGAAAAAGGTGAGTTTGGTTATCTTAAATACAAAAGAAGTTTTAACCTGCTTCTTACTATTATTGCATTTTTAATAATTGCCGCAGTATTTGTAACAGGTTTAATAATCTTTAAATCAAGAAATAATTATATGACACTTGTGGCAACTGTTCTTGTGCTTCCCGGTGCTAAAATAGCAGTTTCTTATTTTATATTACTGCCACATAAGGTATGTGATAAGGAACTATATACAAGCGTAGAAGCTGCAAAGGGAGAGTTATCAGCTTTATATGATGTAATTGTCAGCAATAACAAAAAGCCCATTGGCGTATGTGCTATGGTCATATCTGACAACACAATAATTGCATTAAGCCATGATAAAACTCCGGATAAGTCATTATTTGAGACAAGCCTTAAAGAATTCTTAAAGAATGACAAGTTAAATGTGACTGTCACTCTTTATACAGAAAATAATACATTTATTAAAAGAGCAGCTAATATGGCAGTTAATTACGACAACAGTGATACGAATAAGAACAACCGTATGAAGTATGTAACTGAAAGCTGCCTTAATATGTGCTTATAATATGTGGAGTGTTGAATGAAAGAATTAATAATAGATAAATTAGGCGACAACCAGAGGCTTGATAAGTATCTTTCAAAGTATCTGTCTGCCGCAAGTAAAAGCTTTATATATAAAATGCTTAGAAAAAAGAATATTACACTTAATGACAAGAAGGCTGACGGAAGTGAGAAATTACAATCAGGCGACTCTATCAAAATATTTTTTTCTGATGAAACACTTAATAAGTTCAGTGAAGGCAAAAGCTGCATATCTAATGCTGGCAGCAGACAGACCAATAATATGACAGACAAAGCTGCTGATAACACTGCTAATGAACCTGCTGTAAGAACAGATGGCAAACATACAGACAGCACGGCTGATAAATATTCCTACACAGCTTCTAAAAAAGGTCTTTCTGTTGATTATGAAAAAATATACAGACCGCTTGATATTGTGTATGAAGATGAGAATGTCCTGTTTATTAATAAGCCTGTCGGTATGCTGTCACAAAAGGCTGATAAAAATGACTGCTCTTTAGTAGAATATATAACAGCATACCTGCTTCATAATAATTCTCTTACATATGAAGACCTTGCTATGTTCACGCCGTCAATATGCAACCGCCTTGACAGAAATACAAGCGGCATAATTGCGGCAGGTAAGACGATGAAAGGCTTGCAGGAGCTTTCATCACATTTTAAGGAAAGAACACTTACCAAATATTATATATGTATCGTGGCTGGAAAGGTTGATAAAAGACAACTGATTAAAGGCTATCTTTACAAGGATAAAAAGCTTAACAAAGTTACAATATGCCAGACGCTGCCAAAGGGCAGGGATACAAGTGAATATCTTCCAATCGAAACGGAATATATCCCTGTTGCATATTCTGATAATGCCACGCTTCTAAAGGTTCATCTTATAACCGGACGAAGCCACCAGATACGTGCCCACCTTGCAAGTATCAATCATCCGCTGGCAGGTGATTATAAGTACGGAAAAGCTTCTTTTAACAGAAGGTTCACTGACAAATACAATTGTAAAAGCCAGTTATTACATTCTTATGAGCTTAATATACCTGATATGGATATCCATATACATACGGATATTCCAGATATATTTTTAAATGTATTAAAAGGAGAAAATATATGGCAGCCTGGAATTCAAGAGGTCTTAGAGGCTCTTCATTAGAAGAATATATTAATATGACCAATGAGAAATATCTTCTGAACCATTTAGGACTTATACAGAAGATACCAACACCTATAACGCCTATTAAGATTAATCAGGAGACAAGACAGATTACACTTGCGTACTTTGAACAGAAGAGTACTGTTGATTATATAGGTGTTATACAGGGAATACCTGTATGTTTTGATGCTAAGGAATGTGCTGCAGATACATTTCCAATACATAATATACACGAACATCAGGTTGAATTTATGAAAGAATTTGAAAGGCAGGACGGAATTGCTTTTATAATATTATTTTTTTCAGCAAGAGATGAGTTCTATTATTTGCCATTTTCTGATATAATAAAATTTTGGGAAAGAGCTAAAGCTGGTGAAAGAAAAAGTTTTACTTATGATGAGATTGATAAAAGCTTTAGAATCAATTCTGGCAAAGGCATTATGATTCACTATCTGGAAACGATTCAAAAAGACTTAGACAGACGGGAGCAGTAATTATGAAACATAATTATCTTGACAATTATGAATTAGTCAATGGATATGCACTTATTGACACGGATTTTTCGATTATCACAGCTAACGAGAAAATGTACAAATTTCTTGGTGCTGTGCGAAAGGCAGCAATCTCTGATGCAATTCATCAGGTAGATATTGATGATTTTATTAATGTGTCTAATAACCTGCGTATTGGGCAAAGTAAAAGTATGGTTCTGCGTATGAAAAGAGTTGATAACTCATACAGATGGGTTCTTATGGATATAAAAAGACTTTATATGTCCAATAACCACAAGAAAGAATACCTTGAACTTAATATATCTGATGTCATTGGTCTTAAAAATCATACTAATCATCTTAATGAAGATATAGGAATATATAGGAGAGTGCTATCAATAAATGATAAATTAGTCTACACCTATGAATATGATAAAGATTTATTTACCATATATAATTATGTTAATGACGATGCCATAGCTGTAATATCTTCAACTATTGATGATGTATATGAAAGAATTCTAAAAAAAGGACTTATACCAGCTGAGTCAATAAAAGAATATACTGCATATTTTAATAATATAAGAAATGCTAAGAGTGTGTACCAGCACCATTTTAGTATAAATGTTAATTATGGTGATGGATTAAAGCCTACCGGCTCATATATAAATGGCTCAACAATATACTCACAAAGAAAACCAATACGTTCAGTTGGAACACTTAAGCTTCCAGATGCCAATAATGTATTCTCAAAGACTACATATGATTATGAAGACTGTAATAAAATGCTTGGACGTGAGGGACTTGTGAAATATACGCTTAACAATATTTCTTATAATAAAAATTATAGATTTGCATTTATCAAGGTTCATATTGATAATATTACTGAATACAAGGATACCCATGGCAAAAAGGCTTATAATACAATTCTTGACATAATCAAAGAAACATTATTAAAGGTTGTAGAATACCGTGGTGTAGCAGGTAATCCTGATAATGAAACAGAATATGTTGTTATAGTTAAAGATCTTTATAATGAATCAGAGCTAAGGGCATTTATCGAATATATGAGGTCGCGTATTATATGGGAATGTAAAGCATTTGATGTCTCATTTATGCCATTATTCTCTATAGGAATTGGACGATATCCTGATAACGGAACAGATTTTAAGGTTATAACTGATAAACTAATAAAAGCCACAGACATTGCTATATCAAAGGGCGGTAACAGATATATAATCTACAAGGAAGACATTCATGGAGAACTATAATATTGTATACAATCAGGCTTGACAGCCTAAAAGTCATTATGTATAATCTCTTTAACATATTATCACGTTACTTTAGTAAAGTGATGCTGATATAAATTTTACACGAATCGAGGATGATTATGAAAAAAGATCTGCTTCATACACCTGAAGGTGTACGCGATATATACAGCACTGAATGTGTTGAAAAGAAAATAATAGAAAACAAGCTCCACGATGTATGCCGTCTTTACGGATATAACGATATACAGACACCATCTATTGAATATTTTGATGTATTTAGCAAAGAACGAGGCAGTGTACCTTCTAATGAAATGTTCAAGTTATTCGACAGATATGGCAATACTCTTGTGTTAAGACCTGATATGACACCTTCTATAGCAAGAGCAGCAGCTAAATACTTTGAGGATCATATTCTTCCTATTAAACTCTGCTATGTCAGCAATACATTTATTAATGTCAGCAAGTATTATCAGGGCAGATTAAAAGAGAATACAGTTATCGGTGCTGAATTAATAGATGATGCTTCAATTGATGCGGATTACGAAATAATCTGTATGGTAATTGACTGTATGAAGAATGCTGGGCTTACTGAGTTTCAGGTAGAGCTCGGCAATGTAGCTTTCTTTAACGGATTATTAAAAGATGCAGGAATTAAAGGAGATACATACGAAGAACTTCTTAATCTTATTAATGAGAAGAATTATATCGGTGTAGAAGAAATCCTTACTAATCTTAATATTGATAAGAATACAGCTAAGGTATTATTAGAGCTTCCACAGCTTTTTGGACAGGCAGAGGTGCTTGATAAAGCCAGAAGCCTTACTAATATTCCAGAATGCATAGAGGCTGTTGACAGACTTACCAATCTTTATGAGCTTCTTAAGATTAATGGCTACGATAAGTATGTATCCTTTGACCTTGGTGAATTAAGTAACCATACATATTACACAGGAATTATATTTCACGCATTTACATTTGGAACGGGCGAACCAATTGCAAGTGGTGGACGATATGACAAGCTTCTTGGACAATTCGGCTGTGACAAGGCTTCTATTGGTTTCTCTCTTATAATTGACAGACTTATGGCTGCAATTAACAGACAGAATATAGAGATTGAAGTTGAATACAGCGGTGTGCTTCTTGTATACAGTGAGGATAAGCTTCAGGATGCTGTCAAACGTGCTAATGAATTAAGAAAAGACGGCATTAATGTATGTATGATAAGAAAGAATAATAATAAGTCTGAAAGCCAGTATATTGAATATGCAAAGGCTTCACAGCTTTCAGATGTTGTTTATATTTAACATGCACAGATTTAATCTGCTCTATAAAGAACAAGAATGGAGATTAGTATGAGATACATAACTATTGCACTGGCTAAAGGCCGTTTAGCTAAAAAAGCACTTGAGATATTTGAACATATCGGTGTAACTTGTGATGAGATGAAAGACGAGAACACAAGAAAGTTAATATTCACTAATGAAGAGTTAGGTATAAGATTTTTCCTTGCAAAGCCTTCAGATGTTCCAACATATGTAGAATATGGTGCGGCTGATATTGGTATTGTAGGCAAGGATACACTGCTTGAGGAGGGACGTTCATTATATGAAGTATATGACCTCAAAATCGGGCAATGTAAAATGTGTGTATGTGGTCCAGCCTCAGCCAGGGAGAAATTACAGCACCACGAACTTATAAGAGTTGCTTCCAAGTATCCTAATATTGCCAAAGACTATTTCTATAACAAGAAGCACCAGACAGTAGAAATCATAAAACTTAACGGTTCAGTTGAGCTGGCACCTATTGTAGGGCTTTCAGAAGTTATTGTTGATATTGTAGAGACTGGTGCAACACTTAGGGAAAATGGTCTTGAAGTTCTTGAAGAAGTATGCCCATTATCAGCACGTATTGTTGTTAACCAGGTAAGTATGAAAATGGAAAACGAAAGAATTACAAAGCTTATTAATGATATAAAGAATTACCTTGAGAACAAATAATTGTTTATATTAAATAATAAAATATACATTCAACGAATGGGATGGAGGACTATATGAGAATAGTTAAATTAACAGATGAAACTAAGAATAATATCCTTGAGGATTTATTAAAAAGAAGTCCTAACAGCTACGGAAAGTTTGAAGCAGCCGTTAATGATATTCTTTTAAATGTAAGAACTAACAAAGACGAGGCTCTTTTTAAGTATACTAAAGACTTTGATAAGGCTGACATTAATGCTTCTAATATCGTTGTAACTAAAGATGAGATTGAGGAAGCTTATACAAAGGTTGACCCAGATTTAGTTGATGTAATAAGAAAATCTCTTAAGAATATTAAGGAATACCACGAAAAGCAGAAGCAGTACAGCTGGTTTGACTCTAAGCCGGACGGAACTATTCTTGGACAGAAAGTAACTCCATTAGCAAGAGCTGGTGTATATGTACCTGGCGGAAAAGCTGCTTATCCATCATCAGTTCTTATGAACGTAGTACCTGCTAAAGTAGCAGGTGTTGAACAGATTATTATGTGTACACCTCCAGACCACGAAGGGAAGGTATATCCTACAACACTTGTAGCAGCTAATGAGGCTGGCGTTGATGTTGTATACAAGGCAGGCGGTGCTCAGGCAATTGCAGCTATGGCTTATGGTACAGAGTCTATTCCAAAAGTTGATAAAATATGTGGTCCGGGTAATATCTATGTTGCCCTTGCTAAAAAAGCTGTGTTTGGTTATGTAAGTATAGACTCTGTTGCAGGTCCTAGTGAAATTCTTGTAATTGCTGATGAGACAGCTAACCCAAGATATGTAGCCGCAGATCTTTTATCTCAGGCTGAACACGATGAGATGGCATCAGCAATCCTTATTACAACAAGCAGTGAGCTTGCCAATAAAGTATCTGCTGAGATTGACGGCTTCTTAAAGGAACTATCAAGAAGTGAGATTATATCTAAATCACTTGATAACTATGGTTATATTCTTCTTGTAGACGATATCAATGAAGCTGTTTCAGTTGCCAACGATATAGCATCAGAACATCTTGAGATTGTAACTAAAGATCCATTTAATGTAATGACTAAGATTAAGAATGCAGGTGCAATATTCCTTGGAGAATACAGCTCAGAGCCTCTTGGAGATTACTTTGCTGGTCCTAACCATGTACTTCCTACTAATGGTACAGCTAAATTCTTCTCAGCATTAAGTGTTGATGACTTTATTAAGAAATCAAGCATAATATCTTATTCAAGGGAAGCTCTTGAAGCTATACATAATGATATTGAGAACTTTGCGGCAGCAGAACATCTTACTGCACACGCTAATTCAATAAAAGTTCGTTTTGAATAAATCGGACATTATATGTGATGTGACGGGCAGAATATCTTTTTTGCCCTGACATTTTTAATATATAATTATATCAGAATCGAGGACGTATATATGTCAAATATGCAGGCAAGACAGGCAACAATTCATAGAAAGACAAGTGAGACAGATATAGAACTTTTTCTGTGCCTAGACGGAGATGGCAATGCACAGGTAGATACAGGAATAGGATTTTTTGACCATATGCTAAAAAGCTTCGCAAAGCATGGTATGTTCGACCTTAACTTAAAAGTTACAGGCGACTTAATCGTTGACTGCCACCATACTATTGAAGATGTTGGTATCGTGCTTGGAGAAGCTGTTAAAAAAGCTCTTGGTGATAAGAAGTCCATAAGAAGATATGGTGATATTATTCTTCCTATGGATGAAGCACTTATATTATGTGCGATTGATTTATCAGGAAGACCATATCTTGTATTTGAGTCACAATTTACTTCCGATATGGTTGGATATTTTGATACACAGATGGTTAAAGAATTCTTCTATGCCATATCATACAGTGCAGGAATGAACCTTCATATAAGAAAGATAACCGGTGAGAATGACCACCACATTATTGAGGGAATGTTCAAGGCATTTGCCAAGGCTTTAGATGAAGCTTGTATGAAAGATGCAAGAATTAAATCAGTATTATCTACAAAGGGAAGCCTGTAAATATAAATATTAAGTAAAGATTGGAGCATACAATGAGATTATACCCAGCTATTGATATTAAAGACGGACAGTGTGTAAGATTAAAAAAAGGTCTTTTTAATGATGTAACAGTATATTCAGATAAGCCTTATGAAATAGCCAAGGGCTTTGAACAGGACGGTGCTAAATTCATACATACTGTTGACTTGGATGGTGCATTAAAGGGGCGTGGCGTAAATGCTGACACAATCAGAAAGATAGTATCAAGTGTCAATATACCTGTCCAGATGGGCGGTGGAGTAAGAACACTTGAGAATATTAAAGAAGTTCTCGACCTTGGTGTATACCGTGTAATTATTGGTACTAAGGCAGTTGAAAATCCTGATTTCATAAAGCAGGCAATTGATAAATTCGGACCTGAACATATTGTTGTTGGTGTTGATGCCAAGGACGGGCTTGTAGCCGTTGAAGGCTGGGAAAAGGTAAGTGACAAGACTGCTCTTTCTTTAGCTTTGGCTATGAAAGATATGGGTGTCCAGACAATTGTCTATACTGATATATCTAAAGATGGTATGCTTCAGGGTCCTAATATTGAACAGACTAAGCTTTTATCTGATAAGACAGGAATTAATATAATCGCTTCTGGCGGAATGTCCTGTGTGCAGGATTTAAAGAATATCAATGATGCAGGTATCCACGGAGCAATAATTGGAAAAGCCTTATATGAGAACAGAATTAACCTTAAAGACGCTGTTGATATGTTTGAATCTGGAAGTTCTGTAATTGAAGCTTCTAAAAAGCTTAATACAAGCCTTTCATTTTCTGATTTCAAGCTTAACTCAGATGGTTTAATTCCAGTAGTTGTACAGGACTATGTCAATAATGAAGTGCTTATGGTTGCATATATGAACGAAGAAGCCTATAACCATACTGTTAATACAGGGGTTATGACTTATTACAGCAGAAGCCGTCAGGAATTATGGATTAAGGGCGAAACTTCTGGTCATTACCAGTATGTAAGTTCACTTGACATTGACTGTGATAATGATACAATACTTGCAAAGGTACGTCAGATAGGTGCAGCCTGCCACACTGGCAACAGAAGCTGTTTCTATCGTAATCTGTACCTTAGAGATTTATAATTCATAGATGAGAGCAGGATATGACTATTAAATATATCATTACACAGATTAACGATAATATAATATATTCAAAGTATAACAACAACGGTTGTCTTAGTCTTAATATAGTAGACAAAAGCAGCCTGGTTGGTAATATATACATTGGCAGAGTTGAAAATGTTGTTAAAAACATCAGCTCTGCTTTTGTTGAAATTGAAAATAAAATTAAATGCTATTACCAGCTTGAAAATAATAAGAATAATATATTTCTTAATACAAAGAATAATAAAGCTGTCAACATCGGTGATAAGCTTTTAGTACAGGTAAGCAATGATGCCCATAAGACAAAGCCGCCTACTGCAACTTCCAAGATAGATATATCGGGGCAGTATATTGTAGTGTCAAGTGATGTCAAAGGCGTATCAATATCTAACAAATGCAAGAAAGCTCCGGTATGTATAGAAGTTTCTTCTGTTCTAAAGGACTATATTAAAGAACATCTTACAGCTTTTAATGATAAACTTCAGGCTTCAGGTACATTTTCTTATGGAATAATTATAAGAAGCAGTGCCGCTAATGCAGATATTAATACAGTACTTAATGAGGCTTACTCTCTTATAGACCAGTACGAACATATAATACAGAATGCTGTATTTGGAACATTTTACACTAAGCTTTATGAAAAAGAGCCGCCTATGGTAAGCGAACTCAGGCATCTTAGTGCTGATAATACAATTGAAGTCATCACAGATATTCCATATTATTATGATTTGCTTAATACGCATTTTAAAGATAACAGCAATATAAGTTTACGATTATATGAAGATGAATTACTGCCTCTATATAAGCTTTATTCTGTCGAAAAGACATTATCAGAAGCATTATCCAGAAAAGTATGGCTTAAATGCGGAGGCTACATTATAATCGAACAGACAGAGGCTATGAGTGTTGTCGATGTCAATTCAGGCAAAAATGTTACAAAAGCAAAAAAAGAAGCTGATAAAGAGAACAACATTTTAAAGACTAATATTGAAGCTGGAATTGAAATTATAAGACAGCTCCGCTTAAGAAATATTTCTGGAATTATTATTATTGATTTTATTAATATGGCACAGCAGGAAAGCAGGGATAAATTATTATCAGTTCTTAAGGAATACGCCCGATTAGAAAGTATCCAGACTAATGTGGTTGATATTACACCTCTTGGACTTGTTGAAATGACACGAAAGAATAATGGCAAGACATTAAAAGAATTAATCAAAACCGGAGAGTGAGTTTATGTCAAAGAATAATTTAACGGGCTATGAAAAAAGATATAATGCTGTATACAATTACCTTGATACGCATAAGGCACTAAAGAACATTCTGCTCTTATTATATAAAGTGCTTCCGTATGTTACTGCACTATCGTATATGGTTCTTATTGTATTATGTGCCAGATCCAAATCAACAATCGCAACACCTGCAATTGCTCTAAGCGTAGATGCAACAGGTTATGTTGAAACATCTAATGTATTTATTACAGCTAAACTTATACTTGCACCATTAACTTCATTTATATTTGTATCATTTATAAGAAAATGTCTTGATTCACCAAGACCATATACAAAATATAATATAACACCTATTGTAAAAAAAGATAAAGAGGGAGAGTCTATGCCAAGCAGACATATATTCTCAATCACTATTATTGCAATGTGCTGGTTATATATATACCAGCCTGTCGGTATTATACTTTTAGTTATGACACTTGTGCTTGCAGTATTAAGAGTTGTTATGGGTGTGCATTTTATTAAAGATGTTATTGCCGGAATTATATGTGGAATTATATGCGGATTTATAGGATTGTGGATTTTATAATTTTTTTAAAATTATTTTTTTAAGACTATTGACATTTGTTTACTGATACTATATTATATTCTAGTGTGCCGCTCAGTTAGGACATAAGCAGGTATTTTACCTCTCCAAAACTGGCGAGTAATTATTTTAGGAGGTGCCATATGTACGCAATTATTGCAACAGGTGGTAAACAGTACACAGTTTCAGAAGGCGATGTAATCAAGGTTGAAAAGCTTGGTGTTAACGCTGGCGATACTGTTACATTTGACCAGGTTCTTTTCGTTAATAACGGTGAAGCTAAGGTTGGTGATCCTACAGTAGCAGGAGCAACAGTTACAGCAAGCGTTGTTGAAGAAGGTAAGGACAAGAAAGTCATCGTGTATAAGTATAAGAGAAAAACTGGATATCACAAGAAGAACGGTCACAGACAGCTCTTCACTAAGGTTAAGATTGAAAAGATTAATGCTTAATTATTAATCGGATGTGAGGTGTGTTATCCATGACTCATATAACAATCTACAAGTCGTCTGCTACGAACAGGACTGTAGGCTTTAAGTCAGCAGGACATGCTGGCTATGCAGAAGAAGGTAGTGATATTATCTGTTCTGCAATTTCTGTATTGACTATCAATACGATTAATTCGATTGAGCAATTCACGGATGCCGTATATGATATGTCGGTTGATGATGAGGAGGCTAGTATTGATTACATAGTCACTTCTAATATCAGTGATACAACACAGGTATTGTTAGATGCCTTAGAACTTGGTTTAAGAACTATGGCTGCTGATAATCCTGATTACTTATTGATTACCGTCAAGGAGGTGTAATGTTATGTTGAATTTGAACCTTCAGTTTTTCGCTCATAAAAAGGGTGTTGGTTCTACAAAGAATGGTAGAGATTCAGAATCTAAGAGATTAGGTGCAAAGAGAGCTGATGGACAGTTCGTTTTAGCTGGTAATATTCTTTACAGACAGCGTGGAACAAAGATTCATCCAGGTGTTAATGTTGGTCGTGGTGGCGATGATACATTATTCGCACTTGTTGATGGAACTGTTAAGTTTGAAAGAAAGGGCAGAGATAAGAAGCAGGTTTCTGTTTATCCTGTTGCCTCAGAGAACTAATTAGTTTTTATAAGCTCCAAATCTTCGGATTTGGGGCTTTTTGTGAATTAGAGGGGATAATTAATTAACTAATTAATATCTAATTATTGTTTTAACCTATAAACAGGCAATATTTCTTTTAATATATAATACAAATATTGCTATACGATATTTCAGATTGGCTTATTTATATATTTATGTAATATAACAAGCGGCTTTTAGCAGCGTTAGAATGGAGATTAATATGTTTTCAGATAAAGTAAGAATATTTATAAAATCTGGTAAGGGTGGGGACGGACACGTAAGTTTCAGACGTGAGCTTTATGTACCTGCTGGTGGACCAGATGGCGGTAATGGTGGACACGGTGGTGACATCATATTTCAGGTAGATAAAGGACTTAATACACTTGGTGATTTCAGACATAATAGCAAGTATATCGCACAGAGCGGTGAAGAAGGCGGAAAGAAAAGATGTACTGGAAAGAACGGAGAAGACCTTATAATCAAAGTTCCTGAAGGTACTGTAATATATGATGACGAATCAGGCAAGGTAATTGCTGATATGTCAGGCGATAATATGAAAGAAACTATCCTTAAAGGTGGACGCGGCGGAAAGGGTAATATGAACTATGCCACAGCTACAATGCAGGCTCCACAGTATGCACAGCCGGGACAGGAAGCTAAAGAGCTCTGGGTAAGACTTGAATTAAAATGTATTGCTGATGTAGGTCTTGTTGGTTTCCCTAACGTGGGTAAATCTACATTTTTATCAAGAGTAACTAATGCACGTCCAAAGATAGCTAACTATCATTTCACAACACTTAACCCTAATCTTGGTGTTGTTGATATAGATGGTGGTAAGGGCTTTGTAATAGCTGATATTCCAGGTCTTATAGAGGGTGCTTCTGAGGGCGTTGGTCTCGGACACCAGTTCTTAAGACACATTGAGAGAACTAAGGTTATTATCCATATTGTAGATGCAGCTTCTACTGAGGGACGAGATCCTATAGCTGATATTAAGGCTATCAATGCAGAATTAGAGGCTTACAATCCTGATCTTCTTAAAAGGCCTCAGGTAATAGCTGCCAATAAGATTGATGCCATATATGATGACGGCTCAGGAACTAACCCTGTAGAGCTTATAAAGGCCGCATTTGAGCCGGAAGGCATTAAGGTATACCCAATATCAGCCGTAACCGGACAGGGCGTTAAAGAACTTTTATACGCAGTAAGAGAGCTTCTTGATAACTTCCCTGATGATGTAGTTATATTTGAGAAGGAATTCGATGTTGACGAACTTCTTGATAACTCAGATGATAATTACAATGTATATATTGACGAGAATGGCGTATTCATCGTTGAAGGTGAACGTATTGATAAAATGCTTGGTTACACTAACCTTGAGTCAGAAAAAGGCTTTAACTTCTTCCAGAAGTTTATGAAGAGTTCTGGTGCTATCGACCGACTTGAAGAACTTGGAATTGAAGAGGGCGATACAGTACGGGTTGGCGATTATCTTGAATTTGATTATTATAGAGCTTAATAGATTTTATTATTATAGAGCTTACTTAATAGAAATAATGTATGACACTATAAATATTTCATTGCATAATCTTATCACTGACTATGCAATGAAACACATAAAAGAAAGGAATTAACTATGACAAGCAAACAGCGTGCATATTTAAAGGGACTTGCTATGACTATGGATCCAATATTCCAGTTTGGAAAGAATAGTCTTACACCAGAAAATACCAAGGCTATAGCCGAGGCATTGGAAGCAAGGGAGTTAATAAAGATTAATGTTCTTCAGAACTGTGCTGATGATCCTAAGGAAATCGCACAGATTGTAGCTGAGAGAACACACTCACAGGTTGTTCAGGTTATCGGAAAGAAGATTGTATTATATAAAGAGTCTAAGGATAACAAGAAAATTGAACTTCCTAAGGATAATAAGAAGAAGTAATATCAAATTAAATAAATCATATTACAAAATAACATAATGAGTTTTTAAGGAGGCTATATGTCCGGCATAGTTGGAATAATGGGCGGTACATTTAATCCTGTCCACAATGGACACATTGCGATTGCCAAAGCGGCACACGAACAATTCAATATACCATATATTCTTGTTATGCCATCATATTCGCCGGCTTATAAGGACAACAGCAATATAGTTTCTGCCACACATCGCTGTAATATGGTCAGCCTTGCTATTAAAGATTATGACTATATGGAATTATCAACATTAGAGATAGAACGTGGTGGCAGAACTTATACAGCCGATACATTAAAACTGCTGAAAGACGATTATGATAAGATATACTTTATAATCGGTGCAGACTCATTATTTACACTTAATACATGGTATAAGCCTGATTATATATGTGCCAACTGTCATATACTTGCCGCTAACAGGGACGAACACCCACTCGATGAGCTTATAAAAAGACGTGACTGGCTTATAGATAAGTATAATGCACATATAGACTTAATATCTTGCGATGATTACCCATTCAGCTCAACATTTATCCGTGATGAAGCGGCGGCAGGTCACAATATTTCGCCGTTTGTTGGAAATGCGGTTGCTGGATATATAGCCGACAATGGATTGTATAATAAAAAATTTTTTACGGCTTAAAAATAAAAGATACTAATATCAAAAAGATTTTTGCTGCAAAATGGTGATATATAAATATAAATATATATATTTATATATCAATGCATAGTAAACCATTTAATTATTTTACTTCTTTATTAGTGTACTAGAATGGAGATAAATGGTATGAATAATTCATATATTGAAAGCCTTAGAAAAGATGTTAAACGTGCTTTAAAGAGTGATAAAATGCGTTTCAGACACACTATTGGTGTTGCAGATACATCTGCCTGTCTTGCATCAAGATATGGTGTAGATATGCAGAAAGCGTATATAAGCGGCCTGTTACACGACTGTGCAAAATGTGTTCCAGACGAACAAAAAATAACCGAATGTGAACAGAATAATATAGAAATAACTAAGTCAGAATACGAAAGCCCTTATCTTTTACATTCAAAGCTTGGTGCATTTTATGCAGATGTAAAATATGGTATTAAAGATGAAGATATACTTGGTGCTATCAAATGGCACACAACCGGACATCCTGATATGACTATGCTTGAGAAAATCGTATTTGTAGCTGACTATATTGAACCATATCGCAACAAAGCGGCTAATCTTGATACAATCAGATATCTTGCATTTACTGATATTGACAAAGCTGTTTTACAGATATTAAATGATACAATTAATTATCTTAACAAAAAAGGCAATCCTATTGACAGCATTACTCTGGATACCTATAACTTTTATAAATGCAAATAAACCTTAATAATAATAGGAAAATGATAACAGAAAGGACTAAATATTATGATAAAAGATACTTCAAAACAGATGGCAAAAGTAGCTGTAGAAGCATTAAAGGAAAAAAAGGGATATGATGTAAAAGTAATAGATATAAGTGAAATATCTATCCTTGCAGATTATTTCATAATTGCCAACGGAAGCAATGCCAATCAGGTGCAGGCTATGGTTGACAATGTTGAAGAACAGATGTACAAGGCTGGCTTTGATGACCCTAAGGTAGAGGGTTACAACAATGCTTCTTGGATTCTCCTTGACTATAATGATGTTGTACTTCACATATTTGATGAAGAAAGCCGTTCATTCTATAATCTTGAAAGATTATGGCGAGATGGCAAAGAAGTTGATGTAGATACGCTCTAAAAATAAAAAAGCAATAATAAAAGCTGTAAATTTATGATTATCGGTATTATTTATCTATCACCATTCATAAATTTACAGCTTTTATTATATACATTATAATTATGATACTATATACAGTGTGTATTATGTACTATATTATGTGCAGATAATTAATCAACCTGCCATCTTATCAGACCTATAACCTTACCGACTATTGAACAATCATCGACTATAATAGGATCCATAAAATCATTCTCTGGCTGAAGTCTTATATGTCCGTCTTCTTTGTAAAATCTCTTTACTGTTGCAGAATCATCTATAAGTGCTACAACAATATCTGAATTCTCAGCAGTATTACACTTCTTAACAATAACGTGGTCGCCATTGTAAATTCCTGTATTAATCATACTTTCACCCTGAACAGTAAGCATAAAACACTCTTCATTAGGCATAAATTCCGCTGGAATAGGGAAGTAGCCAGTTATATTATCAACTGCCAGCAAAGGCTCTCCGGCAGCTACACGGCCAAGAATAGGTACATTAACTACCTCTCTGCGGGCAAGATTAAAATTATCATCTATAATCTCTATTGTTCTTGACTTTGTTGGATCTCTTCTTATGTAACCATTCTTCTCAAGAGATTCAAGATGTGCGTGTACTGATGATGTTGACTTTAAATTAACAGCAGCACATATATCTCTAACTGATGGTGGATATCCTTTATTCAATATCTGTGACTTTATATATTCAAGTATCTCAGACTGTTTCTGTGTTATTCTGCCATATGCCATATATTTACCTCCAAATCATATAACTATATACAATATAATAACATACATCTGTCTATAACGCAAACGTATTTTCAGAACATTTTTTCTGAATTTATGTTCGATTAATATTGACAAACAACTGTTCGCAATTTATAATTACCAATATAAAGAACATATGTTTTGAATGCATCAGTTGGAGGTAATATTATGAACAATTCAATAGCAGTACATAGCCATACAGATTTAATCAATATATATTATAATGAATGTAATAACTATAGTGAAAGTGTTAATAATAGACAATACAATATTGATAAGCATAATAGTGATAACATATTCAATATTAAACATAACATCTTAGGGCATAATAATTCTGATAATAGATATTGCATATGTAATAATATTTTATTAAAGCTTATAATTCCAGTAATTATTCTGGCTGTAATAACACTTGGCTCTATTATGGTTAAAGCCTCTGAGACAGATACCAGACCATATTTAAAGAAGTATTATACAAGTGTAGAAGTAACTTCTGATGATACATTATGGTCATTAGAAGCTGATTATAATAATGGACTGGAAGACCGTAATACATACATTAATAATATTATGCAGCTTAATAATATGACATCTGATACTATAATTACTGGTAATCATCTGTTATTATATTATTATTCATCTGAACACAATTAGACTTTTAACATCTAATCTGATAGAATAATATATTATAATACTATACAGAATGGAGATATATAAATATGTTATTTAAAGATATAGATAATATTGATACTAATGTTGTTTCAATACTTTCTCAGTCCGGCATAACAGATATGACAGATGTACAGGCTAAGACTTATAAGCATATATCTAACAATAAAGATGTAATTGTATGCTCAGGAACTGGAACAGGTAAGACTTTAGCTTATCTTTGCCCTATAATTTCACATATAACAGGCAATAATAATAGTTTCAAGAATAACAATGCTGATATTAGTTCTAAGAATAACAACGCTGGAAGCACTGTGAATAATAAGAACACCTATAATGGACATAAGCCTACTCATTCAAAGAATATTCAGGCTATAATCCTTGTTCCGAATGGTGAACTTGCTTCCCAGGTAAACCATCAGGCTGAACAGTTATTCTCATATGAGGGTTGTCCATATACATCTATGTTTGTAACTGGAGAGGGTAATATTAACAGACAGATTGATAATCTTAAGTCTAAGCCTTCAATTCTTATTGGAACACCTGCAAGAATATGTCAGCTTATCAACATGAAGAAGATTAAGGTACACGAAGTAAAGTCACTCGTATTAGATGAAGCTGACAAGCTTCTTGGAAAGACTTATATTGAACACGTTCATTCGATAAGAAAGTCACTTATGAAGTATACTCAAGTTCTTCTTTTTTCTGCAAGCATAGATAAGAAGACACGCAAAGAAGCTAACAGCCTTACATTTAAACCTATAGACATTGATATTAATTCTATCAAAGCTTCTGAAAGTGTAATTCCTTCAACAATAAAGCATAACTATGTTATAACAGACAGACGTGAACGCATAGAAACTCTTAGAAAGCTTATTAAGGCGGTTAAACCTTCCAAGGCAATAATCTTTATTAACACTAAATATGACCTTGAAGAATCACTCCAAAAGCTCTTATATCATAATTATAATGTGGGTTACCTTTCAAGCAATGCAGATGCAACAACCAAGCGTAATACACTTGATAAATTCCGCTCAGGAAAGCTCCAGTTATTACTGGCCACAGATATAGCTGCAAGAGGACTTCAGATTGATGATATTGATGTTGTTATTAATGTAAATCTGCCTGAAGAATCAAAAGAATACATACACCGTGTTGGACGATGTGGACGTAACGGCAATCAGGGACTGGCTTTATCTATTATAACCGAGAATGAAACTAACAAGATAAAGAAATACCAGAAAGAATTCCATATTAATATGCTCCAGAAAAAGCTATATCAGGGAAGGCTTGTTGCTAAATAATCAATAAATAATTCAAAGCTATTGTTATATTATTGTTGTATAATGCCTACAGTAATTAACAATAGCTTTTATTATCTATAAAAATCTATAAAAAGAGCAGTATAAGTTAAACATATAACGCCGATAAATCTCAGTTTATCGGCGTTATGTTGCGTTTGTTATATTTAATTACTTATTTTTAACTTTTTCAAACTTTTCAATGACTTCCTTTGATGGACCGCCTGTTGCATAACTTACAATAACTATAACAAGTAATGCAATAATGAATGCTGGAAGCAATTCATATATTGAGAATATTCCTCCAAGCTTAGATATTCCATATTTCCATACGAATATCATAATTCCACCTGAAATCATTCCAGCAGTAATTCCATATTTATTAGCTTTTTTCCAGAATAATGCGCATAATACAACAGGTCCAAATGTAGCTCCGAATCCAGCCCACGCAAATGATACAATTTCAAATACAGAACTGTCCGGATTTGATGCAAGAACAATTGAAATTACAGATATAATTACAACTGTAATTCTAGCTACATTCATAGATGTCTTTTTAGACATTTTAATATGGAATACATCTGTAAGTATATTCTGTGAAATACTTGAAGCTGCTGCTAGTAACTGTGAATCTGCTGTAGACATTGTCGCTGCAAGAATTCCTGCTAATATAACACCAGCAATTATGGCTGTGGCAACTCCGTGTGTAGATAATAAATGAGCTATTTTTACAATTATCGTCTCAGAGTTACTTCCTGTAAGTGTTTCAATAGCACCTGCCTTAGTCATACTAAGACCAACAATACCAATAAATACAGCTACAGATAAAGAAATAACTACCCATATAGAAGCAACTCTTCTTGATAATTTAAGCTTTTCTTCATCCTCTATAGCCATAAATCTCAATAATACATGTGGCATACCAAAGTATCCAAGTCCCCACGCTAACATAGAGGCAATTTTAAGCAGACTGTAAGGCTCTGCTGAATTAGTTGCTGCTGAATATGTATCAAATAATCCAAGATATCCTGGAAGTGCTTTGGAATTTTCCATAACCATATCAAAGCCACCTGCAACATTAACACCATATACAACAACTACAACCAGTGCTATTGTCATAACTATACTTTGAATTAAATCTGTCATACTAGCGGCAAGAAATCCACCTAATGTACAATATGCAACAATAACAATTGCACTTATTATCATTGCTGTTAAATAATTAAATCCAAAAAGACTTGAAAACAGCTTACCACAGGCGGCAAATCCTGAAGCTGTATATGGAATAAAGAATACTACAATAACTATAGCAGCTATTAATGTTAATATTCTCTTATCATCTCCAAATCTCTTTGAAAAGAAATCAGGAATTGTAAATGAATCATATGCTTGTGTATATTTACGTATTCTTTTAGCTACAATCAGCCAGTTCACATATGTTCCTATTGCAAGACCTATAGCTGTCCACGCTGCATCCGCAACACCTGTAAGATAAGCAAGTCCTGGCAGTCCCATTAAAAGCCAGCTACTCATATCAGACGCTTCTGCACTCATAGCTGTAACAAATGGTCCTAACTTTCGTCCACCAAGATAAAAATCATCAACGGCGTTGTTCTTCTTTGAACATAGAACACCAATGTACACAACTGCGGCAAGATATATAATTATCGTTGCCATAATAATAATCTGTGACATAATTTTCTCCCTTTGTTAATTTTTGTTAATTTATGTAATTTTTATAATAACTTTTAAAGTATATCACAAATTATGACCTTTAGTCAAAAATTGTCACAAAAAAAGTATCATATAATTCATCTTTATATTAAGACAAATTATATGATACTCATATTTATTCTTCGAGTTTATCAACATAATTATATTTTTTAAATTCTGTTATATTAACTGAAGAAGGGATATCGAAATCATTCTCTATCTGCACCTGTGTATTAACACCGCAGTTATTATATATCCATTTGGCATCGGCAGGTGTCATATAGATTGAACCGCTTGAAGCACTTGTTCCCATTTTATTATATTCATCTATATTCATATTACCAACTGTCTTGGTAAAATATGCAGATGAACATATATATTCTGAATTATTAAGTCTTGTACTATAATGACCATATCCAGTAATATCAAGCTTACGCCACTCAGCCTTCTCTGATATAAATGTATCACCCGTATTAATATTACTGTTAACAGATACATAAAAAGCCTTCACAACATTATCGAACCCATTATTAGAACCTATACTGTATATAATAGCAATGTTCCTGCTGACATTAATTCTAATCTTATACGACTGGTTCTTTGCTATATATGCAGACTCCTCTGTTGTTGAACCGGTATCTTCCTCTGTTGTATCTGCAGACTCATCACTATCTGATGATACATTATCATTATGCATACTGACTATCGTCTTAAATGCAAACAACAATATCAATAAAAGCAACAGTAAAATTAAAATATATACTATTAAATTACTGCCTTTGAACCATCTTTTAATATCTTTCTTCTTTATGCGCTTATAACCACGAATTTCCATATCAATTAACCATTATTCTGATTTTTCTCTTTAAGTTCTATGAACTTTAATATAAGCTCAATAGCTCCATCAATGCCTACAAGACCACTATCTATACATAAATCATAGCTCTTAGCTTCGCCCCACTTCTTACTTGAATAATAATTGTAGTAGCTTGCTCTCTTCTTATCTGTCTTCTGTATAAGATCAGCCGCCTTAGAATCATTTAGTTCATATAACTTCTTAATTCTCTTAATTCTTTCATCAAGACTTGCTTTAATCCATACACTTACTGCAAATGGATCATCTTCAAGTGCATAGTCTGCACAACGTCCAACAATCACACAAGACTCTTTAGCTGCAAGCTTCTTTATTGCATCAAACTGTGCCAAGAATACTTTGTGATTAATTGGCATGTCAACATATGAATTAGAATAACCAAGTGAATATGTATCCATAACCAAAGAATAAAGGAAACTGTTAGTAGGCTTTTCATCCTGAGAGGCAAATAATTCCTCACACAATCCACTTTCCTTTGCAGCAACCTGAAGAAGTTCCTTATCATAACATTTAATTCCTAACTTCTCAGCAAGCTTCATTCCTATCTCGTGTCCGCCACTACCAAATTCACGACCTATTGTAATTACTGTTCTTTCATCCATAATACATTACCTCCCGGTTACCTAAATATTTCAAACAGCTCTTTGATTTAGTTGTATTATACATTAAATTGTATATAAAATCCAGCTATTTTATGCAAAATTCATTCATTTTACACAATATTTTTGATATTTATTAATAACCGCTGGACATCATCTTCTTAAGATAATCGGATATTTCTTTGCCATATCGGTTGGAAATAACGCTGAACTGGCTTGGTGTAACACAGACCAGGCGGATATTACTGTACCCTCTTGCTCCAAACATATATTTCTTTACAATGTTAGTCTTCTCTATCATAAGCTTTACATTATCATCAGGCTTATTTCTTGTAATAATTATAAATGAAATATATGAATACATATGATTTTTACAAGGAAGTTTGTTATCATTACGGACAAAATGCGGTTCTATCTGCTCAATCGTGAACTTAACAAGATCCTTTAACTGTTCTTCATCAAGTGAATCACTGTTAATAAAGAATAAATGCTCAAAACATTTCATATCCCATAATTTTGCAGAATCAGTTGTCGAGAACTTATCCCTGTTCTTGTAATTATATGCGTATATGACAAATTTTCTATTGTTAAACCAATAATTATGATATATATCAAATGTATCCGAAATACCATTTAATATAGTATCAATAAACTCTTTCCTTCTCATAATCCTACTACCTGCTATAAATCCTGATATCTGTCATATTGAAGTGCCCAGACAATACTTGATATTTACTATATAAATAATTATATACTGTTATCTGCTTCTGTATAATATGACTTAACTGTTCCTTAACCGGCTAATAACCTTTTGAAAATATTCTGGCAAATCTGCACTATATTCCACATACTCTTTGGTTGTCGGATGTATAAAGCCAAGAACACCTGCGTGCAGGGTCTGTCCACACAGATTAAATGGAGATTTGCCGCTTCCATATACATCATCTCCAAGCAGCGGATGTCCTATGCTTGCCATATGAACTCTTATCTGATGTGTCCGTCCGGTTTCTAACTGACATTCAATGTAGCTGAATTTGCCAAATTGTTCTAATACCCTATAATGCGTTACTGCCCTTTTACCATTCTTTTTATCAACTGCCATCTTCTTTCTATCTGATTGATTGCGGCCAATCGGAGCATCTACAACACCCTCAGTGTTATTAAATTGATTATGTACTATGGCATAATATTTTCTTGTAATAGAATGAACACTTAACTGCTGTGCAATAAAATTATGTGCATAATCATTCTTGCAGGCAACGATAACACCTGTTGTATTCATATCAATTCTGTGAACTATTCCCGGTCTTAATACACCATTAATTCCCGATAGATTATCACGGCAATGATACATCAGGGCATTAACAAGCGTTCCACTATAGTGCCCTGCAGCTGGATGTACAACCATACCTTTTGGCTTATTAATAACTATTATGTCGTTATCTTCATATACTATATCAAGCGAAATATCCTCAGGAACAATTTCAGGAACTACAAGCTCAGGAATATGCACATTTATAATATCATCAGCCGCAACCTTATAATTGGATTTGACTTTGTTATTATTGACAGTAATCATACCCTCATCAAGCAGCTTCTGTATTCTTGAACGTGATACATCTGCCAGTTCATCAGAAAGATACTTGTCAATTCGTGTATTCTTGTCATCAATATCTACAATAAATGTAGTATCTTCCAGCAAATTTTCTTTATCCGTATTTATTATTTCGTCAACCATATTATTCTGCATTCTATTCCTCAATTCTGGTAATAATCCAAGATTCTTATAATTAATATATTGCCCTACTTATTTCTTTAAAGATAAGAACGCAAAATCATCTTCATTCTTATATACAAAAAGAATAAGTATTATAAATATAATAACTGACACTGTAACATAACAATCTGCTACATTAAATACCGGAAAATTAATTATTTTGAAATATATAAAATCACGAACATATCCAAATCTCACCCTGTCTATAAAGTTTCCTATAGCTCCAGCAGCAAGTAATATACAGGTTATGTATACAGGTATATATTTTATGATTAATGGCATCTTAAAAACTACATATGTAATTAAGCATATCATAATTACTGTAAGCACCAGAAAGGCATTAATCTTTCCGCTAAACATTCCAAACGCACTTCCGTTATTTCTAAGATATGTAAGATGAAGAACATCTTTAATAATTACAAAATCCGGCTTATTGTACAGCCTTTGTTCAGCTATATACTTAGTTATCTGGTCTATCTGTGTAAGCACTGCTGTTATAACAATATATAAGACAAGGCTTAATATTCGTCTTTTCTTACTAATGCCATTAATATCCTGCTGTGCTGTGTTGATAATATCTGTATCTGACATATACTCTATTCTCCAATTATTATGTTCTCTTTATAAAACAGAATGTGCTTTGCACATTCCCACGCCAAGGCACGGTCGTTAGCGTTAAACCAGAGCTTCGTGCAAGTGTGTATCATCGTCACATAGTATTTTTATATAATATGGTGTTTTATTGAAATTACCTATTACATAAAATAACATCTTTTAATGCTGCAAGCATCTCCTCATCTGTTACATCATAGTCAATATAAGCATTACCGATTTCTTTTAAAAGAATAAATTTAATCTTGCCTGCATCCATTTTCTTATCGCTCTTTGACACTTTGACAACATCTTCTGCTGTAATTCCTGTTACATTAAGAGGGAAATCATATAACTTGAACATATCTATTGCATCATTATATGCCTTCTCATCAATATCGCCTCTATTGACTGATATTCTTAATGCAGCAATCATTCCAAGTGTAACACATTCGCCGTGATAAAGTTTAAAATTCATAAGCTTTTCTATTGCGTGTCCTAATGTATGTCCATAATTAAGAAGTGCCCTGTCGCCTTTTTCTTTAGGATCTTTTTCTACAACTTCTCTCTTTATATTGCAGCTTACATATATCATCTGCTCTAAGGCATCTGAATTTCTGCTCTTAATATTACTGATATTATCTCTTAACCATTCATAATAAGCGGCATCTTTAATAAGACCGTGCTTGATTATTTCACCAAAACCAGAATTGAATAATCTGTCTGAAAGGCTCTTAAGCACTGATATATTCATATATACAAGCTTAGGCTGGTAAAATGCTCCTACCATATTCTTGTATGCTCTGAAATCGACACCTGTCTTTCCACCGATACTTGAATCAACCTGTGCAAGAAGAGATGTGGGAACCTGTATAAAGCTTATTCCTCTAAGATATGTAGCTGCTGTAAATCCTGTTAAATCTCCAACAACACCACCGCCAAGTGCTACAAGCATATCTTTTCTATCAAAATGGTTCTTAATAAGAAACTCATAGACATCTTCAACTGTATCAAGATTCTTGTTAGCCTCGCCAGCTTCAAATACATATGTAAATATCTTATTGCCAGTCTTTGATAACTGATCCTCTACATACTTCGCATATAAAGGTGCAACATTGCTGTCAGACACAATACAAAGCTTTCTTCCTGTAACGCCTAACTTATCAAATTCTTCTGCTAACTTATCGAAGCTCTGTTCAATAACAATATTATATAAAGGCTTTCCTTCGTATTTAACATTAATACACTTAGACATAATATTCTCCAATCTAATCTTAGTAATAACTAAACTGCCACTCCTTGCAAACCAAAGAGTGGCAGTAATATAAATTATCTAGAACTTTGTATCATTCTTAAATGATGTAAGATCAATACCACCAGCTACTATCTCAGGAATATCTCCTGAAATATCCACATTAGGAGGTGTAACAAGGAATATGTAATTGGTAATCTTCTGTAAATTACCTCTTATCGAATAACATGAGCCTGCTGAGTAATCAATTATTCTCTGTGCAATCTCAACGTGAATTCCTTCAAGATTAAGTACAACAGCCTTACCACTTAAAAGCGTATCTGTTATCTCACTTGCATCTTCCATAGACTCTGGTCTGATAACAACTACTTCAAGACCTCTCGCTGTCTGCTTAATTGGAACAACCTTTCCTCTTGCGTTCTTAGGTTTGTCGCTCATTGTAAATGAAGTTGATGTATCTTCATCATCTGACTTCTTAGAACCTGAAAAAAGCTTCTTTCTTGCTGAAGGCTTATCATCATCTTCGTCATCATCAAATTCTTCATCGTAATCGTAATCATCATCAAATTCATCATCCTGAACCTTGAAAAGATTCAAAAATCCATCAACAAAACTCATAACATCTCTCCCTAATATATTATAATATTACATTAATTATAGTAACTAAAAATCTTATCCTTCTGTATCAACACACATATGTCTTTATCTTACGCATTACCATAATCTCTATGTCCGAATATAGCAGTACCAACTCTTATATGAGTAGCACCTTCTTCAACAGCTATAACATAATCATTAGTCATACCCATTGAAAGCACATCCATATTGATATTATCAATGTTTTTAGCATTAATGTCAACACATAATTGCTTTAATTGTCTGAAATAACACCTATTATCTTCGGGATTTTCTACATATGGAGCACTTGTCATCAATCCACGGACTCTAATTCCACTAAATCCACTAATTGCTCTAACGAACGCTTCAACTTCTTCTGGTTTAAAACCAAATTTATTAAGTTCGCCTGCAACATTTACTTCAATTAAAATGTCAGCTATAATCCCTTTTTTAACAGCCTCCTGATTAACAGCCTCTGCTAATCTTAATGAATCAACCGAATGAATCATAGAAGCCCTGCCAACAACATATTTAACTTTATTACGCTGTAAATGTCCTATCATATGCCATACTATATCTTTAGGAAGAGCATCAACTTTATCTACCATTTCCTGAACATAATTCTCTCCAAACTGGCGTTCACCGCATTCATATATCTGCATTATATCTTCCTGTGGCTTAGTCTTGCTTACTGCAATAAGGCACACTTCACTCTTATCACGTCCGCTCCTCTCGCAAGCTGCTTTAATATTCTTCTTAACAGCTTCATAATTAGATTTTAGCATTTCATTATGATTATCCAACATAGCAATTCTCCATTCTGATTAATATATCATTTCATTTGGCTGGTATTTCAATGCGTCTAATATAATTCGGTCATACACTGATATTCCGTGTGTAAGATTTTGCTTGACAATATAATATTCATTATTCTCATCAATAATCTCAACCGGACAGAATATTGTATATCCGGTATTAACACAATATACACCTTTTAACTTCTTCGTTGCCCCGATAACATACCTTGATGCAGAGTCTGGCATTACAACCGCAATTCCTGATTCCCAGTCTGACTTGCTTACATACACATAATCATCAGTAAGCTTGTATATATCTGCTTCAACAAATGTAGTTATAAGATTACCATTATCATATTTCTCACATATAAATCCCTGATTACTGCTGTTACCACCTTTTGTAAGGTAAGACCTTGGAATTTCGTAGAATTCATTTTCTGTAACTGCTGACACAGGTATCTTCATACCACTCTTACCAGTTGTAACAAGCTCAATATCAAGAAATCTTTCCTGTGCATATCTTATCATATAGCTGTCTAATGATAACTTTCCATAATAGCCATCGCTCTTCTCTATAATAGAAAAACCACATTTTACTGTCATATTATCTTTCTTAATCTTAATATTAAGGCTTTTCTTAGAAGCCAGTCCATACTCATCAATATCATCTTTAGATAACCTGATAAGCATATACCAGTCTTCACTTGTAACTATCTTATAAGCAGGATTACCTGATACAATAAGTGATTCACCTTTTAAATTATTCTTATTATAGTTATCTTTATTGAAATCATTAGTTGTTACATTGTTGTCATTAATCTGTTCATATCCGTCAACCGCATATACAACAATACCATTGCTTTCAGCTGTTACTGTCTGGAAAAGGTTCTGGCTTCCTGTATTCTCTACAATAGAATCAAGGTTAGCAACAACATTTTCATTAATAGACTGTAATACAGTCACATTAAGGTCTGATTTCAGGTCATATACATATGTAAAATCACTTCCATCATAATCAGTCTTATAATTATTGAGTGTCGTCTTAATATCTGATAAATTCTTCTCTGAAAGTGAATTCTCACCTAATTTGTTATATGAAGAAAGTATCTCTGATACCCTGCCGGTTTCATCGACAGTATAAATGGTATCGCCCTTCTTAACTCTCGTCCCTTCCCGCTGGTAATAATTGACATTGCCAGAATAAGGCGAATTGTATACACTTTCCTCTCTTACTGCTAACGCTGTAAATACAGCATTATTCGTTAATGAACCTACGTTAACTTCATATGTCTGAACCTTTGCTTTGGTTGTATACAACACAAAAAAACATATTATATAAATAAGTACAAGGGCAAATATAAATGCCACAGCCCGTGGTCTTCTTTTATACCTGACTACTTTATTACCTGGCATAACTCCTCCCTTAATCATTAATAATACATCAAAAGCTACCGTTCTTGTTCAAACGGCAGCTTATATTTTAATAATTCTCACTGATTATTGATATATTTCTCTCCATTCCATATCGCCTCTTTCCAGCGACTTAATCAATAATTCTGCTGTGGCAAGATTAGTTGCTAATGGAATATTATACATATCACACAGCATACATATATTATTAGAATCTGGTTCATGAAGATTTGGTGATTCCACATCTCTTAGGAAAATGACAAGATCAAGCTGATTATGCTCAATCTGGGCACAAAGCTGCTGGTCACCACCAAGATGTCCTGCAAGGAACTTGTGTATAGAAAGATTAGTAACTTCTTCTACAAGTCTTCCTGTTGTACCCGTCGCAAATAACTGATTCTTGTTTAGAATTCCTTTGTATGCAATACAGAAATTCTGCATTAATTTCTTCTTTGAATTATGTGCTATTAAACCAATGTTCATAAGAACCCCCTATCTTATGCTGTTATTTTATCAAGATTGCATTTTAATGCTATGGCTTGTTACAGCCAATATCTTTAATACTTATCTATTATCCACGGAAATCATCTGCAAATATCTCATCATCTCTGTCGACATTTCTTTGCAGATTGATATTCAACACAATTCCCATTGCCGCAAATAAATTAACAAGTGATGTTACGCCACAACTAAAAAATGGAAGTGGCAAACCTGTATTAGGCAGAAGCTTTGTAACAACGCCTATATTAATAAACGTCTGGAATGCTATATACGCCGCTACACCGCAGCATATCAGCCGCCCTTCTAAGTCCTTAGCCCTTACTGCTGTAATTATACACTCTATTACGATAGTAAACAACAAAAAAATTGTAATTAAGCAACCTACAAATCCAAGTTCTTCACCTATAACCGCAAATATAAAGTCATTCTGCGCTTCTGCTATATATCCGGCATTCTTAAGTGAAGATGGATCTTCATTATTAAGACCTTTACCTGATAACTGTCCTGAACCTATTGCCTGAACCGCATAATTCTGCTGATATACACCAGCACTTACCGTTCCATCAGTAGAATCACTTCCGTATATGAAATCGACAATACGATTTCTCTGATATTGTTCCATAAATATAGGATCCGGTGTAGCAATAATGTATACAAGAAATGCTGCTATAAGTGGAACTACAACAAGCAGCACCATACCAATTATCTTATAACTTATCCCTGCACAGAATATAATAGTAACTACTATAAGAACAACCATAACAGTGGTAGATAAATCTGGTTCTTTAACTATAAGCAGTATAGGAACTAAAAGTACAAGTGCAATTATGACGAGAAACTTCCACGTATTAAGCCTGTCCTTATACATAGATATTACCTTAGCTAAGAATATGGCTATAATAAGCTTCATAAACTCTGAAGGCTGTATCTGAAAAGATGTACCTATGCCAAGCCATCTTTTCGCACCGTGGCTTGATTTACCTATAAGCAGTACAAGAACAAGCAGTATATTGCCTATTGCATACCAAAGCCAGTAATATTTAGTTATAAATTTGTAATCAACAAATGATATAAAAATCATCATTAAATATGCTACAGCCATACCAGCACCCTGCTTTATGGTATAACTTGAATTAGCACTGTTTACAACCATTAACGCATATATACAGGTAATTGTTATCAAAGCAATAAGCCTGAAATTATACGATCTTAGTTTATATTTTTTAAACATAAATTCTCCACCACAATAATCCTTATTTGATTACACGTGATTATTTGTCACTATTTCTCATATCCTTAATTGGAATATTAGCATAGATTGCAGGTACAGAACCATTATCACCTTCTGATTCTGTAGATGTTATCTGGATATCAAGTCCTTCTGCATCTATTACCATGTATTTTGAAATAACTTTGATTATGTCATTCTTTATCATTTCCATAACTTCAGGAGAGCAATTAGCCCTGTCAGATACGAGCAAAAGCTTAAGTCTGTCTTTTGCTACATCACCAGAACCCTTCTTCTTAAATAAATCAAGTAAACTCATATCTTCTTCCATTCTGCCATATATGGCTCATATACTTAAGGCCTGAATTGGTCTTAGTTCTTTTTATCGCCCTTAAAGAGTGATGATAACTTCTTAAAGAATCCACCCTTGCCATTAAGATCAAGGAAAGGTACATCTTCACCGAGAATTCTATGACATATATTCATATATGCCTGTCCAGCCATACTGCTGTCACCTACTAAAGGTTGACCCTTGTTAGTAGCAACTACAATATTCTCATCATCTGGAACAGCACCTATTACATTGAGCTGTAAAATGTCGTTGACATCTGCGATTGACATCATCTCACCTCTGTTGACCATATCCATTCTTATTCTGTTGACAATTAAATCCTCGCGGTCTTTTAAGCCGTTAGCATCTAATAAACCTACAATTCTGTCAGCATCACGGATAGCTGAGACTTCTGGAGTAGTTACAACTAAAGCTCTGTCAGCTGCAACTATGGCATTCTGGAAGCCCTGCTCAATACCGGCTGGGCAATCAAGTAATATGTAATCAAAGTTCTCTGGATCTGCTTTAATCTCATCTACAAGCTTAATCATCTGTTCAGGTGAAATAGCTGACTTATCCCTTGTCTGTGCTGTTGGAAGAAGATACAGATAAGGACATCTCTTATCTGTAATCATAGCCTGCTTTAAACGACAGTTACCCTCTACAACATCTACAAGATTGTATACAATTCTATTCTCAAGTCCAAGTACTACATCAAGGTTTCTAAGGCCTGTATCTGTATCAATCATAACAACCTTTTTTCCAAGCTTAGCAAGACCAGTACCTATATTAGCTGTAGTTGTAGTCTTACCTACGCCGCCTTTTCCTGACGTAACAACAATAACTTCACTCATTTTATTTCCTCCAAAATTAATATACTAAGTAAATAAATACACAATAAAATAATTATGCGTAATTTTGCTCATTAAATCAAGACTTTTTTTGAATTTATGAACATTTATTCTAAAATAAACCTGTTTACACATTCAAATTTATAAATGAATATCTTCAAGTACATCCTGTGCAAAATCTTCAACATATATATTGCCTTCAAATACATATGCTATCTTAGGCTGTACGCCTTTGACCTTACTCTTTAATCTCTTCTTTATAACAACAGGAGCATCTGAACTTCTGGCTATAACATCTGCAATCTTAATCTGCATAGGATCCATATCAAGAGCAACAACAAATGCATTCTCATTGCCATTGGCACCTGCATATATATTGCCTCTTAAGCTTCCTAATACGATAACATTGCCACACGCTATAACCTTGCCACCCGGATTAACATCTCCAAGTATTACTACACTACTCTCTGTTTCAAGAACTTGTCCTGATCTTAATGTTCCTTTATAGAACTGGCATAATGGCTGTGTAAGTGTATTATCTGTCGATACATCATCTATGCTGGCACTGGAAAATACACGGCTGTGCATAACCTCTTCATTTGTATTATCATATGGTACATCTGGCAATATGCCATCTCCGGCAACCTTGGCGATTGCTCTTGCGTACACTTCATCTTTATCCTTGTTGTGTTCCATCAGACACACAATGTTAATATCCGACTCCTCAGATATAATATCAAGAATTTCCTGCTCCTCGTTGTCAGTAAGATTTCTTCCTTCAAGTGATAATGCAAGATTGGCTTTTTCAAAGAATTTGGCTGACGCCGCAAATTTGGTTCTTATTCTGTCTTTGAGCTCGTCAAATCCAAGATTATCATCGAGTTTAACAGTAATTCCATTCTTACTTCCCTTGATTACTACTGAGTTATCCAACTATCTTCACCCCTTATTTAATATTATTTATAACTATTCCATTCCATAATATATCTTATACACATCTGCTGTCAAATCCATAGATGTTGTTGATGAGTATCCATGCTGGATACATACTGATACACATATCTCCGGATCATCGTATGGAGAATATGTTACAAGTAATGAATGGTCTGGTTCGTTAGTATTTTCCTGTGCAGTACCTGACTTAGCTGCAATCTTTAAACCAAGCTTGGCTATTGTTGAATATGAATTACCTGCGAGCATCATACCCTCGTGTACTGTACTCCATATATTACTGCTTAGCTCAACCTGATGATCAACATCAGCGTGATTATCTTCAATAAGATTACCATCAGAATCTGTAATCTTATCTACTAGTGTAAGATTATAGCAGGTTCCTGATGTAGCTATAGTTGTTACATATCTTGCAAGGTTTAATGTACTGTATTTGTGGTTACCCTGACCGATAGCTGAAGCAACTGAGTTAGTATTAGAAGCCATTGGCTCACTTTCCTCAATTTCAACACCTGCTTTAGTCGATAAACCCAAAAGGTCTGAGTATTTCTGTAATATAGTTGTTCCGTAAGTACTGTTATAATTGCCATTCTTACTGCACGCAAGATTATAACCTACATTATAGAAGAATACATTACAGGAATCTCTTATCGCTGTTGCAGCCACTTCGCCACCATGTCCTGATAATCTCCAGCATTTTGGTGATGGTGTTACTTTATCAAATGAACCAGAACAATAAAATGTAGTTCCAGATGATATTATACCTGTATCCATACCTGCTATAGTTGTGCATGGCTTGTATGTTGAACCGGGTGCAGTAAATGACTGTGTTGCCCTGTTTAACATAGGACTTGCCTTATCATTAATAAGACTGTTGAAATACTTGGCATCAACGCTTCCTGACAGCTTGTTATTATCATAGCTTGGATAAGATACCATTGCTATGATATCACCATTCTTAGGATTTGTTACAACAGCAGATGCTGAACAAGGTTCTAATGCAAGCTGGGCAGGAGTTATTATTTTATTAGATATCGCATATGTCATAAAATCATATGCTCCAAGGCTTCCTGCTGCTAATGCTGAATATCTTGAATTCTCAGAATTCATATCAAGCACTCCCTGTTCATACAAAAGCATACATACCTGTCTTCCTGATATAGAACCAGAATTAATCATATATTTATACATTTTCTTATAAAATGAAGTATCTTCCCTTAAATATCCATCAATATAATCAAGAAGTGCATCATATGATTCTTGTAAACTTGTGTACTGTTCAGTAGAGAAAACATTAAGATTAATCCAATTCTTAGCTATTCCGTGTGTCAGAAGTTCTTTAAGACTTGTTCCATCTGCCTGTGTCCAGTCCTTATATACATCATCTGTTGTATCGACATTAGATGTATTAAATACCCCTCTGTCTTTAAGGCTTGTATACACATACCATATATAAAGCTGCTGTTCTTCGCTGAGCTTTCCATAAGGTGTATCACCGTCAGCTAACTCACTTCGTATCCAGTCCATTGTACTGTCCTGTTTTGAAAGAAAAGCTGAATAAACCTGTGCCTCCGTGTCTGTACTCTGTTCAGCGATATGCTTTATTGACACAATATTGTTATCAATAAGTGCAAAATATACTTCTTTAGCAAGAATGTATACAGTATCTACACTTCCGTTAGAAGTATATGAATACTTGGTATCACCACTTGTCATATAAGTAAGAAGTATCTGTACAAGTCTGTCCTCAATTGCATTATATAGATTTTTCTGAAGATTAATATCGATTGTAAGGTACACATCATTGCCAGTCTCTGGGTCTGTCTCACCAAGTACCTCTGTGATTCGTCCTACTGTATCTACATAAACCTGTCGTTCACCCTTAGTACCTGAAAGCACTGATTCCATACTCTTCTCAATGCCACTCTTACCTACAGTATCGTTACTGTCGTACTTATCTCCAAGTGTTTCTAACTCGCTTGTAGATACTGTACCTGTGTATCCTAATATCTGTGAGCAGTATACACTGTCCACATATCTTCTTATATATTGTTCTTCTACTGTAACACCTGTCAGATCATCTGAACTCTCAAGTATTGCCGCAACAGTTTCATCTGATACCTCATTGGCAATTGTAAAAGAAATGTATCTGTTATATGAATTAGCAGACATATATCTTCTTAAATTAACAATCATAAGTGCATGGTCAACAGAAAAACCTGCTGCTTCTACCATATACCCCTGTGATTTAAGGAAACTAACTGTTGATGAAAGAACCGTTGCCTGATTTTTTGAACTATCAGACGCAACAACAACCTCATACTTTTCACATAACTGTCTGAAAAGCTCCTGTGCTGTTACATTTCTTTCTTCATCACTAAGCTCACTTATTGAACGTTTGCCATATATATCCCTTAAAAATCTTAAAAGTTCATTATCCTTTATATTAAATACATACTGTCCGTCTTCATATACAATAGGAAAATCATTAGAATATGTATCTCCCTTTGCCTCAATAATATCAAGTGTCTTATCTATTGAAGCATTAAGCTTTTCATTCTTCTCTGCGTTATTGTTATATTTACCGCTGTCACTTATTCTTACGGCATATGCAAGGTCATTATAAGCAAGAAGCACACCATTCTTGTCGAATATTCTTCCTCTTGTCGCCGCAACGCTCATATCTTTCTGTATAGAACTTGATAAATCTTTTACATAAGACTCTCCATTGATTATCTGCAATCCAAACAGCCTGTTAATAAGCACGCCTACCAATATGGCAAATACCAATATAAGTGGAAAAATTCTTGATTTGAAAAGACTTAATATATACTCAAATACTTCCTTCATCTAATATACCTTTTTTCCTTTTCTTCCATTGAATATCTAATATTGAATCGAACTTCATCAAAGGATAATACAATACCAATGCTACAACTAATGTATACACAACCTCCGGCATAATAAATCTTCTTAAAAAGAAGTCTACATTCAGCCTGTTGTGTAATAAGAAATTGCCTATATATGATAAAAATTCAAAAACAAAATCAGATGCCATTATCATTGCCAATGGAATAAGGACTTCAACCTTCTCATATTCTTTATAAAATATTCCCGAAAAATATCCTATGTATACAAAAACCAATGCTGAAAATCCAAACAGTGAAGAAAAGAAAAGATCATACATAACACCTGATAAGAAGCCTACTAACATTCCTTCATTCCTGCCTTTAAAAAAGCCAAACAGCACCGGCAGTATTATAAGCAGATTAGGTGTAATGCCACCTATTCCGATAGCATTGCCAAATGTAACCTGTATCAGATAAAATAATAATATTAAAATTATTTCTGCAACTTTCCTTTTCATAACACTCCTGCTTTAAATCACTGATTTTTCATTTCCGTTATAATAAGTACCTCTTGAAGATTATTAAAATCAACTGCTGGGACAAGATAACCTGACTGTGTCAGATTATTAGAGTCCGCTGTTACATCCTTTGCATATCCTATAAGAATTCCCTGAAGATATTTGTCGCTGATATTGGAAGTAACTATCTTATCACCATTTCTTACTGTTATATCAGCCTTAATATGGTTAAGATGTACAAGACCACTGTCAGAAAGCTCAATATCTCCCTCAACTATACAGGTATCATTAGTATCTATTAACATTCCACTTACTGAATTATTATCTTCAATAATTGTCTTGACTATGGAATAATTCTTTCCTACCTCAGCAACTATTCCAACAAGACCACCACTTGCAATAACATTCATATCTTTCTTAATTCCGTCATCAAGGCCTTTATCTACTTTAAATGCCTTAGACCAGTTATCTGTTGTAACACCGATAACTCTTGCACCTACTTTAGTATAGCCCGGATACTTCTCGTCAAGCTTATATAGCTCTCTAAGACGTGTAAGTTCATAGGAATCCTGTCTTAACTGGTTGTTCTCTTCTGTCAGATTATCTATCTGGTTCTTTAACTCATTATTCTCGTCTAATACAACTGAGATTTCCTGTAAAGTAGTAACTTTATCATAGGTCCAAAGTCCAAGATTATTCATTCCCTTCTGCAACGGAACAACAACCATAGAAACAGCATTTCTTAAAGGTGCTACAAGACTATCTGTAAAGAAGCTTGTTGAAACAAATATTATACATACAACCGTCACTGCAATAAGAATGTATCTTGATGTCATATATGAAGATAATTTTTTTCTCATATTACCTGTCCTTAATCATAATTTTTATCTTGTGGAGTATATGCAACCTTAGAAAACTGTGGGTTATTTACTACTCCTATAAGACCTCTTACAACACTTTCAGAAGGCTGGTCTACGATATTAACATTAAGATTAGTCTCCTGCTTTATAAACTGTTCAAGATTGTTAATCTGTGATGTACCACCTGATACATATACACCATTCTTAATAATATCAGCTGCAAGTTCTGGTGGAGTTCTCTCAAGTATAACTTTGATTGCATCCATAATTGAGTGAAGTGCATCAACAATCGCATTATAGACAACATCTGATGATACATCTACGCTTACAGGAAGTCCTGAAAGTACATTACGTCCAAAGCCGAGTGCAAACGTTTCTTCAACCTTTACCGCACTTCCAAGTTCCTTCTTTAAACTTTCTGCTGTCTTGCTTCCTATTACAAGATTGTATACCTTTTTAACATTATTGATAATGCAGTCATCAAGCTTATTACCACCAATCTTGATTGACTTGCTTATTACAATACCACCTAATGACAATACAGAGATTTCTGTTGTCTCTGCACCGATATTAACCATCATAATACCTCTTGACTTAGTTACATCAAGACCTGCACCGATTGCATCTGCAACTGGCTTATCAACGATATATATATTCTTGGCTTTAACCTTTGAATCAGCAACAAGTTCATAAAATGCTCTCTTTTCTACTTCAGTAACATCAGTAGGAACTGCAATATAGAAATCATTATTGCCTGTATTCTTCTTATCTCCATTAACCTTATTAAAGAAATTAAGAAGCAAAGTCTGCATATTCTCAATATCTGCAATCACACCAAACTTAACCGGGAACGAAACATCAATATTCTCTGGTGCTTTCTCATACATTTCATATGCTTCATCACCAAATGCTAAAAGGTCTTTCTTATTAGCAATGGCTATAATGTTCTTCTCATTTAATATTGTATCTTTTTCTTTACAGCACATTTTAAAATTACTTGTACCAATATCAATTCCATATACGTTAGACATATTTTCTTCCTTTCCTGTAGCAACAATTCTATTGTCTCAAATAACCACATTCATTAAGACTTGTGAAATTATTATCTCCAATAATTATATGATCTATCAGATGTATTCCAAGAATAAGCCCCGCCTTTCTTATCTGCTCTGTAACACTTATATCCTGCGGACTTGGTGCTGGATCACCGCTTGGGTGGTTGTGAATAAGAACTATGCTTACTGCTTTGTTCTTACAAGCCTCACTAAACACCTCTTTAACTGAAACAAGTGAGCTGTTCACCGTTCCGATTGATATAACACTGTCCTTAATAAGATTAAGCCTGCTGTCAAGCATTACAAGAACAAGACGTTCTTTGGTTAAATGTCTCATATCCTGCATATAATACTCAGCAATAGCATATGGCGATGAAAAATCCAGTCTTTTCCCTGCTGACTGCTTGGCAAGTCTTCTTGACAACTCACAGATACACTTTAACTGTGCCGCCTTCGCAAGCCCTATTCCCTTGATATCCATAAGTTCATCAATAGACATATCAAATAGTCCTAACAATCCTTTGTTATGGGACTTGTCAAGAATATCCTTTGCAAGCTCTCCCGCAGGCTTTCCTGATACACCAGTCTTTATTATCGCTGCGATAAGCTCTGTATCAGTAAGCGACTGTTCACCAAGTGCTATACATTTCTCGTATGGTCTTAAGTCTTTAATACAATCTTTGTCACATATTAAATTGTCATTCATAAAATCTTAGATAAGATTTACCCTAAATAAATTTATATATAACAATTGCGAGTATAACGCCAATAATACTGGCAATTGTTATCTTAATCTGAATTGAAAATGTAAGAACAATAAATCCCAGATTAAGAATAACAGGACTCTCCATAAGTCCCGCCCCAAATGACTGGCCATATGAAAGCCAGCTAAGTGCTGGTATGCCCGATGTTATCTCAGCTATAAGACCACCCAGCACAATACCTATAAGAATGAACAGTATAAGAAACCAGCCATTCTTGTACTTGGAAATACTACTCATATTCCTCCATTCTTGCGTATTAATATTAATAATACGCTAACATTTTATCAACTTTTTTATAAGAATACAATATCAACTATTCAATATATTATAATATTATTAAAAAACTGACTAATGTAGTATAACACAATTACTAAATCTTAAGAAGCCCTTTTTCATACATTTTCTGCATACTCATCATAATTCCAAGCTTAGCGTGGTACCATGTAAGACCACCCTGGAAATATACAGCATATGGTTCTTTTACAGGACCATCCGCACTAAGTTCTATTGATGACCCCTGTACAAATGCACCTGCTGCCATAATAACATCTGAATCATAACCTGGCATTGCCCAAGGCTCAGGTGTTACAAAGCTGTCAACTGGTGCTGCTGCCTGAATACCCTTACAGAAAGCTATAAGACCTTCCTCTGATTTTAACTCAACTGCCTGAATAATGTCATATCTTTCCTCTGTGGCATCAGGGACGCACTTAAATCCAGCCTTTTCATATACATTTGCTGCAAATACAGCGCCCTTAAGTGCACCGGCAACTACAGTTGGTGCAAGGAATAATCCCTGATAGAAATCTTTGTTGACACCAATTGTTGCACCAACCTCTTTTCCAAGACCCGGTGAAGATAATCTGTAAGCTGCCTGTTCAATGCAGTCTTTTCTTCCTGCTATATATCCTCCACAAGGTGCAAGTCCGCCACCTGGATTTTTAATAAGTGAACCGACAACCATATCCGCACCGACTTCTGATGGTTCAATCTTCTCAACAAATTCACCATAACAGTTATCTACCATACATATAACGTCTGGTTTGATATCTTTAATAAAATGTATAAGCTCGCCAATTCTTTCAACAGATAATGTCGGACGCGTTGCGTAACCCTTAGAACGCTGTATAGTAACAAGCTTAGTCTTTTCATTAATAGCTTTTCTTATTCCATCATAATCAAAGCTTCCGTCATCTAACAGATCAACCTGTCTGTATGATATATTGTATTCTGCAAGACTTCCCTTTGATGGTCTTATTCCTATAATCTCGTCCATAGTATCATATGGCTTGCCAACTGGCGATAAAAGCTCATCACCCGGTCTTAAATTAGATGAGATAGCTACATTTAAAGCATGTGTTCCACATATAATCTGTGGTCTTACAAGTGCGTCCTCTGTCTTAAATATATCTGCATATACTCTCTCAAGAGTATCTCTTCCCTCATCATTATATCCATATCCGCTAGTACCTGAAAGGTGCATCTCAGCGACCCTGTTCTTCTGCATAGCCGCGATAACCTTTAACTGGTTATACTCAGCCACTTCATCAATAGCTTCAAATCGTTCCTTTAAATTTTCAAGTACATTATTGCCATAATTGTATACAGCTTCATCAATTCCAAGCTGTCCGCAATACATTTCCTTCATTATCTTTCTCCCTGATTGTTAATTTTGCATTACTTAATAATACCACTATCTTTAAGCTTATCAAGCATATAATCCATAATTTTAACGCAATCATAATCATATTCGTTAATATTAATCCAGTCAATAACTTTTTCTCTCCTGAACCACGTAAGCTGTCTTTTTGCAAAATGTCTTGTATCGCCTTTAATCTGTTCCTTTAATAAGGCGATACCATTTTCATCAATAGTGCTTCCATAAGGCTTACCCAAATTGTCCCAGTAATCAAGAATTTCTTTATAGCCTATGCCCTGCATAGAAGTATTATCCCTGCCTATGCCCATTTTGGTAAGCAACTGCATTTCATCAATAAGACCATCATCGAACATAATATCAACTCTTTTATTAATCCTCTCATAAAGATTATCCCTTATGTCATTAAGAACAAAATATTTATAATTATATGGTGAATCTTTTTTTCTCTGCTCCTCGTTGTGTTCAGATATTCTGTTGCCAGTCTGCTTGTAATATTCCAGTGCCCTTACAACTCTTTTTACATTTCTGTAATGTATGCTCTCTGCTGATTTAGGATCCACATTTTTTAACATCTCATAAAGATACACAGCACCTTTTTCTTTTTCAAGCTGGTATAACTCCTGTCTATACGATGTATCCGCATCGTTGTCTTCAAATTCTATATCATACAATAAAGCCTGTATATAAAATCCTGTACCACCTACAATCATAGGTATATAGCCGTCATTTCTTATCTGTTCTATAGCCTTTAGTGCTTTTTCTTTAAATATTGTGACATTAAACTCCTCTGTAGGTTCTATTTCGTCTATAAGATAATGCTTTACGCCTTGCATTTCAGAAGATGTAATCTTAGCAGTTCCTATGTCCATATGCCTGTATACCTGCATAGAGTCTGCACTTATTATCTGTGCCCCAATCTTTTTTGCAAGTTTAATAGAAAGTGAAGTCTTTCCGACAGCAGTTGGCCCTGTAAGTATAATTAAAGGTTGTTTACACATACACTATTCCCCTTTTACACTATTCGTTTAAATTTCTTTTCTATATCATATTTACTCATAACTATAAGCGTTGGCCTGCCGTGTGGGCAGTTATACGGATTGTCAGCTTTCATAAGTTCTTCCATAAGTTCCTTTGCTTCTTCATATGATATTTCATTATTGCCCTTAATAGCCGCCTTGCACGACATAGACGCTACCTTTTCTGTAAGTATATCCATATCTGTCATTCTGCCATCCTGCATAAGACCATCTATAAGGTCAGTTAGCATCTGCCGGTAATCAAGCTTCGGAAAACCTGCCGGTATTCCTGTTACTTTATATTCATTGCCGCCAAATTCTTCTATCTCATATCCAAGCTTATTAAATATTGACATATTCCTTTTAAGTACTTCTTCCTCATTCATATTAAGAGTAAGAATAATAGGCGGCATAAGCATCTGTGTATCAATTTTTTGAGTTCTCAATTTATTCATCGTCTTCTCATAAAGAACTTTTTCATGTGCCGCGTGCTGATCCATCATATAGAATCTGTCCTCAAATTCTATAAGCCAGTATGTATCAAATAATTGTCCTATTATCCTGTAATTATTCTTATTCTTCTCATCTAGAAGCTTATCCTCAAATAAAGATATCTGCCTGCTCTCCTCTGCTTTTCTTGAATTATACTGCACAATATCTTCTTTAATAAGTTTATCAGACCTCACGGTTTCAAATGGCTCTGGAAGCCTTGTTTTATTCATAATCGAAGATTCATTAGCAATAACCTTATTCTCATTTATAGCACCTGAACCTGCCGGTACACCATATTGCTTGACCGTAGCACCTGAGCCTGCCGACATATTATGTTGCGTAGCCGCAGCACCTGAATCTGACGGTACATTTTGCTGTACTCCAGTTGCACTATACCCATCCATCTGCTTCTGTTCTTCTGCCTTCTTTTGCTCCAGCTCATCATTATGAATTTTATTCATAAACTGTCCATCTGGTTCAACTTTTGCCACAAGTTCTTTTCCCTTAAGCGTTGATAATATTGAATCATATACGAAATTGTATACATACTCGTTATTCTGAAATCTCAATTCCATCTTGGTAGGGTGGACATTCACATCAATTATATCCGGACTTATCGTAAAATGTATTACAGTGAACGGATAATTATGAGGCATTATAAAACCTTTATAAGCTTCCTCAATTGCCTTATTAATTATATTGCTCTTTATATAACGTCCGTTAATGTAATAATTCTCGTAAGTCCTGTTACCTCTGTTAATAAAAGGTTTCCCTATATAACCCTCAATCTTAATATCCTGTGTCTTTGCATTAATATCATACAGATTAGCAGTTATATCACGGCCATACACATTATATATAATATCCTTTAATTTCATATTTCCTGATGTATGAAGCTTATTCTGGTTATTATTAATAAATCTGAATGAAACCTCAGGATGTGATAAAGCCATATACTGCATTAACGCATTAATGTATCCTGCCTCTGTCATCGCTGACTTTAAGAACTTTCTTCTGACTGGTGTATTAAAGAACAAATTTCTTATAATAAATGTTGTTCCATCAGGTGCACCGATATCTTCAACAGATATAACCTCGCTGCCCTCTGACTGATACCTCGTTCCTGTTATATCATCCTTAGTCTTGGTTATTAATTCAATCTGCGATACTGCCGCTATACTCGCAAGTGCCTCACCCCTGAAACCAAGTGAGGATACAGTTAAAAGGTCTTCAATTGACTTAATCTTACTTGTGGCGTGTCTTTTAAATGCAATATCTATCTCATCTTTCTTAATACCTGAACCATTATCCGTAACCCTGATAAATGAAATTCCGCCTTCCTTTGCTTCGACAGTTACAGCAGTCGCCCCGGCATCTATTGCATTTTCAACAAGCTCTTTTACAACAGAAGATGGTCTTTCTATAACTTCTCCTGCCGCTATTTTATTAATTGTATTCTGATCAAGTAACTGAATTCCCATATTAACCCTCACTTCACATTAATTCTCATTAACAAAGTATCTGTTCTTAACCTTGCCCTGAAGCTTATAAAGAATATTAAGCGCATCGATTGGTGTCATATTGCTTATATCAAGCTCTTTTATATCCTTTATTATATCATCGTCCTTTACAGTATCAAAAAGTGTCATCTGCTTTACTTCCAGTTCATTGACCTTCTTATAACGGTCATTCATCTTCTCCACTTTCTTTGAATACTGTGCAATATCCTTTGCCTTTTGTGATATATCTGCATCACTGAGTTCTACAACAAGTTCCTTAGCCCTGTTTAATACATTTTCTGGAACACCTGCTAATTTGGCCACCTGTATTCCATAGCTCTTATCTGCACCACCTTTTATAATCTTTCTTAAAAATACGATGTCATCCCCGCACTCTTTAACTGCTATACAGTAATTATTAACGCCGTCAAGTGTTCCTTCAAGTTCTGTCAATTCATGGTAATGAGTTGCAAACAATGTCTTTGCTCCTAATATCTTAGTGTTTGCAATGTGTTCGACAACCGCCCACGCTATACTAAGACCGTCAAATGTACTTGTGCCTCGTCCTATCTCATCAAGAATTATAAGGCTATTAGATGTCGCATTACGGAGAATATTAGCAACCTCTGTCATCTCAACCATAAATGTAGACTGTCCGGAAGCCAGGTCATCAGATGCACCTACTCTTGTAAATATCCTGTCTACAATACATATATTAGCAGAGTCTGCAGGGACAAAGCTTCCTGTCTGTGCCATAAGGACAATAAGAGCTGTCTGCCTCATATATGTTGACTTACCAGCCATATTAGGTCCTGTTATTATCGCAACCCTGTTGGAATTATTATCAAGATATGTATCATTGGCTATGAACATATCATTGCTTATCATCTTCTCAACTACCGGATGTCTTCCATTCTTTATATCAATTACACCCTTATCGTTAATCTTAGGCCTTACATAATTATTCTGTGTCGCAACAACTGATAATGAAGCATATGCATCTATCATAGCAACCGCTTTTGCTGTACCCTGTATGCGGACTACCTGCGAGGCAATACGCTCCCTTACCTCGCTGAAAAGGTCATATTCCAAAGAATAAAGCTTATCCTCTGCACCAAGAATTACATCTTCAAGATGTTTAAGTTCATCTGTTGTATAACGCTCTGCATTAGTCAATGTCTGCTTTCTTACCCATTCAGGAGGTACTTTGTCCTTAAATGAATTTGTCACCTCAAGATAATAGCCAAACACTTTGTTATATTTAACCTTTAATGTCTTAATTCCTGTTCTTTCTTTCTCTCTTATCTCAAGCTCAGACAGCCATTCCTTTCCTTTTATCTTGGCATCTCTTAACTCGTCAGCCTCTTTTGAATAGCCCTCTTTTATAATACCTCCATCTCTTACTGATATTGGTGGTTCTTCAACTATAGCTGAATTAATAAGCTCGTACAAATCAGCAAGGTCATCAAGCTTATCATAGCAGGCTGCAAATTCCTCTGAATGGAAATTACCTATAATCCTCTTAATATGTGGAAGCATTTCAAGTGTATTCCTGAAAGCTATTAAATCCCTTGGATTGGCTGTCTTACAGCTTATCTTAGTCATAATTCTTTCTATGTCATACACTGGATTAAGGTATTCCCTTAATTCTTCCCTGTCGATAAGGCTGTCGCCCAATTCTTGTATACAGTCCTGTCTTTTAATTATATCATCTTTGTTAATAAGCGGCTGTTCAATATAAGAACGTAACATTCTTGCACCCATAGCTGTCTTAGTCTTATCAAGCACCCACAGAAGCGAACCCTTCTTCTGCTTTTCTCTCATTGTCTCAACAAGCTCAAGATTTCTTCTTGATGAGCTGTCAATAAGCATATATTTGCCTGACGAATAAGGAAGAAGTGTTGTGATATGAGGCATATTGCTTTTCTGTGTCTCATATAGATAAGTCAGGAGTGCACCCGAAGCTATTATTCCAACTGTATAATCTTTTAAACCAAGTCCATCTAACATCTCCATATGAAAATGTTCCAGAAGCCTTTTCTTACAGGTCTCCTCGTTAAAATACCAGTTATCAAGCGTTGACATAGCTATTCCAAGTTTTGTATTAACAGTATCAAGATTAATGCCACTCATTGCGAAGTATTCATTAACAATTATCTCCGATGGCACGAACTTATTAATCTCATCCATAAGCTCACTTCCACCGGCTAACTCTGTCACAAAGAAATCGCCCGTTGAATAATCCGCTATTGAAACTCCAAGATTATCACCAAGATATACTATACTCATCATATAGTTGTTCCTTGTTTCATCAAGTCCAAGTGTATTAATATTAGTTCCCGGTGTTACCACCTTTATTACTTCTCTTTTTACTATACCCTTTGCCTGCTTAGGGTCTTCCATCTGCTCACATATTGCAACTTTATAGCCTGCTGATACTAATCTGTTAATATAAGTCTCCGCAGCATGAAAAGGAACGCCGCACATAGGTGCACGTTCCTTTTGTCCGCAATCTTTTCCTGTGAGAGTAAGCTCTAATTCCTTAGATGCAACTACAGCATCATCAAAGAACATTTCATAAAAATCACCAAGTCTGTAAAACAGTATACAATCCTTATATTCATTCTTTGTAGCAATGTAATGCTGCATCATTGGTGAATACTCAGCCATCTTTATCCTCCAGTCATCCTGCTTATAATATTAATCGTTCTTTGTTCCCATATAATAGAAGCCTTTACATTCATCAAGATGTACATTGACTATACTTCCTATAAGTTCTTTGTCACCCTTGAAATGGACTAAAATATTATTAGTCATTCGTCCTGTTACAAATGTATTATCGTGGTCATCTATATCCTCAACCAATACATCCATATCCATACCTTCATATCTCTTGATATGTTCGTGGCTCACCTCAGATACAGTTGCTAACAATCTGTTAAATCTGTCTTTTACTATATCTTCACTGACCTGTCCGTCCATCTTGGCAGCAGGTGTTCCAGTTCTCTTAGAATATATAAATGTGTAAGCACTGTCATACTTTGCTTTTCTTACAACATCAAGTGTATCCTCAAAGTCTTCCTCTGTTTCACCTGGGAAGCCTACAATTATATCTGTTGTAATAGATATATCTGGGATTGTATTTCTTATCTTGTCTACCAGTTCAAGATAATGCTCCTTAGTGTACTGTCTGTTCATAAGCTTAAGAAGACGGCTGCTTCCTGACTGTAATGGAAGATGTATATGGTTACATATCTTGCTGTTATCTCTTATTGCCTCTATAAGCTCATCTGATAAATCCTTTGGATGAGGTGTCATAAATCTTATTCTCTCAAGTCCGTCAATCTTGGCAATCTCTCTTAAAAGCTCGGCAAATGTAACATTATCATCAAGTGTCTTGCCATAAGAATTAACATTCTGTCCAAGAAGCATTACTTCCTTTACACCGTCACTTACAAGTCTTTCAATCTCTCTTATTATCTCTTTTGGCTCTCTTGATTTCTCCCTGCCTCGCACATATGGAACAATACAATATGTACAGAAGTTATTACAGCCAAACATAATATTGACACCAGACTTAAATGGATACTTTCTTGAAGTTGGAAGCTCCTCAACAACCTCCTTAGTAGAATCCCATATATCAATAACCTGTTCATCACCTGTAAAGCACATATACATAAGCTCTGCAAGCTTGAAAATATTAAATGTACCAAACACAATATCTACGAATTTGTAAGATGTCTTTATCTTTTCTACAACTTCCGGCTCCTGCATCATACAACCGCACATTGCAATAATCATCTCGCCATTGGCTCTCTTAACCTTTTTTAACTGTCCAAGACGTCCGTATACCCTTAAGTTGGCATTTTCTCGTACTGTACAGGTATTGTATATTACAAAATCAGCATTTTCTTCATCGTCTGACTCCTGATAGCCGATATCCTTTAATATTCCAAGAAGCTTTTCTGAGTCCCTTGCATTCATCTGACACCCGAAGGTTTGAGTAAAAAAGGTCATGGGACGTCCAAGTTCTTCCGATTTCTTTTTCACGTAAGAACGGGCTTTCGCCATGAAATAGAACTGTCTGTTCGGTTCGAATTCTGGCGCCGGTTTGCTCATGTCCACCGTGTCAAGATCCAAGCCTTCCAGGTTGTCTATGTATCGTAAATCTATTAAATTCATTTTATTTCCCTTTCAATATTTGATTTTTAGAATTCTTCGCCGGATTCCTTATCCACGAAAGTAATCTTCAATTCGCAATTCAGGAATTCCGCAATCTGTGACAATTCCGATTCCTTGAAATCGTCACGTTTTAATTTGTTCGAAAAATTTTGGCGTGTCTGCTCTGTTCCTTCTGCGACTTCTCCCATTGTTACACCGCGGCGGCCAACAATTAAGCGGATCTTTTCGGCTGTTGTCATTCCCACGAAAGCACCTTCTTTCTTAAATTGATATACGTATTTTACATTTTACACTTTATAATGTCAAGTTGAAATAAATATTTTATTTTTTAACGGTTTTCTTTACATTTTATATTGACATATTACACTTTAAAGTGTATAATGTAATCAAAGTTAAGGAAAGCGAGGAATTAAAAATGTTAGATATGAACGGAAAAGAAATGGTAACTGGTTGTGTGGTGGAAATCAAAAACGCATACTTCAAAACAGACAACGGACTTTACTTCGTTGAAAAGTCGCCGGAAGAACTCGGCTGGCTTGGAAGCGATTATTGTCTTCTTAAATTAAAAAGAAATGGCCAGTTAAGCGCCGCAAGGAAAAATATTTGTTTCTGGCCGATTATTTCGTTCGTAAGTGATCGAATGAAATCTATTGAAGCCAACGCCTGGAACAAGGAACACGCGACAATCGAAGTCAGAACAGGCATTGATCGTCAGTATATCAAGGAATACTTCAAGGAAGAAGCTGAACGCCTGGATCCAATGATTGAACACATGAAATATAATTTCGGCGAAGATCACCCGGAAACAATCAAACAGATAAAGCTTCGCGATCATCGAATGGGAATCAGCGATTCAATCCAGTAAGCGAAAGGCGGCCGGTGCGCCGCCTTTTATACACTATGTAGTGTAATATAGAAATGATTGATTTACATTTTTACTATTTTTCTTTACATTTTCGCTTGACATATTACACTATAAAGTGTATAATGTAATCAGAAGTTAAGGAAAGGTGATAAATAAAAATGAAGAAATTTGAAATCGGAAAAACTTATTCAATGCGTAGTATCTGCGATCATGATTGTGTATGGACTTACACCGTGACAGCCAGAACCGCGAAGACAATCACCATTTCGGACGGTGAAAAGGTTCAGAAGTGCCGGATCATCAAGGCGGCTTCCGAATACAGAAACGCCGAAACCGTTTATCCGCTGGGCCAGTATTCAATTGTCCCGGTATTAACAGCATAATATTTTTTAAGCCGGCGGCCTGGTGTCGCTGGCGGAAAGGTTGAGTATATGAGAAGACGATATAACAGAGAACAGAAAGAATATATCGAAACAAAGAAAGTGCTGGAAGCATTGGAAGCCAGGAGAAAGGAAATGGAAGCCGCTTTTGTGAAAAGTCTTAGTGTTGTAAACGAAGACGGGACGGTTCCTTCTCATACCTGGGCGATCGACGATGATTCAGTCGCGGATCAGGCAATCGACGACTTCGGCGCACTCGTCGAAGACTGCGGACTGTGGGCGGAATTATGCAAGGCAAAGGAAGAATTCCGGACGGCGGAAGAACAGCTTGCACGAAATATCCGTAGTATTAACGATATTATCCGGGATGAAACGCTTGATAAACGCACCCGCGCCAATGCCTTGCGCAGTGTGGTAAATATTATAATATATAATAAGGCGGAGGATACGCTGAGCGTGGAATTTTACATATAATTTTTTTACTATATCAAAATGAAGTACAGTCCTCCGTACTTCATTTTGATATATTTTTGATAGGGGATTTTTTGTCAGATTATATTTAGATTTCTTCCTATATATAATAGCACAGATTGTGCAAAGATAAAATCCCCTGAATGGGAATTATTCAATTACAATCTGTACTCGGTCAATCGGCTTACCAAACATTCCGGCATAGCCGTCCTGTCCGCCTGACGTTTCATCGTCATACTGCCAGCTGTAGTAATCCCGTTCTACCGTAGCAACTCTGTACTTGGCTTTCTTGTAACCGGATTCTTCGATGATGTCGCCCGGTGTACTGTAATACGTCCTAAGCGCATCAATGACCTTTCCGTTTCCAGCATAGCCATTTACGGCATCATCCCAGTCGTAGCCGGTCACATATGGCAGCCAGCCGCCGCCTACTGTATGCACCTGATATTTTAATTCGCCGCGGTCTACCCTTGCCGCAATACCGATAATCTTTCTGCCACCAATACCGGCATAATCTTCTAAGTTGGTTACTTCCGGAAGGATTGTTCCGTCTTCCAACTGAACGGCATATGTAACGTTTACATCTGTACCATCTGTACCGCATGATTCACCGCTGTTATCGCCCTGATTATCTTCTGACGGCATATCGTCCGGTTCTTCCACATCTTCGCCCAGCTTTTCACGAACCATGTCAAGGAAACGCTCCCAGCCCCTGTCTAAAGTTTTATGCGGACAATATTTACCGTTCCAGTGCTGATGAGTGTAAATATCATCAGTTGTCCAGCCGTATTCTTTGCACAGTGCCGCAGTCAGTTCAGCGGCATTTTCCTCTGCCCTGTCAAACAGGCTTTCATCATCTGACGTTGAACGGCAGATTTCAATGGCAATTGTCTTTCTATTACCTTTGCCGTCACCGTCCCCACAATGCCAAGCGTTACGGTTTAACGGAAGTCCCTGCACTGCGTGTTCTTCATCGACAGCATAATGATAAGATACCTCCCTGTCATTGCCAATCATATAGGCAATTTCATTCGTAGCGCTTGCACTGTTTCCTGTATTGTGTACCGTAATGCCTACAGGCTCCATTGTGTACGGGCATTTAATGCCGTACTTTCCTTCAGTTACTAAATTCTTTGTAATTTCCATAATTATCTTTCCTCGCTTTCTACTTCCGGAATACCGGCAATACTTGTTAAAATGCTTACAACGCCAGAAACTACGGCGGAAGATACTACAATCTTCCAGTCTACGGCGGCCACGACGGTACTTGTGCCGATCACTGCAACGGCTGTCTGTGCCATTGTTTTAACGGCGCGAATAGCCGCTTTCTTCGCCCATTCCTTTGTGTTTACTGACGCTTTCAAAACTGAATTTTTAAACATAGTCTTCTTTTCTCCTTTCTTACAATCCGACTCCTGATCGAATAAGTGTGAACAAAATTCCGACCGCCGCTGTGATGATCGCCGCGACGACTGTTCGGAAAAGCCATTTGTTCGATTCTGCCAGGCTGTCAACCTTTGCCGTTACGTCTTCAAGATCATTCTGGATCCGAAGAATCGCTTTTTCGTTCTCATATGTTTTCGCCTTTGCGGCGTTGTAGCCGTCAAGTTTTTCTTCAATCTTGATAAGGCGATCAAGAACTTCTCTTTCAAATTCTGCTTCCATCGGCGAACCCCCTTTCCTTGAAAATAGACAATTAAAAATAGCCGGGATAATTCCCGACTATGAATTGTTGCGAATACGAAAAGAAAATTCGTCAATGATTTTTCTTAAAAGATTTCCGGCCGTGAAATGCTGGATCAGGCCGAAATAACTTTGCATTGTGTTATTAAGTTTTTGAAAACCTATTTCGCAAGCTTCAAAAAGCTTTTTAATGAACTTTATCCGGCGGAACATACGCTTTCGTGTGCTTTTTCTCATTCGGATAAATTTCGGTGAAATCTGTGCCCCTACGAACGTGACCGGAAGCCACGCCGGGCGAATACTGGTCTTATTATTTAGTTCTAAGTGAAGACGTTCTTCCAGGAAGATTTTTATATTATCCAGGATTCCCTTCAATTCATCTTTATCCGGCCACAAGATAATAATGTCGTCCACGTATCGAATAAACAGATGGATTCCAAGTTCGTGTTTACAGTATTGATCTAATTCGTTCAGATAGATATTCGCGAACATCTGGCTTGTAAGGTTTCCGATCGGCATACCGCGATCAAAAAGCCAGTCTTCTTCGTTGCAAAGTTCCGGCTGTACACCGGCCGGAAGGCCGAACGCCGTATTTTCACAATTTATCAGTTTATAAAGGTCGCGAAGAATTTCTTCGTCCTTGATTTTTCGTGATAATATATCCATCAAAACCGCGTGATCCACGCGATAGAAATATTTTGAAATGTCAAGTTTTAACACGTACCAGGTTTTTCCACTTCGATTCACTTTTCGAAGCCAGCGTTGAAGCTGATCGCGTGCTTTTGTTGTGCCTTTCCCTTGTCTACAACCGTAACTGTGCGTTATAAACTGCTTATCGAATAACGGGTTTAAGATCTGGTAATAGGCCCATTGAACAACGCGATCCGGATATTCCAGCGCCATAATAATTCGTGGCTTCGGTTCGTAAATCTGTTTCTTCCGGTATCGTCCGACTTTGTATGAAGATTCTGTTTTTCCGGGAATCTGGTTCCCTTCTTCGTCAAAAACCGGATAATAAGTAAGTCGATTAAGTAAATCAATGATCCCTTCTTCCCTATGTGCCGAAAACTTCAAATTTTCGTCGCGGTAGTGTTTACATTGCGAAGCATTTTTGTCAGCTTCAAGAATATTTTCAAAATTGACAATATCGCTATGCTTTACATCAAAGGTCTTCATTGACAAAATTCCTTTCTTTGGAATATGCGCCCAGGTTTTCGGCCGTAGGCGCGGCGCTACCCGTGAAACCCTTCCCGGTCTTCGTACCGGCACTAACTAACTTGATAGCAACGTTAATATTTCCGGATATAGCACCCGGAACGGAGATAGATCCCTTTCCCTTTCTTGCACTGTGAAGCGTCCTTGAACGCTCCCTTCTGGCTAAAAGGGTAAGCGGAGAAAAAGCCGTGGTTCGTCCTGACGTTCGAACGTTCGTTGTTCAAGTTCAACGCGGAAGGGCCAGCGTTCGAAGTGTTGTTGTAACTGCCACCCACGATCGGCAAGCGTTATTTGACCTATCCCCACCGCGGAAATTACTTTCCGCTTTTAGCTGATTCTTTTTGTGAATTGATCCAGCCGCCGAGAAGCCGGCCTATTTCACATAACTTTTCTGAAATCAGTTTGTAACGCTTTTCGTCGATGAACCGTAAGTCATAAGAAAGATCGTTGAATAGCCTTAATTCTTCAAGTTGAATATCCGCGTCTTGAAGTGTCGTTTTCTTGAAATACTTCTTTTGTGCCGCGATAATGTATTCTAAAAATCCGAATAGACATTTCTTGTAATCTGTTACGAAGCCCAGTTTTTCGCTACGCGGATATTTCGTCCACGTAGTATAAAGATATTTCATAAGATCTTTCGTTTTCTGCAAAATGATAAGGCCGCTTCGTTGATCCTTCCCTTCGTTTGTTTCTGGATCCACGTTCGCCTTATGATAAAATCTTTGTTGTCCCACTCCTGGAATTTTTCCTTTCTGTCTAAAATAAAGGGGCTACTACCGTAGCCCCAAACAGAATACGGTCTGTCAGATTACAGATCACAATTCCATATAAGCGGAGAAAAAGCCGAGGTACGTCCTGACGATCGAACGTGCGTCGTACAAGCTCAACGTGGAAGGGCCAGTGCCCGAAGTGTTGTTGAAACTGCCACCCACGAGCGGCAAGCGTTCACCTTCGTTGTTGATCCAAAATCCGCCGGTGTGAGTTACGCCCGTAACCGGTGCAAGGAATAATTCCTTTAAGATCTCCGGAATAGTTGTGACGCCCGTTCCGGCCGCAATATTTCCGAAGTTTGGTGAATAAGTTGATCCAGCGGCGCCAGTATCTGTTGCAATCTTGAAATCCTTTGTATATTTCAAAGTTCCGGCTGTTCCAGGTTCAACAAGTGATCCGTCCGGCTTGATAGCCTTCCAGAATGTGGACGCGTCAGCGTGTGATACCTGTTTCGCGGCAAGGTTGCCGGCGAAGATCTGAATTTCGCCGTTCTTAACACGCATACCAGAACACCACTTCCAGCAATTTCCAACCCAGTCCGCGATTCCCTGGCGTGTTCCGTCGTGGAACCATGTCGCCGGGCCTGATCCGGTTGCTGTTCTGGTTGTTCTTGTGCCGCCGGATCCGTCGCTTTCCGTTGCGGTTGTTTCGCCGGTTTCGTATGTGTAGGCGTGGTTTTTGCCATACTGTGTATTTCCGCGCGGAACAAGTCCGGATTTATAGATTAAATGGTTAATGACCGCACGTTCCGGAATGCTCATCAGGTGGAATCCGGTTCCCTTTGCATTACAAGCCTTGACAGAATCGTCAAAGTTGATCGAAGCACGTGGATCTACGCCAGGCCATGAATAAGCGCGTCCGTTTACGATTGTGTTCAAGAAATTCGAAATGAAGAATCGCTTATACAACACACCGTCAACGTTGAACGCTTCGGCGACTTTTGAACTTCCGCCGTCGAAAAGCTGGGCGTTTGTGATCTGGTTAATAGGCTTCATAAAAGACGGAAGGTTTGCGTTATCCATGATAACAGTAGAACCGTAGCCAGTAAGGCCTTCCGTCGCGAATTTTAAGCTGTCAAACTGATAACTATTCATAAATTACACCTTCTTTCAGCGCGAAAAGCGTTAATGTCACGTTGTCGATAGAGAACGGAACGGCTTCGCGTTTGATAGTAGTTTTTGAAGAATAAGGTTCTTCTTCGTTGTAGTCCGGATTTTCGACTTCGGTTTCGGTGTACTGTCTGGCCGGAATATCCACCTGGGCCACGTAGTAAAGCCCTGATCCGGTTCCCAGCGCCCCGAATTCGTCCGAAGTAATGTCGATATGGACGTCGTAGTCTGCTTCGCGGCTTTTCAGGTTCAACATGATCTGATCGCCGATATTAAGCCAGTTTTTATTGACAGAATAGGAAATCTTCTGTCCTTCGTTAGCTTCAACAATTTTAATCATCGAATACCTACCTCTCTTTTTACTTCGTTCATGCGCGCGTTGATTTCTTCGGCATACTCACGGTTTTCACGATCGGAATTTCTTTCGCAACCGCCGCCGAACTGGCTAAGAATAGCCGCTTCCTGGTGTCTTCTTTCGTCTGATTTAATAATCACATTTGCCATTAGTACAATCCGCCTTTCACACGAAATTTAATAGTTACATTTTTCGCGCTTCCAAGATAGGAAGCTTTGAAAGCGTTCAGGGCCTTTCCGTACACTTCGACGTGTTCGACCGGGCCGTCCGCTTCTACAATTTCCGCTTCGACCTGATATTCAGTGTTATTCACCATCTGTGGAAGCGGAATTGTCGCTTCTGCATTTGTCACCGGAAATTTAAGCGTATTCTTCAAAGTGGACGTGATGATCTGGCCGCGCAAGTCGTCAATGTAGTTGTGCGCCAAGCGGACATTCATAGCCAAATAAGCGCCCAGAAGTGCGTTTTCCACGTTTCCGAAATCCATATTTCCGAAATTCGTTGAAGACTGCTGGGTTCCCTTCTGGCTGATTTCGCCAGGATCCGGCGCCCACTCTTTGATTCCATTTCCAAGATCTGTTACACGAACCCTTCTAGGGTGTTCAACAATTCGATCTTGCCAGAATACCGGTATATACATGTTCCTTCACTCCTTCCTATTTGCCCGAAGACTGGACAAGTTTAATCGTATAACGATAAAGGACGCCTTCTTCAAAATCCTCTTTGTTAAGATTTTCGTTTCCGCCGGCGAAAATGAATCCGTTTCTGTGATAGAATCGAATTCCGGTAATCTGATTCGGGGCGGTATGGTCGAACATAACAAAAATAGCCGCGCGGCCGTCCGGTAACGTTTCGACCTTATAGATCGGAATTTTGTACCAGGTGGATCCGGAACGATATTCTGCATAAGCCACGGAATTTTTCAGGTATTCCTTGAAGTCTTCCAGGGCTTCGTTCGTTAATGGGATATAACTTCCTTCTGCCATGCTTCGAACTCCTTTCATTCTTCGGCGGCTTCTTTTGCCGCGTCAGTGTTATAATATAAGTCAAAATTTTCGCCTTCCGGTGATAAGGAAACGCCGCTTTCCACTTGCGCGAAGCTGATAGAAGTTTCCGGATAATCTCCGGATTCTGCTTCGCTGTCTGCCGGATAAACGATTGTAGATCCGTCAGAGTCGCCTTGAACGTCAATTTGAACTTCTGTAAATTGTGCGCCGATTGAAATATCCGGCGCGGTTCCTGATTCCGCTTCGCTGTCTGTTGGATAAACGATTGTTGTATCGTCGGAAGCGGCCTGAATGTCGATCTGGTTTTCAGATAATGCGGCACCGACCGAAATATCCGGTGTTGTTCCGGTTTCTGTATAGATTACAGATCCGGCGGAATCACCATTCGGAACAATGTCGATCTGTACTTCTGTAAATTCTGCGCCGATTTCAGTATTCGGATATGTTCCACATTCCATTTCGCCGCAAAATGTATAAAAGAAGCTCTGATAATCAGATTTTGGATATAGAAAAAGCGTGGTTCCGTTCTGAAATACAAGGTAATCAAAACGTGACCGCGCATTTTTAACAGTGTTTAAGTATCTTAAAAATTCCGTGATCGAAGTCTGTGAAACATTTGTTCCGACCGCGATCCGGAAATGGAAGGCTTCGCCGGCGTATGTGTACCATTCTTCGACCGAAGAATTATCGTTCTGGAAGACAATATCAATCATTTCTTCCATTGCCTGGCGTGTGCCTAGTTTCATATACCAGTAAATCGAATTTTGAATCAACTGGCGTTTTATCGAAGGATCCAGTCCTGAATTGTAGAATAAAACTCTGTTTTCTACTGCCAGGACGTCCAGTTTGTCGTCTGGTACATTTTCCAGGCTGGCCCATATTAACACGCGCTTTTTCGCTTCCAGGATCCTTTTTTTCTCCTGGTCGAACGCATACGCGGCCGCGCAACGACTAGCCGTTTTCATTTCGGACGGGAACGCGTCTTCCGTCCGGTAATCTGCAAGCTTAATCATCTTCTACACCGCCATAAACAAATTTGATCGTATTATCAATAGCGACCGAGGTTTCCGGAATTCTCTGAAACACCGGGGAAGTAATAACGACGCGTTTTCCACCAGCGGCGCGGACGAATTCCGTTAATGCGTCCGGGTTAATATCCCGGCCGATCTTTGTCTTCTGCCAGTTCAAATATGTATCTTTCGCGGCTTCGACGTTTTCCTTGATAGAATCAAGATTGTTTATGTCGCTTCTAGCGATATAATAAGTCGCTTTCAAGTCGTATTTCACCACGTCAGGCGCCGCCACCTTGTCGTTATCCGTTAATGGAATGATCGGGTTTTCTTTCAGGAAGGCAAGAACGCCGTCGCAAAATGCTTTTGAAGGCAATCCGCCGCCGTTCAGAAGAATTCTAACGTCAACGATAGCGTCTGTCGGTTCGTGGATCTTCACGTCTTCGATCGCCGCCGAATTGTACTGTTTTACCCAGTATTCGTATGCGTCGGAAGGGCCGGCTGTTGAATATGAAGACGGCGCCAGATATATTCTCTCGCGGAAACTTTCTTCGGTTTCTTCTCCGGCTCCGCCGTCTGTTTTTGTAATGTTTGAAACCGTCGCCACGTAAGGAACCGGATCAACGATAATTTCAAGTTGCCCCGGCGTGTAGTCGTTTCCGACCGTTCCGGCCGTCTGACAAGTACAATCAATATCGACGTAGCTTTCGCCGGCTGTAACTTCCGCGTAGTCGTCAGTTTCGAAATAAATCCCGTCGCCGGCTGTGATTCTGGTTCCGGCCGGAATATATACGACTTCCTTTCGGCTTTCTGAAAGCGTAAATCTGGCCGTCGTGACAGCCGCTTTCGGTTCCTGGACGAACGTTTTCTTGAACGCTCCCAGGTGCTTTAAATAGTCGCCTTTTGAATATTTCAGAAGGTTCATTTTCGCCGAAAAATCTATCTGTTGATACATCTGGAAAAACTCCGCCGCGTAGACGGTCAATTCGATGTATTCTTTATCGCCAGGACGAAGAACGACCTTCTTCCCGGTTTCTTCTTCGTATCTTGCTTCATAATCAGAAACAAGCCTTTGAAGAACTGCGTCAAAATCCGGTGCAACGTCAGAAACGAACGATATATCCGGAAGACTATATAATTTTTGAATGTCATTCGCCATTGTATGATAGCACCACCTTCGGAATCATATTTCCGGAATCTCCGGATTCAAACTGGACTTCTTCTACGGAAAGGCGATCTTCGAATTCTTCAATCAATTCGATAGCACTTACCGTGTATAAATTTCTTGCTATTGTGTCAGGCTGTGAAATAATATCCGGATCAAGTCCGATATTCCGGTTCATCGGGATTGTCCCCTTTATGCACGATAGCAGAAAGAACGCCTTGTCAAGTAGTTCCTGGCGAAGCCCTCTTTCGTACACGCTGTTAATCACAATCTGCACGCCGTCTATTTTAATCATAGGCACCGCCTTAATAATATTCTGTCGCCGTTATGGATAAACTGACAGAAACAAGTTCGCCGCGGTTCCACACTTCGTTATATGTGGCGTCCACGCTGTCAATCGTCCATTTTCCACCGCCTACTCTGTGGCCGCCGATCATGAACGGAAGAACGTCGCCGTTCTGGCAATGTTTTATCACTTTATCCATCATTTTTTTAGGTTTTACCCCGTGTCCGGCTCTGATATTCATTTCAAACGAAACGCCCTGGTTTTCCGCGCCCTCAAATTCGCGCTGGCTTTTCTTTTTATAGCGCTTATGTTCTGAATAATTCGCGGAAATGGAACGTTTCAATCCCTTAAAGTTACAAATCTTTTTATCGCTAGTTTCGAAGATAATATCCCCTAAATAGCCGATCATATATAATCACCACCTTACTTCGGATAGCTTCCGTCAACCGTCAGATTTCCTTTGATATGGACGTTTCCGCCCGTGGTTATGGATCCGGCGTTTATGGATCCGGAAACCGAAAGGTTCCCGGAAACCGAAAGGCTTTCCATGCGGACGGAATCGCTCACAATGTCAAGCTGTTTCGATTCTTTGTCGTACCGGATATAACTTCCGTCGCCGAAATCCTTTCGCCAGATCCCTTTTTTTCCTTCTGGCGGACGGTTTCCTTTCGTGTACGGCGGAACAAGGATCATTCCGCGCGTGCCACCGTTCGGAAGGTGTACGACGTAAACAAGTGTGTCCGTTTCCGGCGGATCGTATTCGTTAGAAGCAAAAGGAAGGTAAGGCGAAACCGCGTTGTCGCGGTCTTTGTAAACCACCTGGGCCGTTCCTTCTGCGTAATTAACATTTGAAATATAACCCACTCTGATAATATCAGACATACGTTTTCGCCCCCTATCCTGGAATTGTTAATGTGGTTCCTGGATAAATCCAGTGTCCGTTACTTGAAGAAGATTTTCCGTGTGACTTCGCGGCTGATTCTATGGTTCCGGAATTTGCGTTATATATCTGCATATACTTTGCACCAGATCCAAGAAACTTCGTGCTGATTCTCCATAGCGTATCGCCGGAAACAATCGTGTATTTCTTTCCGGCTGTTGAAGAAGAAGCCGCCTTTTTGACTGTATCGCCCGAAAGAACCGTCGCAACGGTTACACCTTTAACGATAATGCAAAGGTGGGCTTCCAGTGTGCAATAATAGCCGTTTCCGGCGTCCTTACTGTGTGATACCTTGTCGATATAATATTTTCCGTCAAGTTTTCCGAAGCCTTCAAGCTTCATACACTTACTGGATATGTATTTCGTGTCGCCTTTCACTTTCAAATTTGCCGTCTGGCACTGTCTGTTATGTTCAAGTAGCTTCGATTTTGCTTTGATCTCTGCGTCTTGTAGGCTTTCCGCGGTTTCATTCAGTTTCAGAATTCGGCTTCCATTCTTTAACATGAATTTATATTTCAATGTCTGATTCTTCTTTGAATCAGTATAGGAAATCGAAACGCCGTCATACATTCGTGTAAGACTGTAAGTAAACGACCAGTTTTCGCAATTTTCTTTTTTCAACGTAAAGCTGGCCGGTTTCTTTTCATATTCTGTCTGGTCGAATGTGACAATCTTCTTGTTATAAAGTTTCATAGCCAGGTTGTGGGAACTACAAAGTTCGAACGCAAAATTCACGTCTTCTTTGTCTGACTGTTCCAGCTCGTCGATCGGATAGTCCTGGCCGGAAAAATACAGTCCGATCTTTGCGGAAGAAGCAATCGAAGAAAGAATCCCTTTGACCGATGTTTTCTTCCAGGTCTTACTTTTTTTCGTGACATTAAAGTCAGTATTGATCGGCGTTGATATTCCGCCGATTGAAGCAATCGAAGGCGGCCCCGAAAAACTCAAATCGTCGATCAGAAAATATCCACAATCGAACTTCCGGTTGTCGCCTTCTTTGTTCCAGTTTGTTAATTTAATTATTGTTTTAACGGAATCCCCCTGAACGGGGATCCAGCTTCCCGACCACTTTCCGCTTCTGTTGTTAAGCTTCAAAGTCACCGTGTCGGCCGATCCGCTGGCGTTGTCAACATAAGAAAAACCTTCTATGTAGTCCGTTATGGTTTTCGTAATGTCTTTATCGTTGTATTTGACTACAACGGACGCCTGACGCGCTTTCATGGTTTACAATCTCCATTCCGGAATATCTTCGTCTTCTTCGTCCGGAAGTTCCGGAATATATACCTTTGTTCCGGCCGAAAAGACAAAAATATCAAGTAGATCCTGGTTATTCTCGAAAAGAAGGCCTATGTATTTCGTGTCGCCGTAAAACTGATAGGCGATAGAATCCCACATGTCACCTTGAACGGTTGTGTAACATCTGTTTTCGTCCACACATTAAGCCCCCTTTCTTACGCGAAAGAAACACGTCTGTTTTGCCGTTCGTATTCTGCCATCATGGCGTTAAATTTCTCCTGGGACATATCAAGCGCGGATTGTACGTCTTCCTTGCTTGCGTTGCCCTGAATAATGATCTGCGGCTGATAAACGATCTTCGAAGAATTATCCGAAGAATTCTTTTCGCTTGATTTGTTCACGGTGTTGTTTGTTGTTATGTTGTTATAAAGTTCCTTTGTTACGGAATCAGTCTGTGTCTGTGGCTGGCCGTTACCGTCTGCAAGTTCTGACGCTTGTTTATAGGCTTCTGTTGCCGCGTTCGGTTGGCTTCCCATTACTCCGGCGACAACCGTTTTCATGTTCGACCATAATTCAGACAATGGAAGGACTGCTTCCTTGCCGGCTTCTCCGCCACCCAGAAGCGAATTTCCGTTCGCTCCGAATATTGTCGGGCCGGTTAAAATACCGCCGTTCTTGTACCAGTCAACCGAAATCTTCGGTGCTGTTCCTTTTCCGGCAATTCCCCACGGCGCCTGGCCGCCGGAAATATTGAAATGCGGAATCTTAATGTGTGGAAGTGACAGCTTCACGTTTGAGAAAAAGCCGCTGATCGCGCTTAAACCACTTCTGACAGTACTTTTCGCGCCTTCCAGTTTTTCGGAAATTCCGCTTTTTATTGATTCAAACTTCGATAGTGCCGCTGACCTTGCGCCTTCCAGTTTTTCGGAAAAGCTATTTTTTAGCTGTTCCAGTTTTCCACCGGTCGCCGTGTTGATCGCCGACATTACAGTCGAAGTTGTGGTCTGTATTCCGGCCATTGCTCCGGAAACAATACCTTTGATTCCGCCGCCGGCGTTTGTGTATGCGGCTTTCATGCTATCCAGTCCGCCGCCGGTTACGGTGTTAATAGTTGATAGGGCGCTTGAAGTTATGCTTTGCACTCCGGCCATTGTTCCGGCCATTATGCCCTTGATTCCACCGCCGGCGTTTGTATATGCCGACTTCATGGTTTCTAGGTGTGCGCTTGCGTTCGAAGCCGCCTGGGACATTGCGTTTCCGATCGTAGATTTCACGTTCGAAAATGCGGTTAAAACATTGGATCCGATCGACGACATTTTTTCAGAAAATTTCGAACGAACTTCTTCAAGCTTTCCGCCGGTCAAATTGTTTATGAAAGAATATCCGGCCGTGTAATAGCCTTTTACACCTTCCATAGCGGCCGCGGCTACGCCCCTGATTCCGCCGCCGTTTTCTTCGTAGGCTGATTTGATATTGTTCAGTTTTTCGCTGATCGTATCTTTCGCCGCCGACATGATATTTCCGGCGGTTTCCTTCACCTTTGAAAATGCGTCTTTGACCTTATTTTTTATTGCTGTCAGTTTTCCGCCCGTTGCTACGTCTATCGCATTAAACGCACCGGTCACAACCCCTTTCAGGGCGTTAAGTGGTGCAAGCGCCAGCGACGAAAGGGCCTTAAATGCGCCAGAAAAGATATTTTTCAATCCTTCAAGTGCTTTCGACCAGTCGCCAGTGAAAACGCCGGTAAAAAACTGAATGATTCCCTGGAAAAATGTCTTGATTCCGCCGAAAATATTTGTCGCCGTCTGCTTGAAACTTTCAAATACTGACGAAATGAAAGCGAACGCTTCCGGGAATTTATTCGCGAATTCCTGGATATACTGTGAACATTTTTCCTTGAAATTGTTAAATACATTGACGATCCAGTCGCCAAGTTGCGAAGCTTTTTCCTTTACAGTGTCCCAGTTTTTGTATAACAGAACGCCAATCGCAATCACCGCCGTAATGGCGATAATAACAAGGCCGATCGGGCTTGTAAGGAAGGTAAAAGCCGCGCCTAGTGCTGTTGTGACAGCCGTTCCGACTGCACAAATCGCGTTCCATGCCGTCATTGCCGCCGTCTGCGCCCAGGTTGCCGCTGTGCTGGCTCCCTTGACAATAGCGTCTTTGATATACAGTGCATGGATAGCCGCCGTTTCTGCAAGATCTTTCGCTTTTGCGGCTATATTTGCCAGCATGGCCTTTTTCTGTGCAAGAAATACGGTTACAAGTGCTTTTGTTGCTGTTACTGCCTGGATTGTATCTTTTGCGAATTTTACCATTTTCATGGCTGCAATAGCCCCGGCAATGCCTATAATAATAGGTTTCAGAAGTCCCCACTGGTTTAACTTCTGGTAAACCGTCGCCGCCGCGCCGATGATTTTCATAATAGCATTTACAACCGCTGGAATGGCCGTTGTCGCTATAAAAGTGATTGCCGGTTTCGCCGCGTTAAATGCCTGGAATAACTTGTCTTTCAGGTCAAGCGCGACCGCGATCACCTTATCAATCGCCGGTTTGTTGGTTTCGATTGCTGTTTTGATATTCTGGAAGGCCGTCTTTCCGGTTTCTGCCAGAAATGTAAACGCGTCAGTCGCTTTTGTTCGTATGTCGTCCAGAACCGGTTTCACCTTTTCAAAGGCCGCTTGTGCTTTCTTTGCGAAATCTTCCGCCGCCGGAACTGCTTTATCATATAAACTCTGGACTACTCCGACCACTTTATCAGTAATCGAAGGAAGCGCGTCGGCAACGCCTTTTATGGCGTCTTTTGCCATAGGTGCGAACACCTGACACAATCGGATCTTTGCGTCGTCTACGGCCGAATTAAATATCGCCATAGCCGCCGGAAGTGTATCGTTCATCTGGTTTGCCATATTCATAAGCGCGCCGTCTGAATTGTCGAAGGCTTCTGTTAATGACGTCCACGTCGAAGCCGCGCCGTCTGCCCCTTCTTTTACGCCTTCCAGCAAATATCCAAACTGTGTATAGTAGTTTGTGCCGGCAATAGCCGACATGTAGTTGTTTTTCTGTTCCTGGGTAAGTCCGGACATTGCGCCGTTTAATTCAACAAGAATATCTTGCATATTTCGCATTTGACCGGAACTATCGTATATCGAAACACCCAGTTCCTTAAACGCTTTCTGCGCTACGTCCTTCGTCGTCATGCGGACTAACATTGAATTCAACGCTGTTCCAGCTTCGGCGCCCTTGACACCATTGTTCGCCAAGATTCCCAGCGCGGCGGCCGTTTGTTTATAGTCCATTCCGGCCGACTTTGCGGCACCACCGCACCCGATCATAGCTTCCATTAAAGCCTGGGCCGTGGTGTTAGACTTATTATTCGCCTGACATGTAACGTTCAGATAGTCCGTCAACTGATCCGCCGTCAGGCCTAACGCACTCATTGAGTCGGTGACAAGATCCGAGCATGTCGCCAGATCCATTTGTGTAGCTTCTGAAAGTCGAAGAACCGGTTCCAGGGAAGCGATCGAAGTATCGACGTCCCACCCGGCAAGCGCCATATATCCAAGCGCTTCCGAAGCTTCCGTCGCCGTCTTCGTTGTCTTCTTTCCCATTTCCAGCGCGGCATTTTCCAGCTTTTTCATTTGTTCTTCATTCGCCCCGGCGATCGCGTACGTGTTCGCCATTGCCTGGTTGAAATCCGAATATGTGCTTACCTCGTCTTTTACGAAATCGCCGACCTTAACGGCCGCGAAGGCGGCTGTTGCTATCTTCGCGGCTGTCTTTGCGGCTTTCCCGATAGAATCCAGTTTTTTATTAACTCCGCCGACACTTTTTTCAAGTGAACTTTGAATCTTTCCGCCAATCTCAAGCGCTAATTCATACTTTGTTTTGCTTGCCAATATCGTTCACTTCCTTCGCTACGTCGATGAATTCATCAATCGGAAGATCTGTGAAAAAATCAATACCGGTATGTGTAGCCATCGCAAGATATACGCTGGTTTTCTGTATATCCTGGCCGGAATCATGTCTTATTCGTCTTTGTAGAAAAAACCTGTCACGACATTTTTGATCTTTTCGATCTCGTAACCCGGAAGATCTTCGAAGAATTCGGCCGGTAAACCAGTTACCTTCGTGGCTACGATCTTCGCGTAAGTCGTTGTTGTTTCCGGCATAAAGCTGGAAATTCCCGTCTTATTGAAAGCTTTTTCAATAGCCGTAAGGTCACGGCCGCGAATGTCTTCCAGGGCGTGAAGGTCAAGTTTTTCATAAATTTCGCCTTCGAAATCGAAAGGTTTTCTGAACTTCACGATCAGATCGTCGTCTTCGCTCTCTTTCTTCGGAAGAAGGGCGTTTTCCGCCCCTTCCGGTACGTTTGCGACCGGAATATCCGCGGTCACGTCTTCCCTTGCTGTTACTTCGTAATTATCTTCTTTGCTCATGTACTTATTTCCTCACTTTCCTAGATCTGGGATCTTACTTTCTGTAAACGGTCAACGCCGTTAAGTTTCCAGATCAGATTATATTTATCAAGTTCAAGGACAGTCGTTTCGCCGATCTGAATTTTACAGTAAGTAATTTCACGAACGACTTTCGGTTCTCCCTTGCCGCCTTTTTTCAGGCTTCCAAGTTCGAACGACTTCACCTTTCCTTTTGTTGTTACGACCAGGCCTTCAAAATCGTTTGTCTGTGTTGCTGTGTTCAGCACTTGCATAGATCCGCGATATGTGACATTTCCAGTCTGTGTAATGAAATCAAACATTTCTCTACTAATGTTCTGAAATGTTGTTTCTGTCTCAAGCGATCCGAAGCTTCCTTCGATAGCTTCTTCGATCTCGCCGCCGATTCCGGCGCCGTCGATCGTTTCCGTCATGTACTCGAAACTAGGAAGCGAAACTTCGCTTGAAACTCCGACGTACTTATGACCGGATCCGTATGTGTTAAAGTTGTTTAACACGGTAGGAATTTTATATCCCATTATTCAGCACCCCCTTCAAGTGCGGCCTGGGTAATGGTAGGATCGAATTCAAATACGTTTTCGATGTCTTCCGCCGGTACATAGCCGCCGATTCTTGTATGGAACTTAATGTGTCCGCCCAGGATATTCGCGATCGGATTTTCTTCGTGATCGAATACGATTTCGCCGCCGGCTATATCGTCGGATCCCTGAAGGCCGTTCAACTGAATGTTGAATCCGGAAACTACTTCGTCAATCAGTCTGTAATTTGTCAGATCGTCCACGTTCTGGAAGAACGAAAGTTTGAAGTTGTTTTCGATGTAATCGAAAATAGTTACAATGTTGATCCATCTGTCGATCGGATCTGTTGAAGACGGGTAAGCCGCGGTATTATTTCCCCAAGCTTTCCAGCCGTTCATATTGATCGCGGTAACTACGCCGCAAGCGTTACAATAATCGTTCGCTTCGTCCATATCCAGGATAATTTCGTCGCCGGCCTTGTTGTAGGTTCCGGTGATTTTAAGATCCTTATTTGAAGGACTTCTTGAAGGAACGCCGCTGTTGTTTGCGGCTAAATACTGTAAGCTTGCCGCAAGCTGGGCGGAAAAGTAATAAACGTAATCGCCGACGCCAACAAGCGGCCATGTCGGAATTGTGTTTCTGTCGGAATATCCGGACTTATCCTTAAATTCCTTTACTTCGTCCGCTGATTCTGCCTTTTCTGCGTCTGTGTCAATATCTGATACGACCTTCGCTGTGAAAAGGGAAGAAATCAGGTTCGCTTTTGCGTTAAGCGCAAGATTTACCGCCGGAATGTGCGACCAGCCAGGCGCCAGAAGCAAAGAAGGAACGATTCCGTATTTCGGATAGATGTTTCCGATCAGTTCCATTCCGGTTTTCTTTTTTGAAGAAACGTCATAGCTTCCGATCACGTCCTGATATGTAACCTTTGAAGGATCAATCTGAACGTAAGTCACTTTTACTTTCTTCGCGCTCTTTGCGGCTCCGGTTGCTACGATTGCGATTGAAACTGTACCGTCTGAATTGAAAGAAGCGATATAGTCTTCGTCTGCTTTGTAGCTTGTTCCGCCGGTTTCGTCAGATACGGAAAGCTTATCCATAAGGATTCCGGTTTCTGTAACCTTTGCTGTTCCGCCTACGACGTCGAATGTCTTTGAAAGCTCCGCTGATACATGCTTCTTCGGATCCAGAACGTTAATAAGCACGATCGGGGCAACTCCGAAGACGTCGAATGTCGCGTAAACACTCTGACATAATGTGTAATTCTTGAAATCGTCGCTATATCCCAGGGCGGAAATCGCGTCCGCCTTCTTGTATGCGACGAAAGGCTTATTCACTGTGTCGTAAGGATCGGCGGCAAGGTTGACCGGTGCCGTTCCGATGATACACTGTAAACAGCCGTCGGACGTTACCGGTGTGGCTAACTGTGTAGCCTGGCGGCTTGTCCTGATACCATGTTTGTAATTAGACATAGCTTTTTACTCTCCTTCCGTAAACTCTTTTACTTCCGCTTCGCTGATCTCTGCGATTTTATCGAAGGCGATCGCTTCCGCTGTTCCTTCGACGCGGATATTCTTCGAAACGTCCACAATGTTTTCAAGTGGAACGATCAAATTCTGAATGATAGGCTTCTTTCCGGCGATCTTTTCAAGATTCTTCGGAATTCCGCTTTCAAAAACAGCGCCGTTTTTGACGACGCCGCGAATAGTAGGCCCTAAATACATGACCTTTTTATTTTCTTTTTTAGTCATATTCGGTTTCCCTCATTTCCATTTTGCTAACGTCCCATAAAGTAGACATTCCGCCGATAAACTTCGGCCAGGTGTCTTCTTCCTGGAACTTCTTTGTGATCGGGAACTGGATTCTGTATCGCTGATCTATCAGGCGATCTTTCAGGAATCTGTCTTGTAATTTATTCAAAACATTCGCAACGTCAAAATGTCCCTGGCGATTCGGGTTCTGATCCTGGATTCCAACCAGGAAATAGATCGAACAAATATTATTTGAATCTTCCCCGGCGATTGTTTCTTCGTCCAGGCACACCAGCACGTAAGGAAAGTGGTCTTTGTCATTCTTTCCTTGTTTTGCCGGTAAATTCTGCGGATAGACGTTGAATTCTACCATTTCGCCATTATTTAACGTGACATACCCTTTCAGTTCTTCTTTCACAACTTCAACAAGTGCCTTTTGTAAAAAAATATCCGTCTGCATGTCTTACCCCCTTCGCAAAAGGTTGTTGATCTCCGCGTCAATTCGCTTTTGAAGCGTTTCGTTTGCGTCGCGGTTGATCTTATCAATAATGTCTTCATTCTTCACCATCTGCGGAACAGACGGGCCGTATAGCTGTTTGATCGGAAGACTTTTCGCGGACGTTCTGGAAAAAACGCCGACATGTCCGGATTTCATAACAGCAACAAAAGACTTCGGGTTTCCGTCCAGTGGCTTCACGCCGCCGGCCTTCTTAACACCGGCGCGATATACCTTCGGCGTTCGTGACGCTCCACGGTATCGAACCGGTGTTTTTGGATTTACCTTGAATTTCGACAAGGCAATTCCGGCACCTTGCGAAATTGCCGCGGCTTGAAGCCGTGACTTTGTGGCTTTTGTGACATTGACAGTCTTTTTCACTTCGCCGGACGTGATAAAATACCTTTCCGACGTTTCTTTTCCCATGTTCTTCTTTACGTTCTGAATCGCCCTATTGATTGCCCTGGAAACAACCGTCGGGGCGTTCTTTTTCATGTTTCCTAGACGTTTTTCAACGTCTTCAATGCCGGAAACCTTTATTTCCGATACGATCAATCTTCGTTACCTGATAGAACGATCGTATAGCCGCCCATATCTTCATTAACAGTTTTAATCGGGTAGATCTCTCCGTCAAAGGATAGGTGTTGACCGGCCACCGGTTCAAATTCCAGGTATTTTTTCTGTACGAAAATTATTTTATCGTCGGTGAAGATTCCGTCGGCGTCCGCATGTTTTCCAAGCGAAAGCGTGATAATTATGTCGTTATCGACAACAACCGGAACTTCATTTCCTTGTAATTCGTGAATTTCTGCGAATTCGTCCGTATTGAAGAATGTGGTTTCAAAATCTTTTTCAAGCTGTTCCTTGAAGTTTTTCATTACTCGTCTGTTCCGTCGTCAGAACCAGCTTCCATTTCTTCCTGAAAATTGATAACTGTTTCTTTCAGATCGTCCAGGGCCTTGTCTTTGTAGTCTTCGCCAAGGTCAAGCCCGATAGAAGCCGCGTATTGTGCAACATCAGCCTTTGAACGAAGCTTCATGATCTCGTCAGCGCTTTTCAGGCTGTCTACGCCGCCGAAGCCGTCTGTGAATCCGTCATTGTCCGGATCTTCGTCGGAGTCTTCCGCCGCAAGTGTCGCCAGCGGATCAGCGTCTACAACCTCAACGAATTTTTTTCTTTTAAGGAACGCAAGATCAAGCGGCGAAATGTCTTCCGGAAGGATTGTTCCAGGAAGGTATTTCTTGCCGCCGGTTCTTACCTCGATTTTTGTTCTGTATGCCATATAATCGCCCCCTACTCTGCTTTTGTGCCGTCAACGTAGATAATCGCCCAGGAATCAACGTCGTAAGGTCTAGGAAGTGGACGAGAAGTAAGACGTAACATCTTAACTTCGTTCTTCTCGTCTGCGTACTCCTTCGGAACAAGTTTTCCTTCGTAAGTGACGAATTTCTTATCTTCCATCTGGGTAACAGATCCATACTCAACCTGTCCTTCGCCGTCGGAATGTCCGATCAGAACAGTTCCGGCCGGGATCATTGCTTCCTCGTCGCCTTCGTCGTTTAAGAACCATTCGTCGTATGTGTAAATGTCAAGATCCAGTTCTGCAATTCTTCCGTAGAAGGTAAGCGCCGGATCTACTACGCGCGGCTCAATAACAACATTCTTCATGTTAAGAACATTCATAGCCTTCATGACATAAGGGTTATTTACGAAGTCCTCGATTGCGTCAGACGCGAAGATCGCAATGTCAGGGGCCTTCCCGGTCGCCTTGATAATCTTTCTTCTAATCTCGCGAAGCACCTTCAAAGGATCCACGCTGGCAAGCGACCACTTCGCGTCAGCTCCCAGATATGTAATATTTGAGAAGCCGAAGTCGATCTGAACGTCAAGTCCTTCTTCCTCGTCCTCGACGTCGATTTTTCCTTCAAAAAGGATCTGGCGGCACATCCACTCTTTTCTTCGTGCGATTGATTCTTCAAGATCTGTCCAGTCCTTCGCAAGAAGTTCGTCTTCTCTTTCCTCTGGTGTTCTCTGGCTGTAAATATTCTCGCCGATCGCGCGCTGTGTAATGTCGTCGATTGTCATCGGTCTTTCCGGTGCAATCTTTGGTGTGGTGAACTGATTAGTTCTGAACCCCTGGCGTGTGATAACCTTTCCGCCCATTCTAGGACTTACAAGCGGCGCCATGATTCTTTTTCCCTTTCTTACATCAAATTCAACCTTTTCGGAAACGTGTGTTTGCTCTGTCGGGAAGAAAGTCTTCTGTAAGAAGGTTTTGACGGGCGGCGTCTGGTCGAACGCTTCCATCATTTCGCGTGTTGTGTAATCAGACATGATTTAATACCCCCTTGTTTACTCGTGTTTCTGGACGTTACGAAGGTACATTCCGACGCCCTTCATATCGTCTTCGTATGTGTCAATAGTTGCTTCGGACTTAACAATCACCGCGCCGCGGTTGAAATGTCCGGTAATGTAGCACGTAGCCGGTACGTTCTCGTTTTTATCCTCTGATCCGGTGTCTACGTCGTCCGCAAGGATTCCGAACACCTTCAAAGTAACGGAAGAAACGGTTGTTCCGGCAAGATAAGCGTGCTTGTCAGATCCCTTCACGATAAGGGATCCGCGTTTCAATACGCCCTGACCTTTTTTCAGGCCAATTCCTTCTTTCAAAACTGGGTAGTCAGGTGACGCAAAAAGTGAATCCGGCGTAAATTCGCCGACTTTTTCATATAATCCCATGATTTATTTCTCCTTTCTTCTCTTGTCGCCCTTTAACGCGTTTGCAAATCCGCGGACTTTGGCTTCTTTCTGCTCCGGTGTCTGCGCTCCAGCGTCGTTTCCAACGTTCGGAACTGCTCCAACCTCTCCGGATCCGGATTTTGTCAGATCGTCAACAACATTTATCATTGTCTGCGCTCCGGCGGCGTTGTTTGCTTTCATCTGTGCCAGTGCAAGATCAGCGGCGGAAAGCGGCTCGTCATACTTTGCTTTTTTCAAAACGTCGTCAGGAATTCCGTTCGCGATCTCGTCAATGGCTTTTAAGCGATCGCGTTCGTTCTGAATAGCTTCGTCCACGATCTGATTTATCATATCGGGATAAGCACTTCGCAACTGTGCGGCGTTCTCGATTTTCACCGGCGCCGTGTTCTGGTTCTGATTCTGTCCCATGTCATTATTTCCTTTCTGTGGATTGGTTTTATTAAAAAAAGTCCCGTCGTCCTTCTGCGGCGTTTTAGAAAGATTCTGAACCTTTTTTCGAACATCATCGGGAAGAATAGGTTCCACATAGTTTTTGAAACTGTATCTTCCTTCGTTTGTGACTGCGGCGTTCGTGAAGTTTTCTTCGATCACTTCGTCGCAAAATCCATTGTCAACGGCTTCCTGGCCGACATACCAGGCCGTTTCGTTCATCATTTCTTCGATTTCGTCGTCTGTTTTTCCCAGGCGATCGCGATAAACGGCCTTGATTGAATCTTTTACTTTGTCGGTTGCTTCCGCTAACTTTCGCAAATCGTCCGCTTCGTAGGCTCCATAAACCGTTACTTTTGGATTGTGGGCCATAATTACGCCGTTTTTTGCGATTCTGCGTGTTTCTGCCGCTTGTAAAATGATCGTGGCGGCGGAAGCACAAATTCCGATAATTGTCGCGGTAATCTTTGCGCTGTTTGCCACAAGCGCGTTATAAATCGCATTTGCCGCGAATACGTCGCCGCCCTGGGACTGGATCAATACGTTTATATTGTCTTTAGGCCCCAGCGCGTTCAAATCGTTAATAAAATTTCTGTAAGTGACACAATCGTCACTCCACCAGTCTTCTTCCGAAGAAATCGTTCCGAAAAGTTGTAATTCGGCGTCGTTTCCGTGTTCTGTGAAGTTCCAGAATTTATTGACCTTCGGCGCCGGTGTCGCCATGTTCAGGAACTTTGTCTTCTTCGTTGCCTTCTTCATCGTCAACATTCTCCTTTTCTGTTTTATTTTCAGCCGGTGCGGACGGTGCCGCGCCAGAAATGCCGTATTCTTTCATTAGGTCGTTTTCGCGTGCAAGCTGGGCGACGTTTGCTTCAAAGTCGCCGCCGGTCATTTCGATTGTTTCCTTCTGGCGTGTCGAAATTCCGATTGATATTCTTTCTTTTGCCGCGTTCACTTCTTTGACCGGATCAATCATTCCCTGGGCTGGGCCGTTCCATTGTGCGCCGGAATATGCTTTTTTAATCATCGGATCCAGGAAGAATCCTGGCGCCTTTAATCTTCCGGAAGAAATTGCTTCGATCAGGAAAATTTCATATATCGGCTGGCAAAAATCAGCGGCAAGCCACGCCCTTTTCATTCGAAAAGCCTTCCAGGCTTCCAGAAGGGCGGCGCGTGAAGCGGAATAGCTTGACGTGAAGTTCTTTGTCAGTAGTTCGACCGGGATTTCCAGCGCGGCGCCGATATACTTCGAAAGTGCGGTCACGAACGCGTCAAAATTCGTCGAAGGTCTTTTCGCGTCAGCGATTTCGACCTTTTCGCCCGGATTTAACATGTTCACCATTCCAGGCCCCAGTTCGTAACTGACATTATCGTTCGTCACTTCTTCGCCTTCCGGAACTACTCCGGTGAACCCTACGTCTTGTGTTCCGGATTCCGATGTAATAAACACCGTGAAGAATCCATTGATAACAGCCGCCATTTGTTCGGCTTCGCTGTATCTAGTTAATTGTTTCAATGAATCAATGACCGGCGCCAGGTAAGGGACACCGCGGTATTGCTCCGGACGTTCTGTTTCGTAGATCATTAACACGTTCGGGATTCCCGTCTTGTCGCCGAAGGCTTTTACACGCGTCCACTTCTTTTCCGTGTGAAGATTGCTGTTCGGGTAGGTAGAACAAATATGGTATGCCACGATCTGGCCGGCGTCGTTAAGTTCAACACCGTTATAGATTCGGTTTCCGGTCTTCAAGTCCTTCGCGTATAAGTTCACGGTGTTTCCGGTTGCGTGTGGTGTCGAAACTCGATCCGATTCGATCAGGCGGACGCGCAACCCATACGGAAAGAACTTCGTCGGGCGTTCGTACTCTACCAGGACGCAAGCGTCGCCATTCATAAGCCATGACATTAACGCCGTTTGCTGGATTTCGTAAAAATTATTTGATCGCGTGGCGTCACAAAACTTTGATTCCGCCCACAATTCAAATTCGCGTTCCGCCTGGCGTTGCCATTCTGCCGCCGCTTCCGGCGTCATTCCAAGGTAGGAATAGTCGATCGTGCTTTTCAACTTCAATCCTTCGCCGACCACATTCGTTCGGTTTGTCTTGATTGCCGAAGCGGCCAGCGGCGCCGACATATACAAGCTTCTTGATCGCTGTCGTAGCGTTGGAAGATTCTTGTCAATGTCTTCTTGTGGACTTTTTGATCTTGCCGACCAGCCGCGCATTGAATTTTTTGTTCTGGAAGCTCCCGATTCGTCATATCCTGAATTTTGAAACGTCCGGATCAGTTCCATTCCCATTCGTGCCTGTTGTCGTTTCAGGGCGGCCGCCGGATTGAAAGCTTCAATCGCTTTGTCGATAATATTCACTTTTCAGCCACCGCCTTTCTAAATATCACGCGGAACAAATCGGAAAGCCTTGTTTTTTCCGCCTGATTCTAATAAATCAATCTGTTTTTCCAGGTCTTTAATAGCCGCCCGGATAGTTCCAAGATCGGCACGTTTTAAGCTTTTCGTCCCGATCGTGTATTCCTGGTTAAGAAGAACAGCTTCTTCCGCTTCCAGGTACATATTCAGCCTGGATTTATAACGTTCCAGGCGTTCCTTCTGTGTGTTGCTTAACATATTTCACCGCCTTACAACTGGACGCCGCGGTTTAAGGCGCCAGTTTTTCGTTTTCCGGTCTTTTTTGCCGGTTGTCTTTTCATGTAGTTAATTCCGGCCTTGACCTTCGATTCCAGAACGTCCCAGTCAGGACGTAGGATCTCGACCGCGGCTGTGGAATAGTTTCGAAGATCCAGCGGTTCGTTTCTGATTCCGCCGGCTTTCTTTACCCACTTGATAACCGGGCGCCCGTCTTTTATGTGAACGACACGTTGCTCACTGTTAAGCCCCTTTATGTAGGTTTCGTTATATCCGCGGTCGGCATTGATCGGAAAATGGCAATACCCCGGCCCTTCGTCAACCGTATTAAGCCGCGTCATAAGTATTTCTTTTCCGGAATCCACACCCAGGATAAAAACCTTAACTTTTAGCTGGTTGTTTGTGGATAACTTGTGTATAAGTGGAATACCTGGGCCACCCATACCCTTAACACCGTAAATCCTTTTGCTTTTTCGCTCCATTTTTTTCAGCCATTTGTAACATTGTGTCGTGAAATGGCCGCCGGTATCTATGCAAGTGCAAGCGATCAGAAGCGAACTTCCGGAAGCAAAGTAAAATTCTTTATCAAGATAGTTTTCCAGAAGATCCCAGGTTTCTTCTTTTTCCAGGTCGCCGAAAATCTTATCGTACTTAATGCCCCACGATTCATAACCGCGGCCCCAGCCGGTGATCTCGATTTCGAAACGGTCGTCCTGGACGTCCACGCCGGCCGTGAGAACGACAGCACCGTCCGGAATGTCTGCTTCGTATCTTTCGCGGCGTCCGATGATAGAATCATCGTCTGCACTTTTGCCGCGTTCTTCCCATGTTTCGCCAAGCGTCGTATTGATCCAGGTTTTCATTTTGTTAATGTCGCCGTTTTCCTTCAATTCCTTTTGTGCTTCCCTGAATTCCCGGATAATTTCTTCCCAGTGTTTCCATGGCGACGCTAATTCGTTAAGGTGAAAGCTTCTTTTTCGCTTTCTGTCCGGAAATTTTGCGATATACTTTCCTTTTTGCTGTTTCCAGTCAACTTCGGAAATATGTTCGCCGCAAAATTTACATTCCATCGTCACATCTGAAAAATGAATCCTTCCCCATTCGTAAGGCTGGTATTTTCCGCAACAAGGGCAAGGAACGCACCATTCTTCTTGTGATCCGGTTAGGAATTCGGCTTCGATCTGGCTCTGTCCTTTGATTGTCGGCGTTGAAACCTTTATTTTTTTACGATTCCAGAAGGTTGTCGTTCGCTTTTCAGCTAACTTGATCGGGTTTCCTTCTGTTCCAGCGCTGGCCGGATAGCGGTCGATCTCGTCCATTAAGGCGATTCGGATAGGTCTTGACGCCAGGGAAGCCGGTGAATTTGCCCCGGCCATAGTGATATGACCGCCCGGAAACTGTTTGTGAAGAATTGTGTTTCCGGAATTCTTTGATTTCGCGTCGCGAACCTTTCCGCGAAGTGCCGGCGTGTCGCGGATCATCGGCGCCAGTCTGTCCTTCGAAAAGGTCTGGGCCATTTCGATTGTCGGGTTTACGACCAGGATCGGCGCCGGATCGTAGTCGATATAATATCCGATTGTGTTCAGAATAAGTTCTGTCTTTCCGACCTGGGCGGAAGACATAATCACCACTTCTTCACATTCCGGATTGTTTACGGCGTCCAAGATCTCGCGCTGATAAGGTGCGCGGTCTGTATTCCAGCGTCCGGCTTCGGCGCTACTTTCCGCCGACAGTCTTCTTTCAGCGTCCGCCCACTGGCTAACCGTCATAATAGGCGGCGGCGCTACTGCTTTCGCTATCTTTTCAAATAATTTGATTGTCTTTAAGTCGATACCTAAATCTTTCGAACGTTTTCTGTCTGGCTCTGATTTAATCATCGTCTTCACCTTCGACGTATTCATCACTATAAAAAGCCTTCGGATCGTAGTCTTTCAATTCGTTTAAGGCTTCCGTGACTTCCGCTGTCAGGCGATCTTTGATAAATCCGGCGTCGCAGCTTTCCAGCACCGGTGCAACCTTCGAAGGGATATTCATAACCCTTGTTTTGAATGAAGTTAGCATGTCAGTCATTACTTTTTCGACGTCTTCGGCCTTGTGAAGTTCTCCCTTCATGGTTTGAAGGCGAAGTTCTGAAATGTGACGTTTAACTCTTTCGTGAAGTGCTTTTTCTTCTTCAATGTTCAGTTCTCCGTCCGGATTGTCCTGGTTTGCCGTGTCAACGGCAAGCTTCAAAGACAAGATATAATTCTTAACGGATTCCTGGAAGTTGTACCGGCCTTTCGCCACGCGGACGATGATTCCTTCTTCTGCCATCTGGCGAATACGTCTGTCAGACACGCCGAATATATCGCCCAGGACGGCGGCCGATACGGTCAAGCTGTCTACGTTCGTGATTTTTGCTGATTCTGTTTCTGCTTTTGCCATATCCTCGCCCCCTTTCCGGTCAAATCGGTAACGGCAACTTCTGTTATTTTTTGTCTGTATCTAGGAAGATTTTGGGCTTCGCTTACCCGCGGGGCCGATTCGGTCGCCGGAAGAACCTACGAAAGTTCGGGGAAAAATTCCCCGATGATTTTCACGTCCTGGCCGGGTGCCTTGTCGTCCCCTTCTCTTGACATATCTTGTAATTGTGTCAAGTCGCTTGTGCGCCTTTCCTTTCTATTAAATGCAACGAAAACGAACACACTTCACTTGTCAACGCCCCGTTGTGTCAAGTAAAGGGCAAAAAGAAAGAAGTCTTCCGATTTCCGCGTGGATAGGAAGGCTTCTTGTGTGTGCTATCTCTTGCCCTTGCCATGCTTAAAGGTCAGGCTCTTAATTAGCTTATCTTTGTTGTCCTGGTTAATGCCAATGTATCGAAGGGTGACGCTTATGTCTGCATGGTTGAATATCTCCATCAGTGTAACCGCGTCGTGTGTCTGCTGGTACATGTGATAGCCGAATGTCTTTCGTAGTGTGTGCGTGCCTATTGCTTCCAGGCCGAACACCTTCGCCGCGTCAGTCAGTACGTTGTACGCTTGCTGTCTGGTGATAGGCTTATTCGGGTATCGTGGCGATTTGAATAGATATTCATAATCTCTTTTACCAGCGATATATTCTTCGATGATAGGTTTCAGTTCGGAATTTATCGGGAATCTTTTTTCCTTCCCGGTTTTTTTCTCCCTGATATAAACAGCGTCTTTTTCCCGGACGTCACGAATTCGGAATTTCAAAATATCCGAAATTCTAAGCCCGGTATAAATACCAAACATAAAAAGAACATAATCACGTTCATTATTCGATTTTAGGTATTCGGCCAAATCCATCACAAGATCCATGTCCCTGATCGGTTCGACCGTGTTCATCGGGCCACCCCCTTTTTTTATGTACGCAAAAAGCGCCGCCATTTCTGGCGACGCCTTTCAAGGAATTTTTGATTCACTTATCAACGCTAATATATTAACACGGATTGACACGACATTTCCACGACATATTTTACGACAAAAACACGGCATAAAACACGACATGCAATTTTCGCGAAAATCCTTGTAAAATGGGGATTTCTTAAAAAATCAACGTTTCAAAAAGTGAAAAATTTTTCGTTTTAAAAAATTTTCATTTTCAGATCAGCCCTTTGTCCTTCATATCGCTTTCGATCCTCTGGAACTGGCGAACAGAAAGTCCGATTTCGTCCGCGGCGGCCGCTTGTGTTTTTTTCTGAATCACGCGGCAATAGTAAACTTGTGCTTCCATTCCGGAAAGTCCGGCATAGATTTTTTTCACGCGTCGCATGGTTCGGCGAAGATCTTTTCGCTCTTCCGTAAGCTGGTTTATCTTTTCCGTGTCACGGTCGATCATTTCCAGGCCTTCGGCGAATGAAATATGTGTCGAAGGGAAAGATTCCTTCGAATAGTCAATCCCACCAACGCCAGAAGGGCCGTACCAGCCACACATTTTTTTCACTTTTTCGATAGATCTTCGATGATTCTTGATCTTTTCGTTACATAGCATAATTTGAAGATCAATGTCTGTAAAAAGGTTCCTTTCGTTTGAATTCGATGGTTTCGCCATTTTCAGCTTCCCCTTGCAATTATAACTTTTCGTGTTATAATTATTAAAGGCTACTTTTTAGGGGCGGAATTGCTGATCGGCGTTCCGTCCTTTTATTTTACCACTTATTTTTTGTCAAATCAAATACTTTTAATAATATCCAATCACTTCCAGCCAAAAGCCTTTTTTTCCGTCTTTTTCATAGACAAAATCAGTGTTTATCCCGGATTTTGTCAGTCCTTCCATTTTGTCGACCATGTCGTCGGCGTCCGAACATTTTATTGTATCGCCGATTTTTAAATCAGTCGGTTTTTCCTTCTTCTGAAACACTGTTTCCACCTTCTTTCCAGTTTTTTACGCCAAAACTGCTATTATATCCAGCTTCACGAAGAATTTTCCGAACCCGATCAAATTCCTTCTGTGAAAACTTTTCAATCTTTGCTATAACGACCGAATTTTCGACTTTTGCCGTATATCCAGCCTTTTCCAATATCAAAACTGCTTCTTCTTTGCTCATTTTCGACTATCCTTTCGAATTTCTCATTTTCTGAATCTTCATGTTGTCTTTTCCGAATTCGCAATCTTCGAAGTTGTCGCAATTCAGACATTTTTGTCCGGTCGCGCACACATGACATAAATTATTATTGCAATCATAATCGGAATCGCTATAATTCCCACATGAAAATTCGTCGCAACGCCAGGCGCCGCACATTTTAGGATCATTAAATTTTTTCGCCATTTTCTTTCCCTTTCTGTAATTTTGCCGCGGATCTATTCACTTTCGCGATCAGAATTCCGGTCTTTGTGAATTCCGGATTGTCGTATCGAAGCCCTTTTCTGTTCATTTCCAGCATTTCGTCATTTGAAACTATTTCAAGATTTTTGATACTGACATTTTCTTTGTTTCCGTCCAGGAAAATCAATTTGAAGCCGTCAGGAACCGGCCCATTCACTGCTTCCCACACGACCTTTTGTTTTAATTTCCAGACATTCGGTTCTTCTGTCTTTACTTCGATATATCCATCAACATTTACACGTTCACTTCCGACCGGCCGCCAGTTTATAGGTTTATGTCCTTTTTTAAATCTATACTTCACAGATCCAGCCGGTACTTGTCCCGGCTGGAATCCATTTTTCGGGATATGCCCTTTTTCAAATTGTCCTGTCAATCCGCTATTCAGATTGTGATTTCTGTAAAATCCTTTTAGTTGTGATCTGGTGTATTCTTTGCCGAACTTTTTATTTAATCGTTCCGCCATTTCTTTAGGCCCGACACCTATATAATTTTTATTGATATATTTCACAACTTCTTTCGGAAACACATCTGAATATATCTGTTTTCGCGGAAGATCATTCGGCAATTTTCTATTTTTCACATAGGATTTCATTTGTGCCGGCGTATAACCCGAAGAAAATTTTTTATTCACCAGGACAGCCAGTTCTTCCGGGCGGCGCCCATAATAATTTGCCTGAATGAATTCATGAACTTCCTTCGGGTATCTGATAGCCATTATCTTTTAACCTCTAGCATTTCCGGGACTGTGTGCTGTGACTGATTGTTATATTCGTATTCGTCCATGTGCTTCATGGTCTGTAATGCCAGGCGCCCATTGTCAACAATCACTTTCGCAACGTCCGTTATTGCTTTGCTTCTCTGAACTTCTTTCTTGATTTCGTCTTCGTCAAGATCTTCTTCTCCCAGTCTTTCAAGCTGGGCGAATAAATGATTATTCAAATCTGATAAAGTGTTTTTCATGTGCTTATTTCCTTTCTTTTTCGTCTAATCAAGGACAACGCCAAGTTCTACAATTCTTTTGTTATTCTTGATAGACATTGTTTCGATCTGTTTTTTATAAAGCGCACCGTAAACCTGATAGTCTTTTTTCAGCGTCAGGAAATATCGTTTATGTGGATCTCTTTCATGTAGTTTTATCAAGCTATTAAGCAAGTGATCCGTGACGCCTTTGTCAATGACCGTTATATCTATTCTGGCGGCCGCGCGGTTGAATTCGCGGCAAATAACGACATATTCAGGCTTTTTATTTTTATTTTTTCTTGCCATCTGTTTATATTCCTTTCCGGTTATAGATAACCACCATCGAAGGGAACGGGGCGGCGTTTTTGCTGTTTCCGAATTTCAATCTTCCGCGAATGAAACGAATTTCCGCTTTATGGTAAATATATTCGTGGAACCATTTTGTGTCGGTTCTGGCTGGAAGTAACATCACCACAAGATTTCCGTGTTCTTCGTTTGTTCTGAAAGCCTTTTCAACCCAGTTTCCAATTTCGCGGCCGTAAGGCGGATTTACAAAAACGTTATGCCCCCCCCACGATTGCAAAAGGCCATTTGTGTTTTTATCAAAATACAAATCGCACTTGTGATTATATTCGTCCGCGCATGGATCAAGGTCAAAATGAAATTCAGAATTTAATTTCTGGTAAAAGTCCGCCGGTGTCGCCCACGCGTCCGTTTTACTCGAAAACATAACTTCTGTGTTCATTTTTTCTTTTTTCTCCTTTGCTTTGCTATTCCTCTATCTGCGACTTATCAAAAGTCGTTATTGACGTTACGCCGTTTTTTCGCTCCACTTCGGTTCCGACTGTAATTTCAAGATTGATCGGTTCCTGGTTCTGTAAATCGAACACCACCAGCGGCGCGCCATGCTCCACGGCCACGGTGATTCCGGTTTCCTGGGTGGCTTCCGTCATAAGTGACATAAATCTTTTAATTCTTTCTTCCAGTGTCATTTTTCTTTTCCTTTCTGCTTTTCAGCTTCGACAACCATTCTTCTTGTTCGAGATCTTTGCGGATTTTTTCGTCGTCTGTCTGTTGTGCTATGATTGCGCCACATACGAAAGCGAATAAAATCATAATCGCGAAGACTCCGATTACTGCCAGAATCTTCATTCTTCTTCCCTTTCAAATTTCCCGTCTATGTATTTATAGGTTTCATGTGCCGGTATTGTGTAGAAATTCGGATAAAGATCATATTTTTCAAGCCAGACATTGAACACAACGTCAAGCTGTTCTTCCAGTTCCTCGCGCTGTTCCTTTGTTACATCGTCAAGGTAATTTTCCGCATATTCTCCGCCTTCGTCGTATGCGTCGGCCTGAACAGCTTCGATCACGTCATATCCGCACGATAAAAGTGACGGCCGGTATAACTCACATTCTCCGACGAAAACACGTTCCGGAAGAGCGACCTTGTATCCTTTCTTTCTGGATTCGATCATGTATTCAATTTCGTTCCTGGCGTCTTCCAGCGCTTCCGCGGCTGTGTCGTACATTGTGGAATAATTTTCGCCGTCCATGCTATACGCCACTTTGTTTCGCGTATATTTCTTAATTTCACACCAGCCTTCTTCCGCAATATTGCACGATTTACGAAGTGGCTTCGCCGTTTCGATCGGGAAAGAATAATCGAATTCAATCAGTGTTTCCGGCTTCGGGTTGATTTTATTAAGTTTTGCATGTGTGATTAAATATCCAGCGTCCTTCACTTCGAATTTTCCAACGATTCCAGTATTCAGGATATAGCAGATCACTTCGGATCCAGTTTCGACCGGTATTGGATTCTTTGTTTCAAGTGTTATCGTTTCGCTTTTCTTCAACTGTTCCCACTGTTCCGACGTTATGTCGATCAGTATTTCGCCCATTTCTTTTCGCTCTCCTTTTCTTGATTTTATCAATTCCGGCACTTAAAGTAGCCAGCGACAACATAAAAAGATATGCTGTCGCACTACCAAGAAATTTTATAAACTCCTCGTCCATTTGCACCGCCTTAAATATCGCCTTCGGATCTGTTATTTGCTCTCTGTTCCGAAAAACCTTCCGGGTATCTGGCTTTTAATTTGTCAATGTTCATCTGGAAGATCTCGCCCAGGTCGAAGCCCATCGAATGGCAAATATCCGCAATGTACCAGCAAACATCACCGATTTCTTTTTTCATGTGTTCGCGATCCAGCGGCTTCTTGTGGAAGATCCACTTTTTCACAAGGTCGTTAAGTTCTCCGGCTTCTCCGGAAAGCCCCAGGCACCCGTTAAGAAGTCCGCCCGGATCTTTGATTTTTCCGTTTGCGTCAACATTTGTCCAATCTAATAAACGATCCGTTCCCTTTCCGTCGTTTGTTCTCATTGCTAAATTTTGATATTCTTTTGCTTCCATTTCGTTTTTCCTTTCTGTTATCTGTAAACTGTTCCGGATTTTCTGTCCCGGAAAGCGATTCTGTTATCAATGTCATATCCGTAGGCTCTGGCGATTTTGTGGAACATATCGACCATTTCCGTAACTTCATACGGCGGCTGGTATGACGATTTCGGTGGCTTATCTGCCGCCCTGATTGCTGTTTCCGCCGTTTTGTCGCGATAACCTTCGGCGTTGTATTTCAGATCGTCTTTATTCATCGGCGCCCCCTTAATTGAATGGAAGTTCACTGTCTACGCCTTCCGGAATATCCATGAAGCTATTATCTGGCGCCGGCTGTGGTTCCGGTTGTCCTTCTGCCTGGCGGCGTGCTTCTTCTTCGGCTTTCGTTTCCGCGAAATTCAATTCTTCGACGAATACTGTCTTTGTGTAAATCTTCTTTCCGGTTTCGCGGTCAATATAACTTCCGGACTGTAACGGCCCCATAACTTCGATTTTCTTTCCATCTCTCAAATACTGGCGCGCCAGTTCGGCAATATTGCCGGTACAAATACAGTCGATAAAATCGACCGCCTGGTCGCCGTCTTTGATTTTTCTGTTTCTCTTACACATCATCGTAAAGGCCACGAACGAAGCCTTGTCCTCTTTGTAGCGGATTGTCGGATCTTTTATCACTTTTCCGCTTCCGATCCATTTATTCATTTTCTTTTTCTCCCCTTTCCTTTTCTTCGCATAGGATAACCATGTAATTTCAGCCAGTTATTCGGGCGGATCCTGGTTTCGATCAGTTTATCCGCTTCATGTGCCGCGGCTCTTACAAGTGACGTCATGGCGTTTATTGCTTCGGTCGCCGATACTCCGATTCCGGAAAATCGTCTTGACATTTCCAGCAATTCCGCGCCGGCCGCGTCCGCGTCGTAGCTGTGGACGCCGTTTTCTTCCGCCATATGCCTAGCTTGCGCCGCCGCTTCGATCAGGTGACACAAATAATCGTGAAATCCCTGATCCGGAAGCGTTGCGACCTTGCGGCCTATCATTTCCGCCATGTCTTCGGGGATATAGAACATGATAGCGCCGAACACTTCTGAAAGTGCTATCACATAGATCTTGAACAGATCCAGTCCGGTATCATAAACAAATTCAAGTTTCGCTTCGGAAACTCTGTGAAGTTCTTTTCCGAACTGGAATTCACACGTTCCGATCGCCCTTAAAATCATTGTGTCGGTCGGAACGCTTTCGCCAGGTGATTTTGCTTTAATTTCTGGCTGTTGCTTTGAATACTGTGATTTTTCTTCCCTTGCAATACTTTGCAAGTTTTTTTCGCTTTCGCTCTGCGGCTTCTGGCGTGTCCCGAATAACCGCCCTTTCATCGCCTTCAACGATGATAAAATATTTTTCTTTGCAATTTTCAAAATTCATTCAACCACCTTCCGTTATTCTCATTTGTCCGGGAATCTGTTCGTCGGACGTGTAGAAAGCCGGTGAACCGTCCAATTCCTGGCCGATAAACATATTTGTTTCAGTCGCCCGGACTGGCGCTTTGTTCACTCTCGTTTTAATCTGGATCTTCATGTTCTTTCGATCTTTCGCCGGCCGGAATGTTATTTTCACGGTCAGCGTTCGCCTTGCCTGGGGCGTTGTCCCTTCGTCCCGGATATTATCCAGAATTTCGTTGATCCCTTTCCGGATCAACCTTGTTAATTCACCACCGGCGAATTTATCAAGATTCATACGCCAGCCGTTCCTTGTCGCCGGCGTTCTGGAACGCCTTTCCGTCAACATATCCAGCCTGGCGAAGAACGTCATTTTCGCGCTTTTGCTGATATTCGCGGCGGTTATATTCTTCCATTCCTGGAATTTCATCGACAAATTTAACAACTGCTTCCGGAACCAGAAGCGCCAGGGCGAAGGATTCACTTTGTTTTTTCTGTTCTTCAAAATTCCGGTAAAGCCCGGAACAGAATCCATCGACATAAGCCATCTTTTCATTTCTTCCGAATTCGCGTTCCGCGTCGCGGTATATCGCGCGAAGCGTCGCCATTCTCTTTCGGATCACCTTTACGGCATAATTGAAAACGTTGATACTGATTTCCGCGTCTTCTTCGAAGCCGAAGAATTTCAGCCGGTACGCGCCGCCGCTGTTGCGCCTTTGCGATATGATCGCGCGGCACCTGAAATTATTTGCAATCAGGGAACCAACATCGACACACCAGTCATCACGGAACATCGGTGAAGTAAAACAAACGACCGGGCGTTCCTTCTTTCGTTCCGGATCAATGCGATCCTGTTCGATTTCGTATTTTGCCATTAACTCCTGGGCTTTCAACATTGCCGCTTTTGCTTCATTCTCATTGTCCGAACCGGACAAGGCGATCAGTTTTTCGATTTTTTCAATGATTTTGTTTTCTTCGTCATTCATCGTTTGTCCTTTCCGGGAACTCTACCTTCAACGCCTTGTCGTCAATATAAAGATCCGCTGATATTTTCCGGCTGTTATTGCCGTATAACTGTTTTAATTCTTCCAGGTTATCGTTCACGGCGTCGAATTCTAGGCCGTGAACCTTGCAAAACTCAACCGCCTTTTGAAGTGCTTCGTCCGCGCGGCACGTCCACAGGATAACCTTGTCGCCGCGTTTTCTAAGGCATATCAGCCAGTTTATAAGCGCTTCGTTCGGTTCTCCGACTTCCGGCCACGTTCCGGCGGAAGCAAGGCACCCGTCAAAATCTACTGCGATAATCATTTATACACCTAACAATCTATCAAGAAGATCGTCGTTTTCCTTTCTGGCGATTGCTGTTCGAATTGATTCGTCCGGGAACTGTACCGGAAGCGCCATTTTAACAATTCGATTTGTGATTCTGTCGTCAAAATTCAATTCTTCGATCTTGCAATTACTTGTAAAAATCGTGACGCGTTTTTCTATCATGCGGCCGTTCAGAATGTTGTAAAATCTTTCGTTGATCCAATCCTTCACGGCTTCAACGCCTATATCGTCGATCACAAGCACCGGCACCGAAACAATATCGTGAATCAACTTCTGTTCGGATTCTTCGTTCTTGCTGATTCCGCCCCAGGTTGCTTTTATCTGATCCAAAATCTGAATCGTTGTCGCAAATTTCGCCTGAATGAATTTCTTTTCGATCAGGTCATTCGCGATAGAAACGGCCAGTCGTGTTTTTCCGGATCCCTTCACCCTGGAATAAAAATACAATCCCTTTCCGGTTTCCTGGATCTCGTCAAACTTTTCGACGTATCGTTTCGCGATCGTCTGGGCCATAGCCGCCAGTTCTCTATTCGCCGCCGTACTGTAACAATCCGTTTGAAAATTATCTACTGTCTGCCCTTCGAATTCCTTCGGGATCGTTGCAAACTTCAAACGGCCATTCAGACGTTGTCTTTGAAGCCAGCCACACGAACATTCGCGACAAAATTCGTGTCCGTCCGGCTCTTTCACCATTTCCCAGCCGGTATCGTGGCATTTTTCGCACTTATACGCCGGTGTGGTTTCTTCGGAATCGTTCAAGCGCTTCGTTCGTAGTGCGATCAGATCCGGAAACATCTTCCTGATTGTGTCGCTGATCTGTTCTTCCGGCATTGCTTACGCCCCCTTTATTTTGATACTGCCCTTCAAGAACTTTCAGGGCGTTTGTTTTATTGATTAACCAGTCGAAGGAACAACCGTTCCACTTCCCGGATCTTCCGGAAAGGAAATCGCTGTTCTGTGCCGCCTGGAAGATTACGTGTAACTTCTTTTCCGGCTCAACACCAGGAAAGATTTTAAGCTTGTCAAGTTCCTTCACCAGCGAACGGATCTTTGTCTTCCTTGCGTCGTTTAGTGCGCGTATGCCTGGAAGATCCGGACAAGTAGCGTGAAAGTCTTTCATGATCTCGTCGTAAGATAAGCGGTCAGATTTTCGGTCGGGAACTTCGGACGTTTTTTCCGAAGTTTCGACTATATCTTCGTTAGAAGATATATTATATATATTCTTATTCTTATTCTTATTCTGTTTCGTGACTTCACGCTCTGTCACGCGTGACGTCACGTGACTTGTCACATTGTCTGTCACGTTTTCCGGTAGAGTTTCCGGATTTTCCGAAGAATTGTCCGGAAGCGCCGGCGTGTTACCAGCTTCCAGAAGCGCGCGTTTTTTCTCGCGTTCTCTCTGCTTTCGGATCCTTGCTTGCTCTCTGATTTTCTCCATTCCTTCGGTGTTCTGGTGCTTTTCGAAGTTGGAAATATAAATACCTTTTTCGGTTCGTTCGATCATTCGGAATTTCTCAAAAGTGCCAAGTGCCAGGCGAACGGTCGCCAGCGGCTTATTGAATATCGTCGCCAGCATTTCGTCACTGTAAGGGAATTCGTCTTCGATCAGGACAAGCCCTTTCGCGTTACATTTGCCGGCAAGCGCTATTATCCGGATCCAGATAACAAGAATCGCGTCGCCTTCCGGCATAGACTGAATAATTTTGATTTTTTCATCGTCGAACATGTCAACGCGAAGCTTGATCCAGTTAATATCTGCCATAGTAAAACACCGCCTTTATAAATATTTACTCATAATGTTTCTGCGCGAAAGCGGCTTCTTCTCTGTTGCCGGTTTCTTCTCCGGTTCCAGGTCGTCCAGGAAGTTCACGTCTTTTTTCATCGTACTTTCATGTGTTGCCGCCAGGTTCTTTTTTATCGCTTCTTTGTTCTCTGAAACCTTGTTATACACAATATCAAGGCGTGCCTGTGGATAATTCAGTCCGGAAACACAACATATTGTGTTTTCATCATTAAAAGTCTGGAATGTGTCGATCGGCGTTCCTAAGTCTTTTTCAAGATCTGCCATTCGTACATTGCCCGACAATGACGCCGTGATGTATTTAACGGCTCTATCTCCTTCGATCGGGGCGAAAGGCGTATTATGTATAGCCTTAATCACTTCGGCGCTTTCCTGGGCTTTCTGGCGCGTCACAACGGCCATTCCGTGGGCCTTTAATGTTTCGATGATCTCCGCCTTGTCAATATTGCCCTTTACGCTCTTGTGTTTTTCCGGAATATCCAGAAACGAACAGAAGTCTTCGACGAAGCGTGAATTCAGTTCCAGTTTGTCCCCGTTGCTGTTATCCAGGATAAAGCAAGAAGCAAGCCCCGGAATCTGTGTCAGTTCCGAAAAACATTCGTAGGAATTCATGTGGCTTTTAACGCTTTCTTCCGGGTTTGGAATAATCGTCATAGCGCCGATTGTCTTCCCGTCGTCAATCAGAAGATCCGCAAGCATAGGGCCGGCACCTGAACCGGTTCCGCCGCCGCTGGCGAAGATTACAAAAATCAATTCCGACTTGATCTTTGTTTCGATTTCTGCGGCGATCTGGTCGAAGTCGTCGATCACAAGCTGTTTCGCCTTTCTTCTGTCCTTGTTACAACCTTCTCCGTTCGGGATATGATACTTGAATTTCGCCTTTTCAAGCGTGTCAAGATCTTCCTGGCTTGTGTTGATGTAAAGCACGTTATAGCCCTTCTGTTCGAAAAGCTGTCCGATATTTCCGCCAGCCTGGCCGACGGCTACAAAAGCAATTTTATTTTTCATTGTCTGATTCTCCCTTCGTTGTATTATCCGATCGTTGATCGGGTTTCGTTCTTTGCCATTTCCAGGAATTCGCACCCTTCCGGCGTTATAAAAAACGTGTCCGCGCGGCCTTCCTTCAAGCCGCGGCATATATAGCCGGACTGTTCAAATTCCTTTATTTTCTTGAAAATCGTGTTTTCCTTGTAACCACAATCTTCTTCTGTGTCGGTGATTTCCCGAACCGACATAGAACATAATTTGTTTGTTGCCCCATTTGCTTTCAGGATCGAAAGCACCAGGAAGCCCAGTCTGTTCATTCTTTCACCGTCCTTTCTAACTCTGATAAACTCTGATTATCTCTGATTTACTCTGATAAACTCTGATTATCTCTGATTATCTCTGATTATCTCTGATTTTTCGGACGTAAATATTCAGGGATAGTCGGTTCGCCGCGTTCGGCTTTGATTTCTTCCAGGCTCTTTCCTGAAAGAAACGCCTTCTGATCCATCGAACCGCACATCGGACATTTTGCTATACAGATACACGACAAAAAGACGTGTCCGCACTGGTTACATTGCATTTTCCAGAACGGATCCGTCACCCGTGTAATGCCATCAGAATAAAATTGTCTAGCACTAGCGCCTATTCTTGACATTTTGCACTTTGTCCTTTACAATAAATAAAGGCTGTGTCTTCACGGGTGCGGCCGAAAGCGTAACGTTTGAGGTGTCCAATCTTCCGCGTTGCGCTTTTTATTATGCAGAATTAGCCGGAACGGTTATTGTGTCCGTCATAATTCCGATTGTCATAGCTTCCAGGGCACCAGCAAGGGCGCCGTCAAGTTCTTCCTGGGAATTGATCCCGAAGCTTTTCAAAATATCTTTCAGGCGTTCCGCCTGGCTCTTATTTCCAATATCAGAAGTCTTTTTCATAGAATCACCGCCTTAATAGTATTTATCCGGGGCCATAACGTGGAACCATTCGGCGCGCCCCTGGTATTTCCAGTCAACGCGAAGATATTCCTTTTCCTGGGTGGAAACGACGTCCACGTCGGCCATTGTTTTTCCTTCGTCCATGTACTTCTTGAACTTCTTCGTTCTTCCGTTTGCTTTTAAGATGATCCATTCGTGGCCGATCTCCCAGCGAATATTTCGCTGTTCGTCTTCGTCCCATTCCGGGGCGGAATAATAATCGTATTCTTTCACGTAATGAACCGATTTCGGCCACATGGTTATTTTTGTATTCATTCCCAGGCTGTTCATGTGTGTAACACAATAGCTTTCGAACAGTTCTTTCTGTTCATGGGTTAAATCTTCGTAGCCGTCCGTTTCGCGAATATCGAATCCGTGAATGTTCAGAATGTCTTCGGCCGATCTCAAACGATAATCGGAACGACCGAATTTTTCATATAATGCACAAACTTCTTTGTAACTGGTTCGGTTTGTTGGTATTCTTCTCATGGTTCCACCTTTCCGGCCGTTTATCCGGCCTATTAGCCACGCTATCGCGTGGGTAAACAGATTACAGTTATCGGCGAACAGGTTCCCCTAAACAAGCGGAGAAAAAGCCGAGGTACGTCCAGACGTACGAACGTACGTCGCCCAAGCTCAACGCGGAAGGGCCAGCGCCCGAAGTGTTGTCGTAACTGCCACCCACGATCGGGATTGTTTCTTCCAGATCGGCGTCTGCTGATAGCCATTCGGGATTTTTCTTCATGTCGTCCGTGATAATTCCAAGATCTTTCAAAATCTGCGGAACCTCTTTTAAATTGACATAAGTTTCCGATCTCATTCCGCCGGCCCAGCCGTCAACCTTTTCTTTGTCTGTTGTGATTACAAGTTCGCCGTCTTCGTTTGCTCCCATTCTTACCGGATCCGGGAACAGAAGGTCGTCAACGTGTACTTCCTGGAATTCTTCCGAAGAAATTGAAAGATCCGCGTCAGGTGCCGCCGCGTCATTGTCTGGCATGTACTGGATCACGCCTTCTTTCAGCCGAAGCCCGGCGATCATTTTCCAGACATTGCCGACCACATCAGCGATTCCGGTTTCTTTGTTACCGTTGTGGAACCAGTTCACCGGGCCGGTGCCGGTCAAGGTTCTTCCGCAATTAGGAACGCCGATTCCGAATTCCGTTTCGTCATTGTGATACTTGCCGAAGCTTGTATTTCCGTGAATGTCCGGAATTGTATGTTCACGAATATATTTCCATTCCGCCCAGGTCAGCAAGTGCCAGCCGCGGCCTTTTCTCTTACATGCGGCGATTGCTTCGTCGAAGTTGATTCTTACGGCTGGATCAACCGCCGGCAATGAATACGCGCGTCCGTTTCTGATACAATTAATGAACTGGCTTAAATAAATGGAATCATATTCCACACCGCGGACAAAAAACATTCGATCCGCTTCTTCCGGTGTCTTCGCCGTGTTCTCAACTTTCAGCATAATTGAAGGGATTCCCATGTCGTCATACTTTAAAACAATAGATTCTTTCGTGTTGCTCATTCGCTTATTTCCTCGCTTTCCTTTTTGTCGAACATTCCCAGGCGTGTACCCAACTCGACGCAACCCAAAACAATTTGTGTCAGATCTTTTCCAGATACACCGACAAATTCAAAACTTAACGTTGATTCGCCGTTCGGTTCGTCTTTGATATGACAGAAGAAACCTTTTTCGACGGTTTTACTTGTGCCGTCGGTGTAGTTGAAAACAAAATTCTTGATTTCCTTTTCCTGATTGCTCATGTTTTCACGCTCCTTTTGCCGGAAGTTCCAGTTCTGAAACGCGGAACAAATGTCCTAACGCTCCGATTTTTCCATAAACAACTTCATTGTCGATCGGAACTTTGAAGTCTTGTGATCCGGTTCTAATCGCATACATCATTGCGGCCGGGTTTCCGTTGCTGTTCATCCAGGACGTGCCGCCGTTTACATTTTCCCAATAGTCTTCGATTGTGAAATCGGCACCGCCGAACTTCTGAATGTCTTTTCTAATCTTCACTGTTTGTCCGGCAAATCTGAATTTTTCTCTTTTCATTCGCTTATTTCCTTTCTTCGCTATTAAATTGTAAGTGCTTATTTCCAACATCAGCCGCCGATTGCAGTCGGTTGTTCCGGCTATATGTCGAAGTGCTGGCGGCCTATCTGGCCGCCGTTGCGGTCTGTTTCTCTTGCAGATCCAGGCCGATAATAATTCCCTGGATAAGATTTTTCTTTTCCGGTGGAAGTGACATAATCACGCGGATAAAAGATTTGTCTTCGTCGCGTACTGTTGTAATGTTCTTTTCGTTTGCCATAAGTACGGCCCCCTTTCTGTTGTTTTTTTAGTTCGTCAACCGCTTCCGTTTGGTTGATAAGCCAAGTATATATGTTTTATTTTGGTTTGTCAACCATTTTTACAAAAAATATAAAAATATTTTGGTTGACGAACCAAAGAAATAATGATATTATGTGTTCATAAAACGAAAGGGGGTGACGTGATGAATGAAAGAATCCGTTGCTTACGCGAAGAAATAGGTCTTTCGCGCGCGGCTTTCGGTCAAAGAATAGGTGTAAGCGGCGACGTAATAAATAATTTAGAACGTGGTCGTGTAGAGATAAAAGAACCTATGATAAAACTTATCTGTTCCGAGTTTTCCATAAATGAAGAATGGTTAAGAACCGGATCCGGAGAAATGAAAGTAAAAAGCCCTTCTGATACTATGGATCAGTTAAAAAAGGAATTTAATCTTGACGATTTTAGTTATAATCTGGTTTACCAGTATTTGAAATTAGACGCCGATCAGCGTCAGACGGTAAGAGATTTCTTTTATAATGTGGTTGAATCAGGAAGTATGGACGAAGACTTGTTCGGTGATGTGCCGAAAACGCCGGAAGAACTGGAAAAGGAATTTCCGCCGGTCAAAGAAAAACCGGTTCGGAATAAAGAAACGGGCTAGGCGTTTAAAACGCCCGGCCTTGCCTATAAGGCTACCAGATCAACAAGTATATCTTCGTCCTTCCATTAAATTTCAAATTATAATACATTGTTTTGCAATTTGCGTAATAGACCGCGTAAACGCGGCGGCTTTTGTATTCTATGTATTTAATTATCATTAGCACCACCCCTTTTCCAGAAAAAGGCCGGGCTAAACTATTATAAATTTAATGGTCGGCAAGGTATACTGGTAATTTTTGGAAGGTGATATTGTGGTTTTGAAAATAATAATCGGTGCCGTTGTCGTCTTCCTGGCCGTGTGGGCCTGGAAGATCCGAATATATTTGAAATGGCAAAAGAAGGCGAAGGCGAATGTTGCGCAATTCTATCGCTGGTCGGCTTCGGTTCACGAATTGCCGGAACAGAAGGAAAAGCTTCGCCAGGCGAAGGAAGAACAGTTTTCCATTCACTTCCAGGACGAAGAAAAAGGTCTTGCAAGAATCAAGGCGGCTTCTGATCCGGAAGAAGTGTGGTGTAGCCTGGGAATGTGCCAGTGTGCCACATATCGCGACGATAAGCCGCAACACAAGCCTTGTAAGCATATTTATAAAATTGCATTGAATAAGGGATTGATTCAGTAGAAAGGCGGTGCTTATGGGATTGTTTTCGTTTCTTAAACAGCCAAAAGAAACGGAGTCTTTATTCCACGATAACATGAATTATAAAATTTTCGAAGGCGAAGGGCTGTTTGTGAAAACTGGCCGAAATCGCAAAATTCACATCGAATCATTTTCGGAAGAAGAAGCGTTTTCTACGCTTGTTGCTTCTGGTTATGAAGCGTCTTCGATAAATATTTCACGTGTTCAATTCGAACCACCGACACGAGAACAAATTCAAGCCATGCGGAAACATGGAAACAAAATTCCGAAAAACGCTTGCAAGATTGATATATCATTTCTAATGTCGAAGATAATCGAACAACAACACGATCCTGGAAGTAAGCTGATAGAATTCGCAACGAAACAAAAGGTTAAGTTTTCATATTTCACCGGTGAAAAGTCGCTTTATTCTTGTATATGGAACGCTTTTGACGATACAGAAAGGATTGCTTTTTATTTGCTATGTGTCAAGAAGGATAAAGCTGGGAAATGGGATTTTGATTCCTGGGAAACATACAAGAAAAGGGCGGAAGCCTTTCGAAATGATGAAAAGTTTATGAATTCATTTAAACGATATTTGAATTCTGGTTTTTATGGATTTACTGGCGACACTTCCAGTCGAAACACAAATTGTTATAAAATGGCTGTTTAAATTTAATAAAACAAAAACAGCCGGTCAACGACTGCAATCATCGACCGGCTTTAATACCAGGCAACCGAAAAACGGCCTTCTGATATTGGAAATAAGCACCCTATATTATAGCAAAGAAGGCCGGAAAAATCAATCGGCTTTCTTTTTTATACCCTTTTTTCGGTGCCTGGGGAAAGGGGCTATTTATGGCATACGCCAAAGTGAAAAAACACCTGAAAATCTGGACGAAGAAAAAGGCGGCGTTATACGTCCGCGTTTCCACCAGATACCAGGTCGATAAAGACAGTCTTCCGTTCCAACGGAAGAAATTAAAAGAATATTGTAAATTTCTAGGGCTTGAAGATTATGTAATTTTTGAAGACGACGGATATTCAGCGAAGAACACGGAACGTCCGCACTTTCAAGAAATGATGTCGCGTGTCAGATCCGGCGAATTTTCACACTTGATAGTGTGGAAGGTGGATCGTGTTTCCCGAAATCTTCTTGACTTCGCGGCAATGTACCAGGAATTAAAAGATCATAAAGTCACGTTTATTTCGATGAACGAACAGTTCGACACTTCAACTGCGATCGGTGAAGCTATGCTTAAAATTATTCTGATTTTTGCGGAACTTGAAAGAAATATGACGTCCGAACGTGTAACCGGAATCATGCTGGATCGCGCCGAACAAGGGTTGTGGAATGGCGCACGTATGCCGGTAGGCTATCGCTGGAGCAACAAAACGAAGTTCCCCGAACCGGATCCGGAAGAAGTGAAGATCGTTCAACTTATCTTCGATAAATACGAAGAATGGAAATCAAGTATTAAAATAACGCGATACCTGAATAATAATAATTTCAAGTCGAAGCGTGGCGGCCAGTGGACTTCGAAGCTGATCCACGATATTATTCGGAATCCGTTCTATATCGGAACATACCGCTATAATCTGCGCGAATCCGGGCGCGGTCCATTAAAACCGGAAAGTGAATGGATCGTCCGCGAAAATAATCACCCGGCAATCATCGACAAGGCGCAATTTGACCGGTGTAATAAGATTATGGATCAGAACGGATCCAGCCGCGACACGTCCGATCTACGCGCCAGGAAGTACGTTCACACGTTTTCCGGACACCTGGTTTGTGGCAAGTGTGGCGCTAATATGATCGCGTCGAAGGATCGCGCCAGGGCGAACGGCTGGCGTCCGTCAATGTATCGTTGCGCCCAGCGTTCCCGAATGTTGGACTGCGACAATTCCAGGACGATAAATGAATCTTATATCGGGCCTTTTATATTTAATTATATTGCGAACCTTGCCAGGGTTCAGAAGAATTTTAAGAACATAGCCACGCCCGAAAAACTGGAAAGGGAACTTCTGAAAGGTGAAACGTTCGACGGCGTGGCCGGAATCCTTCCGGAAGGCTTGAATTTGACCTTCCAGGCGCTTTCTTTTCGCCAGGTAGGGAACGGAACCTATATTCCGGATATTGACTTCCTGGGCGATTCTGACAGCGCCAGCGACCGCGATCAGATCGAATTGTTAAAGTCCGAAATCGAAAAGTCAAAAAATGCCGTCACCAGATTAACGGACGTTTATCTGTTCGATCCGGATTCCATGACGAAAGAAGAATTCGCCACGAAGAAAAAGGAACTGGCGAAGAAAATCGAAGGCATGGAACACCAGCTTGCGGATCTACTGGACGATTCCGGGAATGATGATCTGGCCGACATGTCATTTATCAAGAAGGCTTCCGCGTTCCTGGTGGCTCAAAGGATCGTTTCAAAATCCTTCGTCGATTATGTCGGCATGGCCCAGGAATTAGACAACGAAATCCTGAAGGACTTTATCGACCAGATCGTCGATCAGATCGTCGTCCTGGACGGCCGCGTCCAGTCAATCACGTTCATAAACGGGTTAAAGCACGAATTCCGGTACGCAACGCCGGCGGAATTGCCAGTGTGTCAGAAATGCGGCGGACGTATCGGTTCAACGTGCGGCTGTCGGACAAGGACGTTCGATTTCTCCGGTAAGCGTTACCAGCGAATAAAAGTCGGTGATCCGCGCGACGCGCTTCACGGGAAGAAGAATCCGGTTTGTCCGGAATGTTTCGCCCAGGAAGGACGTTGGCACCATTGGAATTGTAAGATCGAAGCGTGTCCAATCTGCGGCGAACGCCTGGCGGAATGTGAACACGGGCCGAATGGCAAGAATTAACACAAGGGGCGTTCTGCCCCTTGCTTTTGTTTTATTAACAATTCCCATTTACTACCGGTTTGACGATCTCATAATCAACGAATGTCTTCGCCATGATTTCGGCCAGATCCTTGTCTATTCCCTGGCTGATTAAGTTTTCCTTGTATGCTTTCTTTGCTTTCTTCTCTGCTACTGTCATTTTTTTATTTCCGCCTTTCCTTAACTTCTGATTATATTATACACTCTAGAGTGTAATGTGTCAAGTATTTTTATATATTTTATTTACAAATTTCACTTCAAAGTGAACAAAGCCGCCATTTCTGGCGACTTTGTTATTTGAAATATCCGCGTTCAACCTTTGATTTCAGAAATTCGTTTATTTGCGACGTTTTGTAACCGGAAGAAATACGTTCTTCGCAATATGCCATAATGTCACGGGCGGCCTTTTTATAAGTTGTCCGGATCTGATCTTCTGTCGCGTACTCGTCCCGAATGTATCTTGTCATAAAAAGCACAATGTCTGTATGGCAATAAGGACAAGTTGAGTATGGCTTGACCTTTGTTATATCGTCGTGGCCGAACGGGCCGATCTCGTATTTTGATACATCTATCGACATTTTTCCAGTTCTGTTTGTGTAAATGACGGAAACTTTCCAGCCGAAAACGATTTCTTCATCGTCCGAAGTTTCGAATTCTTCAACAACGCAATTATGTATTTCTGCGTATAATTCCGCCTTTCTTTTATCTCGGAACACGCCCAAAATCGAAGCGTCGTAAGGATCGCCTGGAACAACAATATAAACCTTTATAGTTTCATAATTCGATGGATTTTTATAAACACCTGGAATATATTTGTTTTCTTTATTTACCATATCTTCGGCCACACTTCCCCGGCAATCGGAACGCCTTCGGTGTGCCTTTCGATGTAAGCTTCACGATTGCGCGATTCTATGTTTCCAGCGGAAGTATAGTTGAAATCAGCGTCGAATTCAGTTCCGCAAGCGATACATTCCCAGGAAGCCGTTGTGTCTGGCCCTTGATAGAATCCGGCCGATCGAAGGGCCGCGCCTTTTCTTTTCAAGATCACCATTCCGCCGCATAGTGGACATTTCTTTTTGTCATATAATGCTGACATTATTCTTCACCTTCTTCGTAGTAATAGCGATCGTGAATTTGCAAAATGGTTATGTCGCTATTTTGTGGAACAGTCACGGTCAAATCACAATCCGTCATAAAATCTTCATTAGTGCAAGCAATAAATCCACATTCCATAGATCCAGCGTCTTCCTTTCGCTTCCTTCGCTCTGTCAGATCACCGTTTCTTTTTATTCCGTATATGTTCGTGTATTGACATAACATATTATATTCCAACTTTCCGCCACATATCGGACATTTATTAAGAATCTTCATTCACTTTCCCTTTCTTCAAAAGTTTTTTATATCTTCTGGAAGTTTTCAGAATTTCACATTCAAGTTCCGGATCCCACCATCTATTATCCGGGCGGAACTCACATTCATTACACGGCCATTCGTTGGATCCGTTTTTCAATCCGGGGCAACCGCGACATTCGATTATCATTCCACTTGAATTTATTTCTGGTTGAATAAGGAAGTTAATAATAACCGCTACGATAAATATAATAAATATGGCAATCGGGGCGCCAATGATAACGCCGGCAATAATCAAAATCGTTTTTATCATAGTTCCACCGCCTTAATGCCTGGATATTTCCCAGGGTTCGGAAGTATAGCGATTTATGAAGTCGTTTACATTCTTCACGTATTCTTCCAGTATCTCTTTTGATTCTTCGATTGCTCCAGGAAGTGATTCGGCTTTAAGCTTTTGGCCGTCAATTTGAAGCTGGGCGCACGATAGGAACCAGCCGTCCAGGTGAATAATTCTGTGGATCGTGACCGTGATTCCGTTCGTCGTTGTGTAGAATATTGTTCCGGTTTCAACAGGCTTTCCATAGCTTGAATTACTGATAAATTTCATGTTTTCCTTTCCGGGAAAAGCCTTGAATTTACAAGAAGATTACAACGTCTTTTTTACTCGCACGATAGGACAGCCAAATGTTGAAACTACAGCATTAAGTGGTCTGTTAAGTGCTTCTGACTTTTCCTTAACAATCTTTCTGCAGGCCTTTAAATAGTAATACTGTCTCATCGGCTCGTATTCTGGAACCGGAGCAGATAAATCTATGCTGTTAATCATATTCTCAATTGTTGTATCCATTATTTATATATTACCTCTTTATTCTTTCCTGTTGTTTAATCATTCTACAAAATTCAACGTCTTTGACAGGTTTGCCGTAATAATACCCCTGTATATAATCAGCCTTAAGCTTTGTTACAGCCATCAATTCATCTTTTGTCTCAACACCCTCAACGCATATTTTAACACCCATCTCGTGTGCCATTTTTATAATAAAGCTGACAAGTATTCTGTTGTTATCTGTAAGATGTATATCAGTAATAAATGCCCTGTCTATCTTTAAGATACCAAACATCTTATCCTTCATATATTCAAAATTAGAATATCCGGTTCCAAAATCATCTATTGCAAGTAAAAAGCCATTATCCACGAATTCTTTAAGAACTCTTTTTATCGCAATATTAGAATCCATCTGTATGCTTTCAGTAATCTCAAATACAAAATGTTCATTTCCAGCATCATATTTGTTTATATTCTCAATTACATCTTTTATAACATTGCTCTTTGCAATCTGTACAAACGAAAGATTAATATGCATAACAAACTGGGGTATTATCTTTACCCATTCGTTGCATTGGGCAGCAGCTGTATCTATAATCCATCTTCCCAATGGTATAATAAGCGAGCTTTCTTCAAGCAGTGGAATAAACTCTACAGGCGACATAAAACCATATTGGTCACTTTTCCATCTTAAAAGTGCCTCTGCACCCTCAATCCTACCTGTATCAGCATCAACAATCGGCTGGTAAAACAATTCAAATCCTTTGAAATTATCATTAACACTAGACCTTAACTCGCCCTGAATTTCAAGCCTTTTTATATAATTAGCATAATCAGCCTTATCAAAAAATTCAAATCTGTTCTTTCCGTTAAGCTTTGCTTTATGCAGGGCAAAACGGGTATTCTTAATAATATCTTTATAGGTATCTGTATTAGTATCAAACGCATACGCACCTGCTGATATATTAAAGAATACATCATATCCTCTGTCATCAATAACACTGTCTATATCTTCTCTTATAGTCTTGTATAACATCTTGGCAATTTTCTTAATATCACCGCTCATATCAAGGGATACTATTATGAACTCGTCTCCTCTTGTCCTATATACAGAAAATGTCTGTTCTTTGGATTGTCTGACAAGAATGCCTGCCAATATTGCAAGCACCTCATCGCCTGTCTTAGTGCCATATTTCTCATTAATCTCTTTGAAATTATCAATCCCTATCTGCATAATACAGCCTGTATGACCATCGCTCTTTACAATATCGTCATACCTGTCTTCAAGAATTAAATCTGTATATATGCCGGTTACATTATCATATCTGTTCTTTTTCCCAATCTCTGATACACGGCCTATCATATAATTAATGCCATTTCTTCGTACCAGCTGTCCGCGGCAGCTTATAAATACATATCCGTTCTTTCTTGATTTCCAGCGGTATTCCATATTATGACAGCTTATATGTCCATTCTGAAGTTCACTAATATTGTTAAATACAGCTTCATAATCATCTGGATATATTACATCCTTTAACTTTCTTCCCGCATTACTGAATTCCGCAACATCAAGTTCAAAATCCTTTGTTATAGAACTACTGTATATCGCATAATCATCACTTAAGTCATATATGTATAGATAATCATCTGTGCATTTAGATATTATAGATAAAAAATATTTCCAGTCTGCTATATCTTCTCCCATTTGTCCCATAATATTCAAGCCCTATTCTCTAACCTGTCCATTGCCATATATTATATATTTACTTGTTGTTAACGCCTCAAGTCCCATAGGTCCTCTTGCGTGTATCTTCTGTGTACTTATACCTATCTCTGCTCCAAATCCAAATTCAAAGCCGTCAGTAAATCTTGTAGAAGCATTTACATATACACAAGCCGCATCTATCTCATTAAGAAACTTCTGTGCATTATTATAATCTTTAGTTATTATTGACTCTGAATGACCCGTATTGTACCTGTTGATATGTGCAATTGCCTCATCTATATTATCTACTACTTTAACAGATATAATATAATCAAGATATTCACGTCCCCAATCCGTATCATCTGCCTTTATTATTCTGTCATCTATAGCTAAAGCTTTCTCATCACCACGTATCTCTACATTCTTGGTCTTTAACTTATCTACTATTACCGGAATAGCTTCACCTGCAATATTCTTATGAACAACAAGCGATTCGCACGCATTGCATACGCCAATTCTTTGTGTCTTGGCATTGTATATTATATTCACCGCCATATCTATATCTGCATATTCATCTACATATATATGGCAGTTTCCTGTTCCTGTCTCTATTACAGGGACTGTGCTGTTATTGACAACATTTTTAATAAGACCTGCTCCACCTCGTGGTATAATTACATCTACATACTCATTAAGGTGCATAAGCTCATCAACATACTTTCTATCTGTTTCAGAAATGTAACTTATGACATCAGGGTCTATTCCAAGTCCTTTTAATACATCTGTTATAACATTCACAATTGCTATATTAGAATTAACAGAATCGCTCCCGCCTCTTAATATGCAGGCATTAGCTGACTTAAAGCAAAGTCCGAAAGCATCTGCTGTAACATTAGGTCTTGATTCATATATAATCGCAACAACTCCTAATGGAACAGTCTTTTTACCAATCATAAGTCCATTAGGACGTGTCTTCATTGACTTGACCTCGCCTATTGGATCGTCAAGTCCTGCAAGAACTCTTAAGCCGTCAGCCATTCCTTCTATTCTGCTCTCTGTAAGCATAAGTCTGTCTAAAAGAGCTGTGCTCATATTATTCTTCTTGCCATTAGCAAGGTCAATAGCATTAGCTTCTCTTATGTAATCACTTCTTTTTACAAGGGCATCAGCAACCTTTAATAAAGCATTATTTCTTTCCTTAATGCCAAGCTTTGCAAGATATGTGGACGCTTTCTTTGCATCACTGCCCATCTGTGTTAATGTCTTCATATCAATCCTCACTTCCGTGCATAACTGCACTAATACTTAATAACTAATTATCATTTATAAGTATTTTTACAACTCCTCAATATCCATATCTCTTTATTAATTACAGCTCCTGAGCTGTTATAATTCTTTTATCAGTTATAATCATATCTGGTCTTATGTCGAATTCCTCTGCCGGTATATCATCAAGCACCTGATAATCAAAGCATATGGCTGTCTTATAATATCTGTCGCCATTCTTAACAAGATATCTGTCATAAAATCCACCGCCGTAACCTATTCTGTTAAGCGTAACATCAAAAGCAAGCCCCGGCATAACAAGAAGTCCGTCCTGTGGAATTTCATAGTCGTCAGATACAGGTTCTTTAATTCCCATATATCCATCCTGCAAGTCATCATAAGAATTAATTCTTACAAATTCCATATATTTATCTGACCTGTCTTCTTTATTAATTATAACCTTAGGAACATACACTTTTTTGCCACGTTCAAGGCTTTTATTAATAATACCCGATGTTTCGACTTCCTGATTATAGCTTACATATATAAGTATATTATCATTGTCCTGATATTCCTTTGACAACTCAAGTCTGTCTGTAATTATTCTGCTTCCTGCAGTTATTTCTTCAGCAGACATAGCCTTTTTCTTATTAGTTATTAATGTTCTGATTTCTTTCTTATTCTGCTTTACTGTCATTATTCTTCATCTTCTCATCATGTCTTTGCTTTACATCTATAATAGAACCATCTGGATTTTGTATCTTTATTGTCTCTAATGTGCCTCTTAAATTATTACGGAATGCCGCAACATATTCTTTTCTTAATCTAATCTGTTCTTCGGCTTCTTCCTTTGTAAGACCTTCACCCTTAGACTTATGATAAAGTTCATTTATTCTTTTAATTGTATTCTCTGTTACCATATTTTCTCCATTCTTATTATATCAACTTCCTACAATGTAAATACAAGCAGGTCATCTCCATTTACCATACAGGTATTAAATTGTGCTTTCTTCTTAAGAAGTGCGTGGTGTATATCTGGAAACTTGTAGGCTTCAATATACTCTGAACCTTTTTTGATAAATGGTATTCTGTGCTTTATATGGGTGACAAGAATTACATCATTACATACATATTGTATCTGCATATTAGAAGGAATCTGATATTCCTCTTTCTGCGTATTAAGATTAATAAGATATGTCACATCCTTGTCCTTCTTTATTGTGTAGGGATTGCCCTCAATAACATATGTATAACTAAGGTCTGATGCTTCCTTAATATCATTATTAATTCTTATCTGCTTTACTTTATTCTCAAAATCATAAAGCACAACTTCTTCTGACATCGCACTTATATTAAACTTTGAATATATAACCCGGTTCTCAGAACGCTTCATATATGCAAATGTCTTGTCCGTATCCGCTGTATCTAATATATCCATAGTAATCTCTGCTGGATTTAACATCATCTCAGATACAAACTGCTTGGTATTAACAATACCTATATATTCCTGATTATGCTTTTCTTCATTAATATCTGTGCCATCGAAGTCTTTTCTACTGCCGAGCTTTAACACACTGTTATTGCCCTCTAACGGAATAATATTATAAAGTCCAAGTCTTTTAAGCAGTGACCCTTCTGTTGATATTTCCCTGTCAGAATTAAAATCCCGAAGCACTACATTAGTCACTTCATTATCTTGTCCGATTTCTTCAATTATTGCAAAATCATATTCCAATACATATATATGTATATGACTTTGTCTGATTTTCTCAAGTTCATCAATCTCATATCTATACACAAGTGTACTCTCGTTATCATCAAATGAATATCTGTACAGCAATATATCTGCCTTGCTGTCTGTAATCTGTTCCGCAGATACATAGAACACATAATCGTGCGTATTATGGGCATAAATAATACTGGCTATATTATATTTCTTGATTTCTGGTGAGATTTCATACCTCTCATTCGTAATAGAATTAAGGATATACAATTTCTTACCAATAAAATCAAGAAACTTATAGTTATCATCCACCATCTGTAACACAAGCCCGTTATTGATTGGTTTGAACACGGCATCTTCTGTATTCCTTATAAGCTTTATGTCCATCAGCACCTCCCCTTAGCCTATGAATTTGACAAGGTCAAAATTCTCGTCTTTACAGCTTACAAAAAGTGTACCGACATCTGCACCTGACATTATCTTAGCAATATTATCAATATCATTGCCATTTGCTATAACCATATCTGCACCTGAGCTTACAGCTATTCCTGCTGCCTTAAGCTTAGTTGCCATACCACCTGTTCCAACACCGCTTCCTGATGTACTCTTGCCCATATTAAGAAGCTTGTCATCTATAACATCTACCTGATTAATAAATCTTGCATCCGGGTTAGAATTAGGGTCGTCTGTATACAATCCGTCTATATCTGATAACAATATAAGGAGGTCTGCATCAATAATTGAAGTAACAATTGCTGAAAGCCTGTCATTATCTCCAAAAGTCTGAACCTGTTTAATCTCGTATGTAGATACTGTATCATTCTCATTAACAATAGGAACTGCACCAAGATTTAACAGCTCATTAAATGTATTCTGTGCATTTCTTCTGCTCTTATCATTCATAACTGTAGCCTTAGTCATTAATACCTGTGCCGCTGTAGTACTGTACTCAGCAAATATCTTCTGATATACCATCATAAGCTTTGCCTGTCCAATAGCCGCACACGCCTGCTTTACAGGGAGTTCATCAGGCTTCTCATTAAGCCCTATTGCCATTCTTCCAACAGCGATAGCTCCTGATGAAACAAGAACAACATCCTTGCCAGAATTCTTAATATCCACTATTGTACGCACCAGCTTTTCTATCTTTCCAAGATTAAGCCTGCCTGTTTCATTGTGCATAAGCGAAGAAGAACCTATCTTAATTACTATTCTCTTCTTATCCTTAACTGCTTCTCTTATATTCATTATTATTCCTCACTCCCGCCAGCCTGACTTAGCATAAGCTTATCTGACATTCCTATATGGTTAAATACCTAATAAGGTATTGTACTATACCTCTTTAAAAAAGTCTATATTTGCCGCAATTTTCTCTGCAATCTTAATTCCGTCAACCGCCGCAGAAGTTATTCCACCAGCATATCCTGCGCCTTCTCCACAAGGATAAAGACCAGCACAGCCAACCGACATCAGCTCATCATTACGTGTTATTCTTACAGGACTTGAAGTCCTGCTCTCAACGCCTGCAAATACAGCATCGTCCATATCAAAGCCTTTTATGTATCTAGAACAGCCTGTAACTCCCTCACACAAAGCCTCTGATATATATTCAGGAAGTACATTTCTTATATTGGAAAGCTTGTACTGTCCCTTAATGCAAGGTGTTACCCTGCCTAACCCTGTTGATGTAACATTTTCCTTAAAATCAGCAAATAACTGCACAGGTATCTTTCCAACACCTTCTTTATATGCAGCCCTTTCAAGCTTTCTTTGGAATTCCACGCCGTCAAGCACTCCATTTCCGAAATCATCTGGTGTAACTGTTACTATCATTGCACTGTTCGCGTTAGCTGAGTCACGCCCAGAATAGCTCATACCATTAACTGCAAGCATATTCTCCTCTGAGCTTGCATTAACAACATATCCTCCAGGACACATACAGAACGAATACACACCACGTTCTTTTCCTGTGCTTACTGATTTGTATGTAACCTTATAATCTGCTGTTGGAAGCTTGTACTCACACTTTCCATACGCATTTTCATTGACGAATTCCTGTGGGTGCATTATTCTTAACCCTACTGCAAATGACTTCGGCTCCATCATTATATCTTTGCTATCAAGCATTTTAAATGTATCTCTTGCACTGTGTCCGATTGACAGGCATACTTGTCTGCACTGTCTTTCAAAATATATATCATTCTTGATATCGTACACTTTTATTGAGCTTACTTTCTTATTACTTATATTAATGTCATCTATTCTATGATTAAAATTAATCTGCGCACCAAGACTCTCACAATACTTTCGTATATTGTATACAACATTCATCAGCACATCTGTACCGATATGCGGCTTGTTAGAATATAATATCTCTGATGAAGCGCCAAATCTTACGAACATTTCAAGAACATTTCTTATTCGTCCTGTAGGATCTTTTATTACTGTATTAAGCTTTCCGTCTGAAAATGTTCCTGCTCCGCCTTCACCGAACTGCACATTTGACTGTGTATCAAGCTTTCCTGTATTCCAGAACTCATCAACCTTTCTGTGTCTTTCTTCAACGCTGTCCCCACGCTCATATACAACAGGCATAAGTCCAGCCTCGCTAAGCTTAAGTGCCGCAAACATTCCCGCTGGTCCAAAGCCGATTATAACAGGCCTGTCTTCTTCCTTAATTCCTGCGCCCTCATAATTATTAATTCTGCCATATGGAAACTCATATATAACCTTCTCATTATATGTAATATTATTATTGGCTGTTTTCTTTGCAAACGCTTTCAAATCCGTATCTTTATTATTGATAACAAGCTTCTTCACATCAACACTGTATACATACATAATGTCAGGCTTATGTCTTGCATCTATAGACCTCTTTATAATGTCGGACTTTATATCACAGTTATTCTTTAACCTGAGTGCTTTCTTAACTGCCTTTAAAAGCTCAGCCTCTGTGTGGTCTGGTTTTAATTTTATATTATTAATTCTTATTACTTTTTCCTGTTTCAATTATTTATCCTTTCCTTTACTCCTGCCGCCGCTAAGTATGCCGAACTCCACGCCCATTGCAGGTTATAGCCACCGCATTTGCCGTCAACATCAACAACCTCACCAGCAAAGAACACACCCTTTACCTTTTTACATTCCATATTACTTATGTCAATGTCATCAAGAGCAACTCCGCCCTGACACACCTGACCATAATCAAATCCTTTATCACCTGTTATAACAAATCCAAAATGTGTCATAGTTTCAATAATATGTCGCATTTTTTCAATATCAATATCTGCTATGTGCTTACTTTCGCTTATTTTGCATCTTGCCGCTATCATAGCAACAAGCTTTTTATTAATAAGCCCTTCAAAGAACTGCTCTAACGTCTTATAACCTTCTGCTATAATTCGCCTGTTGAAAATATCTTCTATATCACTATCTGTTATATCAGGTATCATATTAATAACAGCCTTGACTTCCCTGTTCTCATCTATAGCTTTTACTGCAAATCTGCTTACCTGAAATACCGGTATTCCTGATATTCCATAATCTGTATACTGGATTTCTCCTGTATCATTTGCTACGCACTGTCCGTCAACCCAAAGCTCTATGCTTCCATAGCTTCTTACACCTGCACCAAGCTTACATACAGCTTTGTCACTGCATACAAGCTGTACAAGTGCAGGAAGTGGCTTTACAATATCAATTCCAAGCTGTCTTACAAGCTCATAACCCGAACCATCTGAGCCTGTCTTTGGCGAAGCCTTTGAACCTGTTGCAATAATTACTGTATCTGCTATAAAGTCTATACCGTCACATTCAAGAACGAACACATCCTTTCCATCAGCTTCTTTCTTATAAATCTTATTAATGACAGTATCCATATTAACCTTAATGCCAGCGTTCTTTATTGCCAATCTTAATGCATTCTGTAACGAAGCGGCTGTCTTAGAATGTGGATATACATAACCATCCTTTTGTGTATAATATACGCCTATACTTTTAAAGAATTTAAGCGTATGCTGTACATCAAACTTATCAATAACTTCCATAACAAGTCTGTTATCTTTATTCTGATACATTTCACTGCTCATATTAAGATTAGTAAAATTACACTTGCCATTGCCTGTCTGTAATATCTTGCTTCCAATCTTTCCTGTGTGTTCTATTATGCAGTTATCTATTCCATAACCTGCAAGCTGTACTGCCGCCATCATTCCAGCCGCACCGCCGCCGATTATGACACATTCGTGCTTTTTCACATATTTGCTTTTCATATATCACTATCCTTATTACTGTTATTCTATGCTGTATGCCTGTATAAAATCATACAGCTGCTGTTCTCCCTTTAAACCAAGCCCGTCTGTACATTCTTTCTTTATGCTTTCTGGCAGCAGTTCAATATCAATCTGGGCATAATCGTAGAATTCATATTCAATGTCCGAATTCTTCAATACACCCCTGTATATTACAGCCTGTCCGTCCTGTAACTGCAACAGATAATTATCCGTATATGTCTTATTCTGCTGTGATACCCCTGCTGTCTGCTGGGACGTCACCTGTTCTGTGCCCGCTCTTTTATTCTGCATATCTTCATACTTAACGCTGTCCCTCTGTATGTCATCTATATGCTCATCGCCTGTATTGCTGCGTGACAGAAATACTATTGTTAATATTACAATTACAGCCGCCACAACACATATTGATATAACATTTCTTCTATTAAATATACCATTTTCCATTCTTTTGCACCTTCCTTGCAATATGAATTTATATGGTAATTATTTGCAAAATGTTATATTTTATACATTTCATTTTACTATTTATTACAATTTAAAACTATCAGGCAGTAAATAATCAATAGTATATTTAATTATCTCTCCATCATTTTCAAGAATTATCTGCTCATTACCCTTAAAGAATTCACTCATAACCTGCCTGCATATTCCACACGGATACGTCTTTAAACCTGAAGATGACACTATGGCAATCTTAGCGAATTCTTTTCTACCCTCACTTACAGCCTTGAATATTGCTGTCCTTTCTGCACAGTTAGTCGCACCAAAGCTTGAATTCTCTATATTACAGCCTGTATAAATATGTCCGTCCTTTGTAAGTACGCAAGCCCCGACCTTAAAACTTGAATAAGGTGAATACGAATAAACCATTGCCTCTTTTGCTTTATCTAAAAGCTCTCTATCTGTGTATTCCATTATACCTATACCTCTCACCCGCGATTTCTATATTCTTATAACTGCAATATATAACCTCAATGTTGTCATTTTATAGTTAACTACAATATTATCATTCTTATAATTATAATATATCCAATATAATTATCTTGCAATTCCTATATTATCAAGGACTTCTCTCTGCTTAGCTTCCATAACCTTGCTTTCTTCTTCTGTCATATGGTCATATCCAAAAAGGTGCATCATACTATGTGCAACTAAGAATGCAAGTTCTCTCACTTCACTGTGTCCATATTTTTCAGCCTGTTCAGCCACCTTCTCTACTGATACAACTATATCACCAAGCATAAGTTCACCTGTATCCGGATTAAAATAGTCCTCTGTGTTATTCTCAAATTCGTCTTCAAGTGACTCAAAATCAGATGGTGCTTCATAATTAATCATAGGAAATGAGAGAACATCTGTAGGTGCATCAACTTTCCTGAACTCTTTGTTAATCTGATGTATCGCCTCATTATCCGTCAATGTGACATTAACCTCTATCTCATATGGACATTTCTCATATGCAGCTGCCTCATTAACAACCTCATTAATTATCTTCTCATAATCTAAATCTAACTTTTTATCTGTTTCATATTCTATATTAATTGTCATTCTTTCTTGTTCCTTTCTCTTTCTTACCCTGTCTGCTGTCGTAATTCTTTTTTGACCTGCCATCAGATTCTTTCCTATTCTGCCTGTCAAATTCTTTCTTGTTCTGTCTGTTCTCATATTCCTCATAAGCTTTTACAATCTTCTGTACAAGAGGGTGTCTTACTACATCGTGGTTAGTAAGCTTTACAAAACCTATCTCATCAACCTTTGAAAGCACCTTCATAGCAACGTCCAGACCAGATGTTACATCTCTTGGAAGATCCTTTTGTGTCTGGTCTCCAGTAACTACTACCTTAGAACCGAAACCTATTCTTGTAAGGAACATTTTCATCTGTGCAGGCGTTGTATTCTGTGCTTCATCTAATATTATAAACGCATTATCAAGAGTTCTTCCTCGCATATATGCAAGCGGTGCTACCTCTATAAGTCCCTTTTCCATATTAGCATTAAAGCTTTCTGCACCCATAATCTGAAAAAGTGCATCATATAAAGGGCGAAGATATGGGTCTACCTTGCTCTGTAAATCACCCGGAAGAAATCCCAGCTTTTCTCCTGCCTCTATCGCTGGTCTTGTAAGAATTATCTTATTAACCTCATTAGACTTAAATGCCTGAATAGCCATTGCCATTGCAAGATATGTCTTTCCTGTACCAGCAGGGCCTATTCCAAATACAATCATTTTATCCCTTATCTGGTCTACATAATTCTTCTGGCCTAATGTCTTTGGCTTAATTGGCTTTCCTGCTATAGTCCTGCATACTGTATCGGAGTCTATCTCTAACATAGTATCCTGCTTATCATCAAATGATAACGATATTGCATAATCAACACTCTGTCTGCTTATCTGGTTACCTCTTCTTGCAAGCTCTATAAGATTATCAAGCACGCCTCTTGCCCTTATAACATTAGCTTCTGCTCCTATTATCTTTACAACTCCGTCCCTTGCTATTAATTCTATATTAAGATTACTCTCTATTGCCTTGGCATATTCATCAAACTGTCCAAACACCATACTGCTGTATTCTGCTGGCATATCAATAACAACTTCTACTTCACTCATTAATATTAATCCTCTTTCTATTAATATGTATATCAATTAGTAACCGGAAGAAGTACTTCCAATTCTCCAGTACAGCTTCCTCTGTCATCAGTTGTATCTATATTAACACGACAATCCATTATTTGCACTCCTTTTTGTTCCATATGTGAAATATACATCTGTAATCTTTCATTAAGAATATCTTCTAACTGGACATCATTATACCTGTCATTCATAACTTTATATTCTTTTCTGTTCTCTACCCCAATAACAATTCCAGTATCTATCCCTCCTGCAACAATCAATGGATATTTCTGCGTTATTATATCATACTGCTCTATCCGCTTGTGCGGCTTGGTCAGCTTAATTAAGCCGCTGTTATTTTCTATAATTAACGAAGAATATTTCCTCTTGGTATACTGTCTGTATCCGTATTCTCTTTCCAGTATATCATCATAAGCAATTACTGTATGAACTAAAATGTCTGCATCAGGACATACATCTACCTGATACAGCTCCGTTCCTGAGTCATCAGTAACAGCCACCCTGCCAGATACTAACACCTGCCCCTCCTGAACCTCATCACCGCAGGCTACTAGTGGTGTACCGCTTCTTGTAATTATCTTCTTAACAACACCTTGACAACTGCTTACTATATCTTCACCGTCACTATACACAGACTTCACTGCTTCTTTATTCATAGAATAATTTTCTTTTATGTATACATTAACCATTGAGCCCTTTATCTCAACACTCGCCCATGTAACATCAAGATCATTTCTTATGCACTCTTCAATATACGCACAGTCAATATTTTTAAGCATATTTCCATTATAAACTTTCATATCCTTTATATAACTTTTCAAATACTCATCTGTGTATACATAATTACCATTAAAATTCACTTTCCATACGAACATTCCCAGAAGCTTTATTATAACAAATGCAATAAGCACCCCGTAGGCAAACGAATAATGCTGTCTGTATCTAAATATGTAATATCTTGGATAAGCCTTTTTGATAACTTTAATATGCACCCTTGCCGCCTTAACAAGATTTTTTATCATAAAGAAATCATTTCTTGCTATCCTGGCACGCACAGCATTATTGCCAGCTTTAATATGCTGTACATCAAAAAATATTATATCTTTTTTTCTGCACATATTAAAAAATGTATTTATACCATCCCCGCTTATTTCCAGTTCAATATAAAAAATATGCTTCAATCCATCTTTAATACCCAGTTTCATATTATACACAGCACCCCATTAACCATATTACTCAAATGTAATCTCTTTAATCCTCCCTTTTATGGATATTTCATCCATATCCAGATATCCTATATCAAGGTCACTTCCCTTAACGTGTACAATTCCACGCCTTGTAATGACTTTGACACTATCACATTCATACTCCATTATTGATTTAAAATTCTCTATATACATTTCCTTATTGCCAATAACTGTAAGAATCGGCATAGTAACAGACTGCGGCATAACAACCGAACGCACATCTTTCGCACACCTAAACTTTCCCATATCTTACCCCAGCATAACAACTTACGCTTATATATAAAATATGCAAAAAAATCCCGATGTATTCTAAAATACACCGGGATTAAATATTTCGCTATCAAATTAATTGAACTTACGTTTTCTAGCAGCTTCTGACTTCTTCTTGCGTCTTACGCTTGGCTTTTCGTAATGTTCTCTTTTACGAATTTCCTGCTGAATGCCTGCCTTTGCGCAGTTTCTCTTGAATCTGCGTAATGCGCTATCTAAAGACTCGTTTTCTTTAACGATGACATTTGACATACCTTTTCCTGACCACCCTTCTGTTGCGTAATTGTGCTGGGCAATACATATAGGGTTTTACCTAATCGCACAACAGATATTATATCACAGAAATCACCTAAGTCAACAGAAATTTTGCAATTTTAGCACAATTTGTTAAATTAATATTATAACCAATATCATAGTGGTTATTATTACTATTATAATTAAAGCTGCTCTGCAAGCACTTCTGGTGCCTTCTTTAATAGCTCATCAATACCAGAAGCATTCTTACCGCCAGCCTGAGCCATATTAGGACGTCCGCCACCGCCGCCACCAACAAGTGAAGCAACAGACTTAATAAGATTACCAGCATGAGCACCCTTAGCAACAACATCATCTGTAGCCATTGCTATCATATTAACCTTATCAGCCGCAAGTGCACTTACAACAAGTACAACACCTGAACCAATCTCTCCCTTTAACTTATCGCCAAGGTTTCTAAGTTCATTCATATCAACATTATCTACCTTAGTTGCAAGAAGCTTAACACCCTTAACATCAACAACATTATCTGTCACATCACCTAAAGCATTATTAGCAAGCTCTGCCTTAAGCTTATCATTCTCAGATATAAGTGCCTTAATCTCATCATTCATTGTATGAATTCTTCTTACAAGCTGTGTGCTCTCTGCCTTAGCTGCTATTGAAGCTTCTTTTACAAGAGTTTCAAGGTTATTAAAGAACTTAAGAACTCCCTTATCCGTAAGAGCTTCTATTCTTCTTACTCCTGCAGCAACACCTGACTCAGATACAATCTTAAAAAGTCTGATGTTAGCTGTATTGGCAACATGTGTACCACCACAGAACTCCTTAGAGAAGTCACCCATACATACAACTCTTACCTTCTCACCATACTTTTCACCAAAAAGTGCCATAGCACCTGTGTTCTTAGCTTCTTCGATTGTCATAATCTTTGTCTCTACTGGAATTGCCTCAGCAATCTTTTCATTGACAATATCTTCGACCTTCTTAATCTCCTCTTCTGTCATACTCTGGAAATGTGTAAAGTCAAATCTTAATCTTTCAGGATCTACATAAGAACCCTTCTGTTCAACATGGTTACCAAGTACAGTTCTTAATGCTTTCTGTAAAAGGTGTGTTGCACTATGATTCTTGCATGTATCTGCTCTGTATTCTGAATCTACAGTAAGAGTAACTGTATCGCCAGCTTTGAGCATACCCTTTGTCATAGTTCCAACGTGGCCAATCTTGCCGCCTTTAAGCTTGATTGTTGTATCAACCTTAAATTCGCCCTCAGAAGTTGTGATATAACCTTTATCACCTTCCTGACCACCCATTGTTGCATAGAATACTGTCTGATCAACGATAACTGTTCCCTTATCTCCTTCTGAAAGAGCTTCTACAACATCTTCTTCTGTTGTAAGAACTGTTACCTTGGAATCATTAGACAGCTTGTCATATCCAACGAATTCACTTGTGATAGCTGGATCAATCTTATCATATACAGTTGCATCAGCACCCATATAGTTAGTTGTCTTACGAGCCTTACGTGCTTTCTCACGCTGCTCATTCATACATTTAATGAAGCCGTCTTCATCAATAGTTATGTTCTTTTCTTCTAAGATTTCCTTAGTAAGATCAATAGGGAAACCATAAGTATCATAAAGCTTGAAAGCATCTTCCCCAGAAAGAACGCTCTGGTTCTTCTCCTGAAGTTCCTTTTCCATATCTGAAAGAATACTTAATCCCTGGTCAATAGTCTTATTGAACTTATCCTCTTCCTCAGATATAACTTTAGTAATGAATTCCTTCTTTTCTTCAAGTTCTGGATATCCGTCCTTAGAACCTTCTATAACTGTTTCGCAGAGCTTTGATAAGAACTTTCCTTCTATCCCTAAAAGTCTTCCATGTCTTGCCGCTCTTCTTAAAAGTCTTCTAAGTACATAGCCTCTGCCTTCATTAGATGGCATAATACCATCACTTACCATAAATGTTACTGAACGTATATGATCTGTGATAACACGGATAGATACATCCTGCTTCTCATCTTCCTTATACTTAACACCAGCCATCTCGCATACCTTATTACGGAGTGCCTGTAATGTATCAACATCAAATATAGAGTCAACGTCCTGAACAACAACTGCAAGTCTTTCGAGACCCATACCTGTATCAATATTCTTCTGGACAAGGTCTGTATAGTTACCCTTACCATCATTATTGAACTGTGAGAATACGTTATTCCATACTTCCATATATCTGTCACAGTCACAGCCTACCGTACAGCCTGGCTTTCCGCAGCCATACTTTTCGCCACGATCATAATAAATCTCAGAACATGGACCGCAAGGTCCAGCACCGTGTTCCCAGAAATTATCTTCCTTACCAAATCTGAATATTCTCTCAGGTGCAATACCTATCTGTTTATTCCAGATTTCAAAAGCTTCATCATCCTCCTCATATATTGATGGATATAATCTATTGGCATCAAGTCCTACAACTTCTGTAAGGAACTCCCAAGACCAATGAATAGCTTCTGTCTTAAAATAATCGCCAAAAGAGAAGTTACCAAGCATTTCAAAGAATGTACCGTGTCTTGCTGTCTTACCAACATTTTCAATATCACCTGTACGGATACACTTCTGACAAGTAGTCACTCTTCTTCTTGGTGGGATTTCCTGACCTGTAAAATATGGCTTTAATGGAGCCATACCTGAATTAATGATAAGCAGACTGTTATCATTATGTGGAACAAGTGAGAAACTCTTCATCTTTAAATGTCCCTTGCTCTCAAAAAAGTCAAGATATAATCTTCTTAATTCGTTAACGCCTCTGTACTGCACTTTATTCTTCCTCCTGTTTAGCTGCCTTTTTAGCATCTAATCCTTTTCTAATCTTACCACCGGCAAATACTGCAAGAACTAAAAGTCCAAGCATAACTACAAACTTTACCGCTTCAAATATTAATTCCGAAACTAATGTTAATCCTACCATAAGCCTTCCTTTCTGCTACTGCCGGCTTTGCAGCAGCTATAAACAACATAGTATTTTACCATAGCTCATATCAATTTTCAACATTCCACTTTCCATTATTAAGAAAATAGCCCGCACTTCTCTCAGCCGCATTAATAATAGTGCTGTCATAACCTATAGTCTTTAACAGCTTTATTGCATTTCTTGTGGTTGCAGGTCCTGTATACAGCTTGAAATCAAATACAACCTCATCATCTGTAACCTCCTCCTGAAAATGATAATTATCATATTTTCCTCTAAGAAGTGATGTAAGCTCTACATCGTGTGTTGCCGCAAACACAAGTGCTTTATCAGTCCTTATGCTCTTTAGTATCTCTGATGATGCCGCAATACGCTCAACCGTGTTAGTTCCACGAAGCACCTCATCAACAAACATAAGAACAGGATGTCCCTCTTTAGAAGCCGCATCCAACATTCTCTTAAGTGACTTAATTTCCACTATATAATAGCTGTTGGAGCTGCTAAGGTCATCTCTTAATGCCATTGACGAATATATTCTGTATACAGGTGCTCTGTAGTATTCCGACACACTCGTATATATTGTCTGTGACAAAAGTGCATTAATCGCGATTGTCTTAAGAAATGTCGATTTTCCAGAAGCGTTAGATCCTGTCAGAAGTACATTATGCTTAGTATTTATAGAGTTGGCTACAGGCTTTGTTATAAGCGGATGATATACATTTCTTACTTCAAGCTGCATATCATTATCCTTCCTGAACTCAGGAACGCACCAGCTGCCAAGCATACATCTGAATGAAGCAACTGATATGGATGCCTCTATAAAACCAAGTGTATCTATAAGCTCATATATATAATCTTCTTTATCATTAAAAAGCTTTATAAGATTATTAAACTTTATAAGGTCAACGTGTGTCAACATTCTTAGGTAATCAAGCAAAATCTCGGCTATAGAACCATCAACATTACCCGTTTCAAGAAGCCATGACCTCTTTGTTATATCTGAAAGCTCCTCTGATATATTCTTTAACTTATCGTTATACTCACCAAGAAAATCAATATTAAGTGCTGTTATCTTTTTCGCACCCATAAGCAGTTTCACAATATGATTAACACATATGAAGTACCTATCAACAGCAGCCTTATATTTATAATACGTTATTATCGAAAATGCGATAGCTGCGATACAAAGCCATATTCCAAGCACCGGGCTTATGGTGCAGGTAAATATAACTGCTGCAAGAATAAAAAGCATTGAAGCATAATGAAGAACGTTGCTTTTTTTCTCAAGTCCTACCACAACATCGCAGTAATCACTTATTGATATATGCTTTGCACGTCCTATCCATACAAATATTTTCTGTATGTCAAGTCTTTTAGCAGCATTTTTATCAAAGTCAGAGGCAAGCTTATCAAGCTTTTTAAGCGACTGGATATCCGCATTGGGACATCTTAACATCTTATATAGATATTCCTGTCCTGCAGATGAATTCGTATTATTCATCATACAAAATACCGCATCCATACCAAGATCATTCCATGTTATATCATCTATAGAGTTCTCATCTTCATTTCTTTTAAAGTAATGTGATATACACTCATAATCTTCACCGGAATACTTTCTTTGTGACGGTTTTCCCCAGCCATTTTTCAGCTTTTTAATAATTAAATTCTGCTTTCTTCTATTATTCGTAACTGTGACATATACAGCAATAATAATAACAAGTGCAAAAAATACAAGTATCTGTATACTTGTCATATCTGTATAACCCGACTTGTCCATTATACGCCTCCCCCGATATTATACAATCTTGCAGTTTCAAGCGAAAGCTTTATCATATCATCAAAGCCCTCCTGTCTTTCCTCAACCGATAATGACTGTCCATTCATAAGATTATCACTTATAGTAAACATAGCAAGAGCATTCTTTGAAAGGCGGGCGGCATTCATATAAAGTGCCGCTGATTCCATTTCAACAGCAAGCACACCCATATTACTCCACGCCTTATTATATTCTGGATTATCATTATAAAAAACATCTGTTGATACGACATTCCCAACCTCAGCAGCAATACCATAAAGCTTCGACTGCTCATATGCACAGTTTAAAAGCCCGAAATCTGCCACAGGTGCATATGTTCCAGGAAGATTATACTGCTTAGCATAGTTAGAGTCAGTACTTGTACCGATAGCTAACACAATATCCCTTAAGTCAACCTTGTCAGATATACTTCCTGCCGACCCTATTCTTATAATATTATCGACATCATAGTACTTAAATAACTCGTAGCTGTATATGCCCATAGAAGGCATACCCATGCCACTAGCCATAACGGATATATCAACATCCCTGTATACACCTGTATAACCATATATATTTCTTACATTGTTAAACCTGACTACATTATCAAGATAAGTATCAGCTATATACTTCGCCCTTAAAGGATCACCCGGCATTATAACCGTCTTAGCTATATCACCTGTATTCGCTGTGTTATGTGGTGTTGGCATAACATCACCCCTTCCATATCCAAACAAAGGCTGCATCCTGTCAGAAAATCCCACTAAGGCACTCTGAAGCAAACATACAGCCCTCATTATTATTTTACTTTCCAGCGTACTTTATAACTGCGTCAACATCATATCCGCTAAGCTTTTCCCTGCCCTTAAGCCCCTCAAGCTCAATAAGGAATATAATCTTTACAACTTCACCACCAAGCTGTTCAATAAGCTTGATAATAGCTTCTGTTGTTCCACCTGTTGCGATTAAGTCATCTACAATAACAACCTTCTGTCCCGGTACTATGGCATCCTTATGCATCTCGATAGTTGCTGTGCCATATTCAAGCTCATAATCCTGTGAAATAGTTTCACAAGGAAGCTTACCTTTCTTTCTTACAGGAACAAAGCCTTTGCCATTAGCATATGCAACTGGAACTCCGAATATAAATCCTCTTGATTCTGGTCCAACTACAACATCATAATCAACACCTTTAAGCTTTTCATTAATTCCATCTATAGCAAGCTTTAATCCCTCTGGACTCTGGATTACTGTTGTTATATCCCTGAATATAATTCCTTTCTCTGGAAAATCTGGAATACTTCTTACATAATCTTCAACCTTTTTCATATTGTCCTCCTATTTGCCTTTTATTGTGCAAAGTACATTAATTACAACTAATTTTATCAGAATTCTCTCTTACAATCAAGCACTCAGCTACACAATCAGGCAGACAAGTCCCGAATTCTCATTCATAACCTTTTCTATAGTCTCCCCAATCTTATCCATATTATCTTTAGTTATATTATGTGTCTTTTCATATATCCCATCATTAACAATCTGTTCTATCGTCTTTCCAAATATATTAGTATCCCATATGCCGTCCGGATTATCCTTTGTATTATCTTTAATATAATTAATCAGATCCTCTGCCTGGTTTTTAGTTCCGACTATAGGTGCAATCTCAACATTAATCTGTGTCTTTAACATATTCACTGACGGAACTTTAGCCTTAATCTTAACGCCATATTTGTTACCATTTTTTATAACAACTGGTTCTTCTAATTCTATTGCACTTCTTACAGGCGTTACAACACCGAAGCCAGACATATTAACATCAGTTACCGCATCAGATACGCTTTCATATTCCTTCTTTCTTAACGCCAGATCTCTTATTGTACTTATAAGCTCATATTCATTTAATATCTTAGTTCCGGTAAGCTCGCTTAAAATGCCATAATAAATATTAGCATCTACAGACATCTTCACACTCACCCTTCCCTCCGAAAGTGACACATCTGTAACATCAAGCTTCTTTATGTATTCATTATCTGCACTATATTTATAATTATCAGCATCTTTTATTGTATTAATGCCTTCTAACACCTCTCCAGCCACCTGCATAAGCTCTTTTTTGAGCCAATGCTCATCAGGAAGCACCTGTGTCCATTCAGGTGCAAAAAAATCAATCTGTGTCACTGCAAACTGCTTAAGCACCTCTTTAAGAATATTATTAACATCTTCATTCTTTAACTGGTCACAATTAACAGGAATAACAGGAACTTCATAATCAGCCGACATATTAACAGCAAGTTCTTTGGTCTTTGCAGCATAAGGCTTATCACTGTTTAATATTACAACGAACGGCTTATTTATCTTTTTTAATTCATTAATTGTCTTTTTTTCTGCCGCCACATAATTTGTTCTGTCAATTTCTGTAAAAGAACCATCTGTTGTCACAACAATCCCTATTGTTGAATGGTCATTTATCACTTTCTTAGTCCCAATCTCTGCCGCCTTGGAAAACGCTATTTCCTTAGTATCCCACGGCGTCTTAACCATTCTCTCTTTTCCATTATCAAGATGCCCATTAGCCCCTTCAACCATAAATCCGACACAATCAACAAGCCTTACCTTCATATTAATTCCCTCAAATGGACTTATAAGTGCTGCTTCACTCGGAATAAATTTAGGCTCAACTGTCATAACTGTAGTTCCACCTGACGACTGTGGGAGTTCGTCCTGTGCCCTCTTTCTTTTATTATCATCTTTCATAGAAGGAAGGACACACAATTCCATAAATCTTTTGATAAAAGTTGACTTACCGGTTCTTACAGGTCCTACAACACCAAAATATATTTCTCCATTGGTTCTTTTCTTAATATCCATATATACATCATACGCTGCACCTGATACAAGCTCTTTTCCATCCATATATCTAACCTCCATATATACGCATATAAATGTATATTCCCTTCAATAAAAAAATATGCCAGACGAACACCTCCATTCCTGCCTGTGTGGCAGAAAATGTACAGCTTTCATCTGACATACATATTAATCACATAACCCTGTAATTATATTCATCGCATAACCTGTAACGAATTAAAAATACATATTCTGTGACAAATTAGAATTTAATTATATTAAACTGTGCCAATGTGTAGAACACAAGAATAATAAGCAATAATACCGGTGCTATATACTTAATCATAACGCGGTATATTTTCTCACGCTTAAAAGCTTCTCCATTCTTGGTAGCTTCTCCAATAATATAGTCAGCACCCGTTGACCAGCCTATCATAAGGCAGGTAAAGAAGGCTACTATAGGAAGCAGAAGACTGTTGCTTATAAAATCGAAGAATGTAAGAAAATCCATTCCAAATATTGTAATGTGTGACCATACCCCATTACCAAGTGAACAAGGTATTCCAAGGGCAACCGAGAATATAATAACACCAAGGCACGCTTTAATTCTGCTTATATGAAATCTGTCTATAAGCATTGAAACTATTGCTTCCATAACGGATACCGAACTTGTAAGTGCCGCAAAAAACACAAGCACAAAAAACAATCCGCCTATAAATCTTCCAGCAGTCATCTGTGTGAATACCTTAGGAAGCGTTACAAACATAAGTCCTGCACCACTCTGTGATGTTCCAGCTTCACCGCTGAATATATACACTGCCGGAACAACCATCATTCCTGCAAGAATGGCAATTCCTGTATCAAATATCTCTATCTGGTTGACAGATTTTACAATGCTCACCTCATCTTTAGTATATGAACCATAAGTTATCATAATTCCCATTGCAAGACTCATTGAATAGAACATCTGTCCCATAGCTGCACACACCGTCTTAAATGAGAATTTAGAGAAATCCGGCAGAAGATAATATTTAATTCCTGCTGATGAACCTGGAATTGTAATTACATATATACATATTATAACGGCAAGCACAATTAGTGCTGGCATAAGATAACTGCTCACCTTCTCAATTCCTTTTTCTACACCTGATATTACAATAAGTGATGTAAGCCCAAGGAATATAATAAAGAATATAAGTGGTGCATATTCCCTTCCAATAAAGTTACCAAAAAATGAGTCTTCGGCAGCAGCTATATTCTGTCCTGCCGCAAATACTGTGACATATTTTGTAACCCATCCTCCTATTACACAGTAATATGGCAGAATGATAACCGGTATTATAAATGCAATCGGCCCAATAAATCCAAACTTAGAATCAACCTCTTTATACGCCCTTGTCGGACTTAACTTTGTCTTTCTTCCTATAGCAATCTCTGTTGTCATAAGAGTAAAGCCAAATGTAAGTGCAAGTATAATGTATACAAGAATAAATATTCCTCCGCCATATTGTGCCGCAAGATACGGAAATCTCCACAGATTACCAAGTCCAACAGCACTTCCCGCAGCCGCAAGTACAAATCCTATTTCTCCCGTGAAACTGCCCCTTTTCTTCTTTTCCATTAGTTATTCCAAACCTTTCCTTATAAATCATTTAATGTTTAATATTCAATATTTAATTATACATATTATTAATATATTTTCAATCTTCAAATTCCGCAAGCACATAATATCCTCTGCTTGTCTCTCCGACTTCTTTAACAACTCCATGTCTTGACTTAAGCCTGTCAGGAGTTGAGTAATTGCCTGACATAGCAACTGCTGGCTCAATAGTATAATAATAACTGCTTGGAAGCTTTCCCTCAGTTATCTCAACCTCATCACCCTGCTTAACAAGATTAGGCCTGCTCATTGTAAATTCCATCTGTCTCATAACCAGTCTCCTTTATAAATTGATTTTCTCCAGACATTTTCTCGTATAGTCATCAACCTTTTCCTTAAGATATGTGTTAGCACCATCCTCTATGTCAAAGCCGCTATCCATCATCTCTTTAGCCGCATCTGAGGCTTCTTTTAAAGTCTTGGCATCTGTGAATACGTCTGCTATTCCGAAATCAAAATCACCACTCTGTCGTACCCCAAAGAAATCTCCCGGACCACGCTGTTTCAAATCTTCCTCTGCTATCTTAAAACCATCATTGGAATATTGCAGTATATCCAGCCTGTCCTTTATCTTCTTGGATTTATTGCCAGTAACAAATATACAATACGACTGGTACTTTCCTCTTCCGACACGTCCTCTTAACTGATGAAGCTGTGCAAGTCCGAATCTTTCAGCATTTTCAACCATCATAACCGTGCTGTTAGGAACATTTACCCCAACCTCAATAACTGTCGTAGATACAAGCACATCTATCATTCCGCTGGCAAATCTTTCCATAATCTCATTCTTATCGACTGGACGCATTTTACCGTGAAGATACTCAATTCGCACGCCTTTAAGTTCAGCTCTTAACTTATCCGTGTAATCTATTACATTTTCCGCTTCAATATTCTCGCTATCCTCAACCATAGGACATATTACATAGCACTGTCTGCCCTCGCTGACCTGCTTTTTAATAAATGCGTATGCCTTTGGCCTGTATGAATCATCCACAACACAATTCTTTATTGCAAGTCGGTCTGATGGCATTTCATCTATAATAGATATATCCAAATCGCCATATAATATAATCGCAAGAGTTCTTGGAATTGGTGTTGCACTCATTACAATTATATGCGGATTGTTCCCCTTATCTGACAACTGTTTTCTCTGGTTGACACCAAATCTGTGCTGTTCATCTGTTATTACAAGTGCCAGATTATTATATTCAACCTTCTCCTGAATAAGTGCGTGAGTACCAACTACTATATCAATAGTACCATTTTTTATATCATCATACACTTTTCTCCTGGCAGATTGTGTCATAGAACCTGTAAGAAGTCCAACATTAATATCTATACCGGCATTGGCGAACATATTTCTTATAGACTCATACTGCTGCCTGGCAAGTACCTCTGTAGGAACCATCATTGCCCCTTGATACCCTGCAAATGCTGTATTCATAAGTGCAAGCACAGCGACAATCGTCTTACCAGAACCAACATCTCCCTGTATAAGACGACTTGTAAGATGCTTTCCACTCATATTATTCTTAACCTCTTCCCATGTTCTTAGCTGTGCATGAGTAAGCTTAAACGGAAGCTGGTTAATGAACTCTCTTGTCTTTACATTATCAGGGATAACATAGCTATTAGGTATTCTTTCGTTAGAAGCTTTCATATTAAGAGTTGCAAGCACGAACAGAAAAAATTCCTCAAATGCAAGCCTATGCCTTGCAATAATATAATCATCCATACTCTGCGGAAAATGTATATTAACCATCGCATAATTATGCTCTGCAAGATTATACTTTTCCCTTATATATTCAGGTATATATTCCTTTTCCAACCCGATTTTATATTTATCAAGTGCCTGTGTTACTGCTTTTACAACAGTCTTGTTAGATAATCCTTTCGTCAGAGGATATATAGGCATAAGCTGACCTTTAACCTCATTGTACTGAGCCATTGTATACATCTGTGGCTGTTCTAATATATAACTATCTTTCTTATGATTCACTTTTCCCCTGAATACATAGTGTGTTCCTATTCTTAATGATGCTTTCAAAAATGGCATATTATACCATACACATTTTATCGCACCGCCTTCTGAATCCTTAATGATAACAGACAGCATTTTAAGCCTTCCATTACCATATATATCAGGGCTTCCAACTACCGTTCCCTCTATAGCAGCAATCTCTGTATCATCATCAATTGAACTAATAAAAACAGGCTCTTCATATACATCGTAATCTCTCGGATACAGCTTTACGAGATCTTCTACTGTGTATACAGAAAGCCTGTTTAGATTGTTAGCAGTTACAGCCCCTACTCCTTTTAATTGAGTAATATCCATACATCTACTCCATATCTGACAGCTTATATGCGTGTCATCATCAATTAAATAAAGGGCTAATATCTTTAATTATTATTCAACAGATACTATATAATAGTATACTGGCTGGCCACCATACTGAAGTTCCACATCAACACCGTCAAACTTCTCTTCTATCTGTGATACAAGTTCGTTGGCATCATCTTCCTTAATATCCTGTCCATAGTATACGCTTATAAGTTCTGAGTCATCATTCACAAATGTATCAAGCATATCTATAAGTGTTGTATTCATATCTGTTCCAACAGCCGCAAGTCCCTTGTCACCAAGTCCAAGGTAATTGTCCTTCTTAATCTCTTTGCCGTCAATTGAAGTATCTCTTACAGCATATGTTAATTCACCTGACTGTACAGTTGAAAGTGAATCAAGCATAGCCATCTCGTTCTCTTCTGCACTTCTTGTCATCTCAAAGTTAATCATAGCTGTAATTCCCTGAGGAATTGTCTTTGTTGGAATAACAACAATCTTCTTATCCTCAATAATTGAAGCAGCCTGATTAGAAGCAAGAATAATATTGCCATTGTTAGGAAGAACAAATATAGTATCTGCATTAATCTTCTCTGCGGCATTAAGAATATCCTCTGTTGATGGGTTCATTGTCTGTCCACCCTGTATTACTTCATCAACACCAAGACCCTTGAATATCTCTGCTATACCTTCACCAGCAGCTATTGTAACAAAACCGAAATCTTTCTTAGGTTCCTGTTCCTTCTTCTCCTGCTCGTGCTTCTTCATAGCATCTGCGGCAATAGCTGACTGCATCTCTGACTGTGCCACAACCTTCTGGTTATGTTCTTCTCTCATATTGTCAACCTTCATCTTAGTCAGCTGACCGTATTCAAGCCCCTTTTCAAATGCCTGACCAGGATGGTTAGTATGAACATGAACCTTAACGATATCATCAAGATTAACGCACACAATTGAATCACCGATTGATGAAAGAAATGCCTTAAAGTCCGCCTCTGTCTTTTCATCAAATGACTTTTCAAGCATAATTATAAATTCTGTACAGTAACCAAACTTAATATCCACATCTTCAATGGCAGCACCTTTTCCAGGCATACTAGAACCAGATTTAAACTCAGCATTAGGTTCTGTAATTGTGAAATCTGTAACCTTTCCAGTAAGGGCATCTAACATTCCCCTAAGAACAACTACAAGTCCCTGTCCACCTGAATCTACTACTCCAGCTTCCTTTAATACTGGTAACATCTCTGGTGTCTTAGCAAGCACTTCCTCTGCATAATCAATAATCACTGATAATGCTTCTTCTAAATCTGTCACATTCCCTGCAACCTCTGCCGCTTTATCAGATACACCCTTTGCAACTGTAAGGATTGTTCCTTCCTTTGGCTTCATAACAGCCTTATAAGCTGTCTCTGTCGCTCTCTGTGTTGCAACTGCGAGTGTCTCAACAGTTATCTCACTAACGTGTGACATTTCCTTAGTAAAACCTCTAAGAAGCTGAGAAAGAATAACTCCCGAATTACCTCTTGCTCCTCTTAATGAACCTGTAGAAATAGCTTTAGAAAGACTCTCCATTGTTGGATTGGCAATTGCACTTACCTCTTTCGCCGCTGACATAATTGTAAGAGTCATATTAGTTCCTGTATCACCATCTGGTACTGGAAATACGTTAAGGTCATTAATCCATTCTTTCTTTGATTCAAGATTCTTAGCTCCTGCAAGAAACATCTTCTGCACAAGTGCTGCATCTATTGTAGTAGTAGCCACTTTATTTCCTCCATTCTGCCATAAACAAGGCCCGTCAATCTACTTTATAAAAACAATTAATCTATAACACGAACGCCTTCAACATATATGTTAATCTTTTTAATTTCAAGGCCTGTGAATTCAGATACTTTGTACTTTACATTCTCAATAAGGTTGTCAGCAACTGTTGAAATGCTTACACCATAAGAAACTATAACGTGAAAATCAACTTCTATTCTATTGTCACTGTCTATCTCAACCTTAATACCTCTTGTAAGACTATCACCTTTTAACAGCTTAACAAGACCATCTTTCATACTTACTGCCGCCATTCCGACAATTCCGAAACACTCAACTGCTGTTGAACCAGCATACTGAGCAACAACATCACTTGAGATGGATACTTTTCCTAATTTGTTGTTTAATGTTCCATTCATATCTAGCCTCCATACTGCGACTTGTATTTTAAGGAATCTATGCAAAGCCTCTTATGAAGCATATTTGCAAGAAGTTTTGCGCAGTCAAACTTTCCCCACATATAAAGTATATTTTCATTATACTATCAAAGCTAAAATAAATAAAGTGAATTACGCAATTTTATTAAATTGTGCAATTCACTTTAATGTACTGATATAAATTTTCGAAAATTAATAGCATTAGGCACGCTCAACTTTACCTGAACGTAAGCAAGAAGTACATACATACATCTTCTTTGTTGCTCCATTAACCTTAACTCTAACAGACTTAACGTTAGAATTCCAAATCTTATTAGATCTTCTATGAGAATGACTCACTGCATTACCAAAGTGAGCACCTTTTTCGCAAACTGCACATTTAGCCATATCAATTACACCTCCTTACCGGTATTGGGTAAATTTACCCACAACAGAAATTATTATATCAGAACATATTACATTTTGCAACACCTTTTTACTAAAAATATTACATTTTAATGACAAAACATATTATAACCTATAATAATAAGAGCAATTATTATAACTATATGCCAGAACATACTACCTGTAAAGATTAACCCTATAATCATTCCAACCGCAATCCAGAACATAATAAAGCCCAACATTCTGCACATAACAATCCTCTTCTTATGTACACTGCCCTTATCTTTATGATGTTATCAATACATATGGCGCAGATATACATATTATCCATTTTGTAAATGTATATGCTGTATACTCATTTTTTATAATCTATTCTTCATCTGTAACATCACTGATAGCTTCATCAATATCATCATCCATCTTTACATCACCAAACTTGCCAGTTATTCTGTCAACCACATCTGGAACCATATCCAAAATCTTAGTTACAGTATCCTGATTTTTGATATTAACAAGCTTAGTTGCACCATTCTGGATAACAAGAACAGCACTTGGAGACATCTTGCCTCCCATACCACCGCCGGCGTTATTCTTCTTATCACCAGCAAATGCACCGGCCCCAACACCAAACGATACATCAACTAATGGAAGTATAATTGTATCATTAACGTGTACCGCTTCCCCAACAACTGTCTTAGCTGATAAAAAGGAATCCATACCCTTAAAAAGCGATGCAACAGTTTCATTAAAATCATTCTTATTCTCTGCCATATTAATCCTCCATTACTAACCCTTATTAAACACAAGCTTTCTAAACCTGTTGTTTTTATATACTCTTAAAGCTATCAAAAGCAGGCGGTATATTCTTACCCTGCCTTTCATATATATATCCCCTTCCAGCACTTTCTGTTCAAATTCAGGGGTTATATTAAACTGAACACCTGTAATTCCATATATAACCGCAATCACTCCTAATATCCTGCCTGTCATATATGGTTCTTCACAACCATAGCGCACATTAACATCATACTTAACCGGTGTTATTTCTCTTATAAGTTCTTTAAGTTCCTTCTTAATAAGCCTTACAAGTTCTTTATTCTCTTCATCATTAATAATTACTTTTAAATCATTAATCTTCTGCCAAGCACTTCGCTTCTTATCCACAATGGCTTTTAAAAGCTTTTTAAACTTGCTTTTTATGCTTATAAGCTTATCTTTCACACTATTAAGTGCTGCTTTCAGCCTGCCAATGAGGTCTTTTTTCTTATCAGGCTGGCTGACTGACTGACTATTATGTTTATCATCATCATTATGCTGGTTATCACTTTTACTTTCTTTATGTTGCTTTATGTCAGCTTCTTTATGAATTTCTTCCAGCTTTTCTTTAGAAGAACTCCTTGAGGCTTTTTCATCTGTCTTTTCTAAAGTTTCATCTGACACAATCTTTTTATCAGCAACGGCTTTTTCAGCTTCTAATGCTTCAACCTGCACAGCAGTATCCCGACTATTACCAGCACCACTTATTTCATTCTGTCTACTACCAGCATATTTTCCGGCAGTTTCCTGACCACTGTCCGCCCCATACATATCATCAATGTACTTATCACCTTCTTTATTCTTTTGCTTCTTCTCCTTATCCGAATTATTATCGAATATTTTAAAGAACATAGCATATGCCTTAACCGATAAGTCATTAGCATATGATGCTTTTAGCCTAAGAACATTAAGAAGCCAGCTTATCTTAATATTTGCCGTAAGCCTGCTATGATAATCAGCACTAATATTATATCTTACCGGCACGAATAAAACCATAAGCACCAGCAGAATTAATATTCCAAGCAATGATAGAAGCACTATTCCTGCTATTTTAAGAATTAATAATATAATATGAACCATTAATGCCCCCATTATTATTTATTGCCAAATCCAAGATATTCTCTTATATCAAATCCACCTGTAGCATTATACACTTCATCAATTATATCTCTCACAAGATTAAGTGCCTCATCACGTCCTTTAGCAAGTCCAACTACATATATTTCTTCGTTTACATTTTTATTCTTAAAATGTGGTTGTAAAAGCATATTAGCCGAATATATATCCAGAATATTGCAAGTGTTAGAAGCAAGTGTTATCAAAAGTGTATCTGCACAAAATCTGTTCTTTCTTATATGTCCAAATACTTTATATTTATCTTTCTTTGCATTCTCACCAATATACAGCTTTCTATACCACTTCACAATATTCCTCGTTTCCAAGCAGTACAAGACCGCTTAATATACATTTATTGTCCGGCAATAATCATTCTTACTACTTCAACAACAGCCTTCTTCTCAGCTTCATCACTGCACTGTATTAATGAACTGTTGATATAATCCTGAATTTCTTCCGTATTATTAAAGAACACTGGAAGCATTGATAATACAGCCGCCATAACTGCTCTTTTAACACTTTGTTGACAGTCTGTAAATAACCTATCAAGCTCTGTAATAAGCTTTTCTGCCGCCATATCAGCATATGAATCATCAGGAATTGCATCAAAATATTCTTTAGGCGATATATCAACAAAGTCGCTTCCTGACTGAAGCTTGCTGATTGCTTCAAGCGAGCTGTACATATCTGACAGTGCAAGTTCATCTAATGTATCATTAAGGTTGGCAGAAGCATACTGTGTTGCAAAATCAGCCGCCATTACAGTTTCTAATATACGCTCCTGTTTGCCCTCAAAAGCTGTAAAGAGTTCTGCTATCTCATCAAGCTCCTGCTCATCTTCAAACAGGCTCTTAGACTTAAGAATAATATCTTTAGCAACATTTACCTCTGTATTATCCCCTATTGTATTATTATCAGATAATATAATTGTATACAAATCATTAATTATCTGGGCAAGAAGCACATATATATCAGCTGCATTGTTCATCTTCTCTGTAGCTATATCAAGTGCACCCCTTAAACGTGTGTACTCACTGCTGTCAAGATTTTTATAATCTGCATTCTTTAACGTTGCATAGAAATCATTCATATCCTTAAAGAACATTGAGTCTTTATCAGCATCTTTTAACATCGCACTTGTACTTAACGAATAATAGAAATCATCAATTGTCTGTTTCTGTGCTCCGTGATACAGCGTAAATGCGTCTTTAATATGATCATAAAATCTTGCTTTTGACATTCTTATCGGAAGCTGGCCAACCATTTCAGATATTCTTCCATTGATAGATACATTATCTTTATCAGATAAAATGTAGTGCATTATATCATTAGTCATATATGTATTATAGTATTCCTCATCAAGTTCATCATCCTTGAAGCGGTATTCTACTCTGTTTAACACATATTCATATATCTTAAACTTGTCAACATAATCAGTTATGCTTTCCATAATAGCTATAAGACGGTTTCTTAGCGAACTAATCTTGTCTGTAAGCACATCTTCACTGGCAACAGCTGAATCTATGGAAGAAATCTCTATTATCTCATTGACACCCTGGAACATTTCAAGAAACAGCTCATCATCTATCTCATTATCCTTAATCATATTAAGAATTGTATAATAATTCATAGACATCTTAATATAAGCAAGACCATTATATAATGATGACAATCCCTTTCCATATTTAACAAGATTATCTGATAAATTCTTACCCTTTGTTATCTCACTGGCAATATATCCTAAATTCTTCATATACCTATTTCCAATCGTTAATTTTAATCAATGATTAATTTAAATTAAGCTTATCAAGCTTATCGCAGAAATCAAATGTTGCGAAATAATCTTTTGGTGTCTCTGCTCTTCTTATCATCTGTACACTTCCATCTTCCTTAAGAAGAAGCTCTGCTGATCTTAACTTACCATTATACTGGTAACCCATAGAATAACCATGTGCTCCAGTATCGTGAATAATGAGATAATCTCCCATATCAATCTTTGGCAGCATTCTGTCAATTGCAAATTTATCACTATTCTCACAAAGTGAACCCGTTACATCATACTTGTGGTCGCAAGGCTCATTTTCCTTACCTGCTACTGTAATATGATGATAAGCACCATAGATAGCTGGCCTCATAAGATTTACTGCACATGCATCAACACCAATATACTCCTTATAAATGTGCTTCTCGTGGATAGCCTTTGTTACAACACAGCCATAAGGTGCAAGCATAAATCTTCCAAGCTCTGTATATATTGCAACATCCCCCATACCAGCTGCTGTAAGAATTTCATCATATACCTTATGAACGCCAGCACCGATAACAGCAATATCATTAGGTGTCTGGTCTGGCTTGTATGCAACACCAACTCCACCAGAAAGGTTAATAAACTTAATATCAGCTCCTGTCTTATCACGAAGTTCTACAGCAAGCTCAAATAAAATCTTGGCAAGTGTTGGATAGTATTCATTAGAAACTGTGTTACTTGCAAGAAATGAATGTATACCAAAATGCTTAACACCCTTGCTCTTTAATATCTTAAAGGCTTCAATAATCTGATCGTGTGTCATACCATACTTGGCATCACCCGGATTGTCCATAATTGATGTTCCAAGCTGGAAATATCCGCCAGGGTTATATCTACAACTCATAGTTTCCGGGAACTTTCCATCAAGTATTTTATCTAAGAATTCAATGTGTGTAATATCATCAAGATTAATTGTTGCACCAATCTCATTGGCATAAGCATATTCTTCTGCTGGTGTATCATTAGATGAGAACATAATCTCACCCGGCTTATAATCAAGTGCATACGCCATCATAAGCTCTGTCTCAGATGCACAATCAACTCCACAGCCGTACTCCTTTAATATATTTAATATGTATGGATTAGGGGTAGCTTTTACCGCGAAATACTCTCTATAACCTTTATTCCATGCAAATGCTTCTTTTAATCTCTTTGCATTATCTCTTATTCCCTTCTCATCATAAAGATGATAAGGTGTAGGATATGTCTTATCAATCTCCTTAAGTTGCTCTAATGTTACAAATGTCTTCTTTTCGCTCATCTTACTCTCCGTTCCACATTCCTGTTACGTATTAAAGTCTGTACTTTTAACAGATTTCATTGAATGTAATTTATATATTTTTCCACGTTGAATTGTATATTAGTTATGATAATTCGTCAAGTATGGTTATTCTAACTTACCATTATCCTGATTTAATATAAAATGGCAGGAAGCTGTAATCTGCTGGCTGTGTGCCTCTCCCTCACACGCCATATACCGCTCCTGCCATATTATTAATATATTAAAACCACAAATTAATATGTAAGATTAGCACAGCCCTTAAATGATGTAGGGTCAATCTTTACATCTTTGCCATACTGTGCACTCTTAAGATTAAAGCAATTAAGAAATGCTTCACTTTCAATTCTTTCAAGTGTCGATGGAAATTCTACTTTCTCCAGCCTCTGGCAGTTCTCAAAAGCATTGTTGCTTATAACCTTAACACCTTCCGGAAGCACAACCTCCACAATGTCATCTCTATTAGCAAATAATTCTTCTGGAAGACAAGTAAAGTCACTCATATCTATCTCTTTATATGTTCTGTTGTATAATGTAACCTTAATTCTTTTATTGTTCATAATCTTTCCCTCACATTCTACATTGCTATCAATTGCAAAGCGGCAATGTTCGCTGTCTATTTAAACCAGCAGTGTTAATGCCGGTTATAATCTTTAATTCATATTAAGCATTCTAAGGACTGACTGACTTGTGCTAAGCAGACTATTCTTATAGTATCCTAAAGCACTGTTATCATCACTGTAATTATTGTATGCTGTATTATATGTATTACTATCATCACTTGTATTAATAGTCGATGATGCTGCTAACAGCTTTGATAATATTGCTTTATATGTATTAATTACATATTTGTAATCATCATAGCTGAACAGCACATTAGAGCTGCTTGTTCCTGATGATACACGGCTCTTTAATACTGCATCAGATATATTGTACTTATTAGCTGTTATCTGGTTTTTAAGTACTGAAAGCTCCTGATTGTTCTGTCCCTGCTGGCTGTTATTCTGTGAATTAACCATTATTCCTGTATCGCCAACACCTGTACTCTGTGAAAGATCTGTAGCACCAGCTCCATCAATTGTTGTTGAATCAGAAGAAAGTGCTCCACCTAATATGTCATTAATTCTGTCTATATATCCTAATGTCTCTTTATATGGAGGAACTCCTCCATATTTGCTTACAGAACCACTTCCAGCATTATATGCAGCAAGGGCAAGTGTAACATTGCCATTGTAATCATCCAAAAGATACGCAAGCATCTTCGCTCCACCTGTAATATTCTGTCTTGCATCAAACGGATCTTCAACACCTAACGATTCTGCCGTTGTTGGCATAAGCTGCATAATCCCCTGTGCACCACAATATGATACTGCTTCTGTATCAAAATCCGACTCTGCCTTTGCAACTGCCTTTAACAAATTAACATTAACACCGTATTCATTAGATACTTCATTAAATATATCATCTAATGACTCACTTCCTGAACTTATATTGTTAATTACATTATCAAAATCAGTTGCACCAGCCGGTTTAATATTATCTCCCTGACTTACAAGATATACATTACCATCTAACATATTAACTGAATCTACTACCATTACTCACCAGTTTCCTTCTTTTCTTAATTGTCTATACATTGTATAAGCATCTGAAAGTATCTGTTTCTCATTCGGATATTCCAGAAGATGATACGCCTCGTGATACTTATAGTAACCTGCATCGTAAAAAAATTCTTCTTTCTGAGGCACACAGTCATAGCTGTCGGATTCACACAGATACCAGTGAACGATCTTATCGATATTCTTGTGTCCAGCCTTAAATGAATAATTCGTACTGCCAATGTAAGCTCTTATTCTTACATCAGCACCTGCCTCCTCATTCACTTCACGCACAGCTGTCTGTTCATAAGTTTCTCCCTTTTCGACTGTCCCCTTTGGAAGTACCCAGCCATCTCGTGAATTCATAAAATTCTTATATAATACAAGAACTTTGCCTCTGAATATTACTACTCCTCCACAGCTTACTGCTTCTGACATATCGTTTCCTCCAATCCATTATACAATGCTGATATTTTTTTATCAAGGCTAAATGTTTGACATAGCGTGCTGTTTTCTGACATTTTTCGCAATCTCTTATATATATGACGTCATCAACAAATAAGCTCCTGCCAAACATATTAACATATTATTGAAAATACGCATCAAATACAGCCTTCGCTATATACTGTGCACTTGATACACCTGAATAGCCACCCTCAAGCACAACACTTACTACAATCTCTGGTGTCTCTGCCGGAGCAAATCCAACAAACCACGAATGTACATTATCACTATTATCGTATTGTGCCGAGCCAGTCTTACCAGCAGCATTATATGATGACCATCTCATTGAACCACCTGTACCTGAATCAACAACCTCTTCCATACATTCTGTAAGATACTGTGCTTCGTCACTTGTCATAAGCTTGTCAATAACTGTTGGTTTATTCTGTTTTACTACTCTGCCATAAGCATCTTCTATTCTGTCAACCAGATATGGTGTCATCATTGTACCATCATTAGCCACTGTTGCAGCTATCATAAGATTATGGAGTGGACTTATCATAGTTTTTCCTTGTCCAATTGCAGTTTCCTGTGCTTCACTTATGCCTGACTCCTCACTCAGTGCAAATGAACTTTTATTATATTCAAATGCGACCGGTATATTCTTATTAAATAAAAATGAGGTGCATAGATTCTTAAATGAGGTCAGCTTAAGTCCTGCACCTATATGCGAAAAGGCTGAATTACAGGAATTAGCAAAAGCATCTACAAGATCTTGCTTTCCATGTGCTTTTCCATCTGCACATGGAATTGTTGTTCCACCTTCCTCATAATCACTTCCGTCGCATACATACATAAATGAATTATCTGTACCATTTTCCCTTATATACTCAAGTGTTGTAAGTATCTTAAAGGTTGAACCCGGTGCATACAATCCTTGTGTAGCCCTGTTTAAAAGAACCGACTCAGAACTATCATAATTAATCCATTTATCGTAATCTTTATCTACCAGATTAGGGTCAAAATCAGGCTTGGAAACCATTGCCAGTATCTTTCCTGTAGAACTTTCCATAACTATCACAGCACCTTTATTACTGCCAAGTGCCTTATATGCTGCCTTCTGCAAGGTTGTATCCAATGTTGTATACACATTATGTCCCTTTGCCTTATCGCCTGTTAAATCATTGGATATCTGATCAAATATATTATCTGTCTCAGATAACAGATAATAATTCTCTGTTGACTCAATTCCCATCTTCGTCTTGGAATTATATCCTATGACGTGGCCAAAAAGCTTTTTCTGTGGATACACTCTTGTCTCTGTACCGTCATCTGCCGTATCAGTCGTTGCAAGCACTGTTCCATCAGAAGCATATATATCGCCTCTCACAACCTTATCAGCCTGATTATCTATTCTTTTATTATATGGATTGTTAATAACATCTTTGGCATCTTTGATATTAAATACGCAAAGATATACTATCATAATTGCAAACAAGCCTATAAACACAAAAGATATTATATTAGTTTCCCTGTTTCTGAGACCTTTTTTACTTCCTTCTACAATATCCGTTTCTTTTTCTTTACGCCTGATGTTTCTTCGGCGTTGTTTTTGCTGTTGATTGTTTTTTTGCATTTTTACCTTTTCTGTCATCTTCATACTCGCTTTCATCAAGTCTCATATTATACATTCCATTAATCAGTGCAAACATCACTAACGAACTTATTATAGAGCTTCCTCCATAACTTACGAACGGCAGTGTTACACCAGTCATCGGAATAAGCTTTATTGCTCCTCCAACTGTAAGGAACACCTGAAAGCCATATGTAACTCCAAGTCCAACTGCGACAAGCCTGTAAAACAATGTCTTACATCTTGATGCAATGTTCATCATAAGTATAAGATTATTAAGGCATACCAGTAATAACGATATAGCAAATATTAATCCAAACTCCTCTGAAATAGCTGAGAACATAAAATCCTTTTCTGCAACAGGAATTTTATCCGGCATACCCTGGCAAAAACCATATCCAAACCACGAACCCATTCCTATTGAAAACAGCGACTGGCATACCTGATAACCACTATCATCAATATGGCTCCACGGATCTTTCCATATTATAACTCTTTTTCTTACATGAGAGAAAAGCTTATATGCGATAACACCTGCAACTCCTCCACCCATAATACCTGCACCTGCATATAACACATTCTTGGTTGCAATATAAAGCATAGCAATATAGACCACGAAAAATATAAGTGCTGCTCCAAGATCTGTTGACAGCACAAGTATTATAACATGAAGTGCGGCAAATGCTGTAACTACAGCAGTCTGTCTGAATGTTGTTGCTTTATTAAACATCGAAGCTACAAACATTACATATAATATCTTTACAAATTCTGCCGGCTGTACTGACACAGGTCCCACGGTAAGCACAAGATTAGCTCCATATATCTTATTGCCAAGAAGAACTGCCAGCAGAAGCACAAGTCCTGTGCCACAGTATATCCAGCCCATTTTTCTGAAGCTTTTCACCGTCTTTAACAGCCACGGAATGGCAAGTGTAAGCAATGTGCCCGCAACCGCTATAGCAAACTGCTTTACGCATTTGGTATAACTTAATCTTGCTATCATAACAAAGCCAACCGCCATCAGCATACACATATTATTAACAAGCAGTCTTGATGCTTTAGGATAAAATACCATATAAAGCATAATAACTGCACCAAGATATACCAGCTGTGCAAAATACAGATATATATAATTCATATCATCATACACAACATACATTATAAGATAACCAGTAAAATGTACAATTACCATTATAATATTCTGTATCCGGTATATCTTTTTTCTTTTATCTTCATTTCTTATTACTGCACCCCTGTATGCCGCGAGTGCATAGAAAGCCATAAGAAATGCAAGTACATATTTTGATAATTCCAAACAAACTGTCTGCATAATTAATTGACTCCTCTATAGAAATGTCCCTTATATGGCGATACCCCCTCAAAGCTTAAAGCTTTCTTTATTGTAAAAGTATCTTCATCTATGAACTCAAATCTTAACGACCTAACACCAAGGTCATTTCTTTTAAGTTCTTCTGTTAAATCAAATGTGCCTGCCCACGTCACTGTGTAACAATAACTGCATACGCTCTCAACTATGTAGCTTACATCACTACCCTGCTTTAAAAGAGTTGTACTACACTTCTTATCACATATTCCATAAGTCTTTCTAACACACGATTTAGATACCATAGCAGGTATTTTTCCATACACAATAATCTCACTTCCAGCAGTCAGAGTATCCTGTAACTCAGAATTATTAAGCTCAAGCGGAAGTGTGTGGGATAGCAGCCTTACCCCCGCCTTATCAGCAATATCTTTCAATTCATAACCTGCATACTTATTAAATACATACAGTCCTGTATCAGTAATTATATCTTTAACTTTAGACTTTCTGCTTCCTATAAGTCCAATTTCTTCAATATTTCTTACAAGATAGCCATCTATTATTATTCCAGTATTATGTTCTATATCATCAAGCATAGCCGAAAGCTGTCTTGCCCTGCTCTGTTCAAGAATATAAGGAAGTGCTATAAACAGCTTAATTCCTGTTTTGTTAATTTCTTCACACGCTTTAATAAATCTCTGCCGGTCGCTGTAATACATTCCAAAATCAAGATATATTCTTCCAACTGCAATATCCAGCTTATTATCAGGACTGCTGACTATATCAATCACCGATCTGACAATATCAAAGGAATGACAATATACTGTACATAACATCTTGCCAGCATTATCTGACACATCATTATATTGACTTTCAATACCTGTGCAATTATTGTGATAATCATTATGTGCATCACAATCCGAACTTAATATGCTATTATCCTGCTCGTTATATGTCATACAGCAGGGATTTATTATACTATCGTCCGGCTCTTTATATGTCCTGCAATATGAACTTAATATATTATTATCAAGCTGTGCTATAACTTCTCTTCTTAGCTTCTTTAATTCTCCAACCGATAAGAACACATCATTATCCATATGAAGTTCTATGCCAGACACTTTATATCCGGTGTTACCTGTCATTATAAGCTTGCTCTTAACATCTTCGTAATCGGCTGGCTGTTTTAAAGCTTTAGTCACCTCACTGCCTGATATGCTTGCACTGAATTGACCAGTCACAGCGATAAGACTTAATGGTGAGCCTTTCACAGCCTCCATATACATATCAATATCTCTTTCAAAGCTTGTCTGCACATACTTTTCTTTTACAAGTCTTTCAAGAGAAGAATTCTTCATTCTGTTAATAATTCTGTCCTTGTACAGATTATATTTTCTTGGAAGATTGACCACTAAAGTATTACCCGCCTTAACAAACGAGCCACTCTCAAAGCTGTGTTCCTTGTCAATCTCGAATACATCCTGTGGATTGATATCCTTTAATGCTTTAAATGTAACTCTTCCCTTATCATTGCTAACAACCTTTAATGCTTCGCTCCCCCTATGATTAGGACGTTCATACGACATCATCTCCTTACCCTTCTTGCTGTTATAAAACCCTGTCGTAAAAGAACCCCTGTTATATATATCGCATAGATTATCTATATCTTTCTTAGTTACTTTATAGCCTTTTCTTCCATATTTAATGTATTCATCAACATAATGCCTATATACAGAAGTAACATATGCGGCATAGGTCACATTTTTCATTCTTCCTTCTATCTTTAACGAATACACACCAGCTTCTATTATATCTGGAAGTATAGGCAGGGCACACATATCTTTAGGACTTAATGCAAAGGAATTATCTTTGTCGTTAATCTGACTGTCATTATCATATACTTTATAAGAAAGCCTGCAGGGCTGTGCACATCTTCCCCTGTTGCCGCTTCTTCCACCTCTGAAACTGCTCATAAGACATTGTCCCGAGTAACAATAACACATAGCACCATGAACAAAGCTTTCAATCTCCATATCCGGACAATCTTTATGAAGCTGTGCAATCTCAGTTAATGTCATCTCTCTTGAAGTGACAACACGCTCTGCACCCATATCCCACAGAAGCTTAGAACCAAGACTGCCTGTCTGTGTCATCTGTGTGCTCGCGTGTATGTCCATATCTGGAAAATGCTTCTTTATAAGCCACATAACTCCTAAATCCTGAACAATAACCGCATCAAGTCCGTGTTCATAAAATGGTCTTATATATGAAATCAATTGTCCTTCTATCTCTTTCTGCTTAAGAAGTGTATTAACTGTAAGATATATTCTGCACCCAGCTCTATGTGCATAATCAAGTGCCTCAAGCATCTCCTCATTATTAAGATTGCCTGCGTATGCCCTTGCACCGAACATATCTCCTCCAAGATACACCGCATCTGCCCCTGCATTAATAACAGCCTTACATATTTCAAGAGAACCTGCTGGTGCAAGAACTTCTATTCTGTTGTAGTTGTTACCATGTGTTAATTCCATAATATATCATTTATCCTCATTCTATAATACTTATTAATCAAATCGGGACTGTAGCACATTGTCCCCAGCCCCGCTAAATATAATTATTTCTTTGAATCATTAAGTTCTGTTTCAAGCTTTACAATGGTATTTTGAAGCTTCTCTATGTTACCCTTCAATTCCTCAATCTGCTTATCAGCAGACTCAGACTTTATCTGTGCTGCAATAAGTTCGTGCTTAAGGTCATAGATTTCCTTATCTTTATTCTCAATCTCTAAAGATAAACCATCACCAAGCTTCTTTGCCTTAAAATAATCATCGGCAACATTAAGATACATAAGATTAGCTCTTATCTCTGCTGACTGCTTTCTAAAATTCTCGTCTTTACCGAACTCAGCAAGTTTATTATTAATATATGATGCTATCTTCTGAAGATATTCTTCACTTTCATATCCTCCCAAAGTAAATACTTTTCCACCTATGATTACCTCTGTTGTATTCTTTGATGACATCTGCATCCTCCTGACCTGCTTAACAATAATATATAGTAAGTATACAATATCTACTCTCTTAGTTCAATACCAAGATTATCATATGCTTTCTTTGTTGCAACTCTTCCTCTAGGTGTCCTGTTAATATAATCATTCTGTATAAGATATGGCTCATATACATCTTCAAGCGTTCCCGAATCTTCACCAATAGAAGCCGCAAGTGTCTCTATTCCAACAGGTCCTCCGTCAAATTTCTCTACAATTGTAGAAAGAATAAGCCTGTCATTCCTATCAAGTCCGTCCCTGTCAACATCTAAAAGGTCAAGTGCATAATCAGCAACATCTTTAGTTATATTACCGTCATATTTTACCTGTGCAAAATCCCTTACCCTCTTTAATAATCTGTTGGCAAGTCGTGGTGTTCCCCTTGATCTTCTTGCAAGCTCATATGCACCATCATCATCAATATCAACGCCAAGAACCTCTGCTGACCTTACTATAATCTTCTTTAATTCATCACAATTATAGAATTCAAGATGATTAACAACTCCAAATCTATCTCTTAAAGGTGCAGATAAAAGTCCTGCTCTTGTCGTTGCACCAACAAGTGTAAAATGCGGAAGGTCAAGTCTTATCGACCTTGCAGTAGCACCTTTTCCAATCATTATATCAATCTCATAATCTTCCATTGCTGGATACAGTACTTCCTCAACCTGTCTGTTAAGTCTGTGTATCTCATCAACGAACAATATATCTCCCTCACTAAGATTATTGAGTATTGCTGCCATTTCTCCAGGTTTCTCTATAGCCGGACCAGAAGTTACCTTTATATTAACTCCCATTTCATTAGCTATAATTCCAGCAAGTGTTGTCTTACCAAGTCCAGGAGGTCCATAAAATAAGACATGGTCTAGTGAATCTCCTCTCTCCTTTGCTGCCTTTATATATACTTTAAGGTTTCTTTTAACCTTTTCCTGTCCTACATAATCATCAAGCTTTAATGGTCTTAACGAATTCTCTATCTTTGCATCTTCCGTAAGGATTTCTGTGGATATTATTCTTTTTTCCACGTTGTATTTCACCTCCTCATAATTAAATACCCTTTTTATAACTAAGCACTATTTTATAATCAAATGCTCTCTTATATTCAAATATTCTTTTATTTTACCTATAAAGTTGCAAGGCTTTTAAGAGCCTCCTTAAGTATTGCCTCTGAATTCTTCTTATCAATATCATCAACCTTCTTGACAGCCTTAATCGCATCCTTACTGCTATAGCCAAGTGATACAAGTGCCTCAACAGCATCATTCATAACAATAATAGAATTATCCTGCTCTGCTGCCGCATTTGCCTTATTTCTGTTATTAAGTGCCATCTCAAAGGCTTCCTCAACCTTTAACTTATCCTTAAGTTCAATAATAAGCCTCTGTGCTGTCTTAGCACCAACACCCGGACAGCTCTTTATAAGATTAACATCATCTGACAGTACTGCAAATCTTAAATCATCTGTGCTGATTGCTGATAATATTCCAAGTGCCCCCTTAGGACCTATTCCGTTGACATTTATTAATAATTTAAATACGTTAAGTTCATCTCTTGTAAGAAATCCATACAGGCTCATATCGTCTTCTCTTACGTGCAGATATGTATACACCTTTACAAATTCACCTGATTTAGGAATATTTTCAGCTGTAAGGGACGATGTCTTAATGTCATAGCCAATCCCATTATTCTCTATAACTATCCCTTCTGGTGTCATCTCAACAAATTCACCTATTATATATGAATACATTATTACTCTCCGCTCTTATATTTAAAAAATTATTTCTGATTTTATTTTGCTATTTTTCATCTTATTTCGCAAAATGCTGTTTTATAATATCATTATTTTTGTGCAGCTTTTCAGTGCATCCGAAGTTTCGAAGAAACTTCTAAGTGACTACGAAGTAGTCATATTATATCATAATTTTTACAGCTATATATTACTTCTGCATTCCAAGGCAATGGTTAATAAACTGCTGTGCGGTTCTTCCTGATATGCCTCCGTGGCTTAATTCCCACTTATTAGCCTCAGCCATAAGTTCTTCTTCTGACATATCAAGTCCATTTTTCTTGGCAAGTCCTATTACAATATTATAATATTCCTTATTAGATGGTTTAGAATAGCTTATCTGACACCCAAATCTATTAACAAGCGACATCTTTTCTTCAATCGTATCTGATCTGTGAAGTCCGTTAGAAGATTCCATATCATTTCTGTCGTTCCATGTTTCTTTGATAAGATGTCTTCTGTTAGATGTCGCATATATAAGAATATTGTCAGGCTTAGTTTCAACGCCACCCTCAATGACTGCCTTTAAGAACTTGTACTCAATCTCAAATTCTTCAAATGATAAATCATCCATATATATAATGAACTTGTAGTTTCTGTTCTTAATGGCCGCTATTACATTTGATAAATCCTTAAACTGATGCTTATATATCTCTATCATTCTTAAGCCCTGGTCATAATATTCATTAACGATAGCCTTGATACTTGTAGACTTACCAGTTCCGCTGTCACCAAATAAAAGAGCATTATTGGCTTTTCTGCCCTGAACAAAGTTCTCTGTATTCTCAACAAGCTTCTTTTTTTGTATCTCATATCCAATAAGATCATCTAATACAACCTTATCCATATTATTAATAGGGTTAAATGTAAGCTTTCCATTCTCTGTTGCAGATATTCTGAACGCCTTGTTAAGTCCGAACATACCTACGCCATATGCTTTATAGAATTCTGTAACTATATCAAAGAATTCATCTGCATTAGCAGCTTTGGCAAGCTTTTCGCTTAATGCCTGAACCTTTTCACTTACATTTTTATTATACATCAGCTCCTTCTTAACGATTGCCTTATAATCAGAGATTATAGAGAAACAGTCAATGCCGAGTTCTTTCTCTATAAATGAAAAATCATAATGGAAAAGATTGTAGAATACTTTAAAGTCATTCTTTGCAAATACATTAACACTTCCGTCATTAGCTCCTACCTTTTCACAGGTAATGCTGAATGGATTCTCATTAGTAATAAGAAAATATGTAAGATAATTCTGCCATAAATTCTTATCGAAACCATAATCTGTTGCAACTTCTAAAATTCTTTTTACCTGAGTATATATATCTGTAACCAGCTCTTCTTTTGATGATAATTTGTTATCAAAACGATTGAATATATCTGCCATTGATGATAAAATAGAACTGTTATCGAGATTTCCATACATAATTAATTGAGATATTTCTTTATACATTTTAGTATTCCTTTCGCCAATGTGTATATGTAACTTTTATATAATAACACATATAATATCACATTGAGAGCGAATTTTGTCACTTTTTTTAGAAATATTAGTTCGATTAACTATTGACAGCTAACGAACTAATGATATAATCTGTAAAGAACTTTGCAAAAGTTTGTAAAAGTTTTAACAGGCTTTTATTTTTTAATGATTAGTGAGGATTTCAAATGAAAATCGTATCAGATATCAACGCATTTGTGTATATTGTATTGACCATCTTCTATTGTTATCAGGGAATATACGTTATTATCGCATTGCTTGGTAAAAAGAAAAAAAAGAATTACAACACCGAAGCTAAGACTCTTCACAAATACGCATTTATCATTGCCGCACGTAATGAAAATGCTGTTATTGGCAATTTAATTGACAGTATTAAGAACCAGAATTATCCTTCTGAGCTTATTGATGTTATCGTAGTAGCTGATAATTGTACTGATAATACTGCCGAGATTTCAAGACAACACGGTGCCATTGTTTATGAGCGTTTCAACAATATACTTATTGGTAAAGGCTATGCTATGGACTATGTCTTTAATAAGATATGTGAAGAACGCGGTGATTACACTTGTTATGACGGTTATTTCGTATTCGATGCAGATAATATTATCGATGTCAATTACGTCAGAGAGATGAACAAAGTATTCGACAGTGGGTACAAAGTTGTCACAAGCTATCGTAACTCTAAGAATTATGACACTAACTGGATTACAGCCGGTTATTCTTTATGGTTTATAAGAGAAGCTAAATATCTTAACAACCCACGAATGATGATTAAGACAAGCTGTGCTGTATCCGGAACTGGCTATCTTGTAGACAGCTCTATTATCAAGAAGAACCACGGCTGGAAATGCAATCTTTTAACAGAGGATATTGAATTTACTGTAACTAATATTCTTGATGGCGAAAAGGTTGGTTATTGCGAAGATGCTATGTTCTATGATGAACAACCAACAACATTTAAACAGTCTTGGAATCAGCGTATGCGTTGGACAAAAGGCTTCTATCAGGTATTATTTAAGTATGGCAGAGACTTATTCAGGACAATGTTCAAGGAAAAGAGAATGTTCGTATCCTGCTATGATATGATAATGACACTTGCACCTGCTACTTTATTTACACTTGGAACAATACTTCTTAATGTAATAATATTATTATGTGGTGGTCTTAATCCTACATTATTCAAGCAGATTGCTGGTCCAACTGTTCAGGCTATTTTACTTGGTTTCTTTAATTTCTATATGATGCTTTTAGTAATAGGACTTATAACTTTAATAACTGAGTGGAAGAAGATTCTTGCACCTGCAAGAAAGAAGATTATGTATCTTTTCTCTTTTCCTCTCTTTATAGCTACATATATTCCAATCTCAATTGTAGCGTTATTTAAGAAGGTTGAATGGAAGCCAATTCCTCATACTGTTGTTAAGACTATTGATGATTTATCAATGACACAGTATAAGCAGTAATTCTATTAAGAATTTAAACTAAATAATGATATAAAAAAAAGGGGCTGTCGCACTAAGAAATTAGTGCGATGCCCCTTATTTGCTTTATTCTACAAACACAATCATTACTTTTCATTCCTGTCAATCTTTAAATCTTTGTAATATTGCATTGGAGTAACACCATATTCTTTCTTAAATGCTCTAAAAAAATGATTATACCCTCCAAATCCACCAAGCTCATATACCTCATGAATACTTTTCCCCTGCTCTATATAATGGCGGCATAAATCAAGTTTGCTCTTTACAATGTATGAATGAGGTGTCTCACCTGTCAATTTTTTAAACTCTCTTACTATATGATAACGGCTTATATAAAATTCATTTTCCAAGCGCTCCAACGAGATATCTTCTGTCAAATGTTCTCTGATATAAATAAAAATATCATCCATTACAACGTGTTTTTTCTTCTTCGTCTTGATCTGTACATCATCCTGAACAGATGAGCGAAGTGCAAGTACAAGAATCATAGTTAATAGGCTTTTCTCGTATAATGAGTGGGCAAATTTAGGCGGCTCATTATTCATCGAATAGAGCTTTTTTGATATATTCTTTATAAGCATAGCCGATTCAGTCTCAGAATGAACAATCTTAACTTGATACGGAACAAAATCAAACGCTTCATCAAGTCTTGTTTCTTCATCTGACAATTTCCTTAAAAGTTCTCCACCTATATAAAGAACATAAACTTCAAGAGGATACTTATTTTTACGATATTCAAGCTTTACTTTATTACCTGGCTTAATAAATATCAAATCCTCCATAGTACATACAATATTATCGTCATCCTGGTGCATATACCCTATCCCACCAGCTATAAATACAATTGTATAGCTCTCCTTTTGCCCAAAGCTTCGCTGGGCACTATCCAATATTTTCAAATATTCCATTTTGTAGCCTTGCTTTTTCATATGTCTATTTTGTACACTTTCCTATTATATTTTTTGTTCATTTCGTCAAAATATACAATATATCAATTTTTCGTAGTTTGCAAGCAATATTTGTATATGGATATCAGCATAACCCCAATATAATAAGATTGTAGCTACTAAAACAATATAAATGTTTGGAGGTAAATTATCATGAAAGAAACAAGACCTTTTTCCATGAAGGACAAAATTGGTTACACTCTTGGCGATTTGGGATGTTGCTGTACTGAGCAGTTCCGTGCCATGTATCTTGCTATTTTTTATACACTGGTATTAAAAGTTAATCCAGTACACGTAGGAATCCTTATGCTTGTTACAAAGTTTTGGGATGCTATAAATGACCCTTTAATTGGTGCACTTGTTGATAGCCACAAAAACAAAGGAAAAGGAAAATTTATTCCTTGGATTAAATTCTTTGCTTTTCCAACTGCAGTACTCTGTATATTAGGATTTGTTAACGTAAGCAATTTCGCTTATGGTGCACGTATTGCTTATATGTTCATTACATATATTGTTTACGAAATTATGTACACATGTGTCAACGTTCCATTTGGTAGTCTTTCAAGTGTAATGACTGATGATGTTAACCAACGTACTGACCTTTCTCGTTTCAGAAGTCTTGGCGGTACAATTTTTATGACAGTTATCGTTATTGCTGGACCATTATTCTTATATAAAGATAACCAGCCAGTACCTAGCCATTTCCTTATTATGTCAGCAATCTGTGCAGTTATTGGATTAATCTGTCTTATGTTTACATCTCATTGGTGTAAAGAGCGTATTATTACAGAGCCAGTTGTTGAGAAAAAAGAAAAGTTTAACTACTTCCAGGTAATTAAAGATATTACTAAAAACAAAGCATTACTCGGAGTTATGTTATCAAGCTTTATCGGTATTGTTGGAGCAGGTATGGTTAACGGATTAAATACTTATTTATTCCGCGATTATTTTGGAAATGTTGCCATCATGGCAGTTTCAGGTATGTTAAGTGTACTCTGGTCACTTATTGCATTCGTAGGCACAAAATTTGTTGCTAAGAAATTTGGAAAGAAAGAATGGATTATGTACAGTGCAACTTTCTCAGTTGTTGTTTATGCTATTTTATTCTTCTTCCCACTTGAAAATCCTTTGCTCTTTATTATCATCAACGGAATCTGCTATCTTGGAGTAAGTGGTTTCCAAGTATTAGTTTGGGCACTTGTAAATGATGCAATTGATTATCAAGAACTTCAGACAGGAAAACGTAATGAAGGAATTGTATATTCGGCATATACATTCTTCCGTAAACTTGCTAATGCTGTATCAGGAAGTATGAGTAGTTTTGCACTTGCAATTGCTGGATTCCAGGTTAATGAAGCTGTCCAGAATGAAGCATTCTCAGGACATCTTTGGAAAACATATACAGGTTTATATGTTGTAGGATATTTATTAGCTGTTCTGGTATTAAAATTTATCTACCCTCTTACAAAAGAGAAAACAGCTGAAATGTTACAGGATTTAGCTGACAAGCGAAATGCTACTACTGCAGAATAAAATTAGAAATTGAGGTATTTTAAAATGACAAAACAAGTAGAAATCACAAACCGTGATGGACACATCTTACGCGGAATAGTTAACATTCCAGAAGATGGCACAAGATTTCCTGCTATTGTAAATGTACATGGCTTTACAGGGAATAAAAGCGGTTACAAAAGTATTTATACGCACACAGCCAGATTATTAGCTGAACATGGATTTGCCAGTGTCCGTTTTGATTTATACGGAAATGGTGAAAGTGATGGTGAATTCGAGGACATGACCTTTACAGGTATCCTACACGATATCGAGGATATTATAAACTGGACTAAAACACAAGATTTTGCCAATCCAGATAAGATTATCTTATCTGGTCAGAGTATGGGAGGATACGCAGCTGCTACTGCCGCTCCTATTGTTAATCCTTATGCTCTCATGCTTATGTGTCCAGGTGCTGGAATGTGGTTTGGATGTAAGGATCGTGCTGAAGCCATGGAAGCTAAGGGGATCACCAAGGCCGATATTGAAGGACTCACTTTCCCAACATCTTTTAATCATGATTTATTTAATTATGAGCCATTCTCGTCAGCAGAAGGATACAACGGACCAGTCCTCCTTATAAGAGGAACTGCAGATGATTTGGTAGATGATGCAACATGCCATAGATATGAGTCACTTTACAATGGAAAATGCAATTATAAAACAATTGAAGGGGCTAACCACAATTTTGCCAGTGCTTTTGCAAGAGCAGAATTAGACAAATTAATGTTAGAGTTTTTAACACCACTTAAATAGTATATTCAATTTGAAAGGAAGTATGAACAATGAAATTATTAGAGTCTATAAAAGTTGGAAATATTGAGTTTAAAAACCGTATTATGTTCCCACCACTTACAACAGGATATGAGGAAAAAGATGGTTCAATTGGAGAACAAAGTTTTCGTTTTTACGAGCGTCTCGCAAAAGGCGGTGTCGGATATATAGTAATTGGAGATGTTGCACCACTTCCAACATTCTCTCCTACACCAAAGCTTTATTCACCTGAGCAGGTTCAAAGCTTCAAAAGACTTGCTGACGCATGTCATGAAAATGGCGCAAAACTTGGAATTCAGTTATTCCATCCTGACTACAATGTTAAAGCTTTAAACGATTTGTTTCATCAGGGCAAAATGCAGGAAGCAAGAGCTAAACTTCACCATGATATGCAGCACTTTGTAAATGAAGTTACTGCAGAAGAACTTGATGAAATAATAAAGCATATGGAAAACTGTGCTATCTTAGCACACGAAGCTGGTGTTGATTGTATTGAAGTACATGGAGACCGTCTTGTTGGTTCTCTTTGCTCTCCTATTTTAAATCATAGAACTGATGAATATGGCGGTGACCTGGCTAATCGTACACGTTTTGCATTAACACTTGTAAAAAGATTAAAAACAATCGTACCTGACATGGTTATCGACTACAAGCTTCCTATAGTTACTCCTCTTGGAGAAAATAGTTTTAGAGGAAAAGGTGGTCTTCCACTTGATGAAGCTTGCATTTTTGCTAAAGAATTAGAAGCTTGCGGTGTTGACACATTACATGTTGCACAGGCTAACCATACTGGAAATATGGGTGATACAATCCCTGCCATGGGAACACAGCCATACGGATTTATGGTTTCTTATTCTAAAAAAATCAAAGAGCTTGTATCTATTCCTGTATCTGTAGTAGGCCGTATCGTTACACCAGAAGCTGCCGAAGCAGTTATTGCAAATGGTTCTGCTGATATTATTGGATTAGGTCGTTCTCTTCTCACAGACCCTGACTTTGCAAACAAATGTGCAGATGGACATTGCTGTAATGTCAGAACATGTATGATGTGTAATAAAGGATGTACAGATAATATTCAGAATCGTGCTTTCTTAAGTTGTGTACTTAATGCTGAAAATGGTTACGAAGGATCTCGTCAGATTACTCCTGCAGCATCAACAAAGAATATAGCAATTATTGGTGCTGGTATTGCTGGACTTGAAGCTGCACGTGTTTCCGCATTAAGAGGACATCATGTAACTATATTTGAGAAATCACTTCAGATTGGTGGTCAGTTACTTATTGCTAGTGTACCTCCAAGAAAAGAAGAAATGATGAGAAGCATTAATTATTATACAAATGTACTTCCTGAATTGGATGTAACATTCAGGCTTGGTCAGGAATTCACATCCCAAGATTATAATTCATTCGATGAAGTAATTGTGGCAACAGGAGCAAACAATGCAATAATCCCTGTTCCTGGCAAAGATCTTCCAACTGTAGCAAGTGCATGGGATGTACTTGCCAAGAAAGAAATCGTATTCGGTAATGTTTCTGTAATCGGTGGTGGTCTTGTAGGTGTTGAAACCGCTGAATATCTGGCTTCACGCGGATGTAAGGTTACAATTATTGAAATGATGGATCAGATTGCAAAAGAAGAAAGTAACACTATTTTACCTACTCTAATGAGGGAATTAGAGCATTATAATGTTCAAATAGTAACATCTGCAAAATTATCAGAAATTAAAGATGATTCTGTAGTTGTTGAAAAAACAATAGACGACAATACATCAACAGAAGAAATTGCTTCAGACTTTGTTGTAATGGCTGTTGGTGCAAGAAAGAACCTTCCAGAGCTTTCTGATTGTCCTCTTCCACTTCACTATATTGGTGATTGTGCTGGAGAACGTCCAAGTAATATTGAGCATGCTATTAAATCAGCATATGATGTAGCATGTGAAATATAAATTATTAATTACCCTATTACCACAAAGGGGCTGTCGCACTAAGAAATTAGTGCGATGCCCCCTTTTTTTACATATTTAACTACTATTCCTGACACAATTCCTATAATAATACCTGTTATTACACCAGCTATTATAAGCACTGGCAGATAATATATTATAGCACTGCTTCCCATTATAAATATTGCCGCGATTATCTGTCCGACATTATGCATAATTGCTCCACTTACACTCACACCGATATACGAAAAACTGTCTATTTTTTTTAGAACAATCATCGTTACCATACTAAGCACTGCTCCCGCAATACTAAACAAAAAGCTGTTAAGATTACCAAAAAGCATTGCAGTCAGTGATATTCTTAAAATATTAATTATAACCGCTTCCTTAATTCCCAATGTATAAAGAATTGTGATAACTGCTATATTGGCAACTCCAAGCTTAATTCCAGGAACTGGAATTGGAACTGGTATAATACTCTCAATATAGCTGAATATCATAGCCAGTGCCGTAAGCACCCCGCACATAGCAATGTTATATGTGCTGTTGTTCTTTTTATGTTCTTTTGTCATATTCTTTAATGTATTTACTCCTTCAACTATTATATAATAATTTTCTTTTCATCCTATTCTGCATTTACAAACACACTATTGCACTTTTTTCCAACTGCCTTACTTATATTACTATCTTACTATTGAATCGACCCCGCTATCATCAGCCGCCGCTCCTATAATCTCTACAACCACACGGTGTGGAAGACAGACTATTGTTTCACCTGTCTTGCTTATCCTTCCTGTCTTAACACATAACTTGTCAGGGCAATCAGCATCTGTCATTGTCACACCACCATTTTCTATTGTAACAATATTGCTTCCACCCTGATATCCTTCTATAGTCAGTGTTTCATTCTGATTGACAGATATTGTCTTTACCACCTGTCCGTCAACCTTTATCTGCACATATGAACCATCTTTCTTAACAAACTGATTAATCACGACAAATGCAATAACTGCTATCACAACAAATGCTGCAATTAATATTATATCTTTTTTATATTTATGATTATTATTATCCAAATATCTGTCCTTACTTTCCATATTACTTATATATTTATTGTTCCACTCCATATTCCAATGAGCCTGTCCAGTGAATATGCCGCATTAGCAGGGCTTGTGGACGGAAGAACAACAGCTTCAATACCCAACACCTTCTGCTGGTACTTTTTGTAATAATTACCTGAAGCTGCACCATTACAGTATACACGTTCAATCCGGGAATTGCTTATAATCTGTCCTAAATCCGTTGGCACAACATTTTTAATACTGCTGTCACTTGAACCGATTATATCGCAGCTATATATAGTATCCCATAAAGCTATATGATTATTATGAAGCATCATCTTCTTCTCCTCTATTGTAACTGGGACTTCAATATTCTTATCATTCATTCCACTGTTATTAATGACTGCCGTTATAACCTTCCAGAACCTGTTGCCCGGATGTCCATAGAAAAACATCTGCTCTCTCGATTTAACTGATGGCAGACTTCCAAGAATAAGTATCTTAGAGTTATTGTCATAAAGCGGAGGAAATGGATGAATAATATGCTCATACTGTGACTTCATTAGTTGTTATCTCCTGATATATTTATAATATTTTCTATTTATACTGTCAGCTATTATCCTCTACCAGCAGTTTCTTAAATTTAGCCATAAATACACTTGTAGTAACCACTGCTGCTATAATATCACTTACAGGTTCAGCAAGAAATACCGCAAACACCTTATTGCTTATAAATAACGGAAGTATAAATATAAGTGGTATAAGCAGTATCAGCTTTCTAAGGCAGGCCATAATAAGGCTGACCTTTGCCTGTCCCAGTGCCATAAAGCTCTGCTGGCAGCATATCTGAAATCCCAGTGCAAATATGCCTGCCATATACACTCTTAACGTCCACACTGTATATTGCCTTAAGTCTGCATTACTTGTAAACATTCCGGCAAATACCTGCGGGACAAGCATCATAACTACCCAGCTTACAATTGTAAATAACACACATACTTTAAACTGTGTAAAAAATGCCTTCTTAACCCTGTCATAATTCTTAGCGCCATAATTGTAACTCATAATAGGCTGTCCACCCTGACATATTCCCTGCAATGGCATAAGAACAAGCTGGTTAGTACTTGTTATAATCGTCATAGCACCAACTGCCAGATCACCTCCATAACGTGACAGACTTGATGTAAAGCTTACAGATAATATGCTCTCTGTTGAAAGCATTACAAAGCTTGATATTCCAAGTGCGAGGCAGGGCATTATTATATTGCTTTTAAGCTTCAGATTACATTTTCTAAGTCTTAAAACAGTCTTATCTCCTGTAAGAAAATGCAATATCCATACTGCACCAACTGCCTGACTAAGCACTGTTGCAAGAGCTGCACCTTGAACGCCCATATTGAATACAAATATAAATATTGGGTCTAATATAATATTAATAACTGCCCCGATAACTGTCGTCATCATACTAATCTTCGCAAAACCCTGTGTTGTAATAAACAAATTCATTCCTAATACAATAAGAACAAATATACTCCCAAGCACATATATCCTTGCATATGAAAGAGCATATGGCATTGTAACACTGCTTGCACCAAACCATTTAAGAAGCACTGGCAATGTCCCATAAAATCCTGCTGTAAGCACAATTGCACATATCACTAAAAATGTAAAGCAGTTCCCAACAATTTTCTCTGCTGTAGCATTATCTTTCTTACCCATATAAATAGCAGCCCTTGGTGCTCCACCCGAACCGGCAAGCATTGCAAATGCATTAAGAAGCATAAGAACCGGCGTAAATAAGCCAACACCTGTAAGTGCATCTGCACCTATCTGTGGTATATGTCCTATATATATCCTGTCAACTATATTATAGAGCAAATTCACTACCTGAGCTACAACCGCTGGAATTGCAAGCTTTGCCATAAGCTTAGGTATACTGCCCTCACCTAAATTATTAATCATATTATTCTTCCTCAATCCATCTTGTTTCTTATCTCTTATTACTCCGTAATATCCATCTACATCTTGAACAATTGCAAAACATTCAAAATACACTTCTGAAATATTAACATATTCATCAAATTACTTAATCACCTGAACGCTGTCATTATCGATGTATGAATAAAATATAATTGCATGTCCATTTTTTACAGCACTGCATAATACTGTAACTGTTGGCAGTTTTTCGATATAATCAGCCCCATCAAATTTTCTCAGTTAACTTTTTACGTTCATCTGCAAGCCATGTTACAAACTGTTCCATACCTTCACCTGTCTTTGCACTTATTGGCATAATTATAGCATTTGGATTAAGTTCTTTAACATGATTAGTAAACTTCTGCATATCAAAATCAAATGCTTTCAGAGTATCTATCTTATTAACAAGTACAACATTACATACTGAGAACATAAGCGGATACTTAAGCGGCTTATCATCACCCTCAGGAACTGACAGTATCATAACATTACGGTGTGCCCCTGTATCGAACTCAGCAGGGCACACAAGATTACCTATATTTTCAAGAAATAGTATATCAAGGTCATCTACACCATACTCGCTTATTGCATCTGCCGTCATCTTGGCATCTATATGACACAAACCTCCGTTATGTATCTGCATTGTCTTTACACCAGTTGACTCTGCTACTCTTCTTGCATCTATATCAGACTCAATATCAACGTCCATCTCACCTATGCGGTAATCATCTTTAAGCATATTGATAAGTCTTGACAGCATAGTAGTCTTACCACTTCCCGGTGATGACATAATATTAACGAAAAACACCTTCTTATCATTTAACATACGGCGTGTCATATCCGCCTGATTATCATTCTTAGAATACACACTTTCATTTAATTTAATAACTCTGACTTCTGCCATCTTAATCTCCATTTCCAAACTACTATTTAATATAGTTATAGTCTAATAGTTTTTCACTATCTTTGTCAATATCAGTCTCTTTCATTAACTACATTTCATATAATTGTTTTTGATGTATAGAAAGAGGCGCCGCACTAATTTCTTAATGCGACACCCCTTTTTATTGTTACTATAAAATTGAGAAAGTTTTAATGTGAATCACTTATTATATTTACCTGATTGTTTATTTGTATATTACTTCTTATATCCAAATTCTGGAATATTGCTCCATCTGTTACGGAAGTAATGAGCTACCATCTTAGGCTTTCTATCCCTTGTGAATAAGCCTTTCTTGTTACCCTGTACTCTGAGTAAGCTCTGGCTTGTAGCAAAATCTGCAAAGTTCCATGCCTGCTCACCAACTACGAATTCGAATTCATCAAATACCTTATTGTTCATCTCATAATACTCAACCTGATATTCCTCTGTATACATAACAGATGTTGTATCGTGAAGTCCGCTGACAGTATCTGCACCATATTCTGTAAACATTACTGGCTTTCCAAGCTTGCCCCAGTCTGAAAGTTCCTTGCGAAGTCCTTTTTCAGAGATTTCAAGGTCTGGTCCACCAAAATACCAGCCATAATAACGGTTAAGGCATATAACATCGCTTAATTTAGAAGAACAATCAGTATCAGCAGTTGTTCCCTGAACACTTACTAATGTGCAAGGACGTTTCTGTGGATCGATTTCCTTTGCAAGGTCAAACAATGGTTTAAAGTAATCATATGCTCCCTCTGCTGCTGAGTCAGGCTCATTGGCAATACTCCACATAACAACACAGGCATGGTTCTTATCTCTTGAAATAAGGTCTCTTACAACATCCTTATGATGCTCCTGTGTCTGAACTCCGTGTTCTTTATCAAATGTACCGATTCTTTCTCCGCCAAAGTTAGCACCGCCACCAAACTGAAGGTTAACACCTACTGCTGTTGTTTCATCAATAACAACGATACCTTCCTCGTCACATAATCTCATCATCTCTTCACTGTATGGATAATGGCTTGTTCTGAAGCTGTTAGCATGCTGCCACTTCATAATAGATATATCCTTTGTGTTCATAGGAAGATTAATTCCTCGTCCATTAGGGAATGTATCCTCATGCTTTCCATAGCCCTTAAAGTAAAATGGTTTTTCATTAATAAGGAACTTAACTCCATCTACTCTTACGCTTCTTACACCATATGGAAGAGTATATACATCTTCTCCCGCTGTAACCTTTATCTGGTAAAGATAAGAATTTAATGGCTGCCATAGTTTTACATTCTCAAGCTCAAGATTTCCCTGTGTTCCTGCTGCCTCTGCAACCTTGTTACCCTCAGCATCAAACACCTCAACCTTACAAGCCGTGCTATCCTTATCCACACCCTCAATATCAACAGCATAGTTAAGTACTGCTGATGGTGTTTCCTTTCCAAAGTCAATATCTGATGTTACTGTAATATCATTGATATAAGTTTTAGGTGTTGTATATATCTTAACTGGCCTTGTGATGCCGCAGTAGTTAAAGAAGTCAAAGTTAGGATTGTTCTGAGGCTTTTCAGATGCTCCTGCACCTATTCCACCCATAAGACCGCTCATCATATTAGCCTTACCACCAACCGGAAGAGTTGTATAATCAATAACATTATTAACTGCGATTGTAAGAAGATTATCACCATCCTCTAACACATCATTTAACTCAACCTCAAATGGAAGGAAGCCGCCCTTATGCTCACATATTAAATTACCATTAAGATAAATCTTTGCATAATGTGTTACTGCTGCACATCTTAATACAATTCTCTGGCTCTTTACATATGATGGAACTGAAATGTTTCTCTGATAGAATACCCATCCGTAATGATCCCTGAAATCAGCTCCTTCCTTTAAATCGTTGTATGAAGCTGGAACTGGCATAGTATCTGCATCCTTTAATGGTGCTTCATACCATTTCTCATCAAAGCCATTGCCATTGTCTAACTTAAAATCCCATACTCCACTTAAGTCACTTAATAATCTTGATTCTGTTAAAATTGGATATAACATAATTGATTCCTCCTGTAATTTTAAAATTTTGTATAATAATTTGTATAATAATTTTATTTTTCAGATGATGCCGGGGTCAGACGCCCCGACTTTATACCTACATATTGTTTTGCACTATGCATTTTCATTTCTCTTAATTCTAAGCTTCTCTGCATTCTCTTCAACTCTCTTCTTATTAAGAGGATATAAGAACCATAAAGCAAGTAAAAGTAATATCATTCCTCCTGCTGGTACAAGGCAGGTAATATTATATATTCCATCTACTACCTTTGGATCAAAGGCTGTTACTGAAGTATATCCTATTATTGAAAGAAGCACTCCTGATAAACCTGATGAACAAGCCTGTCCAAGCTTTCTTGCAAATGAATATACTGAATAAATTGTTCCATCCTGACGGACTCCTGTCTGAACCTCTGACTCATCAATTACATCTGTAATCATAGCCCATATAACCATATTGAACATTGAAGTTCCTATTGTAGCTACGATTATTAATCCTACCCATACCAATACATTGTGTGTATGAATTATGAATAATAGTATGAAGGAAGCTGCACTTATAAAGCATCCTATCATTGATAATTCTTTTTTACCTATCTTTGAAGCAAGCTTTACTATAAATGTTGAAAGTGCAAGTATAACAACTGTTCCTGCAAGACTTGCTATAGACATAGCCTTTATATTACCAAAGTAATTAGGATATACATAAGCATTCATGTTACTTAATGATAACTGTGCAAGTAAGAATACTAATGCACATACTATAATTCCTATTAATGACTTATTATGAACAAGCTGCTTAATAAGTTCCTTAAATGAGAACTTCTGTGTATTCTGTTCTACCTTAACTCTTTCTGTTGTCATATGATAGCAGAGCATATAGCATATAACTGCGCCTATTGAACAGATTAATGCTCCAATCATCATCTTTTCACCAGATAATACTGAATTACCGGCTGCATCTGTATAATATACTACAAGTGGTAATATAACACCAATAGCTGTCTGTGCAAGTGTTGCACCAATTGTTCTCCAGTTAGAAAGTGATGTTCTGTCTGTTGGGTTATCTGAAATTGCAGATGCCATTGAACCATAAGGAATATTAACTCCTGTGTAACATACGCTTCCCCAGAGGAGATATGTGAAGAACATCCAGAATATCTTAAATCCCATTGGCATTCCCTTAAAATATGTTGCATACATCAGAAATGAAGCTACAGCAACCGGACCACACATACGTCTTATCCAAGGAGCGAACTTACCTTTCTTACCAGGTCTGCTTCTGTCTACTATCTGTCCCATTGTTACATCTGTTATGGCATCGACGAATCTTGCTGCCATCATCATAAGTCCTACAAGTGCTGCTGAAACTCCCATAACATCTGTATAGAACTTAAGTAAAAACATTGCAGATAACAAAAATGTAAAATCATTACCAAAATCGCCAAACATATAGCCCAGCTTATCTTTTATACCGAAAGGCTTTACCTTTCCATTAGTTTCTTTCATTGTATATCCTCCATTCTTATGCGAAATATATTTTGTATTCATCATTAATTGTTAAATATTTTCTTTAAAGACGTCCTTAAATATTGTTCTGCACTTCGTTGTGCTGTTGTTTTCTATGGTTTTATAATACCCTTTTTAATTATTATCAGTTATTACTAAATTTAGTCTTTATAGTATAATTTTTACCTGTACAATTTTCATACTAAAAATTATACTATTGTATAATTAAATTATACTAACATGTCAGTTGTGCTCATATTAACATGTTAGTGATTACATTTGAGATATGCTAGTTTTAAAGTTTATAATTGTTACAGATATAATTTTTTGTTTCATACACATATCATAATTTTAAAAATTATTTTAAAAATAATAATTAATAGATAATATTTTATACAACTTATGCTATAATATGTAAATACAATGTAAAAATATAGCTATGGGGGATATATATGGAATATAAAATATATTTAGATTATACAATCGAGCTTTTATCGCAAATAAAAATTCCATCCTATATTATTGACGCTCCTTACATATGGGATAATCAAATTGATGGTGGACTTAGAAATAACATTTTCACCCAGAATGCTTATATGAATAATGAAGAAAGCTTCAGCCAGTTCATCAGCTCTTATAACAGGGATAACACTGCATTATTTATACATGACAGTTTTTCATGTGAATATATACATATTAAACTTCCAGATAGCACAAAAATATTCATAGCAGGTCCATTTTCATTTGAACGATTCACTAACCAGAGAATACTTGACTTATGTTCTTACAATTCAGTTCCTGTGCAGTATAATGAATTTATGCAGCTGTACTACTCTGCTCTGCCAGTATTTGCTGATGAACGCTGTATTTCAGCTATTATAAGCTGTCTTTGCAGCAAGCTCTGGGGTAATAATTATACTATTGAAAAAAAACATGTACTTAATAAGAATTCAACCCAATATATGTATAAAGAAAAGGCACCTGAACCTACAAAAAAATCTATCGAAGCTCTGGAAACCCGCTATAAAAATGAAGCATTTCTTATAGAATGTATAGCACATGGAGATTACAGGTCAATTGAAAGTATGGAACATCTTAACACTGCTGATATAAAGCCACGCTTATCTGACTCTATACGTGACAGAAAGAACTTTATGATTATACTAAATACAATCTGCCGTAAAGCTGCACAGACTGCATATATACATCCGGTACATCTGGATGAAATATCGCGCAAATTTGCAATTAAAATTGAAGACTGCACATCAATCGCACAGCTTGAAGTATTAGAAAATGAAATAACAAGAAAATACTGTCTTCTTGTCCAGTCATACTCATTACGGACCTATAGCAAGCCTGTACAGAATATAATCAACTATATATCCTTCAATCTCACAGCTGATTTAAGCCTTAACGCTTTATCAGAAGAGTTTATGTTAAACAGCAGTTATTTATCAACGCTCTTTAAAAAAGAAACAGGAGTAACTCTGACGAACTTCGTAAACAATAAAAGAATCGAGCATGCCATATATCTGCTCAACACAACACAGTCAGCTATTCAGGATATTGCTGCACAATGTGGCATCAACGATGTGAACTACTTTACCAAGCTTTTTAAAAAGCTTAAAAACATGACTCCTACGCAATACCGCGAAATGATACAGCACAAATAAGCTATAAATCAAAAAGGCTGACGTAATAATAATATACTACGTCAGTCTTTTTTATCTTTTTTAACATAATGATACAAAAATATGTGGATATAAGGGGAATTTCTTTCATCCACTTCAATTTTTTTCAAAATATTCCGGATATATTCCCTTAAGCTTTTCAAGTTCATTAAATATTCTGCTTATATGTGCTTTTATAACGCGAAGATACATTCTCTTATCTTTATTTTTTATTGCTTCTATAAGCATATTATGCTCATCATCAGTCTTTACGCTTATGCTTTTATTCAGCTCTGCAAGATATCTTATTCTGTTATAATGACTCATCTGTGTCTTTATTATATTCTTCGCAAGCTGTTCGCCAGAACATTCATATATTAATTGATGAAATTCGTTATCTATCTCTATTCTTGGAATACTTTCTGTTTCTTCGTCATAATTAATAAGGCGATTATTAAGCTCTGCCATCTTATCAAGCATATCCGCACTTGCATTTTCAAAAATTGCATCGACCATCCCAATCTCAAGACTCTTTCTGACAAACCATTCCTGCTCTGAACGCTTACAATTAATACAGGCTACATACGTTCCAGACTGAGGTATAACCTTTAAAAGTCCTTCTTTCTCAAGATTAACTATTGCCTCTCTTGCAGGTGTCCTTGATACATTATATCTTAATGCAATCTTCTGGGCACTTATAGAATCTCCTGGCAAAACTTCAAAATTCATTATATCGTATTTTAATTTTTCATATGTTTCTTCATTTAATGATTTTTCCATAAAATTACAGCCTTTCTATATATAACAGCAATCTGCCATTAATATAAAAATATAAAACAATTAATAAAATAAATAGCAAAAGCCGTCCAGAACCAATATCCTGCATAATCTCTACAGCTCTGAACGGCACAATATGTTTATATTATATATAAGATAAGCATGTCAAACGTATATTATAACATCTGCATCACATTAAAGGTATTTCTTAAGCGTTTCTCTTATAGCACCTTTTCCTGATATTTCTTCGACAAACATTTCTTCAATCTTATCACCAATTCCTGCTTCATATAAATTTATACCAAATATATTAGCATTTGACAATAAGTTCTTAAGCTGACCCGTGTAAGATGATGACTCACCCCATACGATACCATCAAGCTGACATTTCAATTCATCAGCCATAGGGTCTGGGGATAATTCAAAAGCTTCACCATTATCATCAATGCCAAGAAGATACCTGCACCAGCCTGCAATCGCAAGCGGAATGGCAGTTAGTGCTCTGGCACTTCCATCCTTGGCAACATATGACTTTATAGTTTCACCATATCTTATGCCAACCTTCTGAGATGTATCTGTTGCAATTCTTTGTGGTGTATCAGGCATAAATGGATTAGGTATACGCACATTTATAACTTCATCTGCAAACTTCTCTGGGTCTATAATACCAGGATTAGTAACAACAGGCATACCCTCAACAAGCCCTATTCTTTTTACAAGCTCTGAAAGTTCCTTATCCTTCATCTCATCAGCTATAAGGTCATAGCCTAATACGCAGCCATATACTGCAAGTGCTGTATGCAATGGATTAAGACAGGTTGTAACCTTCATTCTCTCCACCTTGTTAACTGTATCCCTGTCCGTCATATATACTCCTGCCTTTTCAAGCTGTGGTCTTCCATTCGGAAATCTATCCTCTATAACAAGATACTGTGGTCCTTCTGCATTAACAAATGGAGCTATATAAGTTCTCTTTGATGTAATAACAGGGTCCATATCTTCAACCCCGGCTTCTTTTAACGACTCAGCCACAGTATCTGCTGGTCTTGGAGTAATCTTATCTATCATAGACCATGGGAAAGATATTGTATTTTCATCATTGACATATTGTACAAAATCTTCGCTAACAAAACCTTTTTTCTGCCATTCGCCTACCATATCTGTTATTGAATTTCTTAACTTTTCACCATTATGTGAGCAGTTATCCATAGACACAACTGCTAAAGGTGCCTTACATGTATTAAATCTTTCATATAAAAGTGCTGACACAACTGCCATAGCTGATGATGCCTTATCAGGACCATTATCTATATCACTTCTGATAAATGGAAAATACTCTCCCTTTGCATCTCGAAGTGCATATCCTTTTTCTGTTATTGTAAATGAAACCATCTGAAGCTGTGGACTTGCAAATATTTTCTTCAATCTTGACCACTCAGCATCTACTGATGACTGTGCCTTAACAGCCTCTGTAAGTGAACCTAATACTTTCTTATCAGTGCTTCCATCTTCCTTTAATGTAACAGCCATAACAAGATTGTCGAATGGCTTGTATATCTTATCAACTACATCATAATCAAATGTTTCAACACATGTAATTCCTTTATCTGACAATCCCTGCTCTAATAATGAGTCTGCTATTCCACCTATAAATATTCTGAAAATGTTGCCTATTCCGAAATGAACCCATACAGGTGCTTCCTTTGTAGCTGTTGCAACTTTTTCAACATCATATGATGGAAGCTTTATTCCAGCCTTCTCCCATGCTTCTTTATCTTTAATACCTTGTATTGAAAGTTTCATGCTAATCCTCCATTCCTATATACATATTCATATATAAAACCATATTCCCATACAAAATTTATTTGGCTGACTTATCTATAGCCTCCCACAGACCATTAAGATATGTGGCACCTAATGCTCTGTCATAAAGACCATATCCTGGCATAGCAACCTCATCCCATATCATTCTTCCGTGGTCTGGTCTTATGACTCCGTCAAAGCCTGTATCATATAAAGTCTTCATAATCTTATACATATCTATAGATCCATCAGATGATAAATGTGCTGCCTCTTCAAAATCTCTTGGAGAGTTGTACTTAAGATTTCTTACATGTGCAAATGGAATTCTGCCTCTGCAGGCCTTAATAATCTCACATAAATCATTGTTCTGGTTAGAACCAAATGAACCTGTACACAACGTAATTCCATTATAAGGCTTATCAACAGCATCAAGAAGTCTTGTAACTGAGTCCTTACCTGTCATAATTCTTGGCAATCCGAATATTGGCCATGCTGGGTCATCTGGATGAATACCCATCTTTATATCATATTTTTCACATACAGGTCCGATTGCTTCAAGGAAATATACAAGATTATTAAACAGCTTTTCTGCATCCACATCACTATACATTTCAAAAAGTTCTTTTAATCTGTCAAGTCTTTCCGGCTCCCATCCCGGCATAACAAAACCATTAGACATCTTCTCAACTGACTCTTTCATATGTTCAGGATCAATCATATCTACAGTATCCTGATTATAAGCAAGAACTGTTGAACCATCTTTCCTTACTCTTGCAAGCTCAGAACGTGTCCAGTCAAACACTGGCATAAAGTTGTAACATACCATATGGATGTCAGCTTCGCCAAGAGCCTGTAATGTCTTAATATAATTATCAATATGTTCATCTCTCTTAGCTGTACCTATCTTAATATCATCTGATACATTAACAGACTCAATACCAGCTATTCCAAGACCAGCATCACATACTACCTTCTTAAGCTCAGCTATCTCCTCAGGCAGCCATAACTCTCCCGCCTGCTTTCCAAATAATGTTGTAATAACATTCTTAACTCCAGGTATCTGTCTTATCTGTTTAAGTGTTACACTGTCATAACCTGGTCCATACCATCTTAATGTCATATCCATAATGCTAAATCCTCCTTAAATTAAAATATAATAAATAAAATCAAAAAATCACTTTATTATAGATGTACTTCGTATTATTAATTAATTCGTACACCAATTATCCATAAATATTATGCTGCATAATTACTTTGATGTCATCATACTAACATGTTAGTGCTGACATGTCAATCAATTTTTTTAATTTATTTTATATTCTTATATTCCCACTCATATACTATACCTTATAATATAAAAAAGACGTGTGAAAAATTTCTATTTTCCACACGCCATTAAAACTATATTATTATAAACACCTGAATATACTGCCTCTGAATATATTCTGCCAATCATAATATTCTGTTTGATATTATTTGTCAGCTTTTCTTTCTGTTATTTTTTATTATTATCCGTTAGTTCTCCTTTTCTTACTGCTGATAGCCATACATACTGTCATTCCTCCAACAGATAACATAAGAAGCCATACAAATATACTGTTATTGTCAGCTGTATCCGGGGTTTCTTTCACTTCTGTAGCGGTATCATTAACACCATCACTGCCTGAATCTGCTCCGGTATCATTCGAACCCACATCACCTGAACCTGCTCCGGTACCATTCGAACCTGCATCACCTGAACCTGCTCCGGTATCATTCGAACCCACATCACCTGAACCTGCTCCGGTATCATTCGAACCTGCATCACCTGAGCCTGCTCCATTTGAATTATTATTATCAGCTATCTTGGCAATTACTGTATCTGCTTTCTGTATCTCGACATAGCCATTGTCTTCTACATAATATCTGTCACAATCTTCACAATGCCAGTATTCAATATTACCTTCTTCTGCCTTAGTTGCCGCCTTTCCTTCTACCAACTTTAAACTTTTATGCACACCAAGATTATATGTTCCATATTCCTCATTACAGATTACACACTGTGCTTTCTGTATACAGGTTGCCTCTCCACCTGTATGCTGACAATGATAAGCACATATCTTGCATACTCCTGCCTCCCAGATATGTTCCTCTCTTGCTGATACCTCTAAGCCACAACAATCATAGGCTTTCTTGTGTGTATCTTCGGTCTGCACCCACTCTGGATTTCCTGTATGCTTTGAAGGCTCTTTATCTGTGTATTCCATACCACAGTTTTCACATATTGCACCACTTGTACAATTAGCTTCCCCTCCTGTATGTACACATTTATAATCACAGATTTCGCATACACCGTCTTTCCACTTATGATTTTCTTTAACTAATGTTACTTTACCACAGCAGGTATATTTCTTCTCGTGTGTTGTTGATGTCTTAATATATTCCTCCGTTCCAGTATGATTATTGGCATCTACTTTTCCATAAGGAAGCTTACAAATAGCACAGACTGCTTTTTCTGTACAGGTTGCCTCTCCACCTGTATGTTCACAGCCATATCCACATACACTGCAATGTCCATTTTCCCACTTATGACTTTCAACAGCTTCATATTCAGCACCACAACATTCATATTTCTTCTGGTGTGTACCCTCCGTCTGCACCTATTCAACACTTCCACTGTGGTTAGATGGATTTAATGCACCATATTCTGAATTACAATATGTACATACAGCTTTTTTAGTACATGTTGCTTCTCCGCCTTCACAATCCTTAGTTTCTTCTGCTGTACAGCCCTGTATTGTACACTTTCTTGTATGTGTGCCATCACCATTAGACTTCCACTCACCATAAGTATGTTCTGCTTTAGCCGCTGTAACAATCTGTCCACATTCACATATTACAGGTGTTGTACAATCTCCATCGTCTGTACCACTATGCTCTGTCTTAGTACTTGTTACTTCACAGCCATCATTCTCACATACTTTCCAATGGTAAGTATCATCTTTTGACCAGCTATCACTGTACTTATGACTTGTCTGTGCAGGAAATACCTTGCCACAGATAGTACAAACAGAATCTTTAGTACAATCGTTATTGTTAGGTATATGATTTTCCAGTACCTTTATATAAAGCTGCACATTACAGCCATTATTATCTATTAATTTAATAGTCTGTTCTTTATCAGCATATGAGACAGTATAATAACCATTACTATCTGGTGTCAGCTTCTTATCATCAACTCTTACCTCTGTATAAGCCGGATCAGTTACTTTGAATCGTACTTCTTCACAATAATGACCATCATTAATAATTCCATCTACCAAACGATCTGGCTTATATTTAGCACTATAATAATATCGCAGCCTGATTGTACCTGATTCAAATATACCCTTTTTGCCATATTCCGCATTAATAAGATCATAATAAGATGAAATATTAAGATTCTGTGGCACAACAAACCCTGTTCCTACTGTACCATATAGCGTAATCGACTCTCTTAATGGTGTCTCAAAACTGCTATTACCATAACCATCTGTCCTCAGATAATCAATAATTACTCTTCCTTTTTCTTCTGGCACTGATACCTGCAATGAACTCTCCTTGTCTACAAGAATCATTGTCGTATACGCCGGCACTTTTACAGTCGAACCACTGACTTCACCAAGTGATACTAAACCGGCACTTTCCCCATTAGCAATAATCACCCAGTCTGCGGCCTCTCTTGAAGCTGGAATTGCAATCTCTTTATCATCAGCTGTATCATTATTCAATACTGCCATAGTGCTCCATTCACCTTCTGTTGTATTAGTCAGTACATAAGCTTCTTTATTATTACTAATATTCTGACTATCGGCAAGTGGTGAAAAGGCTTTTCTAATATCCATAAGACCTCTATAATAAGATACTACATCTGTATAATCTATACATTTCTGCCATTCAATCACTGACTTGTCCTGCTGTGTTGTTCCTTCAACACTACTGCACATTTCTTCTCCTGCATCCATATATAATATTCCTGGTGTTGCATATTTCATTGCAGCCTGCTGTTTATACATTTTTATTGCTTTTTCATTTCTTGCTCCATATGTGCTTCCATTAATAGAACTAATTATATTATCATATATAGATGTCTTATTCTGTCTATCTGTCTTGGTATAATTATCGCCCCATATAACAAGTCTGGGATCTGTCTTTGCAACATTTTCTTTTACTTCATCTAACCATTTATCCAGTCTTGAATGATATGCTTTTGTGTCAAAGCAGTCAACTAAATCTATTGAAAATCCATCTATATGATATACCTCTGCCCAGTATTTCATGGAATTTTCAACATATTTACGATACATTGCACGCTCCGTGGCACACTCATTGTCATAATCAGTTGTAGTGTAATAAGTTCCATTCGTATTATGTCTGTAATAATAACCAGGAACTACTTTTTCAAATACAGACTCTGTTGGTGTAACCGTATGCGTATATGGCATTTCCATTACAACTGAAATTCCCGCGTTATGAAGTGCCTGAATCATTGCTTTACATTCTTTTATTATTGCTTCACTATTTGATGCATCAGAAGCATAATCCGGCTCCGGTGCATTAAAATTCGCAACTACATATTCATCATCAGAAGCATAATCTGAAAATGGTGCAAGTTGTACGGTTGTAACACCTAATTCTTTAAGATAATCAATACCTGATGACAATTCACCTGCATTATTTACAGTTGCACCTTTTTCTGTAAATGCACTGTATTTGCCATTTGATGTCGTACCTGATGATGTATCTGTTGAAAAATCTTTAATACTTACTTTGTATACATTATTAGCTTTGGCTGTATCTACATATATATGCTTATCATTCTCCCATCCATCAGGAGATACCATATCCGGATCTGTAATATAAGAACGCTTGCCATCTGCACTTACAGCCACTGAGTATGGGTCTGCAACCTGATATTTTGTATCGTGTGCACCAGTTATGTTTGTCGTAGAAATTGTATAATTGTAATAGAATCCTCTTAAGTCTCCTCCTACCAGCTGTATCGTCCATACACCTGTCCACGCATCTCTATTCCCATTAGTGAACATTTTTTCCAATGTATACGATCCAACTTTTGATGACTCATCGTCATCATTCACACCTTTTCTGTAAATATTAACTTTTATATCCGTTGCACTTGGTGCCCATATTTTAAAAGTTGTATAATATTCAGTAGCCTCTATCCCAAGGTCTGAACCCTCATAAGTATAATTCTCATCAATATCGTCAGCACACTTATCATACCAATTATGATTTCTCTTAGATGCCCTGCTGTTCTGGTTTGCAGCTGAACCTGCCACAGGTGCATTGGAGATAATCATACCTGCAGCTAATGCCACTGCTATAATTTTTTTCAAATATTTCATAGACTCTCCTTTCTCTTATCGTACTTTCCCTGCAATAAAAACGTATGCAGTCTTTAAAAATATTACGAAAGCTTTATATGTTGGCATTATTATACAATAAAAAAACACAAAAAAAATGCCATCTGCGCGAAATGACATTTTTCTTGCGCGAATGACATTTTTTCTCAATATTCATTATATATGCAGTAAATTTTATTAAAATATGTTGTGGAACAGTATAAATTTTATTTATATATTACATTTATATACTATGCTTCATATGTATATATATCACATTTTCTATTAATACGACCGTTTCTAAACACTAATATGTGTTCTTTATATGTAATTGAATCCTTGGAATACATAAATGGTTCTTCCCTATATAACAGGCACTCATATCCTGCTTCCTTGTATCTATCCAGTGCCTTAAGGGCCTTATTATGAACTATCCTATACTGTGCTTCCTCGTCACCGTTAAACGTCCTGTTGACATAATTGTCAGCTTCGTTCCGCACATCCATAATAAGCTTATCTATAAATCTACTATGTGCCTTTCTATGAAACATAGCTGCAATAATATTACACTTAATTATGTCCGGTTTATTCAAATAGCATTTAAGCATACCTGCCATACGTTTATCATCAACACTCACTGCCATATCTATAAGATAATTCACTGCCTCAGAATAAACTGCATCGGGATATGGCACATAATAAGCTTCTGGCACTGATTTATACTTCTTAATAGGTGGAAAATCTGCAAGCTGCATAAATATAAGTTCCTTACTGGTACAAGACGAGCTTCCAAGATATCTGTATTTATCCCTGACATCCGCAAGCTGATACTCCAGTTGTCTTAAATACTCATATCCCTTAATCCAGAAATGTCCCATACTGCCATAATTAAAATATGTAGTCTTAATACCAAGCTTATTAAATCTTATTGTAAATATATTCTCGCCGCCCTGATTAACTATAAGCATATATCCGTCACTAAGTGTTTCTATTCCAGCTACCTGTTCGCAGTCAATATTCTTATACTCCCCTGTCATTATAGAGTTCTCAAAAACAAAATAACTTTCAACTGAATCATTCATAAGATAAGCTGCATATATATCATCTTCGCCTTCCATATAAACAGGCTCGAACACACTAAGTTCAAATACCTGTGCAAGCTTTACAAACTCCTCTGGCATATCCTTAGTCAGTCCGTCAAGATATTCCATATAATATTCTTTATTATCAGTTTCCCTCATTATAGCATTATTCGCCAAAATCAATATCTACTGCTCCATTTGCATATTTCATATACTCAAAAAGCTTAGGTGCTGAAAGAAGTGTAAGTGGATCTCTTTCATGCTCATCATATTCAAACATCTCTGCCGCCTGCTTTATCTCTTCATTAGAAAGTGAATTCATATACTCTCTTAATTCCATTACTGTCATATTAAAAAGTTCTTCCTGACTCTTCATCGTTCAATTCTCCTATCTTATATATCACATTCGGGATTATTATATATATTATTAATCTCCATAACCTGTATAGATTACCTTGCCAGTATTCCATAACTCAGCTGTCTTCTTCGCAGCTTCAAGCTTGTCTTCGTCATTATTATATCTGAATGTTGCTGACTGGCATCCACAATCCAGGCAAGTCACATAAAAACCATGGTCTACTTCCTCTAACAAAGAAGGTCCTAAACATCTTGGACAATCCTGTAGGTCTATCATTTCATAAATTTCCATTTTTATAATACCTTTCTTATTTATAATACCTCTCTTAGCTGTTCTTTTATACTTGATTTAAGCTCAGTAGATAATATTATATATGATATTGGGTGATTTTTAAAGGGTATCTTTATTATAAAATTTCCTTTTAAAAAATTTCTTTTGATGGCTGCAAAGTACTTAGTATCCAATAAAATCTATCTTAAACTATACAAAAACCGCTGCTGAAAATGCCATTCCCAACATTTCCACCAGCGGTTTTTATAATTTTAATTTACTCGATTACCCTGCAATTAATTCTGCTTATGAATAATCTTCTTAGGGCACTTCTCAGCACACTTACCACAGCCAACGCACTTAGACTGATCGATGTGTGCGATATTGTTCTCTACAGTGATAGCACCATACTCGCACTGCTTTGTACATAACATACAGCCGATACATCCAACTGAACATACCTGCATAACATCCTTACCCTTGTTCTGTGAAGAACAATTAACTGCGTAAGATGCCTTGTATGGAATAAGCTCGATAAGATGTCTTGGACATGTAGCAACACACTTACCACAAGCCTTACACTTTTCCTTATCTACTACAGCTACACCATTAACTACGTGGATAGCATCGAATGGACAAGCCTTAACGCATGAGCCATAACCCATACATCCGTATGTACATCCCTTAGGACCACCATTAGGTGCTATGTTCATCATAGTACAATCCTGTACACCAGAATATACATAGTTATTCTTAGCCTTATCACAGTCTCCGCCACACTTAACGAATGCTGTCATACGCTCCTGGCTTCCTGCCTCAGCACCCATGATAGCTGCTATCGTTGCTGCTACCGGAGCACCACCAACTGGACATGCGCCACAGTCAGCTTCACCTGCTGCAATAGCCTTTGCAAGTGCATCACAACCTGCGTATCCACAACCACCACAGTTGTTACCTGGAAGCTCTGCTCTTACATCTATTTCCTTCTGGTCAACCTCAACTGCAAACTTCTTTCCCATAAATCCAAGGAAGAGTCCAAGAAGAAGACCTGTTACACCTACGGCACAAGCCGCAATAATAATACCTGTCATTATTCAATATCCTCCTTAGATTATTCCTGAAAATCCGAAAAATGCAATTGACATAAGTCCTGCTGTTAAAAGAACGATAGGCATTCCCTTAAAACTTTCTGGAACATCATTGTCCTCTGTACGCTCACGTACACCAGCCATTATTACGATAGCTATTGTAAAACCAACAGCTGTACCAAGACCACTTACAAATGATTCGATTAAGTTGTATGAATTCTGTACATTTGTTAAAGCAATACCAAGTACGGCACAGTTAGTTGTGATAAGTGGAAGGTATACACCAAGTGCCTCATATAAAGGTGGCATACACTTCTTAAGTACCATTTCAACAAACTGAACTAATGTTGCTATTACAAGAATGAATACTACAGTATTCAGGTATGTAAGGTTAAGTGGTGTTAATATAAAATCATATATAAGGCTGCATATGATTGATGATATAGAGATAACACCAATAACAGCGCCACCCATTCCGGCAGCTGTGTTTATTTTCTTTGATACACCAAGGAAAGGACACAGACCTAAGAACTGGCTTAATACAACGTTGTTAACAAGCGCTGTGCTTATAGCGATAACTAATAAATTCATCTTTTACTCTCCTCCCTTAGTTCTCTTTTTCTTCATCTGAAACATAGTCTGGAACCTCAGCAGGCTTCATTCCATGCTTTCTCTTTACTCTGTTCATAACAGCTACACACATAGCAAGTACGAAGAATGCACCAGGTGCAAGGATAAATATACTAGCTGGTGTATAACCAAAGTTAGAAAGATCTACAAGTGCTGAACTACCTGTTGAAAGGATTGTTCCGCCACCAAGTAACTCTCTGATTGCACCAAGGATTGTGATAGCACATGTGAAACCAAGTCCCATTCCGATACCATCAAACATTGATGGAAGTGCTGGGTTCTTAGAAGCATATGACTCTGCACGTCCTAAGATAATACAGTTAACAACGATAAGTGGTATGTAGATACCAAGTGCATCGTATATAGATGGCACAAAGCCCTGTAATAAAAACTGTATTATTGTAACGAATGATGCAACGATTACGATATAAGCTGGCATTCTTACGCTGTCTGGAATAACCTTTCTAAGTAATGAAATGAAAAGGTTAGAAAGCATAAGAACTGCTGTTGTAGAAAGTCCCATTCCGATACCATTGATTGCTGATGTAGTAACCGCAAGTGTAGGACACATACCAAGTGTTAAAACCAGAGTAGGATTCTCTTTGATAATACCATTATAAAGTCTTTCAACACATTTATTCAACTGAAACACCTCCTACTGTCTTAACATTAGCCTTAGCAAGGTCTGCATATACAGCTAATGCTGCATTAACACCCTTTGTTATAGCCTTAGATGTAACTGTAGAACCACCGATTGCATCAATAGAGCTGTCTGATGATGAACCTGTTCCATCTGTTACTACCTTATATTCTGAAGTCTTAGTTCCGTTAAACTGTGCTAAGAATGAAGGATCCTGCTTAGCTCTCATACCAAGACCTGCTGTTTCACTTATTGTAAGAATAGATGTTCCAAGATATGTTCCATCTGTTGAAAGTCCAACAGAGAACTTGATATCTCCGCCGTAACCATCATGTGCAACAACTGTTACTACGAAACCTATAATCTTACCATTCTTAATACCAGCAACTACCTCTGATACATCATCCTTAGAGAAATCTGTTGCAGAAGCTGAAAGTACTGCCTTAGCTGTTTCTGCTACCTTATCAGAAGCATAACTTCCATCAAGTGCTTCAAACTTATCAGCATCAGCAATAACCTCCTGGTAAGCCTTCTGCTTAGCCTTCTCGTTCTGCTGTGCGATAGGGTCTTTAGTTACATTATATACAAGACCAAGAAGGATACCTGCAACAAGTGTAATTGCGAATAATATACATGCGTCTTTTATTATATTCTTCATCTTATGCAGCCTCCTTTGCCTTTTTTTCCGGCTTTTTCTTGCCAAATGACTTAGGTACTGTAACTCTTTCGATAAGAGGTACTAAGAGGTTACAGAAGATGATTGCGTATGAAACGCCTTCTGCTGAACCACCAAACATTCTGAATATGAATGTAAGTAAACCTAAGCATACACCGAATACTAACTTACCATTAGGTGTGATAGGTGATGTAACATAATCAGTTGCCATAAAGAAAGCACCAAGAATAAGACCACCACCACAGATTTCCTGTAACATATACATAGCATCAAACTGATGTCCTGGTGCGAAAAGGAATATAAGCACTGCAAATGTTCCAATGTAAGAAAGTGGAATTCTTAATGAAATAATCTTTCTTACAACAAGATATATAGCACCGATAAGAAGACATATAACTGATGTCTCACCGATAACACCGCTTGTCTTACCAATAAACATAGTAAGAAGTGTTGGTGCTGTCTGTCCTACAACCTCTGAACCCGGCTTTAATATAGCAAGAGGTGTAGCTCCGGAATATGCATCACATACGAAGTTAGTCATTGGACCTGTATATGCAATAAGAAGGAAACATCTTGCTGCAAGTGCAGGGTTCATAAAGTTCTGACCAATTCCGCCAAACAACTGCTTAACAATAATAATTGCAAATACACAGCCAACAATCTCAAAACCAATGTTGAGAGTTGAAGGAATGTTAAGTGCAATAAGAAGACCTGTAACAGCAGCACTAAGGTCCATAACTGTTATCTTCTTATGCATAAAATACTCATATACTGCTTCAGAAGCCATACACACTACAATACCAACTATGATACGAATAAGTGCCTGAACTCCGAAGTTATAAATACCAAATATACTAGCAGGGGCTAACGCTATAAGTACGTCTCTCATAATAGTCTGAGTAGTATCCTTGCTACGTACATGTGGATTAGTTGATACGTTAAAAATCTCGCTCACTTTTAATCCTCCCTTATTTCTTTCTTCTGTTAGCCAGAACGATACTTCTCATAGCCTTAATCTGCTGTGTTAATGGTCTCTTAGCTGGACAGACATATGAACAGCTTCCGCACATTACACACTCCATACCATCAAACTTAACGAAACCAGCTTCATCGTTCTTAGCTGCAAATGAAGCAAGCTTAGCTGGAAGTAAATGGCTTGGACATCCTTCACCACATCTTCCACAACGGATACATGCTGTCTCTTCAAGCTTAGATACAACATCATTCTGGAATACAAGAAGTGATGAGCTTCCCTTTATAACTGGTACATCGAGACTGTACATAGCAAATCCCATCATAGGACCACCTGATATGTACTTCTCTGGTTCGCCAACTACTCCACCGACTGCTTCAAGAAGCTGTCTGTAGTTCATGCCAAGCCATACATAGAAGTTGCCTGGTTCTTTAACACCATCACCTGTAACAGTAACGATTCTCTTAGTAAGTGGCTTTCCTTCAATAACAGCCATATATATGCTGTATATTGTATCTACGTTATGTACGATACATCCTGCATCTGCTGGAAGCATAGTTGAGTTGATGCTTCTGCCTGTCGTAGCATAGATAAGACTACGCTCACCACCCTGAGGATACTTGGTCTTTAAAACCTTAACCTCGATATCTGGCTCAGAGGCAACTGCTGCCTGCATAACTTTGATAGCTTCAGGCTTATTATCTTCAATACCAATAATACCCTTAGCGTGATCAAAAATGCTTAATGCAACCTTTAAGCCGAGTACAATCTTGTCTGACTCTTCAAGAAGTCTTCTGTAATCGGATGTAAGGTATGGTTCACATTCAGCACCATTTACTATAATATAATCAATTCCTTCTGGATTCTTAGGGCTTAACTTTACGTTAGTAGGGAAGCCTGCACCACCCATACCTACTACACCTGCATCCTTAATTCTTTGTAATACTTCTTCTTTAGAAAGTTCTTCTAACTTCTTAGGAGTATACTCAACTTCCTTAAATTCTCCATCATTCTCAATGATGATTGAATTGCACTTTCCACCTGTGGCAAGCGTTCTTGGCTCTATAGCCTTAACTGTACCAGAAACTGATGAATGGATATTAGCTGATACGAATCCACCAGCCTCAGCAATCAACTGTCCAGCAAGGACGTAATCACCTTTGGCAACTACTGGAACTGCCGGCGCACCGATGTGCTGTGAAAGTGGGAAAACCATCTCTCCTACAGCAGGGAACAACTCTTTTATAGGCTTATCCTTTGATAATTCCTTGCCGTCATATGGATGTATTCCACCTTTAAATGTACACTTTCCCATGACATATTTCTCCTTATAAAATAATATATGTTATCATCCAAAGCAATGCAAAAACAGATAGACAACCATAAAACCCAAGCTTAATGATTGTGTATCTGATTTATAATAATTATGAACGATAATTAATATATTAATATAATATATCATTTATCATTAAAAATCTACTTTTTTTTGTGTATATATTCGTATATAATAAACAAAAACTGACATTTTTTTAACGTATACTTTTTGTAATCAAAGGATTTATAATAATGAAGACTATAACTAAAACATTTAATCTAAGCGATATACACAACAACGACAGCAATACTAATAATACTGCTGATATTTTTTTCAATAATTCTCTCTGCAACGAGCATACAATATTTTTCGATATTGAAACAACCGGCTTTTCGCACAAAACAAGCTTCTGTTATTTAATAGGTGCTGCTTATATAAAGCATTCCGTACTTACCATAATACAGTGGCTTGCACAGTCCAAGTCTGACGAAGTGCAGGTAATAGCAAGCTTTCTTAATGCTGCCGCTTCATTTGATACACTGGTGCATTTTAATGGAGATAATTTTGACATTCCATTTATTAAAGACAGAGCCGCACACCTTAACATTCCGTACACACTTGATAAGCTCTTAAGCTATGATTTATACAAATGTGTACGTCCATTAAAGACATTACTAAAGCTTGAAAGTTGTAACCAGAAGTCTGTTGAGCAATTCCTTAACATAAGCCGTGATGATGAATTCTCTGGCGGCGAGCTTATCAAGGTATACAACGACTATGTTAAGACTGGCGAAGCTTCTTACGAAGAACTGCTTCTGCTTCATAATTATGATGATGTATACGGACTAATCCAGCTTTCATCTATAACTGCCTACAATACTGTATTAAAAGAAAATGCAACCTATACCGGATATTCTGTTGAATATTCCGATGATACTAATAAAAATGGAGATTTAATAATTAACTATACCCTGCCCTGTGCAGTTCCCGTACCCGTTATTCATCTTGATAATAATGGATATGCCATAAGAATCAATGGCAATACTATGAAAATCAAACTGCCATTAATAACTGATAATCTCAGATTATATTATAGTGATTATAAGAATTACTACTATCTTCCATACGAAGATACTGCCATTCACAAAAGTGTAGCTGCTTATGTTGATGCTGAATGTAAAGTGAAAGCAACCAGAGAAACAGCATACACTAAAAAATTCGCTTCGTTTATCAAACTGCCTTGTTACAATACAGACAGTCTCCAGACTTCTGAATATATATTCAGATATGAGTATAATGATGCTAATATATACCTTTTATACGATAAAAAAGAACTGCCTGAAGACATAATTCTTCAGGCAGTACATATACTGATTACTTTTTTCTGTAGAAAAACAACTCACTAGATTCATAACCAAGGTCTTTATAATTGATAATCTGCTCTGTATTACCAACAAATAAACAGCCGCCCTTAACTAATGAATCATTGAACTTCTTATATATCTCTAACTTGGCATCTTCTGTAAAATAGATAAGTACATTTCGGCAAACTATAAGATGACAGCTCTGAGGATATGAGTCTTTTAAAAGATTAGACTTCTTGAACTCAACGCACTTCTTAATCTCATCTGAAATCTTATAGTACTTATCTCCCATTTTTTCAAAATATTTATTCTTATACTCATCAGGAAGTCCCTTTAAGCTGTTGGCTGAATACACGCCATCTTTGGCCTTTTCAAGAACCTGGTCATCTATATCGGTAGCATATATCTTTATATCTTTAAGTGGGACTTTCTTTGCAAGCACCATTGCAAGTGAATATGGCTCATCACCTGTTGAACAAGCAGCACTCCATATCTTAAGTCTTGGTCCAAACTTCTTAATCAGGTCTGGAAGGATAATCTCATCAAGCTTCTTCCATAACGCTGGATTTCTATAGAATTCTGACACATTAATTGTAAGATAATTAACGAATTCATCAAGCATCTGGGCATCATTCTTTATCGCATTGCAATAACTGTCATAACCTGTATGCTTATTCCTTGCTATAAGTGTATCTATTCTTCTCTTCATCTGCTTTTCTTTATAAGCATTAAGGTCAATTCCTGTAAGTCCTAACACAAATTTCTTAAAATCTTCATAATCTTTAACCATATTGATATCCTCTGTTCTTTCCTGTAACATATTCCGCAGTTGTTGCAATCCCTTAGCTTTATATGGATTTTATCACACAATATTAATTGTGTCAAAATTTTATCATTATATAAAAAATATAAAAACATTACATAAAATATCTAATTACCATATCCAATTAAGCTTACCATTATATTCAATTTTACAATATTCTGGATTTTACAACTCATTCTGCCAATATTGAATTTGTCAATATATTAAACATCGTATTAGACATATATAATTAATTACATTATAATAAACATTAATTTACTATATCAATTTAATCTAAGCACAATGAGCACATATCATCAATTTATAAAATAGAAGGAATTAACACAATGAACGAAGAACAGCTTTTAAAAAGAAAAATAATAGATACTGCCAATCAGGCTTTCAATCACAATATATATACTTACACTAATTTTTTAAGTATAAATGAACTGTCGTCTGTCAACAAAATGAGCAACGAATTATCATTTATACCATATGATGAATGGGGTGGCAATCCTGTATGTGAACGCAAAATAATACGTTTCGGCTCTGAGGAACTCTATGGCTATGATGCCGGTTACCCTATCTCAACTATCCGAATAAGCCCATTATCCGTCAAATTTGCTGAACAGCTTAACCACCGTGATTACCTTGGTGCAATTATGAACCTTGGAATTGAACGCGAACTAGTCGGTGACATTATAATTAAAGTGCCTGATGCTTATGTATACTGCCTTTCGCACATAGCTGATTATATATGTGATAATCTGGACTCTATTAAACACACACACATAAGATGTACAATATGCACTGATGAGATTGAAGCAATCAAACCAGAACTTGAAGAGATACGAATAATTGCTGCTTCTAAGCGGATTGATGCAGTTGTTGCTTCCCTCACCAGATTATCACGCAGTAATTCCAATGAGCTATTTACGTCCAAGAAAATATTCCTCAATGGAATATGTACCGAGAATAAAAGCCAGAACTTAAAGAAAGATGATGTACTTGTAATCCGTGGACATGGAAAGTATATCTTTATAGGTGATGAAGCCGAAACCCGCAAAGGACGAAGCTATCTGACACTTATGCAATATAAGTAATTATTCTTCTAATATAATTCGCACCCCAGATTTTGACAGAAAGCTTAAGGAAATTTAACAAGAGCTGTACACCAACATTGTATATATACTTTCTACCGGTTCTACCCGGCATAGAAAGTATATATCACACTAAGGTGTACAGCTCTTATATTATCAAATATTAAGTTACAGCCAATCATCAGAACATCTGACAATTAATTATTAAATTATTCTTCTGTAGCCTCTTCCTGTGGTTCTGCATCATCTAATAATGCTTTCATACTAAGGCTGATCTTCTTGTCAGCTTCGTTAAGGTCTACAACCTTAGCTTCAATTTCCTGACCAATCTTTAATACATCTTCTGGCTTGTTGATGTGTTCCTTAGAAATCTGTGATACGTGAAGTAAAGCATCAATACCGTCTTCAAGCTGAACAAAAGCACCAAAGTCAGTCATTCTTGCTACCTTACCAGTAACAACATTACCTACAGCATACTTTGTTGAAGCATCATTCCAAGGGTTCTGGTCTGGATATTTAACTGAAAGTGCAATCTTATCACCATTGATTTCCTTGATGAAGCACTTAACTGAATCGCCAACCTTATATACCTTCTTAGGGTTCTCTGTTCTTCCCCAAGACATCTCTGAAATATGAAGAAGTCCGTCTACACCACCAAGGTCAATGAATGCACCAAAATCTGTTACATTCTTAACTGTACCTTCGATTGTATCTCCTTCTTTAATCTTAGAAAGAAGTTCTTCCTGAGCTGCCTTCTTCTTAGCTACGATAAGCTGCTTGCAGTCACCAATCACCTTTCTGTTCTTTGGATCGTATTCTGTTAATACAAATGTAATCTCCTTACCATTGTATTCTGAGAAATCCTTAACATAAGAATCTGATACAAGGCTTGCTGGAATGAAGATTCTTGTCTCATCAACAACAACTTCAAGACCACCCTTAATAACTCTTGATACATTAGCTGTTATAGCTTCTTTGTTATTAAATGCTTCTTCAAGTCTCTTGCTTCCACTCTCTGCAACAAGCTTTCTATATGTAAGAAGAACCTGTCCTTCTCCATCATTAAGCTTAAGCACCTTTGCCTTCATCTCATCTCCAACAGAAACAACTGTTGTTAAATCGATACCTGGTGTTGATGAATATTCACTTCTTGTGATAATTCCATCGTGCTTATAGCCTATGTTAAGAACGATATGGTCTTCTTTAACTGCTATTACAGTGCCATCAACAACTTCTCCTGTATGAATTTCCTTCCACTCTTCGTTAGCTAACATCTCTGCAAAATTCTCTGACATTAGTATAAACCTCCTCAATGATATTGTTCGGGGTCGATGCCCCAGCTGTAATACCTATGCTGTCTATGAATCTTAAATCGTTAAGATTAAGATCTCTTATAGTTTGAATGTAAAATGTATCCTCACATTCGCCTTTACAAATCTCATACAGTTTTCTCGTATTGGAACTACTCTTGTCACCAATGACAATCATCGCACCAACTTTCCGTGCAATATCTCTTGCCTCTGTCTGACGTTCTTCCGTGGCATTACAAATAGTATTTTTAATGGTAATATTGTAACTCTTTTTGTTGATAATTTCAACTAATTCTTGAAATTTATTGTAATTAAATGTCGTTTGGGATACAACAACCACTTCTTTTGCCCTGTCAAGCTCAAGATTTTGTGCTTTTTCGATAGAATCCACTATATATACAGGACTTACTGACCACCCTTTAATGCCCTCAACTTCCGGGTGTTTCTCATTGCCTATTATTACAATCTGCTTTCCTGCCTTGCTCTCCTGCTCAACTATTCTGTGTATTTTAAGAACAAATGGACAGGTTGCATCTACAACTTCATAATTCTTTGTCTTTATGCTCTCATACACATTTTTAGATACACCATGCGACCTTATTATGACAGTAGCATTATCAATACCGTCAAGCTGTGCTACATCTGATATTGCCTTGACCCCTTTGCTTTCAAGGTCCTTTACAACTTCATCGTTATGTATGATAGGTCCGTATGTGTATACATTTTCCATTCCTGTTCTTTCATACACTGTATCCACTGCACGGTGAACTCCAAAGCAGAAACCAGCAGACCTGGCAAGTATAACTTCTGCCTCTTTCATATATCCTCCAAATCACTACTTTGCTTTATTAATAACTGTCTTGATGGCTTCCACCACCTCATCAATTCCCATATCAGAACTGTCTACAAGAACTGCATCATCTGCCTGCTTTAATGGTGAAATATCCCTGTGCATATCCTGATAATCTCTCTGTTCAATATCCTCTTTTATCTTCTGTAAATCACATTCTTCACCCTTTGCCTTAAGTTCGTCATATCTTCTTCTGGCTCTGGCATCAGAACTTGCAGTAAGATATATCTTTACATTGGCATCTGGAAGAACTGTTGTGCCAATATCACGTCCATCCATAACAACATTTTCTGCTGCCGCAAGCTCTCTTTGCAAATCAACAAGCTTGCTTCTTACAGCCTTATACTTAGATGTCTTTGAAGCCATATTGCCTGTTGCCTCAGTTCTTAAAAGACTGGTTACATTCTCGCCGTTAAGGATAACCTGCTGTTCGCCGTCTTTATATTCTATTGTTATCTTTACATTATCGACTGCCGCATTAATCGCAGCTTCATCTGCGGGGTCAATATTATTCTGGTTAAAATATACCGCCATTGCCCTGTACATAGCACCGGTATCTACATATATATAACCCATCTGCTTAGATATAAGCTTTGCTATTGTACTCTTGCCAGCTCCTGCCGGTCCATCAATTGCTACTGAATAAGACATAATAATCCTCTTTTCTGCCTGTGTTATAAAACACGCTGGCATTATTTAATTATTCAAATGCATTGCTGCAGCATACGCACTCGACCACGCTACCTGCAAGTTAAAACCGCCTGTAACCGCATCTACATCAAGCACCTCTCCTGCAAAATACACATTTTTAACTAACTTTGACTCCATAGTTGTCGGATTGATTTCTTTAACATCAACACCGCCCTGTGTAATTATAGCTTCATTAAAGCCTCTTGTACCGGTTATTGTCATTTCAAAATGCTTTAACAGATGTACAAGCCTTAATCTTTCTTCCCTTGTTATCTCATTAACCTGTTTATCTTTATTGATATCACTGAGCCTTACTATAACAGGGATAAGTTTCTTAGGAAGCAGCTTATCAAGTGAATTACGGAAGGTTTTATTCTTTTCCTCTGAGAAATCCCTAAGAACTCTCTCATCAAGCTGTTCCTCTGATAAAGCTGGCTTTAAATCTATCACAAGCTTAAGCGGTCTTTTTCTTAATATTGCTGTTGTATAACTGCTCGCACTAAGAATAACTGGCCCGCTCACACCAAAATGCGTAAATAGCATTTCACCAAAGTCACTATACAGCTCTTTACGGCTGTCACCCATACTGTCATATATGCTTATTGCTATATTCTTAAGGCTCAGTCCCATAAGCTCTGAAGCCCATTCTTCTCTTACTGTGAGAGGAACTAATGCCGGTATAATAGGTGTAACATTATGTGAAAGTGCCTTTGCAAATCTATAGCCATCGCCTGTTGAACCAGTGCTTGAATAAGAATTACCACCTGTTGCTATAATGCAGGAATCAGCTTTTATAACCTGCTTTCTGCCAGTAGATAACTCCTTAACTTCAACACTTACAAACTGCGATATATATTCTGGCTCTTTTTTCTTAGATTTAGGTTCTTTTTTCTTGGATTTATATTTTTTTTCAAGTTTTACACTATCATTTGCTATATTCTCTGATACTGCATTGCAAGATACTATTTTCCCTGACACTGCATTTTCTGATACTACATTCTCTGATAATCCCCTGGCTGTAACATCAACAACCTCTGTGCTAAGCATAATATCCACTTTGCATTTTCTTAATTCTCTTGCCAATGTGCCGATTACATCTGATGAATGGTCTGACTCTGGAAAACAGCGGTTACCTCGTTCTATTTTAAACTTAAGTCCAAGTTCATCAAAGAATCCCATTACATCATAATTAGAAAAGCCTTTAAATGAACTGTACATAAATTTAGGGTTGGTTACAACACTATTTTTAATGTCGTCCTCATCACCAGCATTAGTAAAATTACAGCGGCCTTTTCCTGTTATAAAAAGCTTCTTTCCAAGCTTATCATTCTTTTCTATAAGAGTTACTGTGTGTCCATTTCTGGCGGCTATAATAGAAGCCATCATACCTGCCGCCCCGCCTCCAATAACTACAACTTTACTCATAGGAAACCTCTCTATCCTCTTTATTCCTGAACCAAAAGTTCTTTGAAATATGGTAACTCAAGTGCCCAGTCACAGAATGTATGCCATTCTGCAAGCTTATGGTTTCTTCTTGAATAATACATTCCTGCAAGATTTTCATAATTAAATGTGCAGGTACGCATCTGATTATAGCTTTCTGGAAGCAACTGAATCATACTATACCAAAGGTCTTTATCCTTAGTTTCTATGAACTTCTGGCGTATTGTTTCAAGAAAATCTATATTCTTCTGCATCATATCTAACGCCTCAGAAGTACAATGGTCAACGCTGAAATCTTCCATTTCAAATGACTTGCTGTGGATTTTATGCATTGTACTTGTTGAATTGGCAACTGTTCCAACCTTATATGTATCGTATTCCTTCCACCAGTAGATTGGTGCTGTTATATCTACTGTTACAAATATCTGTCTTATAAACTTTCTATGGTCTGAACCAGCCTTGCAGAGCCTTTTCGCTAAATCTAAATCATTAGGTCCAAATGTGAATACTCCATTTTCTGTCTTACTATCCATTCTAGCCCAGCTATTAAGCGGATTTCTCGCTCCTCTCATAGCATTTTCAAAATTCATAACTTCAAATCTTTCAAGCTTAATCATCTATTCAAATACCTTTCTGTGTTTATTAGTAACGTATATTGTGACATTATTATAAATAACGCATACATATTTATATTACACTATTATTAGTGCAAAGTATATAGTTGACTTAAAATAATAAAATTGACCTTTAGAAGCCATAATATACCTCCAAAGGTCAATCTTATTTTAGTTCATAATATTTATGTAATTAATTCTTACAATAATTACATTATCAATTCCTGCAATATAATATTAATAACACCATATTAATTAAAGAAGGCTCTTGCGTAATTCTGCTCCATCCTTAGCACTAAGATATGCAGGTGCAATATCAAATACTGTCTTACAACCGCTCTGACCTTCCTTATAAAGACGATAAGCTGCTCTTGCATATGCTACGATAACGCAAGATGTGAATTCTGGGTTAGAATCAAGCTTTAAGCTGTATTCTATAACGTGATTGTTCTCTTTGTTCCAGCCTGTCTTTCCTGTACGGATAACAAATCCTCCGTGAGGAATTCCACTGTGGTTTTTCTTTAATTCTTCTTCACTGATAAAATGTACTGTTGTATCGTAATCAGCGAAATAGTTAGGCATATTCTTGATTGTTTCTTCTACCTTTGCAGCATCAGCACCTTCCTCTAATACTACAAAACATTCTCTTGTATGCTTCTGTCTTGTTGTAAGCTCTGGATTCTCGCCATTTCTTACAGCTTCTAAGGCTGCCTCAACTGGAATTGTATACTGCTTGCCATCCTTGACGCCCTCAACTCTTCTGATAGCGTCTGAATGTCCCTGACTTACGCCCTTACCCCAGAATGTATAATCTTTGCCTTCTGGTAAAATAGCATTGGCATACATACGGTTTAAAGAGAACATACCTGGATCCCAGCCTACTGATATAACTCCAACGTGTCCGCTCTTCTTAGCCGCAGAATCAACATTTTCAAAATGTTCTGGAATTCTTGCGTGTGTATCAAAGCTGTCAACTACGTTAAACATCTCTGCAAACTTTGGTGTCTGTACTGGTAAATCTGTAGCACTTCCACCGCAAAGAATCATTACGTCTATCTTATCCTTCCACTGCTCTACCTCATCTACTGAGCATACTAAGGCACCCTCTGTCAATATAGATACGCTTTCTGGTGCACGTCTTGTAAATACTGCTACAAGCTCCATATCTGGATTTTGCCTGATAGCACACTCAACGCCTCTTCCAAGATTTCCGTATCCAATAATACCTATTCTCATATTCTGCCTCCATTTTATACATATTTACTGTATTTCACATATAATTAGTGTGAACAAACACTGCTTTAATATTACTTTTTAAAAATACATATGTCAACTCTCATTCAGGCAGTTTTTTATCAATAAATATTATTACTGTTCTTTCTTTAACTTACCAGCCATTAAAATTGTAAATCCAATGCCCATTAATGATAATACTAATAAATATCCTGCCCAGTATATATGTGTCATATCTCCTGTCTGTGGTGTTTCAACTGTATTACCTGCGGCTTCTGTTACATTTTCTACTGATGTGTCTGGTAAACTTATATCTGATGAACTGCTTGTAATCTGCTGTTTTGTAATAAGATATGTTGAGCAGTGATCCTGTTCTACTGTCATATAACCATCATTATCAACTACAGCTGACATCATACTAATTATTGTTCCATCATCTAAGAGCTGGCTGTAATAAAGTGTCTGGCCTGCATATGCTTTTCCAACATTTAACTTAATACTTGCCGTTGCTGGAAGCACGCCGGAATAATTGTATACAATCTTAGATACGAATATATCCTCTGTTACATCTGCCGGCATACCTCCTGCTTCTTTTATATCAGAAGTAATTGCTGTTGAGAAGTCATATATTGCAACCTGTGATACTTCTGACATTGTTCCTTTTGCAAATGTAAATGTAACATCATTGTTAGATTTGATAACAACATCATTCACCTTGTTATCTTCAATAATCTTTCTGATTTCATCAGCCTTAATAGTTGTGCTGCCGTCTGATACATCTACTACTGTATTAGTGGTGCTTGACTCTGGTGTCGATGGCTTCTCATCTGCTGGTGTATCTGTTGTGTTGTCAGATGGATTATTGGTTGTGTCTCCTTTTGAATTATCTGTCGTATTATCACTAGATGATTTAGCTGTAAATGTAAGCTTATCTGCTACACATTCAACATTATAAAGACCTTCTATCTCTGTACCGTCATACTTGTATCCGTCTGGAAGATTATCACTTCCCCATACAGGATTATATGTTGCCACAGGATTGCTATAATCAACAAGCCATATTTCATCATTGCTTCGTTCATCTACACCAAGCTTTTCAAGAAGCTTGCATATTTTATAAAATGATTTTCCGTTTTCATATGCATATGCAGATACATATCTTTCCTTTGTTGATGTATTGATTATAACCTGACTTGTTCCGCCGCTTCCACTGTCTGACTCATAATATGAAATTGGATTGTCTAATGTGGTCTTGGTATATCCAGCAGGGATATTATCATATTCGCCTATCTTATCAGCATAATATACGTCACCCAGAGCTTTCTTTGTGGTAAGCTTGTACATTGTATAAGTTACTTTCCCAGATTCAACATATGTCAGTTCCTTAATATAATATAATGAAGTATTATCTGCCTCGTTCTTATATACTGTATCAGTTGTATAAGGGTCGTACTCATAATACCTGGCATATAATTGTGATATTTGCAGTGGATGTGAAACATTATATGTTACATTTTCCTTTAATGTTCCATTATCTTTGATTGGTTTGTCCGTTTGATTATCGCTTGTATACACTACTGCCTTTGAACCAGAATATATTGTAACATTACAGGTGTCTGCAACTGAAAGCACCGAATTAGTTCCCTCAGCAAAGAAAGCTATTCCATAATCATCTGATTTGTCTGCATTAATTACCAAAGAACCATTACCACTTATATTGATTGAACCACCCCATGCATCACCATATGAATCTATACTTCCGATTTCATTATCACCAACAAGGTTAATCTTGAAATCATCACCCATCATATTAGTAGCTATTACTGTTGTAGAGCTTTTATAATTATTTAATGTAAGTGTATTAGACTCTCTGTCATAAGACATTCCATCTATAGAATTAGTGCCTTCTGATGAGAATAGCAGATTACTTTCCTCTCCATTTCTTACATTAATATAAGCATAAGCCCAATCACCAGTATCACATGGTCCGTTGGCAGCTTTTACTTGTGGTGCTGCAAATGAAACTGCTGCCGATACAGCGAGCACAACAGCTGTAACTAATGCTGTCATTTTTTTACTATGACATTTTTTGTTTTTTACCATAAACTTTGTTCCTCCTGTTTCTTATATTTTTATGCTGATATATTACTTTATTTATTCTTCTAATTGCAGTTGTCATATATCCCAATCTGTCATAAAATGACAAAAATGGGCGTGGGACTAACGTCCCACGCCCATTTTTTCACTTAAAACCACCAGTTGTTGCGGGTTCTATGGAAAAAAACAAATCATACCACTAGCTATTAAACAGGATATGCCTTATTCTCTGTGTCAGCCTTAGCAGGATCAACTTTCTTCTGCTGTGCTTCTCTGTACTTGAAGAACTCAGTAGCAACTGCTGGGAATAATGCGTATGAAAGCACATCCTCATCCTGCTGCTTGTACTGCTGTACGACTGGATCATTCTTGAACTTCTCAAGCTGTGGCTCGATAAGATCTGCTGGACGACAGGTAATAGGTGTAGCATCACCTATAGCCTTCTTCTGTACTTCTGGGTTGAATGGCTTAATTGTCTGTCCGAATTCACCCATAAGAACCTTCTTAGATTCCTTAGTAATCATCTTATAACGCTCGCCCTGTAATACATTAAGAACAGCCTGTGTACCAACAATCTGTGATGATGGTGTAACAAGAGGTGGTTCACCAAAGTCCTTACGAACCTTAGGAATTTCCTCAAGAACTGCCTGATACTTATCTTCTGCACCAGCTTCCTTAAGCTGTGATACAAGGTTAGAAAGCATACCACCAGGTACCTGATATAATAATGTCTTAATATTAACACCAAGAACCTTAGTATTCATAAGACCTGACTTTAATGCTTCTTCTCTCATTGGCTGGAAGTAAGCAGCTATCTCTGCAAGAAGGTTCTGGTCAAGACCTGTATCGTACTCTGTACCCTTAAATGCCTCTACCATAACTTCCGTAGCCGGCTGTGATGTTCCCATTGAGAATGGTGACATAGCTGTATCGATAATATCAGCACCTGCTTCAACAGCCTTCATATATGTCATTGAAGCAACGCCTGATGTATAATGTGTATGCATCTGGATAGGAAGTGAAGAACCATCCTTTAATGCCTGTACAAGTTCTGTAGCCTTAGCAGGAACAAGTAAACCTGCCATATCCTTGATACAGATAGAATCTGCACCCATATCCTCAATTCTCTTAGCTGTTTCTTTCCAGTAATCAAGAGTATATGCATCACCAAGTGTATAGCAAAGTGCTATCTGTGCGTGAGCATTAGGATTTTCTTTCTTAACAAGCTTAACTGCCTCAACTGATGACTTAAGATTTCTTAAATCATTGAAACAGTCAAATATTCTGATTATATCAATACCATTAGCGATAGACTTCTGTACGAAATATTCTACAACGTCATCTGCATAATGATTGTATCCGAGGATATTCTGTCCTCTAAATAACATCTGTAACTTTGTATTCTTAAACCCATCTCTTAACTTACGAAGTCTTTCCCAAGGGTCTTCCTTAAGGAAACGAAGTGATGCATCAAATGTAGCACCGCCCCAGCACTCAACTGAATGATATCCAACCTTATCCATCTTGTCTATGATTGGAAGCATCTGCTCTGTAGTCATTCTTGTAGCAATAAGTGACTGATGAGCATCTCTTAATACAGTCTCAGTTATCTTTAATGGTTTCTTAACCTGATCTGCCATCTTAAACTCCTCCTATATATTCCTATATATAAAGTAAATAAACTCTAATGAAGCTGCGTAAGTAACTTCTATTCAGACTTAGAAGGTCTTATGATATATATAGACCATTCCTCTGTCCACAACGAAGTTGCGTAAGCAGCTTCTAATGAATTTAGAAGGTCTTAGTCTGCGTATTATATACTCTAACACCTCCTGGATTCAGTGAAATTGCCTATGGCAATTTCCTTACGGACTTAGAGGGTCTTAGCCCGCGTATTATGCGAGCTTAGAGCCTCTTAGTCCGTTTTTACATAACACCAAACATTGCCATAAATGTACCAGCTGCAACCGCTGTACCAATAACACCGGCTACGTTAGGTCCCATAGCATGCATCAAAAGGAAGTTAGAAGGATCTGCTTCTGAACCAACCTTCTGTGAAACTCTGGCTGCCATTGGAACTGCAGATACACCTGCTGAACCAATAAGTGGATTAACCTTACCGTGTGTAGCCTTACACATAATCTTACCAAATATAACACCTGCCGCTGTACCAAAGCAGAATGCAATAAAACCTAATGCAACAATCTTTAATGTATCAAGATTGAGGAAGGCTTCTGCACTTGTTGTAGCACCAACTGATGTACCAAGAATAATAACAACTATATACATAAGTGCATTGGATGCTGTTTCTGTAAGCTGCTTAACAACTCCTGACTCTCTAAAAAGGTTACCAAGCATAAGCATACCAACAAGTGGTGCTGTTGTAGGAAGAATTAATACTACAACGATTGTAACGATAATAGGGAAAAGAATTTTCTCAAGCTTAGATACAGGTCTTAACTGTTCCATCTTAATCTTTCTTTCTTTTTCAGTTGTTAATAACTTCATAATAGGTGGCTGAATAATTGGTACAAGTGACATATATGAATATGCTGCAACCGCTATTGGTCCAAGGTAATTAGTCTGTCCTAATTTACCAGCAAGGAATATTGATGTAGGACCATCAGCACCACCAATAATAGATATAGCTGCTGCTGCCTTATCTGGGAATCCCATAAATATAGCCATAATGTAAGCAGCAAATATACCAAACTGTGCTGCTGCACCTAAAAGAAAACTCTTAGGATTAGCGATAAGTGGACCAAAGTCTGTCATCGCACCAACACCAAGGAAGATAAGTGATGGCAGAATACTCCATTCATCTAATAAATAAAAATAATGTAACAAACCACCTACGCCATTGCTTGAATCTTCAATAGATAACATAATATCCGGGAAAAGATTAACAAGTAACATACCAAATGAAATAGGTACTAAAAGCAGAGGTTCATATTCTTTTTTGATTGCCAAATACATGAAAAACAGCGCAACCAGAATCATCAGATAATTACCCCAAGTGAGGTTAAAGAATGCTGTCTGGTGAACGAGGTTTCCCAATGTTGATAAAATATATTCCATTTTTTACCTCCGTATATTATCTCTACACAACTAATTGATATATCAATTAGTTCATAGAAACTAATACTTTACCTGACTCTACTGAATCACCAGCTGCACACTCAACTGTAGCAACTGTACCATCCTGTGGTGCACAGATTTCATTTTCCATCTTCATAGCTTCAAGAACGAGTAATACATCACCCTTCTTAACTGCTGTGCCCGCATTAACGTTAACCTTAAGAATCTTACCAGGCATTGGTGCATTGACCTTTACTGCACCCTGTGCGCCTGCTGGTGCTGCAGCCTTTGGTGCTGCCTTAGGAGCTGCTGCTTTTGGTGTTGCTGCCTTAGCTGCACCTGCTGTGCTTCCTGTTCCTTCTTCTACAGTAACATCATATACATTACCATTAACTGTTATTGTATAATTCTTCATAATTTATTTCCTCCTGCTATTAACCTTTCTAATTGAACGAACTACAAGTCCGTCTGTAGATGTATTCTCTGATGCAGCAATAGCTGCTGTTATAACTGCTATAAGTTCAAGATCATCAACTTCTTCATCCTGCTCTTCGCTTGAAACTATCTGAGCAATAGCATTATCAACACCCTGGGCATCATTAGATGCTTCATTCTTAGCCTTATTTTTGTTCTCAAACTTATTGATGTACTTAAATAATGAAATAATGAATGAAATAAATATAAGTACAACGAATACTGTTCCCATACCGATAAGAGTATTCATTACTGCTTTATACATCTTCTGTCCTGTAGTATATGATGGATTTATAGCACCATTTTCAAGTGTATAGTCATCATTAATTACGAATTCAAATGTACATTTATCATTCTTCTCATATGAAGTATCAACTGTAATAGTACATAACTCACCTGTCTTGCTGTTGAGTTCTACATTAATTTCATTGATACTCTTTAAAGCACCTAACTCACCTCTTGTGCTATTCCAGCTATTATAAAAAGCTATTGTCTTAACACTAATTCCACTCTGGTCAACAATGTATAACTTATTATTTACCATTGTAAGTGATTGAGCTGCCTCTGCATCCGCTGTTATCTTAGCAGAATCATTCTTATCAAGATATGTAATCATATCTTTAACCCAGTCTACAAGATAAGCCTCACTGGCATCAAGCTGCTGCTGTTTTAATTCTGTCTTGGCACTTGCTGTTGATATAGTGCCATTAGATGAACTGCAGGCTGTCATACAGAATACACAGATAAGTAATGAGAATAACACTAAGAACTTTTTAAACTTAATTTTCTTCATATTATCACCTCTTCAATTATACTGTGCCATGCTTCTTATCTGCACGAACCTCTCTTTTATCAAACAACATTTCAAATGCTGCAATAATGTACTTTCTTGTATCTTCTGGGTTAATAATTGTATCAACATAACCTCTTGCAGCTGCCTGCTCAACGCTTGACTGTAATGCTGCATATTCAGAAGCCTTTTCATTAATCTTAGCTGTAACATCATCTGCTGCTGCGATTTCATCAGCATACATAATCTTAGCAGCTAAAGAAGCATCCATCATACCGATGCTTGCCTGTGACCAGGCATATACCATATCTGCACCTACTGACTTAGAATTCATAGCTACATATGCGCTTCCATAAGCTTCACCTGTAATTACATTAACCTTTGGCACATCTGCGTTAGAAAATGCATATACTAACTTAGCAGCTGCCTTGGCAATTGTCTTCTCAGCTCTTACATTAGCTTCAAAGCCCTTAACATTAGTAAGCGAAAGCACTGGTATTTCAAATGCGTTACAGAATGTTACGAATTCGGCTGCCTTATAAGCTCCATCTGTAGTTAATACAGCTGCAAACTCTTCTGCCTTTTCGCCATTCTCATCATATATTGCTGTTCTGTTAGCAACAGCACCAACTGTAACTCCATCAAGCTGAATGAAGCCAGTTACCATTTCCTTAGCATATTCAGCCTTAACTTCTACAAATAATCCATCATCTGAAATATCTGTAAGAGCAAGTGCAGCATCAGCTATCTCTGCTGACATATCAGCGCATACTCTGTTAAGGTCGTCCTGATTATCTGTGTATACAGCACCTTCCTCATTATTAGATGGAAGCATTGATACAAGCTGTCTTACTCCATTAGCGATTGTTTCTTCATCACCAATGAAATCTGCAACACCTGCTTTAGCCATAAATTCTGCACTTGATGTATCAAGCTTAGATTCATAGTTGCCATCTAATGCGTTAGGACTGTTAACAAATAACTTAGCCTTCTTTTCTTCCACAAATACGAAATCTGAAAGTTCTGCAAGAACAGCAAGACCTCCACCACATTCACCGTATACGGCTGTAATCTGTGGAACAATTCCAGAAGCTAATGACATATTCTTATAAATCTGTCCAAAGCCGTCAAGGGCGTCTGTTGCTTCCTGAAGTCTTAAACCTGCGCAGTCAATCAGACCAATCACAGGAGCTCCCATTTTCATTGCCTTCTCATAAAGATTAGCAATCTTCTTGGCATGCATCTCACCAATTGTTCCGCCTAACACAGCAGCATCCTGGCTATACACATACACAAGATTTCCATTGATAACTCCATATCCTGTGATTACACCATCAGATGGAGCCTTTTTTTCCTGCATGTTAAAATCTGTTGCTCTTGCTGTAACAGCCGCTCCGATTTCAACAAAACTGCTATCATCAAGAATTGCTTCGATTCTTGATAAAGCCTGTGTAGTATTACTCATCACCGAGACCTCCTCTTTGTTATATATTGCTTAATGCAAACAACTATTGTTTATTTTATAACAATGTAAGTTAAATTACAAGATATTTGTTGTTGCTTTCCACGTTATTTTGTTAATTTCATACGCATTTTTCATTAATTTTGCACATAGGACATATATGTTATTAATCTTTTGTTTCAAGAACTATAATAAGTCCTTTATGAACCTTAATTATTCCCTGTTCATCTTCCACTTCGTTGCTCTGGCATATACTTAATCCCTGCTTTAATTCATAATTATCAAGCGTATATTTAAATCCCTCAAGGCTTAAACTGACATTTTCTGACATAGGAATAATTGACACATATCTTCCATACTGGCTGTCTTTACGAATTATATGTATTCCATCAGCCTCACTTAAAAGATATATATAATTGTGTTCATCAACTATATGGCAGTCCTTTCCACAATCAGCCACCACCTTCATATTTCCTATATTGGTAATTGTGTGATCCATTCTTGTTCCTGTCGCACCAAGTATATATATATCTGTTGCACCCTTTTTAAGTGCTGTCATAATCGCAAGATGTGTGTCGGTATAATCTTTTTCTTTAGGATATATCTCAAATTCAGTATTACTCTTATATATGTCAAGCACATCTTTATCTACTGAATCGTAATCTCCAAGCAGATAATCCACCTTCAATCCAAGCTTATCAGCATACTCAAGCCCGCTGTCAGCCGCTATGCAATAATCAAATGTCTGATTATCAAGCCATTCCTTCGCCCACGCAACATTAATACTTCCACCTGTAACAATAAGAGCCTTGCTCATCTTCTATAACCTCCTTTTTAATTATCAATCTTTTAAATTTTCTGCCCATGTTCTTTAATTTTTCACATTTATACTTTATAATTAACCAAATAGTAATTAAGCATATATATTTTAATAAGCAGACAGCATTTTCATTCTGCTTACATCTGGTAATAGTACCACATTTTACTGATTATATATAGTTTAATTTACGCAAAGCATTTTAATGCTACATATTACAAATTATTCATATCACAGAAAGGAGATTATTGTGAGCAGCTTAAATTCACCGTCAGACAATACAGTTGATGAAAATATCATTGACGAAGCTAAGAAATCAGGCATATCAGAAAAAGAAGCCAAAAATATTATCGAGGAAGAAGAAGGCATCGAGCTTTTACAGCACTCCGGTAATCTGTACGAATCAACAGATGACAAATATAAAGATAACCTGTCATCAGCAATCACATTTTTTGTATGCGGCGCTGCCGGAATTATTATTCTTATTCTTAATGACATAGGAATATTAAAATTCGTAGTAAAAGGCAGTTCTAACTTCATACTTGTAAATATTGTTCTTGGTCTTTTATTCGTTGGATTTATCGCAATAGGTTTCTGGTCATTAAAGTATTCCAAGAAAATCAAGTCAAGTGCCTCCATTGAAAATGAAGCAACTGACACTATTATCAACTGGCTTAATGACAATATAACCAAAGAAGATATTGAAGGTTCTTACAACAATGATATTGCAGAAGAAATGAAATATTTCAACAGAAGTGATTACATCAAAAATGCTATTATGAAACAGTTCCCTGACACATCCGAAGGGTTATGTGACACTATCTCTGATAAATACATTGACAGCATTTTCAATATGTAAATCAACTTTACAAAAACAAAAAGAATATACAGGCTTCTATAAAAAGCATACAATCAGCTTTATAAAAACACTGGCTTCCATAGAACCATACAGTCTGCTATAAAATCACGCAGCCTGTCAATGCTAAATATTACCCAGCTATAATCAGGCTACAACATAAGATAAACAAAAGCTGTTGGTTTATTATCTAAACACTGATAATAAATCAACAGCTTTTTACTATTATTGTAAATATAATTACTTACTTTGAAAGGTACTCATCAATACCCTTAGCAGCAGCTTTACCAGCTCCCATAGCAAGAATAACTGTTGCAGCACCTGTAACAGCATCACCACCAGCGTATACACCTTCCTTAGATGTCTGCCCATTAGCTTCTTCTGCTACGATACATTTTCTCTTATTAATTTCAAGACCCTTAGTTGTAGATGAGATAAGTGGGTTAGGTGATGTACCAAGTGACATAATAACTGCATCAAGATCCATTACGAATTCTGAATCAGGGACTTCAACAGGCTTCCTTCTTCCAGAAGCATCTGGTTCGCCAAGTTCCATCTTAACACACTTAATACCTGTAACATTACCCTTGTCATCTGTAAGGACTTCTGTTGGATTAGTAAGAAGGTCAAATATAATACCCTCTTCTTTAGCGTGATGTACTTCTTCTGCTCTTGCAGGAAGTTCTTCCTCACTTCTTCTGTATACAATATGTACCTCAGCACCAAGCCTTAATGCTGTTCTTGCAGCATCCATAGCAACGTTACCACCACCAACGACGGCAACCTTCTTAAATCTTGCTATTGGTGTATCATAATCCTCTCTGAAAGCTTTCATAAGGTTACTTCTTGTAAGGTATTCATTAGCTGAGAATACTTCGTTAGCATTTTCTCCTGGGATACCCATAAATCTTGGAAGACCAGCACCTGAACCGATAAATACAGCATCAAAACCTTCTTCATTAATAAGCTGGTCAATTGTCATCGACTTACCGATTACTACGTTAGTTTCAATTTTAACGCCAAGCTTCTTAACATTTTCAATCTCTGATGCAACAACTGTCTTCTTTGGAAGACGGAACTCTGGAATACCATATACTAATACACCACCAGCTTCGTGAAGTGCTTCAAATATTGTAACATCATATCCCATCTTAGCAAGGTCACCAGCACAAGTAAGTCCTGAAGGACCTGAACCGATAACAGCCACTTTCTTACCCTTCTTCTCTGTTGGCATCTCTGGTGATACATCGTTCTCTCTAGCCCAGTCAGCTACGAATCTTTCAAGCTTACCAATTGATATAGCTTCACCCTTAATTCCTCTTATACACTGACCTTCACACTGTGTTTCCTGTGGACATACACGGCCACATACAGCAGGTAATGCAGATGACTTTCCAATAACCTTGTAAGCTTCTTCAAAATTACCTTCTTTTACATTATGTATGAATTCCGGAATATTGATTGATACTGGACATCCCTGTACACATTTAGCATTCTTACAATTAAGGCAACGTGTTGCTTCTTCCTGTGCCTCTTCTGCATTATATCCAAGGCATACCTCATCAAAGTTCTTATTCCTTACATCTGGAGCCTGTTCCCTTACTGGAACTTTCTTCATAACATCCATTATATATACCTCTTTTCTGTTGATTAATTACACTGTCCACATCCACCGTGATGCGTATCTCCTTCAAGGGCTGCAAGCATAGCTCTGCCCTCTTCTGTCTTATATGTCTGCTGACGTTTCATAGCCTGGTCAAAGTCTACTAAATGTCCATCAAACTCCGGTCCGTCTACACAAGCGAACTTAATCTCATCACCAACCTGAAGTCTGCATGCACCACACATACCTGTACCATCAACCATAATAGGGTTCATACTTACAACTGTAGGTATACCTAATTCCTTAGTTAAAAGACAGACGAATTTCATCATAATCAATGGTCCAATCGCTATACATTTGTCATACTTCTTACCCTGTGCATAAAGATCTTTAAGTACATCTGTACCCATACCCTTTCTTACATAGCTGCCATCATCAGTTGTTATATAAAGATTGCCTGCCACTGCCTTCATCTCTTCTTCTAATAAGATAAGGTCTTTGTTCTTAGCTCCAACGATAACATCAGCATCTACGCCATGCTCATGAAGCCATTTTACCTGAGGATATACTGGTGCTGTACCTACACCACCTGCTATAAATACGATATTCTGCTTCTTTAAATCCTCAATATTCTCGTGAATTAATTCTGAAGGGCATCCTAATGGACCAACGAAATCACTAAAAGCATCACCTGCTTTAAGGTGAGACATTTTTTCTGTTGATGCTCCTACAATCTGGAATACAATTGTTATTGTTCCAGCTTCTCTGTCATAATCGCAGATTGTAAGAGGAATTCTCTCTCCTTTTTCATCCATTTTAACAATTATGAACTGGCCAGGTTCACAGTGCTTAGCAACTCTTGGTGCTTCAACATCCATAAGAAAAATCTTTTCTGCTAATTTTTCAGCCTTAAGAATCTTGTACATTTTATTACCCCTTTCAGTTATATATTATCTGAAGTGTTAATCACACATCAAAACTTAATTATATGCGGCTGCACTATATGCTCCGCCATTCTGTGTCACTGTATAGCAGTCACCTGTCTTAGTCGCGACACCATAATAACCAGCCGTAGAAGTCTTACCCGTCTTAGATGTCACATCATATCTTACAACGAACATCTCAACTCCATCTACAGTTGTCCTTGACTGATATACAAATGTAACTGTAGAACCATCAGCAGCTGTAGTTCCATCTGACTTAAGCACTCCCTTTGATATAAGCTTTCCTTTTAATATCTCAAGTGCCTCATTATATACATATGTCTTAGCCTTGTTGACAACATAGTTACGCTTAACAACACTGCTTGACTGGTTATGCGAATCAATTATAACAACAGATATTACATTATTACCTGTTGGAATTGTAAATGGTTCAGAGTATTCCTCCGAATTCTTAGTTGGTGTAGAACCATCTAATGTATAATACGCTGTACTGCCAACTGGAATATTATCTATTGTCACCGTCTGTCCTTCCTCATATGTTCCTGAGGCAGGACCTACTGTTGGTGCAGATGGCTTCTTAAAGTCAACTGTATACTCCAGCTCCACAACATCACTGCACACTCCTATGTCACTAATAGCAATAGCCTTTATTGTAGTAGTACCACTCTGTATTTCTATTGCTGTACCTGTGTAACGTTTACTTTTCTTATCTGGCTCAGTCTTATCTGTTGTGTAATATATTGTTGAACTGCTGTTCTCTGTAAATTGTAACTTAATCACATCATCATAGCTTCCAGCTTCAACTGATGGCTTAGGAGTTTCAACAATATAATCCTCAAGATATCTGTATCCATCTTTATTCTTATAATCTTTAATGAGCTTATTAAGACTCGTTCCATCTTTTTTAGTATTATATATTGAAGCTAATGCTTTTAAAGCTTTCTCATTATTCTCATCAAACGATAAAATATCCTTTAACACTTCAGTTGACATATCTGTATTATCTGTTGCAGCATAACACTGATACAATGTATATTTTAAATCTACATTTTTCCTGCCATCAGATAACTTGGAAGCTTTAGTAAGATACCTAATAGCATCATCATAATCCTTGTTCTGATAAGAACTCATCCCTTTATCATAATTATATTGGTACGAATTCTTATTCTTATTATTAAGAACAACTCCGACAACTATACCTATAATGACTACTAAAGCAGCTACTACACAGGAAACAGCTATAATCATCTTTTTCTTCTTAGCATCCATAGGCTTCTTAGCCTTTTCCTGCACGCTGTCATCTTTCTCATTATTACCATTATCCATATGTGCATCAGAACACTTATCCTGCTGTTCTGCCATATTATATTCTGTTACCGGTTCTGACTCCCTGACTTTATTATATTCTTTTACTCTGCTGGTATCATCTATATTATTCTGTTCTTTATTGGATTGAAGTTTTTTGTCTGCATTCAAATCACTGATATTAATTGTAGCATCACTTACTTTAGTGAGCATATCATCTGTGACCTTAGGTATAACTCTTGTCTTACCCATTGTTTCATCAGCCAACTCATCATCTTCATCCGATAACTCGTTCTGAGTATCTATGAACGCTTTAGCAACGTTAGTTTCTTCTTCAACAAGCTTTTTCATTGATTTAATTAACTCATTATCTAACTCATCTTTGTCATTGCTATTCATACTTATTCCCCTGCCTTTATATTTTAACGAATAAATTCTAACATATTGATACTCAATAATCAATAAATTAACAAATTAAACTTTTTGAACTTTATAGCTGCTATCCATTTGATATATATTATTTTATTATTTTGTTAATTCTTTTTATCGTTCTTTCATAAATAAGACATACTTTGCACACAATTACAGGTTATATTAATAATCAGATAGCAAAGTTAATTCTTTCTATCTCCCCCTCATATTAAATAATAAAGAACAGGCACCATAAGAATAATCTTATAGTGCCTGTTTCTTTTTATATTGTCTATTTTGTTCTATAAGCCGTTTATTATTACAGTCAGTTCCATTATGTTCTGATAACATTCAAAATATTATATAAAGAATGGTTATGCCAGACTTGAATGTCTGGCATAACCATCTTTAAGTTCTATAATATCTTTAAAGCTTATATCAAGAATTGAAATTTTCCAGCAGCATTACCTGATGTTAGTAACTGTTACCGTACAGCTAAGTGTCTTATTATGAACTGTAGCTGTTACTGTAGCTGTTCCTGCTCGTCTACCAATAACCTCACCTGATGATGAAACCGTACATACTCTTGGATTAGAACTTCTCCATTTAACAGTATCTTCTGTACCTATTACATCAAGATTAAATCTGTCGTACTGCTCTAATCTTACTCGTGATGTACTCATAGCAAGTGAATGTACCGTACAGGTAGCTTCCACACTGCTGTTAGTGCTTATAACAAATACATCTGCTGTACCAGGTCCAACTGTTGTGATCACACCATTCTGGTCTACCTGTACAATTCCTGTATCTGTTGAATACCATTCATATGAATCTGTATTATTGACAGGTCTTACAATCACTGATAACTGTCTAGCTCGTCCAGAAAGCATGTATATCTCTTTAGAGTTAATTCTTAATGATGATATGTTAACAACTGGTGTTACATATACCCAGCATACACCCTTAACTTCGTTACCATCTTGTGATGTAGCTGTTATCTTACATTTACCAGTACTAAGAGCAAATATTTCTCCCGACTCATCCACTGTTGCAATAGCTTCATTAGATGATGTCCATGATACATCTTTGACAGTTGCACTGTCTGGTGTTATGACTGCTGTAACCTTAGCTGAATCACCAACAAGAAGCCTTACTGTATCTGGTTCAACTGTAATTCCTATTACAGGATCAACAACCTTTACAATACAAGAAGCACTAACACCACTTCCGTCTGCCGCTGTTGCTGTAATAACTGCATTACCAACTGAGTTGGCACTTAAGTTACCATTGCCATCTACATAACATATATCATAATTAGAAGATGACCATACTATATTCTTATTAGTAGCTGTATCCGTTCCAACAGAAGCAACAAGCGTTCCTGTTGAACCAACATTCATAAATTTATCAGTTTCACTAAGAGTTATTGATGATACATACTCTTTTACTACAATCGTACATGCCGCCGTTAACTTATTAACTTCGGTTGTCACTTCAATTATACAACTTCCACCCTTTAATGCTGTAACAACACCATTTTCATCTACTGTTGCTACTGATGGATCACTTGATAAATATGTAACATTCTTATTCTCAGCATCATAAGGTTCAACCACCGGTATGATTGCATATTTAGCTCCAACCCATAATTCTTGATAATCTGAGTTAAGCGAAATTCCTGTTACCGGCTGTGTAACCGTTACAACACAATATGCTGTAAGTCCTGTATCAACATTGGTTGCAATAATAGAGGTTGTACCAGCACCTACTGCTGTAACCTTACCATCGCTCTCAACTGTACACACGCTCTCATCACGGCTTTCCCAGCTGATAATCTTATTATCTGCATTCTCTGGAAGACAAGTAGCATTAAGCCAGAATACCTGACCCTGTCTTACAGTTATATCTGTTGTATTAAGTATAACCTGTGTTACAGGCTGTTTAACATATATATTACACATTGCTGTGTAGTTACCGTCCAATGACTTACAAAGGATTGTACAACTTCCTGTTCCAACTGCTTCTACAAGACCATTAGAATCTACGATACACACATTAGTATTAGAAGATTCCCATACTACTGTTCTATTAGTAGCTGTTACCGGAAGAACCTCTGCTGTAATTCTTAATGTACTGCCTATTGACATTATCTCATCAGTATAATCAAGCTTAATCTGCTCTACTGGTATGCTTATGATAAAGTTACAAGTAGCTATATATGCTCCATCTGTTGTCTTACATACGATTGTACAATATCCTGGCTTAACATACTTAACAAGACCATTCTCATCTACTGTTGCAACCGATGGATCTGATGATGTCCATGTTACAGCACGGTCAACGCCTTCGCCTGCTGGAAGAACAGTTGCAACGAGCTGATACTGACCAACTGCCATCGATGATTCAACTGTTGTTGCATTAAGTACAAGACCTGTTACAGGTTCTCTTACATATACATCACAAGTTGCTACTTTAAGTCCGTCTTCTGTTATGACCGTAATTGTTGCTGTACCACCAGATACACCAGTAATTGTAGCTGTATAGCTGTCACCTTCTACTGTTGCAACATCTGTATTAGATGATGACCATAATACTTTATTATTAGTTGGTGCTGATGGGTTAAATATAAGCTGTACAGTATCAGATGAGCCTCTGTCTACTGTAAGTGATGAAGGATTAATAGTAATCTCACCCACTGGTGTTGTAACATATACAACACAGGTTGCTTTCTTAATAACGCCATTAACATTCTGTGTCACCTTAATATGTGCTATACCTGATGCAATACCTGTTACCTTGAATGTTCTTCCGTCTTCTGACTGAACTACATTAATTAAAGTCTCAGTTGGAACAACTCCTGCTGCATCTGGCTGATTCTCTACTGTAAATGTAATATCATCCTTGCTAGGATTATTAGTTACAAGTGCCACAAGGTTCTGTGTATCACCTATATTAACACTCATTGATGTAAGGCTTAAGCCAAATCCATCGATAACTGTAATCTCATAAGAAAGTTGATTATTAAGCTTGTACTTTGTTGAAAGTTCATCGTCAACTCTTGTTGCATATATAGTAGCTTTACCAGCTCCCATTGCTGTAACAAGACCTGTTGTTGCATCAACCTGAAGTACGCTGTTATCAGATGTTGACCATGTAACCTCTGTTGATTTAGCAGAAGTCTTAAGCTGTATTGAGTCACCCACATTCATATTGCTTACATCATTGCCAAGCTTCTTAAATGGAACGACAACATTAACTACATCTTTGGTCGCCCAGCCTATGTTACCCTGTACATCAATACTTGCAACACCTGCTGTTGCCTGAGCTACACCTGCGTTAACACCTTTTATGCTTCCAGCCTTATATGTAATTACGTCTGTATCTGATGATACATATGTAACACCTGCTGTTGCTGGATACTTAATATTAGAAGGAATTGTTTCTTCTTTAAAGTCTTCAAAATCTTTATCTGATAATGTAATAAATCTTGTACCATCAGAAAGCTTCTGGATAGAATGTCCTTCAGAGTTAGCAACTCCATCAGTGTATTCAACCTTTGATGTTATCTGGTATGTTGCTGTAAGAGAATTGATACCATCACCATCTGCTGTTCTTACTTTAAGATTAGTTCTACCACCACCAACAATCTTAAGTGTTACTTTAGCACCTGAAGATGATACTTTCTCTACAATACCATCTTTAGAAAGACTTCCTGTCTTATCATTGTCTGTTTCAACAAATATTTTATTAGTATCATTGGCATTAGATGCTATCTCAATAATATCTCCTACCTGATAACAAAGCATTTCTTCTTTTGTAAGCTCTACACCATTTCTGTATGCCTTAAAGCTGTTAATCTTTAAAGGAACGATGATATCTACTGAGTCATTTCCAAGCTCTTCTTCATAAGTAATGCTTCCGTCTGGTCCGTAAGCTTTAGTATAGTATGTAGCCGTAACAGTTGCCTTACCTGCTCTATTACCATATATTGTTGGATTGGCAGTGCCTTCTGCTGTGTCTGCATATTTAGTTCCCGCACTATCACTTACGACAAACTTAATAATATCAGAGTTGGATACTGTCCATTTAAGATTTCTTACTGCCGGCTTATAATTATCCGGTGAATCCTGACTGACATTATTCTCATCTCTTCCCGACATAGTTGCTACAATGCTGTTCGACTCTGTGCCCTGATTAACAATTGTTGCTGTCGTTGTCACTGATACAGTGACACTGGAATCAGCTTTAGCAAATACCATATATCCGCCAAATACGAATATAACAAGCATTGCTGAAAGCAATATTTTCCATTGGATTTTGAGTTTTCTTAACTTCTTGATATTGCTCATATATATGCCTCATTTCATAAATATTATTCATTGGTATACTATTTTAGAAATATTTTACAATATCTCCACAATATTTTCAATAAGCAAAAAGTTCTATTTTCAATAATTATGTATATTTTTTTTACATTTCACTTTTTATAAATTGCATTACATCTTACATAATACATTATATTTCAATTTATATATAATGTAACTTACCAATATTCTTTTTAATCAGCGGAAAATTGACAGCTTTATACAAAACTTTACTTAAATATATAGATTAAATCTAAATTATATGTTAATATGATTATGTAAAAATTTATTTGGAGGTATCTAAAAAATGAAATTAAATTTAAGACCAGCTGAAGAATGCACATTTGATGCTGTATCTTTAGGTGAAGTAATGCTTCGTCTTGATCCAGGTGAAGGAAGAATTCGTACAGCAAGAAGCTTTAGAGCATGGGAAGGTGGCGGAGAATATAACGTTATCCGTGGTCTTCACAAGTGCTTCGGTATGAGAACTGCTGTTATCACATCTTTCGCTGATAACGAAGTAGGTCTTCTTATGAAGGACTTCATCGAACAGGGTGGTGTTGATACATCCCTTATCTGCTGGAAGAAGACAGATGGTATCGGTCGTCTTTGCAGAAATGGTCTCAACTTCACAGAAAGAGGATTCGGTATCCGTGGTGCCAAGGGTTGCTCAGATAGAGCTAACACAGCTATTTCTCAGGCTACTCCAGAAGATTTCGACTTTGATTACATCTTCAAGAACAAGAGCGATGGTGGCTTAGGCGTTCGTTGGTTACATACAGGTGGTATCTATGCTGCTCTTTCTGAACAGGCTTGTGAAACTGTTATTGCAGCTTGTAAGGCAGCTAAGAAGTACGGTACAATCGTATCTTACGATCTTAACTACAGACCATCTATGTGGGAAGCTATTGGCGGTTTAGCTAAGGCTCAGG